>Ga0256405_10001953_pt1 | contig 51622 bp, 48 predicted proteins | sample RumenRJG_02DNA_FD_189096 | JGI IMG/M metagenome (GOLD analysis project Ga0256405, IMG submission 189096) | Bovine rumen microbial communities from Lethbridge, Alberta, Canada - RJG_02 | ecosystem: Host-associated > Mammals > Digestive system > Stomach > Rumen | place: Canada: Alberta...
CTTGGCAATACTTTCTCCAGTATACAGACGCATAAATGGGTTGTCAAAAGGAGTAAGATTCTCATCTACGACGAAGGTAATACTCCCATCGGTTCGATTCGTAATTTTGTTACTGCCTGCATAACCTGCTATTGTTACAAAGGCGAGCAGGGCGGTGATGATAGTTTTCTTGTTCATTGTTCGTTTCTTATTTGTCTTTACCTTTTATTATATAAACGCCGTAATCGCGGAAATATGACGCTGCGGGGTGTTAAAAAAAAGAAAAAGCACCTACAAAGTTTTTGTAAGTGCTTGAATCTATATGTGGACCAGCCAGGGCTTGAACCTGGGACCTCCAGATTATGAGTCTGTTGCTTTCATAATTAATAGTTTCGTTATTGCTTATGAATTATGTCATATCCAATATCAGAAAGTATATACTTTTGATTTTTACTAGTTGGCTTGTCGGGTATTGTCATTAAGACTGCACCTATATCAAGTAATTTATCAAGATACTTTCGTCTCTTCTGCTTAAAAGAAACTTTATCTATACCCTCCAACATATCCTGAGCAGAAATTTCTTCTTGAGCTCTCAGCAGACAAATTGCCAATAAGCCTAATTCGTTCATGGACATATCTTGGACATATCTTGGACACATCTTGGACATATTGAGCTTAATTCTCTCTATATCAGAGTCTTTTATTCTATCTGCATCTTGGACAAAATCCTTTCTTGCTGGTATATCAATAAGGAAATACGAGCGAGAATCATCGGTTTCTATTGTTGCCTTAGGCGAACCGTTCTCTCTGAGTTTCTTTTGTATAGTAGGGATACCAGTAGCTCTACCTTCAGTCAGGTCTAACTCTTTGAGAAAATCTCCCAACCTACGGTTGCGGTATCTACGAGATCTGAGCATATTTGCTTCTTTTAGCGATTCCAAACTTATAGAACGGTCTGGACCTGAATAACTGAGTATGCTAATTCTATCAGGTTCAATAGTAATTTCTACTGGTTCACGTTCTTTATAATCTCTGTGATATAAGGCGTTGACAACAGCTTCTTCCAATGCTTGGAATGGATAATTGAAAACCTTTACCGATCGTTCATCATCAATAGGTTTGGTTATACGTTCTTTAATAATATTGGTACGCAGATATTCTAGAGAATTACGTATCATCATAGGCACTGGTCCTTTAATCGGTGGAACCTCAATGAAGTTCTCGGGATCAGCTTCTCGTCCTTTGGGGAAGACGACAATATCGACCTGTGTTGTTGGAAAGAATTTTTCCGGATGCTCCGAGAACATCATTGCAGCAACATTCTTGATAAGTCTTTTCTCTTTGGGACCATCATATAGTTGCATCTGGTCCAATATTGTCTCTATGTCAGTTGCGAAGTTAGCTTTAGCTAAACGACTGTCAATCTTAGTCAAATAGTCCTTCAATAATAGAGGCGAGATGTCATCAATGTTAATATTTTCATTACCACGATCATCAAATGGAACTCTGTTTGCCATATCCCTTAATTGATCAAGGAATTCTCCTTTAGCTTCTATTGATAATGAACCATATCTGATATAGAATACAGGTTTCTTTAGTTTTGCATTTACATCGTATGGTGCTGTATATGGACGGTTGTGACCTGCTGTAGCCCATATCACCACCACATATTTACCATCCACTTCTTCAACAGACACTCTTGGAGCATACACCGGTTCTATCAATTGGTTGAACTGAAGGATTTCTCTTTGAATTTTATCTAGACATTCCTCGGGTACACCCTTTACTGGGCGAGCAGCAATGCCATCGATTTCCTCAACACCTATGATAATGTAACCACCTCCAAGATTATCAATATCATTGGCAAAAGCACAAATGCTATGGTAGATGGACGTGGGGTTCCATCCTTCCTTAAATTCTATCCTATTAGATTCTACACGTTGCTTTCTAAGCAAATCTTCTATATTTATAGGTAATGCCATTATCTTACATTTCTTTTTGTTGGTAACAAAATGAATACGCCTTATTATTCCATGCTAAAAAGTTGGTTTTCTAAAAAAATCTTGAACAGTAAAATGGAACAGTTCTGAAATCTTGAATAGCATTTCTAAAGAAAGTTGAGTCATGTTAGTGAACCACTTGCTAATTGTAGCAGGATCCTTGCCCAAAGCATCAGACAACCATCTGGCTGTTTTCTTTTGTTCAAGCAGAGCAACTTCTATTTGGTTATAATCCTTAATATCCATTTCACTATAATACTTTTTGCAAAGTTACGATTTAATTATGACAATCTTGAACATATCTCATTAATAATAACATTTATAAACAAAATACTTTGCGAAATACTCAATTCTTATGTGTCAGATGACATCGAAATAATTATTTTGAGGATGAATAAATTCGGGTCGGTTCTCCCTGATCCACTTTCTACAACAAACAATGCGGGCTGAAGCATTGTGACTTCAGCCCGCGTTTCATTTATTATAAAAGGTAAGGTCTATTAATCCACGTGCAAGGATGGCGAAGATGGTTTTTCATAATGAAACATTGCGGATAACGAAAGCACCCCCGCCATCGCCCTCCTTAAAGTCGAAGGTAGTGGGGATGGTGTCAAATGGTTCGAAGGTGAGCGTGAAGTCTGTGAAGTGCAAGATGCTCATGATGCCGTCGTCGACTGCCGTCGCTTTTAGTTTGGGATAGGTTTCCTTGTCAAGCGAGATGCCGCCCGCTCCAGTGACTTTGTATTTCTTGCCGTTAGCTATCAGATACGAACTACTGGCGATGCGGAACCAAGCGTCGCTCCGACCATAAAAGCGGAAACTGACGGAGGTTGCTCTGTCGTTGGCCTCGACCCGTCCAACGACGAACAGCGTATGCTGGCCACTCATAACCTTTTGGATGATATGTCTTGGAAAGGAACGACTGACTACATGTATGATTTCACCAAGAAGAGAACCGAGCAAGTATGCGAAGAAATGAATGTCCCCCAAAATCTTGTAAAAGGACTCCTTATCGCAGCTGGAGGACGAGCTGGATTCTGTGCATGTAGTGGTGGCGGTTCTGATAATGCCCTCACCAACTGGGATGGTACTAAGAGACGCGGTATGGGAGTGTGAGTAATGTATAGTTCACAGGCATAGCAACCGTAATGATGGTTGCTATGCCTATGACTGTTTATTAGAAGCTTGGCTCCTGATCGCCGCGAAGGAAGGTTATCCATCCATCCTTGTCTTTGAAGTAAAATCCTTCGAATCGAAGCGTCGTTTCATCGGCGTAGTCGAAGGTGGCAATATTGGAGTAGGCCATGTGTCCACTATTTGCACCTTCATATTGGGCATTAAGAAACAGGCAGTTGCGCTTCTCGTCATTTACCCCTTCCGGGCTGTAGTAACTCAGTTTCCATGTACCTGAGAAAGTTCCTTCCAAAGGCTCCACATTCTCCCAATCGGTATAGCGTTGCTCGCCGTCGATGGTGACGAACTTGCGGGTTTGCCATTTGCGCATACCCGTCAGTGTGCCGTCGGCCAGGAAGGTGAGGCGCTCGAAGTAGCGCTGACTGTCGCTGATGTTCTCGTAGTGCCATGTGCCGACTATGAGCGGCCCATACTGCTCGTTCAGTAGCACGGTCTTTTCGTGTGCCTCCGGGTCGGCATATTTTGGCTCGTCGCTGCTGCAAGAGGCGAAGGAGAGTACGGCAGAGCACATCACAAAGATATTTCTCCAGTTTTTCATTGTTTTCATTTGCGGGCTCTTAGCATGCAGTACACGCCGAGGATGATAAATGGGATGGAGAGTATCTGACCCATATCGATGGGCAGCGATGCCTCGAAGGCTTCTTGTATCTCTTTGGTGTACTCGATGAAGAAACGGAAGGTGAAGATATACGTCAGACAGAAGCCGAAATACCAGCCGGTACTGATCTTCTCTGGCATCCGTTTGTGTAGTGTCCACATGATGAAGAAGAGCGCAGCATAGGCTATGGCTTCGTAGAGCTGACCAGGATGACGGGGCATCATATCTACCTTCTCGAAGATAAAAGCCCAGGGAACATCCGTAATCTTGCCGATAATCTCGGAGTTCATCAGGTTGCCCAGACGAATGAAACAGGCTGTCGTTCCTGTGGCGATAGCTATGTTGTCCAACACGCGCCAGATGCTGAGTTTGGTCTTGCGGACATAGAACCACAGGGCAACGATAAGGCCGAAGGTGCCTCCGTGTGAGGCGAGGCCTTGATAGCCTACATATTTCCATCCGCCATCTGTCAGGAAGCGGATGGGTAGGAACATCTCCACAAAACCTTTTCCTGAGGTCAGAAAATGGTTGGGTTCATAGAAAAGGCAGTGCCCTAGTCGGGCACCAATCAGGATACCGAAGAAACAGTAGATGTAGAGTGGGGCGAAGAGCTCGTCCTTGATCTTCTGCTCCTTATACAGGCGTTTCACCACGAGAAAGGCCAGTGCGATTCCGATGACCCACATCAGCCCGTACCATCGCACCGACAGCGGACCCAGTCTGAATGCCACGAGGTTTGGATTCCAGACGATATATAGCAATTGATTCATAAAATCTCCAAAACGCAAGAAGATTGTTTTATACGAAATAATAAGCAGAGAAGATGCCCAGGAGATTACATGTGACATGCGTAATCACACAATAGCGAACATCTCTGGTTCTCATATACATCAGGCAAAGAATGACCGCCATGATCAGTGTGTCAAATCTCCAAACGCCTGTACCAACATGCGCCGCGTAAAAGATGAGTGCATTGGAAACGACAATCGCTACCTTGCTGAAAGAGGCTCTTTCCATCATGGATATGTACCATTTCCGTAAAAATAGTTCCTCTGCAATGGGGCCGATGATGGCGAAGGAGAAAATATGCAGGATAAGGGTCGCCAAGGTATAGGGCTCCCGAGGGTCTGTATTAGGCGCGTCAAACAAGGAAGTCAGCAGAAGTGTTATGAGCTGCCAGAGGATTCCCAATGCCAGGGATAGAATAGCCGCCTTCAGGTTCATTCCAAGGCTCGGATTACGCCATATTCCCAGCTTCTCTTTCTTGTCTTCGTAAAGTAAGACGGCAAAAATTGCTAACGGCCACAGAAGGTTTCCTATATCCAATGTTGTACGACTGAATGGTATGTCACGCCCGAAAATATAGGCGAAGTAGGGCAACAGGAAAACGCCCATCAAGATGAAGGCAGCAAGAAAGACTCCTGTCATCTTGAAAATAGTTTCTTTTTTAGAATAAGTCATAAAAACAGCATAAAGTGAGACAAAATTTTAGTCTATCTTCTAATGTGCGGCCCAATAATTTTTATCAGCTGCATATCATTAAACTTTTTCTTGTAAGGATCGAACTTCCGCATTTTAAGTGCATTCGGGTTGATGTCTCGTGTCATCTTTTGGTCTTTGCTAATAAGAGATAGTCCATGCTGCTGTAGGCAACAGTCTTGTTGAACCGTATCACAATTACACACAGACCTGCTGCAGCATAACGAGTCAGTTCTAATTGCCACACTACTGTCTTGCTTGGCCACTATACTATCTAAGCTGTTTTGGGCAATAGCAAAACGGGGTATTAAAAATAGGACAATCAGTCCAACATATTTCTTTGATACAATCATAAATTCCGATTTTTACAGGTTCATTTCTCTCTTGTGAAGCGGGCTATCTCCTCGTTGGAATCGGTGTGGTACCAAACCATTTCAGAACCTGTCAGTTTACGGACATCAACTTCAATATAGATTTTGGATTCACCGTTGTAAGTTCTTCCTGTGAAGATATTCATGTGGCCTGTTTCTCCAACTCTATAATTGAGGTCTTGCGTTTTCCAGCCTTCATCAGGCCATGCAGAAACTTGTTCCTCTATGCGACCTGAATACCAGTTCTCGGGATAGAAAGTATATATTACCGTCTCTCCATCCATGACACCACTTCGTATGGCTTTTCTCCACTTACCTTCAAGTCTGCTTGCATCAAACTTGTCGTCATCATCGCTGCTGCAAGAGGCGAGGGAGAGCATGGCAGCGGTCATCACGAGGATGTTTCTCCAGAGTTTCATTGTTTTCATTTCGATATTTGTTTGTTGTTAATGTTTCTGTCTATATAAACGCCGTGAAGCGGGAAATCCTGCATCGTCGGGCGTTAAATCTTCTTAACCGCAGGGCATAAAGAAAGCGTGAACAACCCATATCTTTCCCTCGTGGCTGTAGGAAGTGCCATAATTGTCAGATAAGTTTCGTCCACGCTATAACGTGAACGCTCACCTTATCCATTCTCTGACAATTATTCCTTGAAACTTCCTACATTTCGAGGTCTTTGAATGAGATAGCGAACGCCATTTCTCTTGTCCACAATGTCTTTGGGTGTCACACGAATGCGAAATCCAGCGACAAAGGTACGAAAATATTAGAGAAATAAGATACAAATAAGGAGTTTTTTACGCTTTGCGAACAAAAATCGAGGATTTTGCGAACAAAATGCAGATGCCAGAGCCTTCAGGAGGTATGCACAATGTTCCATGAAATATCATTTTGTTCGCAAATTGTTCGCAAAAAGAGAAATCAGCAACCTTCGAATCTTCGTAAGTTGCTGATTTTCAATGTGGACCAGCCAGGGCTTGAACCTGGGACCTCCAGATTATGAGTCTGTTGCTCTAACCAACTGAGCTACAAGTCCGGTGCTTTCTTGTTAAGCGGGTGCAAAGATACTAAAAAGATTAAAGATTAAAGATTAAAGATTAAAGAATTTGCTGTTTTTAACATTTTATTGTAACTTTGACCCTTGGTCAAGGTACTTTCATTCGAAAAAATAAAAGAAAACACATTTTTCTTTTGCTTTTTGCTCACTTAATCGTACCTTTGCAGGCAATTATGGAAGTAAAAAGACAAGGATTAACAACGATAGAGGTGGAGAAGAGCCGCCTCGAACATGGAGAGAACGTGTTGACTCCGCCTAAGAGGCAGTCGATGTGGCACCTGTATCTGGAGAAGTATCGCGACCCGATGATTCGCATCCTGCTGATAGCCGCTGTCGTCTCGCTGGTCTTGGCTTTCGTCAAGCAGGACTTCATTGAGACGGTGGGTATCATCTTTGCTATTCTGTTGGCAACCACCGTAGGTTTCATCTTTGAGCGCGATGCCGCCCGCAAGTTTGATGTACTCACCCAGTTGGGCGAGGAGCAGCCCGTGAAGGTGCTCCGCGAGGGTAAGACGGTTGAGATACCACGCAGAGAGGTGGTGGTAGGCGATGTCGTCATTGTGGAAACGGGCGACGAGGTACCTGCCGACGGTAAGCTCTTCGAATCTACCGGCCTGCAAGTCGATGAGTCGAGTCTGACGGGAGAACCGATGACGAATAAAGAGGTGAGTAGTGAGAAGCTAGAAGCTAGAGGCGAGGAGGCTTATCCGAAGGATATGCTGTTGCGCTCGTCGATGGTGATGGGAGGCTCAGGTCGCTATATTGTTTCTGCTGTTGGCGACGAGACAGAGATAGGTCATGTGGCGCGCCAGGCTACGGAACTGACAGGCGTGAAGACTCCGCTGAACATCCAGCTGGACCGACTGGCCAAGCTGATTAGCAAGGTGGGCTTTGGGCTGTCCATATCGGCATTCGTCGCCTTCCTCGTCCACGACCTGCTGACCAACTCGCTGTGGCACACGACCGATTATCTGTCAATGATAGAGGTCGTATTGCGATACTTCATGATGGCTGTCACGCTGATTGTGATGGCTGTACCGGAGGGTCTGCCGATGGCCGTCACACTGGCGTTGGCACTGAATATGCGTCGCATGCTTAAGTCGAATAACTTGGTGCGTAAGCTACAGGCCTCAGAAACGATGGGTGCTGTGACCGTTATCTGTACGGACAAGACCGGTACGCTGACGGAGAACCGCATGACGGTGAGCGATGTCAGATGGAAGGAGGGAGATGGAAGATGTATGAAGGCCATCGCCCTGAACACAACGGCAACGCACGACGTGGGCAATCCTACGGAGCAGGCACTGCTGCGCTGGATGACGGAGCAGGGTGTGGACTACCAGCAACTGCGCGAAGACAACCCCATTACCGCCCGCGAGCCCTTCTCGACGGAACGCAAATACATGTCTACAACCGTTGGCAACACTATCTATATAAAAGGTGCACCAGAGGTTATAATGGCCCGTTGCACTATTGCTGACGACGAGCGCAAGGACTTAGAGCAGCAACTCTTGGAGTGGCAGAACCACGCTATGCGCACGCTGGCGGTAGCAGAGGGCGACCAACTGCTGGCGCTCTTTGCCATCAGCGACCCGTTGCGTCAAGAGGTACCTGGTGCCATCCGCCAGTGCCACGAGGCAGGCATCGACGTGAAGATTGTCACTGGTGACACCGTAGCTACCGCGATGGAGATAGCCCGCCAGTGTGGAATTATAGAAGTGAGAAGTGAGAAGCCAGAGGTGAGAGATACCATCACTGGTGCTGAGTTTGCTGCATTGAGCGATGAAGAAGCCTTAGCGATGGTCAAAGAGCTGAAGGTGATGTCGCGCGCCCGTCCTACTGACAAGCAGCGTCTGGTCAGCCTGTTGCAACAACAAGGCGAGGTGGTTGCCGTCACTGGCGACGGTACCAACGACGCACCAGCCCTGAACCGCGCCCATGTAGGACTCTCGTTAGGTTCCGGTACGAGTGTTGCCAAGCAGGCCAGCGATATCACGCTGATTGACGACTCGTTCAACAGTATCGTCCATGCTGTGATGTGGGGTCGCTCGCTGTATAAGAACATCCAGCGCTTCGTCTTCTTCCAGCTCATCGTCAACGTTGCTGCCCTGCTGTTGGTGCTCTTTGGTGCCTTCATCGGTACGGAAATGCCCCTGACGATTACCCAAATACTGTGGGTGAACCTGATTATGGACACGCTGGCAGCTATGGCACTGGCCTCACTACCACCCTCTCGTGAGGTGATGGAGGAAAAACCACGTAGCAGCGATGCGTTCATCATTACCCGTTCTATGAAACAAGGCATCCTGACTATTGGAGGTCTGTTCTTTATAGCTACCTTTGCCCTGCTATGGTATTTTGAGCAAGGAGCAGGAATGGACGATATAAAACTTACTGTCTTCTTCACCATCTTCGTCATGCTGCAATGGTGGAACCTCTTCAATGCCCGTGTACTGGGCAGCTGTCATTCGGCACTACGCAGACTGTGGGCCTGCGAGGGTTTCCTCTTCGTACTGCTCTTCGTGCTCGTCGGGCAATGGGCGATAGTCACCTTTGGTGGCAGGATGTTCCGCACCGTACCGCTGTCCTTCAACACATGGGTAGCTATCATCGGAGGCACTTCACTGGTATTGTGGGTGGGTGAGATTTACAGATGGATAGAACGTCTATGCAAGAAATAGGGTATGTAGCAACCATCGGCATGTTCGACGGTGTGCACCGCGGCCACCAGTTCGTCTTGCAGCACGTCGTTGACGAGGCTCGCCAGCGTGGGCTGCAGTCAATGGCTATCACCTTCGACAAGAGTGGTCCGCAGACACTGACGCCCCTCGACCAGAAACGCCTGTTGCTGACGAAGACGGGCATCGACCGCATTGAGGTACTGACGTTCAACGATGCCTTGAAGCAGATGACCGCTCGCGAATTTATGCAGCAGGAGTTGCGCGACAGACTGGGTGTGAAGGTGTTGTTGACTGGCTACGACAACCGCTTTGGTCACAATCGCACAGAAGGTTTTGACGACTATGTGCGCTACGGTCAGGAGTTGGGCATCGAGGTGCTTCAACTGCCTCAGGAGGGTGAAATTAGTAGTTCTATCATCCGCCAGTTGGTGGCCGAAGGAGCTATCAGCAAGGCCAACGAACTGCTGGGCAACCCTTATACGATACTGGGTGGCGTGGAACACGGCGAGCATATCGGTACAAAACTGGGCTATCCCACCGCTAATCTTGTGCTTGTCGATGATTGCCAACTGATTCCTGCCGCAGGTGTCTATGCGGTGAAGATCAGGATGGAGAACAGCGTGGAGTGGAAGCACGGCATGATGAATATCGGCATGCGCCCCACCTTCGACGGACAAAGCCAGACTTTGGAGGTCAACGTCTTCAGACTGAAGGAGAACCTCTACGGGCAACAGCTACAGGTCGCATTCTTCGAACGACTGCGCGGAGAGCAACGCTTCGACAGCATCGAGGCACTGAAAGCACAATTACAACAAGACGCCATTGAGGCAGAAAGGATATTAGCATGAAGAAAGCACTTAGTTACCTACTTATTTGTATTGGTCTCCAAATTGTAGGCGGAGGCATCATAACCACGTTGTGGAACATGATAGCCGGCAACAGCGACGAGACGGCAGCCAAACTGATCACGACAACAGCCGTGGTGGGCATCATAACCATCGTCATCTTCCTCTGGACACGCTATGCCGAGGTGTCGCCCAAGTGGTTGCGCACACGTCCCTGGACGGTACTTACCTGGAGCGTCGTGGCAGCAATGGGAGCCATCATACCCTCTATGTGGATACAGGAGCAGATGCCCGAACTGCCCAACTTTGCCGAACAAGCGTTTGACACCATCTTGGGTACCCCATGGGGCTATTTCGTCATTGGTCTGCTGGCACCACTGAGCGAAGAAATCGTGATGCGTGGTGCCATCCTCAAGGAACTGCTGAAGTCGGAGAAGCTGCCCGTGTGGGCATCCATCACCATCTCTGCAGTGATGTTCTCCGTGATACACATGAACCCCGCGCAGATGCCCCACGCATTTCTTATCGGACTCTTGTTAGGCTGGATGTACTGGCGCACGGGGTCTATTCTGCCTGGTGTAGCATACCACTGGGCCAACAACAGCATTGCTTTTGTGATGTTCGCCTTCTATCCTGACCCCGACATGAAACTTGTGGACATCTTCAAGGGGTCAGAGATGCATGTCTATATGGCATTAGGCTTCTCGCTGCTCATCCTCCTCCCTGCCATCTTCCAACTGAATCTGTGGATGCGTCGCGCCGAATAATACATTCAATATCATGTTAGTAAGTCATTATTATACAGGTAAGGTTGAGGCAGGCTGTGACGAGGCAGGTCGTGGTTGTCTGGCTGGCAGTGTGTATGCTGCTGCTGTCATCTTTCCGGAGGACTACCAGAACGACGAGCTCAATGACTCCAAGCAGCTGACTGACCGTCGTCGTAAGCAGTTGCGTGAGATTATCCAGCGTGATGCCGTAGCATGGGCTGTGGGTGTCGTTACTCCTGAGGAGATAGACCGCATCAATATCCTCAACGCCTCCATCCTCGCCATGCATCGTGCCCTCGACCAGCTAACGGTACGCCCAGAGGCTATCATCGTTGATGGCAACCGCTTCAAGCCCTATCGTCCTGTGGTTGACGGGGCTCCCGTCAATATCCCTCATACCACTATTGTCAAGGGCGACGGCAAATACCTCTCCATTGCTGCTGCATCTATCCTTGCCAAGACCTACCGCGACGACTATATGGACCAGTTAGCTGAGGAGTTTCCACAGTATGACTGGTTATCGAACAAGGGTTATCCGACCAAGAAGCACAGAGAAGCAATACGGCAGTATGGCATTACACCATACCACCGTAAGACTTTCAACATGCTGGGCGATGGCCAGCTGGAATTGCCGTTTACTTAACGAGAATCAGTCCACCCATAGGCTGGAGGGCAACCTTCGCAATACCTTTCTTATCCACCTTCAGCGTCTTCAGCACAGGTGTGCTATCACCCTTCTTGCCGGGCTGGTCAATGTAGCACTGTACAGTCTGACCTGCAAACATAGGGAGTGACAGCTGGAGGGTCTTCACCTGCTGCGTACCGTTCATACCAGCCACATACCACTTACTGCCCGTGCGACGAGCCAGCACCACATACTTCGTGGGATAGCCATCCAAGAAGCGTACCTCATCCCAGATTGTCGGCAATTGGCGCAGGAAGTCGAGCTCGAACTGCGGCACATCCTGTAGGTTGTTGGGATACATCGCCACACAGTTCACGCTGGTCTGCAGGACGATACCGCTAGCCAGTTCGAAGATATCTGTCGTATAGCGGCGGTGGCGACTCATGTTGTCGCGACTGATGTGATGATTCAGGATAATGCCACCCCAGTCAAACGAACCCACAGCATTACGTGCAAAGGGATGCATAGTGAGTTCAAAGCCTTCCTGCTTGGCGTGATATTCGCTGAACATGATGTTCTCTGAAGCCAGCGTAGCCTCAGAAGCGACGTAGTTGGGGTACATGCGCTCCCAGCCACGAGGAATGGTACATCCGTGGAACACCACCTGCAAGCCGTAGCGGTTAGCATCAGCAAGAATGTCCTCATAGAGTTTCATCGACTCCTGCTTGTCAGAACCCAGAAAGTCGACCTTGATACCCGCAATGCCCAGTTTCTGCAACCACGCCATCTCCCGATTACGCGCCAGCGCGGTGTTCATGCAATGCTTCGGAGTCTGTGGTGCGTCGTTAGCGTAGCCATTACTGTTGTACCACAAGAGCAGCTTCACACCTTTACTGTTCGCATAGCGGTTCAGCTCGACGATGCGGTCGCGCCCTATCTGCTTGTCCCACCAGTTATCAACCAGCACGTATTCAAAGCCCATCTTTGCCGACACATCAATCATCTTTACCTGATCGTCGTAGTTCACACTCTCGTCCTGCCAGATGAGCCAGCTCCACGTGTAACGACCCGGCTTATAGTCCTGACTGGCTTCATAGAGCGGTTCAACAACATCGTATGGGATGGTGGTCTCGACAATAGGCTTCAGTGTAGTACCCACAGTAATGGTGCGCCAGGGTGTGCTACCTGGCAAAGGAATACCTGCCCAGGGAGAGCCCAGGCCATTCATCTCACCGATATTAGGATAGGTGACCGTATAGCCACGACCAGCCTCATAGTCGCTCAGGTGACTGGCACAGTAGTTAGAACCTACACCCGTCTCACTGACGAGCACCCAGCCTGCAGGAACCTTAAACAGACAAGGGAACGTAAAGCCTTCGCCAAAGGCCGAGCGCTCATTCATGGGGCTGTCAGCCTTGTAGTCTTCCTCATACGACGGTTTGGTGCGTTGCCAGCCTACCATCGGCAGACTCTGAGGCGTCAGAAACGTCGTCGTAGCCTCAGGGAAGTTAAAGGCCGATGTCTCATTATAGATAACTGCCGACAGACGGCTCTCGCCCTTGGGTTGCAACGAATAGCGATAGGCGATATCGTTGTTCGACACACAGAAAGTGATCGTGAGTGGCAGACCCTCGCTATTAGTGTAAGTAAGGTCGGCCTGACGAGCCACATAGTGTGCCGACGAAGCCTTGGTGCGCGTCATCGAGTAAGTCTTGTCGATGTTGCTCTCCTTCATCTCCTTGAAGGTCAGTCCACGCGTAAAATCGCCAATGTCTGCTTTCAGTCCCAGTGCCGATGGTTTCAGTATGGTCTGGCCCATATAGCTGACACGATAGTTCAGCACTCCATATTCGTCATTGACGGTCACCGCCAGTTTGCCGTCGGGCGACTTGACGTTTATCTCTTTACCCTCTACGGCAAGTGTCATACACGCCAAGAGGAGAAGCAAAGTGTGTTTCATTTCCTATTTATTCGTTAGCAAATTGTCCAAAATACTTGAGGCACGTGTCGCGCCATTCATGGGCGTTCTCCACCTGATGGTGCAGGCGCTCGTCAACCTCACGCCAGCGCTGTTCGTCAATATAGTGGCGCATCTTGTTGTGCCAGATATTATGGTGCGTCTCTACCGTGAGGACGCCACGATTGTAATGGAACTGCAACGACTCCCAAAGCGTTGAGCCGTCCTTCATCTTGTACGTCCAGGGCACATGGTGGAACCACAACAGCAGATTCTCAGGACACGTATTGATATTATCATAAGTACGCGCGAGGTCCTTGCGATACTGGCTGACGGCATCCGTTCCCTTCGACGAACGCTCGAAACCCACGCCCTGCTTGTCGGCCTTATGGTAATAAACGGGGCACCACTCCAACGGATAGCTCTTGATGAAACCGTCGGGCTCAGGACCGTAGTGGTGGTCGAACTTGAAGATGTGGTGCAGGCCCAGTGGCATCATGTAGTCCACACAAGCCTCACGACTCTCTGCCATCACCTGCGCCATTGTATTCACAAACTGAGGATTGCGGGTAAACGTCTGCTGTAGCCACTCACGGGCAATCTTGTCGCTATCCAGTCGCGGGTTCCACGCCAGTCGGCCAAAGGCATACCAGTTGGCTTGTGAGAAATGGTGGCCACACCAGTTCTTGTCAAGTCCGATATTAGCCACACCGGCAATACCTCTCAACTGCTTGGGATTGACCTGTGAGAAGAACTCCTGCCACATAGGGGCCAGATAGACGAGATGGCGCGACTGTCCCAGGTACTCCTGCGTAATCTGCAACTCCACCATGTTGGGTGTCTGCTTAATCTGGTCGAAGATAGGACTGTATGGCTCACGGGGCTGGAAGTCCAGCGGACCGTTCTTGGTCTGCAGAATCACGTTGTCGCGGAACTGGCCATCCAAGGGCTTGAACTCCGACACGGCCTGCTTCACGCGGTCTTCACCTTTGTGGTTGGCGCCATAGACAAAGCAACGCCACATCACAATACCCTTGTAAGGCTTCAGCGCATCAGCCAGCATATTGGCACCATCGGCATGCGTGCGCTTGTAATCGCCAGGGCCAGGCTGTCCCTCGCTGTTCGCCTTCACCAGGAAACCACCGAAGTCTGGAATGAGCTTATAGATTTCCTTGGCCTTCTTCTGCCACCACTTAGCCACACTCTTGTCCAGCGGGTCAGCCGTCTTGGTATCGCCCAGCGCCATTGGCGTAGCGAAGTTGATAGACAGGTACACCTTGATATGATAAGGGCGCAGAATGTCGGCTATCTTCTTCACCTCCTTCAGATAAGGAGCCGTCAGCATCTTGGGCGACGCGTTGACGTTGTTCAGTACCGTACCGTTAATACCGATAGAGGCGTTAGCGCGAGCGTACTCCTCAATGAGTTGAGTATTGAAAGTTACAAGCTGGTTGTTTTCTGTTTTCCAGAAGATGCTCTCGCCCGCATAACCACGCTCAATGCTTCCGTCGAGGTTGTCCCAATGGTTCAGCAGGCGCAGGTCGTACATGGGGTGCGACTCCATATTCATGTCACCGCGCAGCAGGGCGTAGGTGCCATAGAGCAGACCAGCCTCACGACGTGCTGAGAGTGTTGAACCGTCGAAACGATAACCGTCGTCGTCGGGCATCGTGGCATCGAGCTTCAGAGCAATCTGTGCACCGTTATAATAAGTTTCCAACTCCTGCTTGGCAATCGCGATAGTGGGCGACTTGCTGTCACAGATAACCTTTGCCTTGTTAATGGGCTGGTAGCGCAGCCACAACTGGTGTCCATCCTCAGCATGGGCGCTGAGGGTAGCAACGATAGCGAATAGGGATAATAAGATATGTTTCATATTTACTTTTGTTTCAACAGGTTGAGAGGTTGTTTGGGAGCCATCGCATTGTGGGTAGCCTCAGTATATTCCGTCAGCTTCAAGGATGTTGTCAGTTTGATGTCGCGGCTGGAGTTACCCACCTTGAAGAGGTACTGACCAGCCTCCGTGATCCACTGCGAGCCAGCCTCATCGAACGACGCCAGGTCGCGTTTCTGCAGTGTCATCGTCAGCGTCTGGCTCTCGCCAGGCTGCAACTCGCGGGTCTTGGCAAAGGACTTCAACTCCTGAGCAGGCTTTTCTATCTTACCCTTGGGAGCAGTAACGTAGAGCTGTGCCACTTCCTTACCAGCCACATTACCTGTGTTCTTGACGGTGACAGAGACCTCTATGCGGTCATTTTTCATCTTTAATTTTTCATCTTTCATCTCGAAAGTGGTATAGCTCAGACCATAGCCGAAAGGATAGGCCACCTCTTTCTGGAAGGTGTCGAAATAGCGGTAGCCCACATAGATGTCTTCCTCGTGGTTGGTAAAGTCCTCGTTGGGCACGCTACCACCCCAGCCCAGTATATTCTGATAGGTGTACATATCCATCTCCTGCGGGAAATTCTTAGTTGACGGATGGTCAGTAGCAGCAATTGGCCACGTCATCGTGAGCTTGCCACTGGGGTTCACCTTACCCGTCAGCACGTCGGCCACGCTGTTACCGCCCTCCTCACCAGGTTGCCAGGCACAGAGGATAGCGTCCACGCGGTCGCGCCACGAAGTGGTCTCTATCACACTACCTGAGTTGATAATTACAATCACAGGCTTGCCGGCAGCACGGAACTGAGTGCTCACGCGGAATATCATGTCCTGCTCCATTTGCGACAGGTTGAACTCGCCGTCAATCTTGCGGTCAACGCCCTCACCAGCCTGACGACCGATGGTGATAATCGCTGCATCAGCCTCCTTCAGTTCGTGGGCCACACAGCGCTCAGAGATTTCTATCTCGTCAAGCTTGGGCTGTCCCTGATCGAGGAACCACATCATCGGGTTCTTGTCGGCCTTCAGCTTCACCTTCGCATACTTCACGTAGTTCTGGTATATCTCTGTCAGCAACGGCGTGGTCTTCACACCAATATTCTTCAGACCTTGCACCATATCGACAACATACGGCACGTTGACACAACCAGAACCCAGACCACCAGAGAGGAAGTCATAGCTATTGACGCCAAACAGCGCCACCGTCTTCAGATTGCGGATGGGCAGTACGCCATTGTTTTTCAACAGCACCATACCCTCGGTCGATGACTGGCGCGTCACCTTAGCGTGTGCATCCAGGTCGGGCTTGCTGTATTGGTAGCCCTTGAAACGGGGCGTCTTGACGATATACTCCAGCATGCGGCGCACGTTCTGGTCCACATACTTCACATCCAGGCGACCAGCCTTCACAGCATCTACGATATCCTTGGCCTGCGCAGGATAGCCTGGCGTCATGAGGTCGTTGCCAGCCTCCACCTCCATCTCGGTGGGCAGGCCATTACGTTTTCCAATCCAGTCAGTCATGACGATACCCTTGAAACCCCATTCATCGCGCAGGATGGTGGTCAGCAGGTCTTTGTTGCCCTGAGCATAAAGACCGTTCACCCTATTATATGCCGACATGACGGTCCACGGATCGCTCTGGCGCACGACAATCTCGAAGCCTTTCAGGTAGAGCTCACGTAGGGCACGCTGCGACACACGCTCATCTACCTTTGTACGGTTGTGCTCCTGCGAATTCACGGCAAAGTGCTTGGCCGACACGCCCACGCCCTGACTCTGAATACCTTTCGTCACAGCGGCGCCTATCAGTCCCGTCACCACGGGGTCTTCTGAGTAGTACTCGAAGTTACGGCCACACAGCGGATTGCGGTGCAGGTTCAGTCCAGGACCCAGTATCACGTCACAGCCATACTCCAGCGTCTCGTTACCAATGGCCTTTCCTACCTGTTCCACCAACTCGGTGTTCCACGTAGAAGCCAGACACGTGCCGACAGGGAATCCTGTAGCATAGTACGTCTTTGAGTCGCCCTCGCGCGTAGGGTCAATGTGTACGCCGGCAGGACCGTCCGTCAGTACTGTAGCAGGGATGCCCAGTCGCGGAATAGCCACTGTGATACCGGCAGCACCAGGCACCAGTTTCTTCTGGTGGCCCATCATGGCTCCAGAACCTACAAAAGCGTCGTTACCACCGCCCACCAGCAGTTGGGCTTTCTCTTCCAAGGTCATTGCCTTCAACACTTCGTCGATATTATCGGCGCGCAGTTTAGGGGATTGTGCAGTCATTGTTGTTGCAGTTAGCATGGCCGTCAAGGCCAGGGTAAATAGTCGTTTGGTTCTCATATCTCTGTTACTTGTTTTTCGTCATGTCATAGTTAGTCGTATTATGAGCTTACAAATTTACGCTTTTTCCCTGACATTTCCAAATTTTCCTCCTTGTTTTACAGAAAAAAATAATGGACTGCCCATTTGGACAGCCCATTTCTTTAACCACATAAAAATCAGCAATAATTCCTTAGGGAAGGCTGATAGCCTCTGACGGACAAACGTCAGCGCATGTGCCACACTCTGTGCAGACATCGGGGTTGATTGAATACTTGTCGCCCTCAGAGATTGCTCCAGCGGGGCACTCATCGATACATGTACCGCATGCGATGCAGTCGTCACCAATTACGTATGCCATAATCTTAATTTGTTTAGTTGAATGAATTAAATTACTTATTGTTTGTGATGCAAAGGTAGGGATTTTTCTTGAATAATACCTACTTTTGGGGAGTTATTTTCATAATTTATACATAGTCGAAATAATAAATGGCCGTCTTCGTGCGTTATAAGCTATGCATATGAAACAACAAATTGCCACTATATTACTGCTGTTCTGCGGGCTCACAGCTATGGCCCAGCAGGACCGCCACGTGCAGCATAAGCCCTATATTGACCTGCGCCCCATGCACTTCGGTATCCTGGTAGGTATGCACCTGCAGGACCTGGAGTTCGACCAGGTGGGTCCTCACATGATGGAGGACGAGGACGGCGTGATGCAGGAGCGTTACGTACTTTGCGATGCCGACCGCTGGACAGCAGGTTTCTCGGTGGGCGTGCTGGGTGAGTTGCGCCTGTCTAACAATTTCTCGCTGCGCGTCACCCCCACCATGCACTTCGGTGCCAAGCATCTCACCTTATTAAATATGAAGGAGAAGGACGAGACGGGTCAGCTTGCACGCAAGACGCAGGACATGAAGAACACCTACGTCTCTCTTCCCATAGACCTGAAGTTTGCCGCTCCGCGCTGGAACAACCACCGTCCTTACATTATGGCGGGTGTGAATGCGATGATGAATCTGACGAGTGGCGAGCAGGACATGATACGCCTGAAGCGCTTCAACACGATGGCCGAGGTGGGCGTTGGCTGCGACTTCTACCTGCCTTTCTTCAAGCTGATTCCGGAGTTGAAGTTCTGCTTCGGACTGGGCGACGTGCTGGATAAGAACCACGTCAACGAACTACGCGACGCCAACCTTCGTACTTATGCCAGTTCGGTTAGCGGCGCGCAGTCTAAAATGATTGTCCTTACGTTCTACTTTGAATAAGCGGAAAAACCGCTCCTCTCACGACTATTTCAAGTCAAGCACCATCTTGCCGACGAAGCAGGCCGACTTGCCGTTCTGGTCAACAGGCACGGGCTTGCCGTCCAAGTTGTTCCAGTGCTCTAACTGAGGCATGTAGGTGTGCGTATGGCCACCCAGCACCAGGTCGATGTTGCGCGAGCGCTCAATCATGTACTGGTCGTCCTCGCCACGATTGCTATTCCAGCCCAGGTGCGAGATGCAGATCACGATGTCGCATTTCTTCTGTTCCTTCAGCATGGTCGCCGTCTCTAAGGCCACCTTGCCAGGGTCGAGGTACTTCACGCCCACGCAGTTCTTGTCGCTGACCAGTCCTTTCATCTTCGGACAGACGGCAAAGACACCAATCTTTACTCCATTGCGCTTGATGACAATCCAAGGCTTCGTGACACCCTCCATCACGGTACCCGTGAAGTCGTAGTTCGCACACAGAATGGGGAATTTTGCCTTCTTGAACTGTTCCGCCATATTCTCCAGTCCGAAGTCGAACTCGTGGTTACCAATGGTCGAAGCATCAATGCCCATCTGGTTCATCAGTCCGATCTCTACTTCGCCCTTGAACATGGTGAAGTAGGCCGAGCCCTGGAAGAAGTCGCCACTATCGAAGTACAGCAGGTCGGGATGCTTGGCACGCTCCTCTTTCAGCATCGCTATGCGACGCAGGAAACCACCGCGGCCAGCTTTCACCGTATCGGGCAGCTGCGCATTGATGGGGAAGATAGCCGAATGCGTATCGTTCGTATGCAGAATCACTAACTGCTTATGCTTCTTGGCCTGTCCGCTGAGCGACACCAGCGCCATTAATATAATAAGGATATATCTTGCTTTCATAATTCTTGAATTTCTTAAACTTCTTGAACCTTTAACCGTTAACCCTTAACCGTTACTTTACTACCACTCGTCCTTCAATCTCGGCATCCACCATCTTGCCCTGCTTCTCCATGTTGCGGAAGTAGTTCATGATGACAAAGCGCGAATTGTTGCTGGCGTCCTTCGGCGCATTCACGTTGGTACACTTCTTCAGCGCCTCAAGTTTGTCGGTACCACCCAGCAAGTAGTCAATCGTCGTCAGGCGATAGCTCTTTGCAGGGTCCACAGGCTCACCATTGATGGTGGCACTCTCCAGACGGCCGTCCTTCGTTATTACCAAGCGTACCGAGCTGCTCACACCCTCGCCACCTACTGCAGCCATCTGTCCGAACAACTCCAGCACGTCGGCACCTGTCATCGTGCCAAAGGCAATTTTGTTCTCAAAGGGTGCAATGTCGAGCACATCACCATAGGTCACAACACCCTTAGGCAGGTCGGCACGCACACCACCCATGTTATACACGCCGAAGTCGGGCTTCTCGCCATAGTCCTTCGCAGCCCATACCAGGACGTCCGACAGCAGATTGCTCAGCGTACCCTCAGGGCGCTGGGCAGTCATATACTTCGCCGAGTGTCCTACCACGGGACCCATCACGCTGTCCACCACGTGTTTATACGGTTTCAGGAAATCAGCAGCCTGCTGGTCGGGCTGTCTGTCAAAACGGTTGTCTACCACTATACGCGTGCGCTGGATGGAAGCCACCTCATAGTGCGTCTTACATGCTGTGACAGCAAACGCCACAGCCACAAGCGACAATAATACAGTTTTTCTTTTCATAGTATATTCATAGTATTTAAGCGTTCTCAGCTGCAAATATACAACATTTCTCCCAATAACGCAATTTTTTACAGCAGAAAATGATTATCTCGTCTCAAAATGACTAACAATTTTTGCGTTGTTAGTCATTTTTTCATTTTTGTAAGTATGTGCAGCCCGCTTTTTTACTACCTTTGCAGTGATGAAAACGATTAACCTTCTATATATTCGTCTTCTGCAGGTCAGCATTCTGCTTGCCAGTACTCCCCTATGGGCTGGTGTTTCCGCGGATTCTGACGAGGGCGCCACTTGCCGTCTGGAAAAGATTACTACCGAACGGCTGCCCGATCTGAATATTCCTCGCAGTGGACACAACGTCTGCTATGTCAACGGAGAGTTAACCATTTTTGGCGGACACACATCCGGATTCATACCCACCCCAACGGCTGAATATTATAAGGATGGGAAATGGCATCTGCTGCAGACCGTCTATAATCACGACGGTGGTTTTTCCGTCATCTTAAAATCAGGGAAAGTGCTCATAGGCGGTGGTTTCGAGAAGCATCTGGGCATTGGCCAGACGTTCGTAGTAGAGAAGTACGACCCCATCTACCACACTTTCGACGGCTTTGGTTGTCTGGTGCAGAAGCGCGTCTCAGCACGTGCCATAGAAATGGCCGGCGGGCAAGTTATTATCTCTGGCAACTGGTATGCTGACGACACCATTGAGAAGTATGACGGCAACGAGACGTTTACACACTTCAAGAACGTCAGTCAGCAGCGCACCCTACCCTATATTTTCCGCACGTCAAAAACCAATGCCCTTATATTTAGTGGTATGGATACGCACGGGCAACCCCTTGACACCATTATCGTTGACCAGCTGCATGGCGAGTCTTTCCGTCCCCCATTGTTTGAGACTTGGAAACCCTTGTTCCACGACATGCCTTTCAACTGCGACAATTGCTTCATCGGCGACGAGTCACGCAACCTCTATACATATCTCTTCCCCATCATAGACCAAGACGGGCAAGTTGCTATTGCGCAGGTGCAAGACACCATTTTCTCCATTCTGCCCACTACGGCACCCATTCCGATGAAGAGTAAGTGGGGCGCCATCAAATACTATTCCCCCATCATTGTCAATCGCAAGACCCACCACGCCTATCTGGTAGGTATTGACAACACTTGCCGCCACTACGTTCTCAGCGTCAAGTACGGACAAGAACCAACACCAATGACCCTCTATTATACAGACCCCATAGACAATGCGGGCGGCGACCTGCCTGTGCTTACTGAAGACGGCAACATCCTGTTGACAGGGGGAAAGAACGGGAACGTCTCCAACGGGAAGGTCAGCAACAACTTCCGACCATTCAGCACGGTTCTCCTCTTGCGGCTTGACAGCAACACCACCACAGAGAGCGCCTCCTTCTCATGGCTCTGGCTCATCCTGCCAGTCCTTCTCCTCGCCCTGCTGCTGGGTTATTTCTTCCTACGACACTCCAAGAAGAAAGGTCGCACCGATTCGCAGGAAGACACTTCCCACACAGAGGAGAGAAGCCAATCCGCCGCCAGTGAACTGCTGATGCAGCGCATCTGTCTGCTGATGGAAGAGCAGAAGCCTTTCCTCAACTGCGAGCTGAAAGTCTCTGATGTCGCAACACTCCTGGCCACCAACAGCCGCTACATTTCTGAAAGCATCAAAGCCACGCGCGGCATCACCTTTGCACACTTCATCAATACCTATCGCGTGACTTACGCCCAACAGCTGCTGCGCCAGCAACCTGACATCAAAATGACCGAGGTCTATATCAAATCAGGCTTTGCCAACGAGACCTCCTTCTTCCGAACATTCAAGGCGCACACGGGCATGACGCCCAAGGAATGGCTACAGACATTACCTGAGTCCTAAAAAGGAAAACGGCTAACAAAACAATTATTGTTAGTCGTTTTTCTGTTATTGTTAGGGGCACATCGGCAATTATTCCCTATCTTTGCGAAAATAATTGCTAATAACCAACAATAAATATTATGATCAAAACATTTTTCAAGCTATCAGGAGCCACGCTCATGGCCCTCCTGTTATTGACCGGATGTGGCGGCAAGACAGATACCAGCGCATTAGAACAGACCATCGACTCGCTACGCCAGGCGAACCAACAACAGCAGAACAGTCTGCAGGAGATGACCACCTTCGTTACCACGATGTCTGACGGCATGAATGCCATTGCCCAGCAAGAAAACATGATTTTCAACAATGGCGGCAATGAGGGCACTTCGTTAGACAAGGAGCAACTGAAGTCACATCTGGAGACTCTTGCCAACACTCTCACCGAGCAGCGCAGCAAGATTAAGGCACTGACCGACTCGCTGAAGGCTCGTGGTGCTGATTTGAGCAAGATGCAGGGACTCATTGACAACCTGACACGCCAGTTGGAAGAGAAAGACAAGGTTATTGCCCAGTTGCGCAAGGATGTCGAACAGAAGAATTTCAGCATCGCTGACCTGCAGAAGAAGCTGAATGTCGCTATGGCCGGTAGTGCCAAGTATGAACAGCGTGCAGCCAAAGCGGAGAAAGAGTTGGCCACCATCACCAGCGCCTACGTGCTGATGGGCACTAAGGAAGCCCTGCTCGACGGTGGCTATATTGACAAGCGCAAGCATGTGCAGACGGAAACCATGCCCAAAGGCGACTTTACCAAGGTCAATATCTACCAGTTCACAGAGTTGGACATCCCCACCCGTTCACCCAAGCTGTTGACCGACCATCCACGCAAGTCGTACAGCATCGAGAAGATTGACAAGGAGAATCGCAAACTGGTCATCACCAATCCGCAGCTCTTCTGGTCGTCATCCAGATACCTCATTATCCAAGTAAAATAATCATCTTAAAATAATACAACTATGAAAACTATCAAATTATTCGCATTCCTGATGGCAATGGCCATTGCTATGCCTGCAGCAGCACAAGTGAAAGTACTGGGAAAGAGCGGCAACACCTCTGCCACTACCGCCAAGAAAACCACAACAACGACAGCAAAGAAGTCTGCTGCCCCCAAAGCGTCGTCCTCCAGCTATGGTAGCGACTATTCAAATGAAGGCTGGCAGGGTGGTGCTGGTATCGTTTACCAGATAGCCGACAACTTCAATGCTTTCGGTCTCCATGCCCGCATCATGTATGGTATCAGTGAAGAGATGCGCCTGAGCCTGATGGACGAGTTCTACTTCAAGGACGGCTTGAGCTATCTCGACAACCTGGATTTCGATTTCCATTATCTGTTCAATGTGGCTGACAACATCCATGTCTATCCCTTCGGAGGTGCTACCATTCAGTTGTCAAAATCCAAGGATGTGACGATGTCAGTTCCAGATATTGATAACAATGGTAATATTATTTACACGGACCAGACATTTGGCGGTGAGTCTATGTCGGCCTTCGGTTTGAACTTCGGCTGTGGCGTGCAGTATGCTATCAATGACCAGATTGCCATTTCTGCTGAAGCCAAATACCGCTTCTATTTCAAGGAGAACTACAAAGGCCAGTTCGTACTGGGCGCTGGTCTTATCTATCATTTCTAAAACCCACACATTCCATCAAATAGATGAAAAAGATATCGCTTACCCTTTTTGCTCTTTTGGGCATCATGTTGCTGACCGGATGCAGCAAGAGTGACGACAATAGCAGTGGTGGCGCTGAGGGCGACTGGGCAGGCTGGGGAACTGGCTCTTATAGTTCGTTGCGCAAGGACGTGAATATGAGCGACATGGAGACGCTGGTAGAGTATGCCGCCAAGGTAGAAAACCTGAAGTTGCAGACTATCAAGCTCTTCAGTAAGAACTGGGAGGGTGAGCTATTCTGTGGCGATATGAGCGATGCCGACCCAGACAAGGTGCTGACCCTGTTAACGGAACTGCTCGACAACCAGCAGCGCTATGAGCAGGCCTTCAGCCAACTAGAGGCCAGCGGTGTGCTGACCAGCGTCACCACGAGAGGCCCTCTGACAAAAGCGTTAGACTTCGTCAACTACCTCTCAGGTGTGGCCGAATCTGATGAGCAACTAATCAAAGAAGCCCTTCTGCTCTCCTTCCAGGACGGCAACAAGACGACAAAGATTATGGGCAACAAGCAGTATATGGACGACCTGTTCAACTCTCTTGACCCAGAATATCGCAAAGGCTGTAGCACCTCACAAGAGTGGTTCACCAAATTCAACAACGGCGAATTCACCACGATAGCCCCACGCATCAAGAATTGCTGGTGCACAGACGCACAGGGTGACGAAACCAAGCGCGGTCCTGAACATTTCCTGAATAATATCACCACACTGGTTCCTGACCATCCCATCTGGGGTACTGCAGCACGCGTAGCCAAGGTTGCAGCCCAGAAGGGTATGGACGTGACACTCTCAACCCTTGATAAGCTTACAGGTGGCAATTTCAGCAAGGCGCAAGATGCCATTGCCGTGCTGGAAGAGGTGGACAGGATGCGCCAAAAGCTGAAGGACGGCACGCTGAACGCCCACGACCTTGACAAGATTGAGACCATCATCGGCAAGAACCTGTTAGATCAGGTTCTCAAGGAATTCATTCCTTCAGACACCAAGGACCTTAGTGATGATGTCCTCAGGAAGATGAAGGACGAACTGGCTGATTATGTTTACGAAAAGCAAATAGAGAAAGACGAAGAGAATGCTGCCAAGGAAACCGAAAAGAGTATTATCCAGATTTTCAAGAATGTTCTGGAATCGGGAGCTGCCGTATCCTGTGCTAGCGATGGTTCACTGACGGTAGGTCTGCCCAATAAGGACGGCGACATCGCCCTTCTGACGGATGCAGGCAAGGAACAGACCATTACCACCGTCACTAACGACGGCCAGCGTTCTACCCAGAAAGTGACGCCCAAGGCGGGCAATAATGAAGTCAAGGCCAACCCCGACCCCTACGACTTTGAAGTAGAGCTGGACCCCAGTTCTCTGAAGTTCGACTCCCGCATTGGTACAGAAGTCGTCGTCGTTCGCACCAACTACAATTACTTCACTGCCAAGAGCAACAACGACTGGATAACTATTAAGGTCAACGGTCAGAACATCCTTGTCGAGGTTACGGAGAATACCACCAACCAGATACGCAAAGGCTCCGTCACCGTCGCCCTTTCGCAAGACAAGAAAACATTCACCAAGACTGCCACCATAGACGTCACACAGGAGGCAGAGCCAGACGATGCCGACCTCACGCTGTCGTACATCGATCCTGACAAGCTGATGATTGAGAAGATACAGGAGGTTTCTCTATTGCGAGGGTTTAATGGCATGTTGTTCACAAACTTTACTACCATCTACCCAGAGGATATACAGGTCAAGGAACTCAGCGATATCGCCTATCAAGTCACAGCCACCTACCACAACTCCATGGCTTACCACTACGACTATCCTGCCGCCATCAGTAGCAACACCATCGCCTCCTCCAAGGACTATGGCGTCCACTATCAGCTGACATTCACCATCGAGGCCATCCCAATTATCTACTATGGCGACACGTACAACAGCAAGTTGAAGGACATCAAGCTCACGGGTTATTTCAAAGACTTGGATAAAGATGGCTGGGGCGACGAGCTCTATGAGTATGAGGTTAATGTGCCAGCAGCCTATCTCCTAACATATTACTTCAATCCCAGCGGAAAGGCCCAGTACACCCCCGACTACGGAGAGGAATATCCTAAAGTGACGGCAACGGCCAAGCACGTACGGAAATGGTATGAGGATGAGGGCTATATGACGGACGACGGATGGGTCAGCAAGTGGGTACTGAAGACCGAAACGCAGTACACCACCGACGACCACCCCGTTTTCAATATCTCCCTCAAGTGGGACTAGTGTCTCGTTCTTGAGCGTGGTGAGAAATATTGCTAATAACCAACAATAAATATTACGAATATGAGAAAACAATTACTACTATCAATCTCTATTTTGCTGGCATGGTCTGTAGGCATGCTGGCCAGTGAAGCTTCGCGCGACTCTATTCCCAACAACTACGGGAAGTGGGTGAATCTGACCGATGGCTATACAGAGGACAAAGGCGACCACCAGAAGATGCAGGTGGAGATAGAGGGAAACACGATCCATCTGTGCTGGGTGGAATTCGCGAAAGGCGAAGACAATCGCTACAACATCTGGTATCGTCGTTCTACCGACCTGGGCAAGACATGGGAAGAGCCTCAGATAGTCTTCAAGACCTATTCTAATGGTTATCTGAACATCAACAACGGATGCGTCTCCAAGCTGATGAGTGTCAGCGACAACTACATCCATTTCGCCGTGGTCGACATTACCGGCGATCCCACCTACGAAAGCAAACCTGGCTGTCTGCGCTACCGTCGCTCAACTGACGGCGGTGCCACCTTTGAAGACAGCAAAGTACTTCTTGCCTACGACAACTGGTATTACGGCCTCAGCGGTTCCATCATCGACAGTGACGGCGACATGGTGGGCATTGGCACACTCGCCATCCGTGACAACATGGTTCTCTACTTTACATCAAAGGACAACGGGCAGACCTTCAGCCGTGAAAGTCAGAAGATAGAGCCTGGCTACTGGCACCTCTACGACTTCCAGGTGAGCAACGGCCACTGGGTATCGATGACTTACAATTACAACTGGTACTCCACACTGCTCTACGGCTACCTCAATATCACCACCTCCGACGGTACCACGAAGAACCAACAGCAGATTGCTGCCCTGTATGCCGAGGACAACACCCCTTACGCCTCACCCGACATCGTTCTCGGAGGTAACGGTGCTTCCTACAACTACCATCCACAGATGGCTATCGACGGTAACACCATCCACGTGGCCTACCGCGGTTATCCAGGAGCTCAGGTGTCTGAACTCGGTTGGAATTACACCGTCTATCAGCATTCTACCGACTTCGGTCAGACATGGAGCACCCCATTTTGGCTGCCAGAGTCCGACGGTGGTCACGGCACTATTGCTGCCAAGGCAAACAATGTCTATGTGATGACTACGAAGAAAGGCATCGACTGCATCTACTATTCGCATGACAACGGTGCCACATGGCAGACACAAATGGATGCCTCCTACACCGACAACAGATACAACCCCGCCTACAACTTCTCACTGATTATCGATCCCTACGACGAGAGCGGTAAGCACGCATACTGGACCTCACGCCGTTTCTTCTATGCTGAGACCTTAGACGGTTTCACCACCCTCAACAAGCTATTCTCTTTGGGCACCGAGTCGTTCATGGGCACATGGCGCGAGAACAACCATTTCTTAGAGGTACACCCCGACCAGAACGGTCTGGAGCACTGGTTCATGCAGTATGTCCCCTACGCCATCGACGAAAACGGTCAGGCTTCCATTCCCTATGACCCCACACGCGACATCTGCTACCGCCGCGCAGAAGCGGAGCCTGCACCATCTGCAAACGACATGGCCCTAAACTTGGTCGACTCCTTGCAGCCCACCCACCGCACCGTCATCCCCATGTCACCCAGTCTGAAACTCAGAGAGGCTATGACCGTCGAGTTCTGGATACACTCCGAAAACAATCAGACCTTTCAGATAGCTGCTACCACCGAGGAAGCTAGCCAGCAGGGCAGTGAGTTTATGGGCGGATGGTACATCAACCAGCAACAGAGCTATTACAAGCCCGAGGAAACCTACATCGAAGCAGGTATCTGCACTGGCGAGGAAGGAACGGGTGTACGCGTCTATGCCTACGGACCAGATGATCTCACCTTCAAGAGCAACGGCTGCTGGCATCATGTAGCTTTCACCTACGACTCTAATGTGGAACAAGATAATATCCGTGTCTATATGGACGGGCAACTGGCAGCTAAAGGCACCGCCCAAGGACTTATCCGACAGGGTAAGAACCCCATTTCGCTGGGTCGTAAACAGTATTACGTCAGCAAGGGGCTGCTTGACAACTTTGCCATTTGGAGCCGTGCACTGACGGCAGATGAGATTAAGGCTCATGCCAGCAATCCGCAAGCTCCCGATGCTAGCAGCGCCGACTGTCGACTGCTACTTACCTTCGACGGTACGTTGAAAGACCAGAGTCAGTACGGCAACGATGGTGTAGCCCTGCTCGATTGCATTCTTACCGGACACGACGGCATCGTTCCTTCTGGTATCATGTCTGTCACTAAGGAATTGGGGAATCACAAGAAGGCAAGCACATGGTATAATATTGACGGTCGCAGACTGAACGGCAAACCAACACAAAAAGGTCTTTATATCAACGACGGAAAGAAGGTAGTCATTCGCTGACAATAATACACGCTTAAGGACTCTCGGAAACAACTCCCTGAGTCCTTTTATTAGCCTAATACGAAGCTGTATCAGCCTAATACACGCTCGTATTAGGCTAGTAATGGGTGGTTACCAGCCTAGTAATGAAGGATAAAATCAGCTAATGCGGAAAGTAGGAAATGTTATTATAACATTATTACCCTATATTATCTCTCCTTAGAATACCTTAATGTCTACTTTCCTACTTTCTGTCTTTCCTACTTTTGCGAAAATAAATGGGAAAAAGTTTGGTTATTTGCTGAGTTCTTTGTACCTTTGCACCCGCTTTCCGCGTAATCGCTGGCAGGAGCCCAGACAATGATTGATAGTCAAGGCATTACGAGAGACCTGTTATGTTGCGTTGGAACGATAACAACAACATTTATAAATTTAAAGTAACAATGGATTTAATTAAAGTTGCTGAAGAAGCATTTGCAACCGGCAAGCAGCACCCTAGCTTCAAGGCTGGTGACACTGTAACTGTCGCTTACAAAATTATCGAGGGTTCTAAGGAGCGTATCCAGCTCTTCCGTGGTGTCGTTATCAAGATTAGCGGCCATCAGGAGAAGAAGCGTTTCACTGTTCGCAAGATGTCGGGTACTATTGGTGTAGAGCGTATCTTCCCATTGGAGTCTCCCAACATTGAGAGCATTGAGGTGAACAAGGTTGGTAGGGTTCGTCGCGCTAAGCTGTACTACCTGCGCAACCTGACCGGTAAGGCTGCCCGTATCAAGGAGAAGCGTAGCGGTCTGGCTGGCAAGGAGTAATCCCAACCCACACGACATAAAAAAGAGACATTTCACTGCTGAGATGTCTCTTTTTTTGTTTCTTCATCTTTCATCTCCCTGTGTCCTCCATAGATGGTCTCGCCACCCAGGTCGCCCTGCACGGTTTCCTTGAACGATTCCCAGTCTTGGAAGCCTGCCAGAAGAGACAGCCGGTCGAGCGTCTTGCGGTTGGGTTTCTTCAGCAGTTCTTTCTCGACGGCCTCCAACAGTTTTCGTAGTGCATGTCTCTTTTTCTCCATATCGGGTGCAAATTTACGAAATAATGCATAATTCATAATGCATAATTCATTATTTTTTTGTAATTTTGCAGCAAATTCGAATTTATACCTATTTATATATGAAAGAATTAGCCCTGAAGTACGGTTGCAATCCCAACCAGAAGCCCTCACGCATCTATATGACGGAGGGCGAGTTACCCATTGAAGTGATTAACGGCCGTCCTGGCTACATCAACTTCCTTGACGCATTCAACGCGTGGCAGTTGGTGAAGGAGCTGAAGGCTGCCACCGGTCTGCCCGCAGCTGCCTCGTTCAAGCACGTCAGCCCTGCCGGTGCCGCTGTTGGTCTGCCTCTGAGCGACACGCTGAAGAAGATTTACTTCGTGGATGACATCCAGGGACTGGACGAGAGTCCTATCGCATGTGCCTATGCCCGTGCACGTGGTGCAGACCGCATGTCGAGCTATGGTGACTTCGTAGCACTCTCTGACACCTGCGACGCTACCACTGCCCTACTGCTGAAGCGCGAGGTGAGCGACGGCGTCATTGCACCCGACTACACTCCAGAGGCTATCGAGATACTGAAGGACAAGCGCAAGGGAACGTATAACGTGATTAAGATTGACCCCAGCTACAAGCCCGCACCCATTGAGACGAAGCAGTGCTTCGGCATTACCTTCGAACAGGGACGTAACGAGATTAAGCTGGACGACCCCGCCCTGTTTGAGAACATCCCCACACAGAACAAGGCCTTCACAGCAGAGGCAAAGCGCGACCTGATTATCGCACTCATCACGCTGAAGTACACGCAGTCGAACAGCGTCTGCTACGTCAAGGACGGTCAGGCCATCGGTATCGGTGCTGGTCAGCAGAGCCGCATCCACTGTACCCGTCTGGCTGGCAACAAGGCCGACATCTGGTGGTTGCGCCAGCATCCGAAAGTGATGGCACTGCCCTTCAAGGAGGGTATCCGTCGTGCTGACCGCGACAACACCATCGACGTGTATATCTCTGAGGACGAGCACGATGACGTGCTGCGCGACGGTGCTTGGCTGCAGTTCTTTACCCGCCAGCCAGAGGTGCTAACCATGGCTGAGAAGAAGGAGTGGATAGCCAAGAACACCAAGGTAGCTCTAGGCTCTGATGCTTTCTTCCCCTTTGGCGACAACATTGAGCGTGCCCACAAGAGTGGCGTAGAATTCATTGCTCAGGCTGGCGGCTCTGTTCGCGACGATCATGTCATCATGACCTGCGACAAGTACGGCATTGCCATGGCATTCACCGGTGTTCGTTTATTCCACCATTGATACTATGAGTAAGGAGTCAGATTTCGATGATATTCTCGTCAATGGCATCAACTTCGGTCGTGGCGGTGGTCCTCGCAAAGAGGAGGACAAGGTAAAGACCAAGGCGAAGAAAAAGAAGTACATCACTGGTGCTCACGGTAGCGGCTCTGCCAAGCAGAAGGCCAAATACCGTGAGCAACGGGCCAACAGGCATAAGTGAAGTAAGATGTAAGATGTGATACTAAAACAAACTACTAATGAGAACTACTATTTTATCCATCTTTCTGGCTGCTGCGATAACTGCAGCTGGACAAAAGTACGTCGGCGGTGACATCTCGATGCTCACCAAGTATGAGGAAGCCAGCGTGGTCTATAAGGACAAGGACGGCAATGCCGTACAGCCGTTGCCCTTCTTCAAAGAACAGGGACTGAACGCCATGCGCGTCCGCCTGTTTGTTGACCCATCCTTAGACAACGACAAGGCAGTCTGCCAAGACCTGGACTACGTCAAGGCGTTAGGCAAGCGCATCAAGGACCAGGGCATGGCCTTCATGCTTGACTTCCACTATAGCGACACGTGGGCAGACCCCGGCAAGCAGTGGACGCCCGATGCTTGGAAGAGCCTCAACGACGCACAACTCTACGAACAGATTTACACCTACACAAAGGACTGTCTGCAACAGTTGAAGGCCGCTGGTGCCACCCCCGACTACATCCAGACGGGTAACGAGATTTCGTATGGCATGATGTGGGGCGTCAAAGGAACGACTGCCAACCGCTGTTACACCAACTCGCCTGACGCTAACTGGAACCGCTTCTTCAATCTGCTGAAGAAGGCTGGTCAGGCCTGTCGCGAGGAGTGTTCTAACGCGAAAATCATAATCCACAGCGAGCGCACACCCAAGCCTGCCGTGCTGACAGACTTCTTCGACCGCATGAAGAATGCTGCCATCGATTATGACATCATCGGACTGAGCTACTATCCTGAGCATCACGGCAATCTGGCCACGCTGGAGACCGCCTTGACAACGCTGGAGAACAAAAACTACGGCAAGGACATCTGGATAGTAGAGACGGGCTACAGCTATGCGTGGAGCATAGGCGGCGAATACGATTATACAGGCACCTATCCTTATACTGAAGAAGGTCAGCGCCAGTTTACTGCCGACCTGGTTACCAAACTGAACAGCCACAGCAGCGTGAAGGGACTCTTCTGGTGGTGGCCAGAGGACAACGGCAACAAGGGTGTGACAGACAGCTGGTGGAATGCGGCTCTCTATAACCACAACACGGGCAAGCCCTATGCTGCCTTCTACGAGCTGAAGAACTTCAACGATGACAGCGCGAGCGTCCAAGAAGTAAGAGGGAAGAAGGATGATGCAAACGCAAGCTTCTACGACCTCCAAGGCCGAAAATGCACACCACAAACGAAAGGTCTCTACATCTGCAATAACCAGAAAAGAATAGTCCGCTAACGATTAGCGGACTATTTCTATTTTCAGAAGTTCAGCTCCCTACCCCGATAGAAATCGAGCAGCGCCTGCTGATAGAGGTTCTCATAACGTGCCTGTACCAAGTCACTCTCTGCTTTCAGGTAGTTGTTCTTTGACTCGTTGAACTCGGTGATGTTTGCCTTTCCGTTCTCATACTTAGCCTGCATCAGCGAAAAAGCATCCTTACTCGATTGGACGGCAGCCTCACTGCTATGGTATTTGGAGTCAGCAGCAATGGCATTATAGTACACCTGCTGGATTTCCTTGTAAAGCGTCTTCTTCACATTCTCCAACTGCAGCTGTTGATTGTCATAGTCTATGCGTGCAGAACGAATGCTGTTACGTGTCTGGAAACGGGTGAAGATAGGCACACTCAGGTTCAGTCCGATATACTGGCTGAAATTGTTCTTCATCTGAGTGGCAAAAGGATCTGCCTGCATACCATTGGTCTTGTAGTAGTTTGACTGCAAGCCAGCACTGAAATTCAGCGTGGGATAAAGGGCAGCCTTCGCAATATGGATGCTGCGCTCGGAAGCCGTCAGACGGAACTGTTCAGCCTGCACCTCGGGCTTCAGGGTCAGTGCCTCCTGGTAAATGGCATCGGGAGAGATGCCCACTAGAGAACTGGTGGGAGCAGAATCGATAAAGGGGCGAACGATGGAGAAACCTTCTGGTGAGGGCAACTCCAGCAGCTGGGTAAGGGCAAGGATGGCCAGCTGGAGATTATTGTCAGCCTGTGTAGCAGTCAGACGGGCTTGTGCCAATGTGGACTGTTGCTGGGAGAGTTCTGCCGGGCTGGACTTACCATTCTTCACAAAAGCCTCCAGACGCGCCACCTGTGCCGAGTCGATAGCAATCTGGCGATGTGCAACCTCAGCAATCTCCGTATCGTAGAGAATCTGCACATAAGCTTTCGCCACCTGCATGCGGATATCGTTCTTGGCCTTCTCCAAATCTTGCGTAGCCGCCTCAAGGTTCAGCTGGTTCAACTTTATCTGATTAGGAATTTTGAAACCAGTAAAGAGAGGAACTGTCGTACCAAGACTGAAACTGGTAGAACTGGTCGAACGGTTGGTATAGGTATTGTCGAGCGTCAAGCCTCGTCCGAAGGAGAAGCTCTCAGAGGCTGAGGCACTAAGGTCTGGCAGTCGTGAATTCTTGGCTGTCGACAACTGGATGTCACGCTGCTTGCGTTGATTGCCCTTCTGCTTGATGCTGATATTATGCTCGACGGCATAGTCAGCACACTGGCGAAGCGTCCAGGACTGCTGGGCTAGCGTATCTAGAGAAACTAGAACTACTAGTACTACTAGAAAAAAGGTCTTTTTCATAGCTTAATCCTTCTTATCGTCGGTAATCATCTCAGGGCCACGCACCTTGTCCTTGGCGGTGATGCCCTTCTTAATCTCGATATTCACACCATCAGAGAGACCTGTAGTAACAGCCGTGCGCTCATAACTTTTCTGCTTCCCTTCACCTTTTATTAAATATACAAAGGTAGAGTCACCACTGAACTCAATGGCACTCTCGGGAACGGTGAGCACCTTGTCAGCCTTGGCCAGCACAATCTCGGCATTAGCGCTATAGCCAGAACGGATTTTACCGCCCTCGGCGAGTTTCACGGCAGCCTTAATCTCAAACTGGTTGGCTCCATTGCTCTCAACAGCCTTTGGAGAGATATACTCCAAGGAGGCGTCAAACTTCAGGTCCTGCAAAGCTCCGATAGTAATCTCCATGTTCATGCCATTGACTAATTGTCCCACTTCTGTCTCATCAATATTTCCACGGAAGATGAGGTCGTTCATGTTAGCAACAGTAGCGATGGTGGTACCATCGTTAAAGGTGTTGGAGAGGATGACCGAGTTACCGACCTTCACAGGGATATCGAGGATGACACCGCTGATGGTAGAACGGATGAGCGTAGAGGAGGCGTTAGCATTCGACTTTGACACGCCATCACGCACCACTTCGAGGGCATCCTGGGCAGCCAGACGCTCGTGTTTAGCCTGGTTCAAAGACATCTTGCTTTTGTCATACTCATCGGCACTGACCAGCTTCTGGTTGTAGAGGTTCTCCACACGCTGGAAATCGGTCTCGGCTTGCTTGAGGTTAATTTCTGCCAGACGTACACGCATCTCAGCACTCGACAACTGAGCCATGTCAGGAATCACCTTGACCTTGGCAATCACGTCGCCAGCATTGACATAGTCGCCTGGTTCCTTCAGCAGTTCAGAGATGATACCAGAGATCTGCGGCTTGATATTTACCTCATTGCGAGGTTCTATCTTACCCGTGATAATGGTGGTTTTCTGGATGCTGTCTAGTTGCGGGGTAAACTCATTGTAAACCACTTCTTTGGGTTGGCTTTTCTGCCAGAGGAACACGAAGGTTCCGATGAAAATCAGCGCGATAATAACGGCGATAATCAGTTTGCTGTACTTTTTCATATCTTGGTTGTTTTTGTTGTTTCTTTGTTTTGGTGTCAGCGACGGAATCGCTGACCACTATTATTCATCACGCATGGCGTCGACGGGTTTTATACTCATGGCACGCGCGGCTGGCGCCAGTCCTGCGAGGACGCCCATCGAGCTCACCATAAGAGCGGCAAAGATGGCTGTCCAGAATCCTATCTGGAAGTGAGCCGTGACGATGCCATCCTCTGTATTTCCCAGTTCAAGCATCTGGAGAATCATCACTCCGAAGAGGATGCCACTCATACCTGCCACCAGTGTCAGCACAATACTCTCAGAGATAATCTGCGACAGTATCATTCTCGGCGTAGCACCGATGGCACGGCGGATACCTATCTCTGTGGTACGCTCACGCACAGTCACCATCATGATGTTCGACACACCGATGGCTCCTGCCAGCAGCGTTCCCAGACCTACGAGCCAGATGAGGAAGTTGACACCCTTGAAGAGGTTGTCGAGCATCTGGAAGAGCACCTCGGTGTTAAACACCATAGCGCCCTGTTCATCGGTAGGATCAATGGTGTGAGCCCTGGCGATGGTCTCACGGATGCGGTCGGTGACTTTCGACATGACGACCCCTGGACGTCCAGTAACGGCAATCAAGTCAACGGCATTACCGCGGTTATAGGCCTGCTGCATAAAGGTTAGCGGCAGAATGACACCCGTACCGTTTTCTCCACTAATGTTAACGCCCTCGCTCATATTGTAGTCAACACCTACTATCTGATAGTAGATATTGTCGATGCGGATGCGCTTACCACAGGGATCGCCACCACCAGGGAACAATTCCTTGTAGGTTTTCTTCTGGATGACGCACACCTTACGATGGTCGCGAATGTCGGCCTCATCAATGTATCTGCCATAGAACAGCTTCGGCTCATTGACCCGCTGGTAGTCGGGCATGGCCCCACTGACACCAATTGTGGCTTTGCGGTCTGCATAATAGGCTGTGCCACCATTCGAGAAGAGCAAAGGAGTAATCACATCAAGCTCTGGAACGCTATGACGCAAACGGTCTACATCCTTGTAGTCCATATGCCAATTGCGCCCCTTGCGGAAACCCTTGTACGCCTTGCTCGTAGGCTGTGCCCACACCAGGGCGCTGTTGGTGGCAAAACCCGCAAAGTTCTGCTGAAGCTTTTCTTTCAGGCCTTGACCGCCACCCATCAGCGCAACAAGCATGAACACGCCCCAGAAGACGCCGAAGCCTGTCAGGAACGAGCGCGACTTGTTACGTGTCAGCGTGTCAAGTATTTCTCTGTATGTATCTAAATCTATTCTCATAACTTAATCTGCTCTTAATGCTTCAATGGGACGAATGCGGCTGGCCTTATAGGCAGGAATGAGTCCTGCTATCGTTCCAGCAATAATCATTACCAGTGTAGCCTCGATACAAACATCCAGTCCGACAGTGGGATTAAGGAACATGGTAGCCTTGAACAATCCTGTATCAATGGTCTCGTGACCTATCGTAGCGTCCATATATTCGTTAGCGAAGATGCCCAACAGCATACCGATATAACCGAAGATGGTGGTGATGATCACACTCTCGATGATGATTAGTCGCAGGATGCTCCATGGCTTAGCACCGATAGCCTTACGGATACCAAACTCATGAGTACGTTCCTTGACGGTGATGAGCATGATGTTCGACACGCCCACGATACCAGATAGTAGCGTAAACAATCCCACTATCCACAGCGCGGTGCGGATAATACCGATACCTTGTTCCATCTGCAGGTTCTGTGTGAAACGGTTCCACAGCCAGACAGCATCCTCATCTTCAGGATGTGCCTGGTGTTCAGCATTCAGTCTGTGACGATAGCTGCGTTCGAAATCCTCGTTAGCCTTCTCCGTCTGCAGTCCGTGGAAGGTGAACTCTATGCGTCCTGCGTCATCAGTCTTAGCACCGTAAATGCGCTTGATAGCCGTATAACTGCTGAACGCATTTGAGCGTCCATTCTCCTGTTCCTTATAGATACCCACCAACTTGAAGGCAAAATTTCCGACGTTGAGAAAGTCGCCGACGCGACACTTCAGTTCCTTGACCTGCTTGTTGCCTAACACCAATACTTTGCGGCTTTCCTTCACGTCAATCTCATTGATAAAACGGCCTTGCAGGATTTCCACTTTATCGATCTTCGTGTGGTTGGGATAGACACCACTGATACTCGTTGAAACATACTGTTGGCCATAATTGATCGTTGCTGACGTGTTGTACTGGGCACCTACCTCGTCGACATTCTCAGAGAATTCCCGCTCAGTAATCGTCATATCGCTCTCATGCAGGCGGATATCGCGACCTTCCTTCAGTCCCTGATAGGGTTTCGACGTCCATCCGCCGAAGACAACCATTGACGATGACAAGAAGCGCTCGCTCTGCTTCAGATTGGCATTGATGAGTCCGTTACCGGCACCCAACAGCACAATAATCATAAAGATGCCCCACGCCACAGCAAATCCTGTCAGTGTCGTGCGCAACTTATTCCTTCGTGCTGTCTGCCATATTTCTGTGATGATGTCTCGCATAGCCTTACTTCATCATTCCATTGATACCGAATGGGCTAGCATCGTGGTTCATGTTCTCTTCTATCTGTCCGATGACGCCATCCTTGATATGTACAATCTTGTTGGTTTCATTGGCCACACCGCTTTCGTGTGTCACCACGACGATGGTCATGCCCTCGTCCTGGTTCAGCTGTTTGAGCAGCTGCATCACCTCTACCGAAGTCTTAGAGTCGAGAGCGCCCGTAGGCTCATCAGCCAGGATGATCTGTGGACGGGTGATAAGTGCACGGGCAATGGCCACACGCTGTCTCTGACCACCCGACAACTCGTTGGGATAGTGTTCAGCCCAGTCGAGCAGTCCAAGGCGTTCGAGATACTCCAGGGCAAGCGTGTGACGCTTGCGCCTGGACACCCCTTGATAAAAGAGCGGCAACTCCACATTTTCTACTGCAGTCTTGAAAGAAATCAAGTTGAATGACTGGAAGATGAATCCAATCATCTTGTTACGATACTCAGCAGCACGGGTCTCGGAAAGGTTCCAGATGGGAACACCAGCAAGTTCGTAGATGCCAGAGTCGTAGTTATCCAGAATACCCAATATATTCAGTAAGGTACTCTTTCCTGAGCCCGACGCTCCCATGATACTGACGAATTCTCCCTTCGCAATGTCAAGTGAGATTCCCTTCAGCACATGTAGCGGCTGGGCACCCTGATAGGTTTTGTTGATGTCTTGTAAATGAATCATAGAAACAAGCTTTTTACCTTAGTCTTTCTGTTCATTAGACGTTGTCTCGGTGCCAAAAGTTGCAGCGTATGCACTTTTAACATCTTCTAACGTGATTCCTAACAGTTGCATCTGACGGAACAACTCTGGCAGACGCTCTTTCATAAACTCCTGCTTGCGCGCCTTCATAATCTGCTTCTTGGCGCCAGGAGTAACAAAGTAACCCAAGCCACGCTTGTTGTAGATGATCTCCTCACGTGCTAACTGTTCATAGGCCTTGACGGCTGTGTTGGTATTCACCTCCAGCAGCACGGCATACTCTCGGACTGACGGAATGCGGTCGTCGTCCTTGTATGTTCCAGACAGGATCTCGTCGCACAGGCGGTCTGCCATCTGGATGTATATCGCTTTATCATTTGTAAAAATCATACGTTCAACCATTTATTGTTAATAACCTGCATGCGGCAGAACAATTTATAAGATGCCCAGTAGTGAACGAAGATAAGCAAGGTCACTGTCGTATTCAGAATATAGAAGAAGGGATGGAAAATATGCGTATAGGTTTCTGTCTTCTCGTCCCAGGTGCCCGTGATGAACTCGATGTTCATGCTGTTCCAGTCTATCTGGTTCAGAAGCATTGTCAGCAAGATGGCGACAAGAACGATCGTGCAGCTGGTCAGCAGGAATTGCTGGCGACGGAACAGGGTGCCACCCACAATATAAAGCGAGTGAATGTAGAATACCCAGGCGAAGAGCATCCATGCCATCTGCCAATGCTCCTCGGGGGCAGGGCCAAGAATACTTCTTTCAAACAGGGCAGGGCCCCAAATCACGAAGCGACCCGTCAGCCAGTCAACGAACATGCGCAGGGCATCGGCCAACAGATAGGCACCAATGGTGATGACAGCCAGCCAGACAATGGAGAGCAACAGGTTGATGGTGTATTTCTCCAGATTGGACACGGGCCAAAGCAGAAAAGCCGAACGCTTGCGGGTGTCCTTCATGCCTGAGAAGAGGAAACTGGCACCAAAGAGCATGGAGAAGCAGAAGAAGATGACGCCGAAGGTAACTGTGCTCTGTACATGATAGGTATAACGCGTGATAGCCTCCTTCATTGGAAAGCTACTTATGATGGTGTCGTATTGCATTCCCTGCACGCGGGTAAAGAACAGGTCGGCCATAAACATGACGAGTGTAAAGATACCGAAGAGGCGAATCCATGTCTTGCGCAGTACGAGGAACTGGCACTTCAGTGCCTGTGAGAATCTATTGAAATTGAATGTTTTCATTTTGCTTGCGTTTTATAGTTAAACAGAAGTTCAAGGTTCACTTGTGTCTCGGCATCGCCTTCCTGACGATGGCAGATGACCGCATTGCCCTGCAGGGTGGGTTCAGCATAGAGAACCGTGTCGTCCATCTGCTGAGGTGTACGGTATTCGAAGGTGTAAGCATCCTGAATCTCTTGCATGGAAGCATTCAACAGAACCGAGTGCTGGTCGAGGATAAGAATATGGTCAAGCATCTGCTCCACATCGTGCACCTGATGGGTAGAAATAATCACGGTGCGCTCCTCCGTCATGTGCTGGGCAATCACCTTGCGGAACTGTGACTTCGAGGGGATATCCAAACCATTGGTGGGTTCATCCATCAACAAGTACTTGGTGTTAGTAGCCATCGCGAAAGCAATATAAGCCTTTTTGCGCTGACCCATCGAGAGCTCACCCAGGCGCACATCAGCAGGCAGTTCGAAATCGGCCAGACAATTCTGAAGGATTTCTTCAGAGAAGTTAGGATAGAAGGGCTTGTAGAGCTTCACATATTCTGAGAGACGGATAGCGGGCATCTCAAACTCCTCAGTTACGAGGAATATGTCGCGCAGAATTTCAGGGGTGCGATTCTTTGTTGCGACAGAATCGCAACACACAGTACCGCAAGAGGGGCGCAGCAAACCTGAGAGCAGATAGAGCAGCGTGCTCTTACCTGTACCGTTCTTTCCTAACAGACCATAGATGCGGTCTTCCTCCAGCTTCAGGCTGAAATCATCGAATACCAGATGTTTGCTTCCGGCATACTTAAAACTGATGTTTTTTACTTCTATCATAATTGTTTTTATTAGTTGATAATCTCACTGTATTAGTGTTCCACTTTAATAGTACACTGCAAAGGTAAAACAAAAATATTATAACTTCCAAATATTTTCGCCGAAAAATGAAATATTTAACTTCCATTAAGAATTCAGAAATCTTCAACAAGTGTTAAAGGATGGCCGTTTGTAGATTAATAGAGGGAACATTTGCATATTAAGTGTATTATTGGTACCTTTGCATACACAAATCCCTATTAGGACACTATGAATTTGAGAAAAATCAGTCATTGCCTTAACGGCATAATAATCATATTGGCTTTATGCTTCTATACCATCAACACCTCAGGACAGACAAAAAGCCAGGAAGACACTACTGCAGCTAACTTGCTGCAGAAAGTGCGCAACGCATTTAATCAGAACAACGAGCATAATTTCTATGTAGCTATTGGCGACTACCGTAAATACTTGCTGGGAGAAGGCAATATGAACGGCTACTACCTCTGTTGGAAAAACGAGGTACTCTATGACGTTAACCACAACCACTTCTACCGTGCCCTGCGCAAGACCATGAAGATGCAGGCAGAGATGGAGCGTCGTGGTGACAACAACGAACTATACAAGGTTACTCAGCTACGAGGCATTATCTACTCGCTTCGCGGCAATATACCCTTGGCACACCAGTATTTCGAGAAAGCCTTAGAACAGGTGGACCACAGCCAAGTCCAGAATTTGGCATCCATCTACATGGATTTGTCGAACATCGAGATGGACACCCAACCTGAGGAAGCCATGAAACACCTTGACTGTGCCATTGAAATTATCAAAGGCGACGGTTCAAAATACGATTATAGCGATGCTATCGGTTTTAAAGTCATAGTAGCCTATGCCATGCGTGACTGGACAGCCGTCAACACTGCTTTCAACGAGTATATCACCATGAAAGAAGAGCTGGGAGAAGACTTCAGCACCACCTATTATTATTATGCACTTATCTGTAAAGCAGTAGCAGATAAGCACTATGACGACGCCATCAAGTTGACCTACAACCTGACGAACAGCACCGACATCTATAAGTTCCAGACCGAAATCTACGAACTGTCGGGCGATACACAACGGGCTTTCGACATCCAGAAGCACTACATGGCCATCAAAGACTCTGTGAACAACGTCATCATGAGTGAAGAAATCATGGGCACAGCCAACGATTTGGAAAGTGCGGAGGCACGCAGTCTGACCATGGAGAAACACAACACGCTGTTGAAATATGCCATCAACGGCATAGTCATTGCAGGTCTATTGTTAGGTCTTCTCATCTACCGCATGAACAAGAACCGCTACATGCGTAAATTGCAGCGCCAAAACCACGACTTGCTCATTGCCCGCGACAAGGCACAGGAGGCTAACCGCATGAAGATTAGTTTCCTACGAAATATGAGTCATGAGATACGCACTCCATTGAACATTATAAGCGGCTACGCTCAAATTATCAGCGACCCACGCACACTGACCAGTGATGCAGAACGTGCCGAAATTGCCAAACGCATTGGACACAGCACAGACACCATTGTGCGTATCGTTGACGAGATTCTCGAAATCTCAAGCAAGGAGAGCGTTCACTATATCGACAAGTCCGACCTCGTAGCATGCAACGACCTGCTGCGACACTTAGCAGAGCCTTACCAAGATTATGATGCGCCATTCGGTCTGCGTCTGGAGCTGTTGCTCAAGGACAGCTGCAAGTTCATGACCAACCGTAAAGAGGTGCAGAAGATTCTTAATCACCTGATGGACAATGCCATCAAATTCACACCTCAAGGTGGTACCATCACACTACGCAGCTATCATCATAAACTCAACCAGAACATGATTTGTTTCAGCGTTACCGATACAGGTTGCGGCATCAAGGATGGCGACGAAGAGAAGATTTTCGAACACTTCTACAAGTCCGATATATATAAAGAAGGTGTAGGCCTTGGACTGTCCGTCGCTCGACGCGTAGCCCGCCAGTTAGGTGGAGATGTCGTTCTAGACACCCGCTACAAAGAAGGCAGCCGCTTTATTCTGCAGCTGCCCAAAGATTAATTTTCCGCAAATAGTACTATCTTACTTCTGCATCAGGTGCTTGAAGCGCATGCCTTCGGCTATCTGGTCAGAAGTTTTCTTATCTACCAGCTGAGCTAGGAGCTCGTAGGCGAAGGGGAAGGCGGCAGCAGGACCTTCAGCCGTGGTGACGTTGCCATCGACGGTAACGAGGTCGGCAGTATAGGTGGCACCGTCAAGCATCTGCTCGAAACCAGGATAGCAGGTAGCTTTCTTGCCTTCAAGAAGTCCCAGTTGTCCCAATACGACACCAGGTGCGGCACAGATGGCTGCAACCTTACGACCTGCGGCAAACTGGTCGACAACGGCCTTGCAGACACCCTTATGTTCAAAGAGGTTCTTGGCACCAGGCATTCCTCCTGGCAGGAAGACAAGATCAGCATCAGAGAAGTCACCTTGCTCAAACATGATATCTGCCTCGATGTTCACTCCATGTGCTGAAGTTACTAAAGGGAAGTCGCTGATGCTAACCGTAGTTACGTCAACACCTCCGCGACGCAGAACGTCCACGGGAATGAGGGCTTCGACATCCTCGAAACCGTCAGCTAAAAATACATATACCTTTTTCATCATTCAAATGGGTTTATTAGGATTAATGGGCAAGAGCCGCAAGATATCGTTTGATAGTTTCCTGCAGGCCAAGGTAGAGGGCATCGCAGATAAGTGCATGACCAATGCTGACCTCATCCGTCCAGGGAATCTGCTGGTGGTAGTAGGCAAGGTTCTCCAGCGACAGGTCGTGACCAGCGTTGAGTCCCAGTCCTACACGGCGTGCCTCTTCGGCAGCAGCAATAAAGGGTGCGATGGCAGCCTCACGATTGGCCGCATAGCCTGAGGCATAGGGCTCGGTGTATAGCTCCACGCGGTCAGCACCACAGGCTTTCGCACCTTCCACCTGACGTGGGTCAGCATCAACAAAGATGCTGGTGCGGATACCCGCATTCTTGAAGGTCTTGCAGATGTCAGTAAGGAAAGCCTTGTTCTCGATGGTGTTCCATCCGTGGTTTGACGTTATCTGGTCGTGACCGTCAGGAACGAGTGTCACCTGTGTAGGCAACACCTCCAACACCAACTCTGTGAATGAGTCGATAGGGTTGCCCTCGATATTGAACTCTGTGGTAATCTGTGGACGCAGGTCACGCACATCCTGGTAACGGATATGACGCTCATCAGGACGTGGATGAACTGTAATTCCCTGTCCGCCAAACAGTTCTACGTCACGGGCGACTGTCAGAACATTGGGATTATTGCCGCCTCTGGCATTGCGGAGTGTGGCAATTTTATTGATATTTACACTTAGTTTCGTCATATTTTTCTCTTTTCGCTATAAATTTTTCACTTTTATTTGTATCTTTGCAAGCGCAAAGATAATAATAATTTGCGAATAAACAGCTAAAAGAGCCAAAAAATATGATATCACGCAAATTAAGGTTCGCAATTTTCGGCAATACCTACCAGCCGAAGAAGTCAGTTTCCATCCAGAAACTGCTGGCTTGTCTGTCTGCCAGACAGGCAGAAGTATTTATAGAACGCGAGTTCTATACGTTCTTGACTAATGGTCAGCGTCTGCCCGTAGAAGGGGTTTCTGTCTTTGACCAATCAGACTTCTCTGCTGATTTTGTTGTGTCAATGGGTGGCGATGGCACTTTTTTGCGTGCAGCCAGTATGGTGGGGGCTAAGCAGATTCCTATCTTGGGCGTCAACACTGGCCGTTTGGGATTCTTGGCTGATGTGAAAGCACAGGAGATAGAGCGCACCATCGATGCACTTTATGAGGGTGACTATGCTATAGATACCAGAGCGGTCATTAAGGTGGAAACAGACGGTCAACCGTTGAAGGGTTATAGCTGTGCCCTGAACGATGTGGCCATCTTGAAACGCGATAATGCATCGATGATTACCATTCATACAACGGTGAATGGCGACTATCTGACAACTTATCAGGCAGACGGATTGATTATGAGTACACCAACAGGTTCTACGGCCTATTCACTGTCGAATGGCGGTCCAATTATAGTACCAGGAACGCATGTTTTCTCGTTGACTGCCGTTGCACCCCATTCGTTGAACGTGCGTCCTATTGTCTTCTCAGAAGACTCGGAAATCAAACTCACCGTAGAGAGTAGGACACAAAACTATCTGGTAGCGTTGGACGGTCGTTCTGAGAAACTTCCCGACACTACTCGTCTGACACTACGCAAGGCTCCTTACCGAGTAAAGGTCATCAAACGTGCAGGTACGAAGTACTTCCACACCTTACGCGAAAAAATGATGTGGGGCGCTGACCAGCGAGGATAAAGAAGCAATGTAAGAAAGTATGGATTATATCATCATAGTAGCAGGAGGGAAAGGTTTGCGCATGGGAACAGATATTCCCAAGCAGTTTCTGCCGATAGGTGGCAAACCAGTGCTGATGCGTACACTCGAAAGGTTCCGCGAGTACTCTGCCGACCTGCAGATAATACTTGTACTACCCAAAGCGCAGCAGGACTACTGGAAAGAGTTGTGTCAGAAACACAAGTTCACAGTAGCATATCAAATGACTGATGGTGGCGAGACGCGTTTCCATTCCGTACAACATGGTCTGGCACTGATTCCCGACGATGCCCAGGGCGTGGTAGGTGTACACGATGGCGTGCGCCCCTTCCCCAGTGTGGAGGTCATCCGCAATTGCTACGAAACTGCCCGTACTGCCAAGGCCGTCATCCCCGTCATTCCTATTGTAGAAACGGTGCGCCATTTAGACGGAGGCTGTTCAAAAACGGTGTCCCGCAATGACTATCGCTTAGTACAGACCCCACAGACTTTCGACATCCAGCTGCTCAAGGCGGCCAACCGCCAGCCTTACAATGACGGTTTTACTGATGACGCCAGTGTAGTCGAAGCTTTTGGCTACGACATAACGCTCGTAGAAGGCAATCGCGAGAATATAAAGATTACCACACCCTACGATTTGAAAATCGCAGAAGTACTTATCTAATGAATATCCTCCAACAAGACATACAATATCTGGCGGGCGTAGGCCCTAACCGCAGGAAAATGCTCAGCGACGAGTTGGGCGTCCAGACCTTTGGTGACTTGTTGGAATACTATCCCTACAAGCATGTCGACCGCAGCAGGCTCTATACCATCCGTGAACTCACGGGCGACATGCCTTTTGTACAGGTGAAGGGACATATCCTCAGCTTCGAGACCTTCAAGATGAGTGCTCGCAAGAAGCGTGTCGTTGCCCACTTCACCGACGGGTTGGGTAAGGTGATGGACCTCACGTGGTTCAACTATGCCGACAGTGCCTTGAAGAAATACAAGGTAGGCACAGAATATGTTGTCTTCGGTCGTCCACAGGTCTTCAACGGTCGCATCCAACTGGTTCACCCCGATATGGAGGAGGCTGACAAGCTGGAACTGTCTGCTATGGGTATGCAGCCCTACTACAACACATCGGAGAAGATGAAGAAGTCAAGCCTCAACAGTCGTGCCATTGAAAAACTCACCAAGACGCTTCTCGACACGCTGAAGGAGCCAATCCCTGAAACCATTCCCGACTTCATCATCCAGAAGCTGCACCTGATTAGTCGCGACAAAGCTCTGCGCCACATCCACTATCCGCAGAATGCCAAACAACTGGAGCAGGCCCGCCTACGCCTGAAGTTCGAGGAACTATTTTTCGTACAGCTCAATATATTAAGGTACGCGAGCGACCAGCGCCGTAAATACCGTGGCTATGTGTTCTCGAAGGTGGGCGACCACTTCAACACGTTCTATAAGGAGAACCTGCCCTTCCCACTCACCGAGGCACAGAAGCGTGTTATCCGTGAGATTCGCAAGGACATGGGCAGTGGTCGACAGATGAACCGTCTGCTGCAGGGCGACGTAGGCTCAGGCAAGACCCTCGTGGCGCTGATGTCGATGCTTATCGCTCTGGACAACGGCTATCAGGCCTGCATCATGGCACCTACCGAGATACTTGCCGAACAGCACCTGCAGACCATCATGGATTTCCTGAAAGGCATGGACATCCGTGTGGCGATGTTGACAGGTATCGTCAAGGGCAAGAAGCGTCAGGAGATTCTCGACGGACTACTCGACGGTACCGTACAGATACTCGTTGGCACGCATGCCGTCATTGAGGATACTGTGCAGTTTGCCCGCTTGGGAATGGTCGTTGTCGACGAACAGCACCGCTTCGGTGTGGCCCAGCGTGCCAAGCTGTGGAGCAAGAGTATCAACCCGCCACATGTGCTCGTTATGACGGCGACACCAATTCCCCGCACTTTGGCAATGACACTCTATGGCGACCTCGACGTCTCGATCATCGACGAGCTGCCACCTGGTCGCAAACCCGTGGTCACCCAGCATGTCTTCGACCGCTCCCTACCCTCGCTCTACGACGGCATCCGCAAACAGATACATCAGGGACGCCAAGTGTATATCGTCTTCCCCCTTATCGAGGAAAGCGAGAAGATAGACCTAAAAAACCTCGAAGACGGTTTTTCAGTGCTCACGCAGGTGTTCCCTGAGTTCAGATTAAGCAAGGTTCACGGCAAGATGAAGCCTGCCGACAAGGAGGCCGAAATGCAGAAGTTTATCAGTGGCGAGACGCAGATTCTTGTCGCCACCACCGTCATCGAGGTGGGTGTCAACGTGCCCAACGCCTCGGTGATGGTCATCCTCGAAGCCCAGCGCTTCGGACTCTCACAGCTGCACCAGCTCCGTGGCCGCGTAGGTCGTGGTGCCGACCAGTCATACTGCATCCTTGTCACCTGCTACGAGCTCAGCGCCGACACCCGTAAGCGCATTGACATCATGTGTGAGACCAACGACGGTTTCCGCATTGCTGAAGCCGACCTAAAACTACGTGGTCCTGGCGATTTGGAGGGTACCCAGCAGAGTGGTATGGCCTTCGACCTGAAGATTGCCGATATTGCCCGCGACGGTCAGCTGGTCCAGATGGCTCGCGACGAAGCCCAGCTCATCATCGACGAAGACCCACTCTGCTGTTCCGACCGCTACGCCTTGCTCTGGCGCCGTCTCAAGGAACTGCGCAAGACCAACATCAACTGGGGAGTCATCTCATAACACGAATAAAGATATCAAGAAAAATATGATAAAACAACTATTCATCTGCCTTTCAGTATTGTTTCTGTTGACAGCCTGTCAGCATGAAAGCAGCACGCCCATCAGCACTTCCGTTGCTGACAGTCTTATTAATGAGGCTGCCGCAAAAAGAGATTATGAACGCGTGTTGATAATAGCCGACAGCCTAGAAGAAACTGGCGACATGACTCGCATGGAGGCAGACATGAAGCGAGGATGGGCCTTTCACAAGATGAGAAGGCTCACCCAAGCAGAAGAGTATTACAAGAAAGTGATGGCATCCCACAGATCCACTGCTGCCGACGAGATAGCCTATCAGCATGCAGCAGCCTATCTGGCCGACCTGCTGTATATCAAGCACGACTACGAAGGCTCCTTGCGCGTGGCTGCGCCTATTATCGAGGAACTAGACAAGAAAGGCACGGGCACGGACGATGCTATGACGTTGCTGTTGACCTGTGTGGGACGCTGTCAGATGAAGCAGGGAAGTATCGAAGAGGCTTCCAACACTTTTGAAAGAGCCTATCTGTGTAATCTACGCGCGGCCAAGTCCGACCCTTCAGGCATTAAGATGAAGAATGCGGTCATCCACACCGCCAACATCGCCATTCGTTTCCTGAATCCTCAGTCGCTCGACATTGCCGCCGTGTGGCTTGTCCGCACCGAGAAGCTGCTCGATCAGTTCGCGTCACTTCTTTCTGCAGATAAGCAGTTTGTCAACGAATACCACGCCCGTCTGCACATCTACAAGGCCTATGCCTTCCAGCATACTGGCCGCATCAAAGAAGCTCTTGAAGAATACGAGGCCTTCCTGAAATCTGACTATGCCCGCACAGACGACGGCATGTCGGATGCCTGCGAATACCTTATCGCCGCCCAACGCTACGACGAGGCCGCCGACAACCTGAGGGAGTTGGACCGCATGATGAAATCATGGGGCTACAAGCTCACACTCGACAACATTCAGGAATACATGCTGAACAAGTATAAAGCCAACATAGGAGCAGGACGCATAGACACAGCCAATACCGTAGCACGCCAGATATGCAGCGCACTCGACTCAGCCATCACATGGCAGAAAAACAGCGATGCCACTGAACTGGCCATTATCTATGACACACACCAAAAAGAGCGCATCATCGAACAACAGAGAGCTGACCTCAGCCGTAGCCACAACCTTGTTACGGGTACGGCCGTCATACTCATCTCTATCTTCTTCGTCATCTACGTACTCAGCCGCCGCCGAGCTATGCGACGCTTGGCAGAGAAGAACGAACAGCTGAAGGTGGCCAACGCACGTGCTAACGAGACGTCGAAGATGAAGTCCGACTTCATCAAACAGATATCCCACGAAATCCGTACACCACTCAATATCCTGTCGGGCTTCACCCAGGTGCTCACATCAGGTGGCATTGAGCTGGACGATAATGCCCGTCAGAACATCAACAGTCAGATTTACCAGAACACCAACCGCATCACCGAGCTGGTCAACAAGATGCTGGAGCTCAGCGATGCAGGCAGTCAGGTTGTCATCGAGCGCTTGGACGACACCACAGCCATGGAGATTGTGGCACAGGCCGCCGCCGACTCAGGCATTTCCATAGCCACCCATCTCAATTTCCATATTGTTCCCGATGCCGATGCAGAGACAGCCACCCTGCGCACCAATCTGCAGCAGGCTGTCCGCGCCCTGGAACTGCTGCTCGACAATGCCCGCAAGTTCACCCAGCAAGGCAGCGTCACACTACGCGTATCCACAGACTCACAGAATGGATTTCGTCATGTACGCTTCATCGTTGAAGACACCGGCATCGGCATACCTGCCAACGAGGCCGAGCACATCTTCGAGGAGTTCTTCCAGCTAAACAGCTACACTGACGGCACAGGCATCGGCCTCACCGTAGCCCGATCCATAGCCCGCCGCCTAGGTGGCGATATCCGTCTCGACACCTCCTACACCGCCGGTGCCCGCTTCATCATGACGCTACCCCTGTAACCAAGTCAGATATCAGGCTGGTAGGCACTCGTTACTAGGCTGATACACGTGCATATTAGGCTAGTACAGAACTGTATTAGCCTGATACAGTTCTGTACTAGCCTAGTAAACATACCATTTTAGCTAATAAAAGAGCGTTAAAAGTGTTAAAACACACAAAATAACCTTAAACCAATACTGTAAAACATACAATATTAAACAATAATTACTACCTTTGCAGCGTTCTATTTCCATAACGGAACCGTCTAACATTAAGAACTAAAACATTTTATAATGCAGATAATAAAGAATTTTGCAATACTGGCAATAGCAACAATATGTTCTCTCCCGACGATGGGACAAGACCTATTGGCACGTCAGGCACCCATAGATCGCAAGATGAAAGCAGTCGACAGCGTAGCGCTACAGCGACTGATATTTACCGAAAATTACGATTCTCCTGCTGAGGACCTCTACGAGGACTGGAGCAACAAATATGCACACCACGAAACGGCGCTGCCCGACTCTTTCCGTATCTCACTAAAAGACTTCTGCATGCCTACTACCAGCCGTGTGCTGACTAGCAACTTCGGTGCGCGTTGGGGACGCCAGCACAAGGGACTGGACATCAAGGTATATACTGGTGACACCATCCGCGCCGCTTTCTCTGGTAAGGTACGCATTGTACGCTACGAGCGTCGTGGATATGGTAAGTATGTCGTCATCCGCCACTATAATGGTTTGGAGACCATCTACGGTCACCTGTCAGAACAGTTGGTAGAGGAAGACCAGGAGGTTCGTGCTGGCGATGTTATCGGACTGGGGGGTAACACAGGTCGTAGCACCGGTTCGCACTTGCATTTCGAGACGCGTCTCTGCGGCGTAGCTCTGAACCCTGCCCTGATGTTCGACTTCCGCAATCAGGATGTCATCGACGACTACTATATGTTCCACAAGGACACCTATCAGCGTGAGTCTGTCATTGCTACTCGTCTGCGTGGTGTTGGTGGTGCATCATTCAGTGGTGAGGGTGACGAGGAGGTCGAGCTGGCCTCTGCTGCCCCTGCTGCAAGCTACCAGCATGAATCACGCTTCCACAAGGTTCGCAAGGGTGAGACACTCTACTCTATCGCCCGCAAGCGTGGCACAACGGTGAACGCCATCATGAAGCTGAACCACCTGAAGAGTAATGCCAAGCTGAAACCTGGTCAGATTCTGAAGTTCAACTAAAGAACACAAGAGTATAAAGAAAGCGGATTGCACAGCGTTGTGTAATCCGCTTTTTGTTATATCGTTGTTTCGTTATCACGTTATAACGTCATATCGTTTCTTTACGACAATCGGCGTGAGGCATCCAGACGCAGGAAGATGAACAGGAGCAGCGTAAAGCCCCACAACGAGGAGCCACCGTAGCTGAAGAACGGCAAGGGAATACCGATAACAGGCGTCAGTCCAAGCACCATACCCACATTGATGAACACGTGGAAGAGGAAGATGCTTAGCACACAATAGCCATAGACCCTACCAAAGCGCATGGGCTGTCGCTCTGACAGATAGATTAGGCGCCAGATGAGTGCCAGAAACAGCAGCAAGACACCAGCAGAGCCCAAGAAGCCCTCTTCCTCACCTACCGTACAGAAGATGAAGTCGGTGTCCTGCTCAGGTACGAACTTCAACTTGGTCTGTGTACCATTCAGGAAACCCTTACCTTGCAGGCCACCAGAGCCAATGGCGATCTCCGACTGGTGAACATTATATCCCGCACCACGCAAGTCTTCGTCAAGACCCAACAACACGTTGATACGTGAGCGCTGGTGAGGTTCCATCACGTTCTGCATGATGAAGTCGGCACCATAATAGAACAGTCCTGA
>Ga0256405_10001954_pt1 | contig 51610 bp, 39 predicted proteins | sample RumenRJG_02DNA_FD_189096 | JGI IMG/M metagenome (GOLD analysis project Ga0256405, IMG submission 189096) | Bovine rumen microbial communities from Lethbridge, Alberta, Canada - RJG_02 | ecosystem: Host-associated > Mammals > Digestive system > Stomach > Rumen | place: Canada: Alberta...
CAGCGGCCCGCCCAGTTATTACTCGCGCAATTTGTTATCCCGGCTAAACTTCGCGCAAAGTCGCATTGCGTTTTTTGTTCTCCCAGTCAATCTTAGCGCATTTCGTTCTACCAATGAACTATTCCCTAAGCGTAGCAAGAAAACCGTCCCGCAAAACGGGATACTCACATAGGACCTGAGGAAAAACATGTTTGAGATGTTTTAAAACGTCTCAAATGTAGTTTTGTCCCTTCGTATATCTTGATTTTCAGTGTGTTGCAAAGGCAAAAGATCAGCCCAAAGCTCCAGCATCCAGCCACTGAAATTGACGCCTCAGCAAGGGGGAGCGCTGAGAAGCCTCTGAGCCTTTGCGAAGACTCTGCCGGAAGATTGCTGCGACTTTGCAGAAATAATCAGGGAGATTATAGGCAATTCGCGATGCTTATATATCTGACAATATACGGATTACTCTCCAGCGAGATTGCGGAGAGAATAACGCAATAATTATAGGAGATAGCAGACCTTTTCGGACCTTGACAAATTTATCTTTTATACTTTTCGATGATTTCATTATATATCTCAGTAGCCCCCTCTTTGAACAAACATAACAGCCTATTATAAAGTGCCGGATTCAGTAACGATATTGTTTTAATACATTCCATTTCTTCAAGTGAATAATTCTTGGGCTCTTCAAAAGGGCAAAAACAGTATCGATCCAATTCTATTCCGCGTACTGTAAAATTGCTCTTACCTTTCGTTTCCAGTATTTGCAGAATGTCCGTGCTGTCGTACAGTTCCCACGAATCGAGGTCATATGGATTATCGTATTCCACCAGGATAACGTCTCCATGCTGTATGGAACGTTGAAGCGGTAAGCTGTTTTGGTTGGCCAGATCGTACAGGTCTTTCTTTAAGCGCTTGATAGCCTTTTCCCATCTGTAGTAATATCTTCGAAGGATTGTCTTCGAATTGGGACGTTCTTCTGTACTAACACCAGTCCAGACAGCATCTTCATAATCTATTCTTTTTGGAGATACCGTATAAGTTTCATCCGAAAACGCATTCTGACCGTATACCCCTGTGATGATTTCTAAAGAAGCGGATACTACTTTATCTGTTTTATCATATACGAACCATACATAGCAATTGCCTTCGTCAATGTAATTCTTTTTACCAGGATGTCTCATGTTTTTCTCGATTAAGTCCCTTTCTCAACTATTCCAGAATATCTCATGAAAGGGGGAATACGTTTGCTATTTTAGATCACAAACGATTATTCTCCCTTCGAACGTGAGTCTGTTATCTAACAGTGAGATGGTAAGATGAAATATTTAGACGAGATAAAACATCATTTAAATTCAAACTTTTTCTCTTATCTGTCTCGCACGGGGCGGATGTTGCGGCCGAACCATCTCACATAGTTGCCGAGGAATACATCGCCGGATGTGATGTTCAGGCAATAAGCATCTGCATAAACACCGTAAGTGTCGCTCCAGTAATACCCGCCCAGATTGGACGAATAAGTGCGGCGCCCGTCGCGGTATCCGCCGGCAGGGAGGAAGATGCGCGCTCCGCTGGGACCCTTTATCCAGTAGCCGTAGCGCGTACCATTTTTGCCCCATTCCCATGTGCAGGAGTTGATGAGCTCTCGTATCTCTGCGGCGGTAGGCATGCGCCAATTACCACTCAGAGAGACATGAGCCGCGTCGTGGCTGGTGCCGGCTATGTTGCGCCCCAGACTGGTATACTTGTCGTATCTCATCGCATCGCGCTTGATAAACTGATACGTGCTGTCTGCATAGATAGTCTTGCGGCTTGTCTCGCCCCATGATAAGTAATATCCCGACGCTTCGGGAGACGTGGCGCCCAGATTGCAGCTTGCCCACAGTACACTAAGTCCGAGGTCCACGTACGTCGTGTCGGGAGTGAAGTCTATGTAGCTTATGTCGCCGGCCGTATACGATGCCTCACCGCCGTCTGTCATATTGATAGTAATGCTCTGCGCACAGATGCCCGTATAGGCAGCCAATGCCCAGATGATAAGAGTAATGCGCTTCATTTCTTGACAAATTTGATGGTTGTTTCACCGGCTTGTATCAGATAGACGCCTACGGGGAGTGATGACGTGTGGAGCGAAGCTCTGCCGCTGGCGTCGGCCTTAGTGGATGACAGCAAGGCTCCTGTTGCATCGTATAGATTAAGTCGGCTGCCGGACCTCATTCCTTCTGCTACTATCTGCCCGTCCTCGTTTCTGACGCTCTGTCCTTTGCCCTCCATACGCTCTATGGAGGTGGAGATGCTCTGAAAGGTGATGCGTCTTATGTCGCCGGCATGAAGCCGCGCCGCGGTCTCGCCGGCGATGATATTCACACTATCATCATCAAAGGTGAGCTGCGGAGAGCTGCCGAGCGAGAGTGTCATCTTGCCGCCCTCCCCAAGCTCTACTACCACACACTGCTCTTCGTCGCCTGCCGTCGCGTCGGAAAACACTGCTTTTGCGACTTTGCTTGCGGCGTAGGTCTCCGTATTGCCGTCGGTCTTATGAATGTTTATCTTGAGGGTGGATACATCGCCGCCGCCAATCACGGCATATATAGCTTGAGCTATGCGGAGCATACCATTGTCGCCGGGGTGAGCGAGAACGGCGTCATTGGTCACCTTGTATGCGTTGCCGCTTGTGCTGTAGAATGTATCGCTTGTTGTAGCTCGCGCTCCGTCCTCCTTGTCAATGTAGCTGAGAGGAATATAGGCTATGCCCTCGGCGTGGGCGACCGCTTTGATTGCTGCATCTTTGTCGGCGTCTTCCCAGTAACAGCCCGTGATAACTACGCGCGGGGCTTTCTCCTTGCAATACTTTACAAGGTGCAGCAGAGCGTCTTTGAAGGCCGTCTTGTCGCTCACATTATCACCCAGGCGGATTACGATGATGTCTTTGCCTTTGGCGTAGCTGCCTATCAGAGAGTCTATATTGCAGCCCAAGTTGCGCTCCCAATAGGCCATGTTCAGCGGTGTCACCACCGTGCCGGCATGATGCGAAGAGAGCATCGTCTGGAGCTGATGGCAATAGTCGTTCTCTGCTTTTGAGGCTGCCATGCCCCAGTTGCCGTACCACCCGACGGAGGCATCGTAGTCGTGGTGAGTGATAGAGTTGCCGAGGCACAGCACGCGGAGCCCCGTGCCTGTCGTCTGCGCCGAGGTCTGAACGGCTCCGGCGGGAAGGAGAAGCATGGCGAGGCTGGGAACGGCTGCGCTCAATATCTTTGAGATGGTCTTTTTTATCATATTCTTGTAGGAAATCACTTTTTGTAAATTCTCATCACATAACCGCCGCCCGGTGCGAGTTTGGCGTCTACTTTACGCGATGCGGGGATATCTATCACCGTGTGGGTAAAGTGCTCCGCATTGGTGCCGGCGTCGTCAGCGTCGGCAAATACTTCGGCAGCCCAGTCTCCCTTGCCCAGGAAACTCAGATCGAGCGAGAGTGTGCGTCCCACCCAGTCCGTCATAGCGCCGACAAACCACTCGTCGCCCTTCTTGCGGGCCAGAGAGATATAGTGAGATATGCTGTTTTTCAACGGTCGTGTCTCGTCATATACCGTGGGTATCTTGGCGATGAAGTCGGTGCACTCCGGCTCTTTCTCGTAGTTGGTAACGCGGTCACTCCACATTGTGAGAGGGGAGTAGAAGATAACATACATAGCCATTTGACGGCAGCGTGTGCCCGGGCTCATAGGGTTGGAGTTGTTGACTGCAAACGTGGATTTGGTGCCGTTGCGCATGGCGCCCTGCGTATAGTCTACCGGCGCGGCCACACCGCGTGCAAAGGGGAAGGTGACGTCGTATTCCACCTGTCCGCCGTTGATACCGGTCCATTTGTTCGTCTCTCCGCCGTGCACGCCCTCGAAATCCAACACATTGGGATAGGTACGGTTCATACCCACCACAGGCCAGCAGCCGTGATAGTCCACCACAAGTTTGTATTTGGCAGCAGTCTTGGCCACATTCTCTATGGCGCTTAGAGCGGCTTGGTCTGCACGCTCCCAAAAATCCAGCTTGAAGCCTTTTACTCCCATCTGTGAGTATTTGCTTGCAAGGGCTTCTACGTTTGCGGCGAAGCGGAAACCAAAGCCCCACAGAATGACGCCCACGTTTTTCTCCTTGCCGTAGTCGATGATTTTCTGCAGGTCCATGCTGGAGGAGACGGCGGTGAGGTCAGTGTTGGCCCAGCCGGCGTCAATGAGTATGTACGGGATATTATGCTTGGCGGCGAAATCTATGCGATAGAGCCATGTCTGTGTATTCATGCCCACGGTGAAATCCACACCGTCTAATCCGGGACTCCACCAGTCCCATACCGCCTGTCCGGGCTTCACCCAGCTCCAGTCTTGGTCTGCGGGAGCCTCACTGAGCACGTATGCCATGTCAGTGGAGAGAAATGTTCCCTCGTCGTCTGAGACAAGGAATACTCTCCACGGAAAGTCTCTTGCCCCTTTGCATTCGGCTATGTGTGTCTCTTTCTCTTTTACCATTTGCTTCCCCGTATTGCTGGGGTTCCACTGCACGCTCTTGGGGTAAGCTCTGAAACGGGCCTCCACGCTGCGGGCCGCGCTTCCCTTTGTGAAGAACAGGGCGGGGTAGTCTTTTAGGTCGCTCTCCATTAGGCATACCTTGGCTTTTGGCAATGTGAGTATTGCGGGGCTTGTCACCAGAGTGGTGGTTGACCAGTTGGCAAGCGGTGTATTGCTGTACACTCTCTCAAATCCGCTTCCGTCATCGTAGCTTATGTACGAGCTCGGCGCCGCGGAGAAATTCACGGTCATTTCCTCGTCAAGTATGTTGTAGCTGCCGGATTTGGCTGACTCAAAACGGTAGGCCACACCGTCGTCGTATGCGCGGAACAGCACGGAATACCCGCGGCTCATGGTGAGCGTGAGCTCGTTGCAATGATTGAGCGCATGAGAGCGTATCCATACAGGTGTGTCGTAGGTCTCGTTGATTTCGCGCGTCTTGCTGCCGGTGATTTTAGGACTGCGTCCCCACACTTCACCATCGTCCAACGACAGCGAGAGATAAGAGCGGCTGATGATGTTAGAGCCCTTATACGTGAGCGAGTAATAGAGCCTTGAGCTGGCTACTCCTACTGTGAGCTTTTGATTGCCGTCAGGAGATGAAAGCGTCCAGCTCTGAGCGTACAGATTTGCCGTTGATAATATTGCGGCAAGCATAAATGTTGCTGTCTTTTTAATTATCTGCTTCATGATTTATAACTTTAGAGATAAATTCTCCGTCGGAGCGGAAGCATAGGCTGATATGCTAAAACCGTCCCGACGGAGAAAAATTTATTTAGTTCTCATCAATAGGATTATTTTACAAGAACTTTCTTTTTGCCTATAATGTAAACGCCTTTCTTCAGGCCATTTGTGGCATCGGACGCCTTCACGCCTTTCCTTAGCAGCACACCGTCGAGAGTGTAAACATCCACCGTCGCCTTTGTGCCGGATGCCATTGTAGCCGAAATGCCGTTAACACCTTCGGGCAGGTTGAGCTGCAGGTCAACCGAGGCGTTCGGGATATTCTTGACAAGGCCGGTAGATATGTATCCCGTATAGGCGGGAATGAGGGTGTAGATATTGGTTGCCACAATGCGGTTGTCGGAGATGTAGCCAAGACCGGCCGTCTTGGGATTGATGTCCGCGAAGGTTCCCACAAGTCCGTTGGAGGTCAGAGCCTCGCGGCTGAACTCGTTTACGAACGGCAGCGCAAACTGTACTGTCGAAGGCTCGCCGTCTGTCTGCGTGTAGTCGTTGGCCACGATGATGAACGGCTCGCCGGCTGCGAACGAAGTCTTCTGAGTGAGGTTGAGCATAGAGCCGTCATCGCTTATTCCGGCTATGGCGTATGCCATTATGCCGTTACCTTCGTTGGCCTCGGCCACTTCCTCGGTATATGCGTAAGGGAGGGTTACGATGCTCATTCTGTTGTCGAGAATATCGACGGACAGAGTGTTCATAAGGCTCTCATCCACTTCCTCAAAAGTCCACGAGCTGGGAGAGTCGGCGGATTTGGGCACAGTACCGCCGGCGTTATTCCATATGCCTACCCCGCCATAACCGAAGGCATGGAGTGCGTAGAGGCCGTCGTTGTTCTCGGCGCAGCTTATGGCATATTGTCCGCTCTTGAGAAGAGTGAGTAGATAAGGTGAGGCGGTCTCTTGCATGCCGCGTGAAGCCGTGGTGGTGTACTGGCCGAGATATAGGCCGGTGGCGCGGTTCTGCAGCGAATACGTTCCGGCGGCGGAGTCAACCAAGGCCAGGCGCCACATAGCGTAAGGCGAGGCGTCCACGCTGTCGGCTCTCGCAGCGTTGAGGTAGTCGTATCCGGCTGTAGTAATGCCTGTGCCAACCTTGTTGTCGCGGTTTGCGAAGATTACTTTGTTTTTCACAAAGCTGAATTCGGGATGGCTGTCTTCGGCTGTACCGCCCTGGCTCTTTGTGCCGGTGCGCTGGCTGTCGGTGCTTACTATGCGGTACCATTTGCCGGTCTCCACCCTCTTCTGCCTGCTCTTATATAGAGTGAAAGCTTTGTCAAGGGCTACGTAGCGCTTTGTAAGGTCGCTGATGTCCGGATTGGCATGGTCGTAGCTGTCGGCCTCTGTCACGGCGTCCTGAATTTCGAAATATTCATCTTCCGACACATCGCCCCATTCTCCGCCGACGCCGTAGTTGGCTATGTAGTCGTTTACCTCTTTGATGAGGGCGTCGAGGCGGCCGGAGTTTGGAGTGAGGTCTTCTACAGCCTTGGCGGCATCGTTGAGAGCGTCGACATCAGCTTGAGTTGCAGTGCCGTTGTCCAATTTGGCGCGTGCACCCACAGTGAGTTCGCGCAGATTGTCGGCGGCGGCTTTCATGCCCTCAATATAGTTGTAAGGCGAGCCGCTCTCGTTGGCCACTGCAGCATACATATTAAAATGGTCAACATAGAAGCGTCCGTATGCTTGTGGCATATTGGTCTTGTTCACCATAAAGCGGTAGAAGCGGTACGGCTGGTCTGCATCGATAATACGATATTTGAATGTGCGACTATGATCCTGCCATCCGAAGTCCACGGGCAAGTCAGTGTAGTGTCCTATTAGTTTCCACTCGCTCGGGGTCAGGTCGTCTTTCCCTGCTACAGTCTCATCGTTTGTGGCATACACGGTAATGTCAGCCCAACTCTCGCGCCAAATCCAGTCTTTGCTCGGAACGATGTACTTTATTTCAAAGTCTTTGACGGGATTGTCCTTCAAGTCCACCTGTAGAGGCACACCCTTCTTGTTGTCGATGTCTGTGGAGTCCTCACAGCGGAATCCTCCTGCAAGCAGATTGGCATAACCTCCCCAGCTCTTGTCGTGCTCCCTCGGCATACTCCACACCTGTCCGTCTCTCGGGAAATCGGGGTTTACGTTCGTAATGAGCGGGCTGTTATAGTCCACATCGTAGCGGAATGCGCCGGAATAGGCTCTTTCGCCGCGGGCTATGGCATTGTTAAGGCCCTCGTTTACGCGTACGCTCTCCGCTTCCTTATTGACAGCTTCTATCTCCGCGTCAGTGAGACGGCGCAGGTACCAGTTGTGCTGCTTGTGAGCGAAGTCGCTGTTATATGTAGCCCTCATGCGGAACTCAGCGTTCAGCTCATCGCCGCCGCCACCGCGAACATACTGATTGTTGTCGTCAGGGTTGGTAATAGTCCACAGCATTCCGGAGGCGTTGTCTATCTTCACGGCGTGCTCTTCGCTCTGCAGGGCCACGAGGCCGAGGGTATCGAGCGTGCCGAAATAGGTATTGTAGAGTGCTGACTGCAAATAGAAGTCGTTGCCATCCTTCGGAGTGATTTTAAACACGAAGTGCGGGTCTTTGCTGTCCAGAGGTCCCCAGAAGAGGTGGCCGTTCTTGGCGTAGGCAGCCGGTGTGCCGGTGCCCATATACGGGCCGTCCTCGTTGACAAGGCGGTAGTATCCTTCGGTTACGGGATTGATATGCGTATGGTCCTGCGCCATGAACTCCTTGTAGGCCCCAGTCAGAGAGGCTGTGGCATCAGCAGCCTGCTGCTCCGTAGCGCTGTTGTCGGCATAGACGGTTTCGGCAGCGGAGAGGGCCGCCTTTATCTGTGTGGCATCGCCGGAAGCGCCTCCCGGGTCAGAACTAACATTCTCCGTCTTTATGACGGCGCGTGCATCGCTGATAGCTTCTACCAGGGCTGTGAAGCGCGGCATATCGCTCTCGGGAACGCTCACCACGGCCCACTCGCTGTTGTTGTCCGGGAAAAAGTCGTTGGAGGTATAGATGACTCCGGCACTCTCGTCCAGGTAGGATGCGGTAGCCGAGGAATATATCCTGTACACATTGCCGTAGATATTGCTGAAGGTCTGATAAGAAAGCGGGAGGAGCCCCATTCTTAAGGTCTGCCTTTCGTTACGGCTGGTAAGGGGTACGAAATAGGTGGAGTCTGCGAGCGCGCAGTTTTTCATCACCCTCTGCCCGTCGGCATTTGTGGTGATATGCCATACCTGAGCTCCGTTGCCGGCAGTGAAGTCTGTAGCCTTCAGACCTACATCCTTCTTGTTCTTCTCGATAGCGGGAGTGAGGTATTTGCTGTTGTCCTTGGTAGATACTATGTAGTAATAGCCGTCAGGGAAAGCGTTTGTCTTGCCGTCAAGAGCAGCCGTGGCCTTATTGAGCGCCGTCGTTGCAGCAGCTATGCCGGCCGTGGGCGTAGTGCGTTCTGCCTTGGCTGCCTCGTATGCTGCGCTGAAAGTATTGTAGTCCTCCTGGGATACTTCTCCAGGCTCCGTTCCTACGGTGAAACGACGGCCGGCAGCATCGCTCAGTGCCTCGTTGAGACGCATGGCATCGGTTGGTTCAACGCTCAAAAACTGTACGAGAGAGTTGCTGCTGTGGCCGTTGGCTACCCCCACAAAGCCGCTTTCGGTATTGTAGCTGAAGTTGTTGATATTGTCGGTGGAGTAGATATATGCCGTGTGGTCGGCATTGAGCACGATGCGGAAATTCTGACGTTTCTTTCCGTTCACAAGGATATAGGAGCTCTCGTATGCGCCTTTGGTAATCAGCTCCGGATAGGATGCCTCCTGCTCTCCGCAGTTCTTCAGGGTATATGTGTTGGTGGCGGCGTCGCGCGTGACATGCCAGATATACTCCGGAGATGGAGATTTTAGATCAGCGGGAAATGCTCCCAAGCGATATTTCTCTCCGTCGAATATCGGTACGAGGCAGAGCGTGTTGTCCTCCGCATCGGGGAAGTTGACAGCATAATAGCCGTCCTTGACAATGGTGTCGCCCGAAATGATTCCCTCGAACACACGATTGTAGATATTGTCGATATTGGCAATAGCCCTGTTGAGCTCCTTGGCATGGCCGTAGTACTCCACTGTATAGATGGAGCCGAAAAGCGATGACACTACATCTCTCCCGGCGCTTGCCAGTTTGTCCTTCAGAGAATAAATCCTCAGTTCGCTTAAGTTGAAATATTTTGTCGGACTGTTAATACCCTGGTTGCGGCGGTAACAGCTGTTGGCCGTGAGGCGCACATACTGATAAGGCTGGTCGAATTTGAACGGGCCGATCAATACGTTGGCGCCCCCGGCGTCGCTCACGCTGAATTCCTTGTAATCCTTGTATACTGTGGTCCAGTTCATGCGGTCGTTGCTCACCTCTATGTTAATAGAAGTAGGCGTGGCGCTGTATTGCCCCGGACGCTCGGTCCACTGCAGGTATATATTCTCAGCCGGCTCCATGAGTCTCACGCCGAGGTTGTGGAAAGTGGTAGCGTATGCGTAGTCTGCCTTCGCGGCCTTAGTCTTGTCCACCGTGTTTACGCTGTCATCCTTATAGTCGCTCCATGCGGGCTCGCCGGCCCAAGAGGAGTGGAAGAACGTGTTAATGTCGCCGTCTATGAGGCTCTTGAAGCCCGCGCCGTCAGAGCCGAAAGTGATGCCGTGCTCCACGGTCATGGCGGCGTTGCTGAAGAAGTCGATATAGTTGTTGGCCTCTTCCCTGGCCTTGGTTGGCGTCAAGTCAGTGCTGTTCTCGCTGATAGCCTTGCGGGCTTTCGTACTCAGTTCTCTGGCTTTTATAGCGGTCTGCACGAGCGGGTCGCTTTCGTCCACTTTCTCAAAATACCACGTATTGAACCCCCAGCCAGGAGTGCCGAACGTAGTTGCGCCTCCCGTGTCCACACTCACCTGACCGTGAGAGAGGGCGTGAAGCCAGCCGGTGCCCGAAGGCTTCTTGATGGCGTATGCGCCGCTCTGCTGCTTTAAGAGTTCTACTTTACCGTCATCTCCGACGCTGATGTCCATCAGTGGATTGGTAAGGCGGTAAAACCCGTCCTCTGAGGCCTCGACTTTCCAAATGAAGGCGACGTCGGTCTCGTCCAGTGTTTTCCAATTTACAGCGCCGCCGCCGACATACAGGGCAGAGCCTACTATCTCGGTGGTAGAGGCTGTGGTGAGGCGGTAATACCCGTTGGCGGGACCGTCGCTATTCTGCGCCGACAGCCCCGAGCTGCCGAACGCGAGCAGGACAATGAGCGTGAGTGGGCGCCACACCCATGTCCGTGTCTGTAAATGCTTTAAGGTTTTCATAATAATATGTTTTTGTTATCTGGTTTTATTCTGATCTTCAGCTGCTCAACCAGGGAAATGGTAGTTCTCTGGTGCAAGGGTTTGCTATATATTGACTGTTTCATGGCGAACTTTATGCAGGTTAGTCCTTGACGCGTTGCAAATATACGTAAATTATATTATGTGACGACTATTTTTGTGTTTATATTTCCTTTTTATTAGTGCCTGGTAAACAACATGCGCCCTTCTCCAATCCATTTATAGATGCGGGTTGGGGATATTTCTAATGTCTGCCAAGTCCTTCTCTTCAAAATTCATTTCTTCCGGCGGCGATTCTGACTATTCACGAAGCATATCCCTGAGGTCCACATGGGTGTGATAGCAGCGTGGTAGGAGAAAGAGTATACTTTTTAAAATTATTGCTGTCCGGTAAAACTTTTGGTTCTTTACCGATCTTCTAAATTCTGAAGAGGAAGTGCCGCGCGGGTCGCAGTGGGGCGAGTATGGGTGCGTAGCTGGTTGCTACGGGGAGAAGGGCGATGCAATCAATCAGATAGATACAAACAAATCAGGAGACAAGCACTCTTCCTCAGTGTTTATCTCCTGTAATTGTCTGCCTGAGCTTTTATGCTGCCGGCGTTATATGTCTCTGCCTTAAAAGTGGGGCAGTGAGACGATAGTCTGCTATTATGCTTCGGCGCTCTCTTCGGGCTTCATGTTGGTGTATACGTTCTGCACATCGTCGAAGTCTTCGAGCATGCCGACCATCTTGTCGATCGACTCCCTCTCCTCGGGCGTCTCGTCCTTGAGGTCGTTGGGGATGTAGGTAAACTCGGCGCCGATCACATCGAGGCCGTGCTCCTCCAGATACTGCTGTATCTGACCGAAGCTCTTCGGGTCGCCGTAGATGGTGATCGAGTTCTCCTCGTCGTCGGTGTCGTATTCGTCGTCCACACCGTAGTCTATCAGGTCGAGGATCAGGGAATCCATGTCAAGTCCGTCCTTCTTATGGAAAGAGAACACACACTTATGGTCGAAAAGGAAGGCCAGAGAGCCCATGGTTCCGAGATTGCCGGAGAACTTGTTGAAGATGGAGCGCACGTCGGCTACTGTGCGTGTAGGATTGTCGGTGAGTGTGTCTACGAGGATAGCCACGCCGTGAGGGCCGTAGCCTTCGTAGGTCAGGCTCTTGAAGTCTGACTGGTCTTTGTCACTTGCATTTTTGATGGCGCGGAGAATGTTGTCCTTGGGCATGTTCTCGCGCTTGGCGTTGGCGATGATGGCACGCAGATGCGGGTTGTTTTCCGGTTCCGGACCGCCCTCGCGCACGGCGATGGTTATCTGTTTTCCGATTTTGGTGAATGTGCGGGCCATGTGCCCCCAGCGCTTCAGCTTGGTAGCTTTGCGGTATTCAAATGCTCTTCCCATTGGTCTGTTACTTAAGTGTTTTGAATATATTATAATAAAGTGATTATCTCTGTACAGCTCCTATCTCGCGCTCCAGAGCCTTGAGAATGTTGCCCATGGCCTTGTCGGTGCGCTCGTCTGTTAGGGTGCGCTCGTTGTCCTGCAGGATAAAGTTGACGGCATAGCTCTTCTTGCCCTTCAGGATCGTCTTGCCCTCGTAGGCGTCGAATAGTTTGATGCTCTGTATGAGCTTGCCTTCGGCCTTGCGGGCCACACGCTCTATGTCGGCAAACTTGACGCTCTTGTCTACGAGCAGGGCGAGGTCGCGGCTCACGGGCGGGAACTTGCTCAGCTTGCTGTAGAGCACCTTGTTGCGGCGCGTCAGCTTCATGATGGTCGACCAGTCGATGTCTGCATAGAATGTATCGTAGTCTATGTCGAAGTTGTTGAGCACGGTGTGCCTTACTATGCCCAGGCAGGCTACATGCTTGCCCTCGCGGGTGGAGTAGATGAGAGCGTTGCTCAGGAGCTCTCCCTCCGTAGTCTCGCTGACCTTGAGCGCATTCCTGCTTACACCGAGGCGGGCGAAGATATTCTCCACGTCGGCTTTGAGCTCGTAAACGGTGACAGCCTCCTTCTCCTTGATCCAGGAGTTGTGGTCGCGCTTGCCCGAGAGCCAGAGGGCCAGATGATACTCCTCCGAGTAGGCGGCAAAGTGATTGTCGGGTTTCAGACGTGATGCATCGTAATGATAGCTCTTGCCGAACTCGAAGAAACGGATGTCCTCGATTTTGCGATTGAGGTTGTGCTGTATATTCTCCAGTCCGCCGAACAGAAGTGTCTGCCTCATCACGCCGAGATCGGAGCTGAGCGGATTCTGCACCTTGACGGCCTTGTCAAGCGGCATGCTCTTTAGCGGCTCATAGTAGGAGACCTTGGTGAGCGAGTTGTTGAGCACCTCGTTGAAGCCGCAGCCTACGAGCTGCTCGCTCACTATCTGCTGCAGGGCCTGCGAACGGTCGTTCTCGCCCTGAATGGTGAGGGTGGAGTTGATGGAGGAGGGGATCTCCACGTTGTTGTAGCCGTATATGCGCAGGATGTCTTCCACTACATCGCAGGGGCGTGTGACATCTACGCGGTAGGGCGGTACAGCAAGCTTCAGCCCGTCTTCGCGGTCCTCCAGTATCTTCATCTCGAGGCTTGTGACTATTCCCTTGATGGTGTCGTGGCCTATCTCCTTGCCTATGAGGTCGTGTACATAGTCATATTTCAGGTCGACTATGAAATCGTCGAATTCGTGCGCCTTGACATCCCTTATCTCCATGGAGATGGTGCCGCCGGCAAGCTGCTTGGCCAGTATGGCAGCCTGCTTGAGGGCGTATATCTGACCGCGGGGGTCGATGCCGCGCTCGAAGCGGAAACTGGCGTCGGTCGACAGGCCGTGGCGGCGGGCACTCTTGCGTATCCAGGTAGGATTGAAGTATGCGCTCTCAAAGAGCACGTCCTTTGTCGTGTCGTATGTGCCCGAGCCCTTGCCTCCGAATACTCCGGCGATACACATGGGCTCCTCCGTATTGCAGATGGCCAGATCGCGGTCGCTGAGTTTGTGCTCCACGCCATCGAGAGTGACAAACGGAGTGCCCTCGGGCATGGTACGCACGACGATCTTGTTGCCCTTGATCATGTCGGCGTCAAAGCAGTGAAGCGGCTGGCCGTAGGCGAACATGATATAATTGGTGATATCCACGATGTTGTTGATGGGGCGCTGGCCTATCGACTCCAGACGCTGCTTCAGCCAGTCGGGACTCTCCTTTACGGTGCATCCCTTGATGCTCACGGCGGCGTAGCGCGGGCAGGCCTCCGGCTCTCTCACCTCTATGTCGATGTCCAGATCGTGATTGTCCACATGGAAGTCGTCGACAGAGGGGCGGTGCAGGGATGTCTTGTAGCCATTGCGCACGAGCCAGGCGTAGAGGTCGCGCGCCACACCGTAGTGGGAGCAAGCATCGGAACGGTTGGGCGTGATGTCCACCTCTATTATCCAGTCGCTCTCCAGATTGTAGTATTTGGCGGCGGGGATGCCGGGCTTTGTGTCGGACGGCAGCACGATGATGCCGCTGTGGTCCGAGCCTACGCCTATCTCGTCCTCGGCGCAGATCATGCCGAAGCTGTCCACACCGCGCAGACGCGATTTCTTTATCTTGAACTCCTTGTCGCCGTCGTAGAGCACGCATCCGAGCGTGGCTACCATCACCATCTCGCCGGCCTTGACATTGGGCGCCCCGCATACTATCTGTACCGGTTTGCCATCGCCGAGGTCTACTGTGCACACATGCATGTGATCGCTGTCGGGATGCGGTTCGGCCGTGAGCACCTTTGCGGTTACTATTCCCTCGAGGCCGCCTCTTATGGCCGGCTTCTCTGTCAGGCTGTCTACTTCCAGTCCTATAGAAGTCAGCGCCGCGGTTGTCTCCTCGGGTGTAAGGTCAAAATCAACGTACTCTTTAAGCCACTTATATGATATGTTCATAGTTATATAATTCTATTTTCTGAACGAGAAATCCTTATGTACAATAATTCGAACGCAAAATTACAACTTATCCCGCTAACTCAGAAACATAAACAGCGAAAATTGCTTTCTCCGAGTCATGTAAGCCTGTCTTTATATACCGCCGGCTGCGCCCGATGACATTCCCCGGCATGGTACTCATGCGAAGGAACACATGCTTCATCCCCGTTATGCGCAAATGCGACCATGTATTCATAAGCAACCGGGAGGGTATAAATTGTGAATGTTTCGCTGTGCGCAGAGCGCCGTTTGCGCACACCGCGAAAACCGTCCCGCATGCTGAGATGCTCACATAGGACCTGAGTGAAACTACATTTGAGGTAGTTCTTCTCGTCTCAAATGTAGTTTTAGCCTTTCGGGAGTACTGAAAATCATATAGTTGCAAAGGGCGAAAAATGGCCTCTGGAGACGCCTCGATTGCGAGCAAAGAGAATCAATAAGCGCGGCGTTAACTGGGAGGGCCGCTGCAGCGCGGCCCAAGAGCGAGACGGTAAATCTTACGTGCTGTAAGCGGCGAGAAATTAGTATCGCGTATTCATTCGCGCACTTTCTTGTGCGGCGGACAGCCCCTGAGGGCAGGGGCCCTCCCAGCTATTTTTCGCTCATATGCAGAACACGAATCATACATCAATATGTTGTCATCCTCCTATACGGTTGATTTAATTTCGCCATTCGAAAATAGCACCCTTTTCCCCATTATTGAAAAGGCATTCTCAACACTTCAAAAAACGGGTCCGCATACGATGATGCTCACATAGGACCTGAGTGAAACTACATTTGAGGTAGTTCTTCTCGTCTCAAATGTAGTTTTGACCTTCCGGGAGCGCTGAAAATCATATAGTTGCAAATGGTCAATTATCCTATCAATAACGGTACAGAGAATGGGGCACTGTGTTTGCCGGACAGTAATAGATGGAATACGGTTTGTTTGTCCTGAAACCGGCATTGAGGGCGGATTTGCAGCTATAACGGCGCCTGTAAGACTGCAATATTTTAAGGGAGCGACGCATATTTGGAGAAAACACGACTCCCATCTGTTACAGTTCCATTTGTTTTCCTATTTTTGTAATTGAATGCAACCATGAATACGGAACAATGTGAATATTGTGGTGTTTAGAAACCGATTTATAATTCTTTACTGATAATACGTGTATGAAAGATTTCCTATGTTTAGCATTTGGACTCTCGATGTATGTCCTTGCTCCGTCTTGTGCTTTGGCACAGACCAAACCGGCGTTTACTTATGACGAGCAGAAAGAGGTCGCCGCGGCCGAAATGGGAGTGGAGCGCGTGGCTCCGGGATTTGTTCCCACCTGTCTTCTGAGCGCGCCCGACAACAATACTACCCTGTGGGTGCAGGTAGACCTCGGCAGCAGACAGAGAATAGACGGCATCAAGGTGCTGCCCGGTTGTGCCGCCTGGGGTAAGTATTACGGAGGCTTCCCTGTGAGATTTTATATCTCTGTGTCCGATGATCCTTCTTTCAGCTCGTCGGTAGTATATGCAGATTACACCTCGATGGGCGAATTCCCCAATCTTTCTAATCCAGAATTCAAAGTGCTGACCTTAGATTCCAGGACATGTGAGGGCCGTTATGTGCGGTTTACCGCTACACAGCTTCGTGACAACAGATTGGTGCTGCGTCGCCTCCGTGTTCTGCAGAACGGAAAGGATATAGCCCGTGGCTGCGCTGTGACGAGCAGTACACCCAATAGCGAGAATTTGCAGGACCTGACTGCTCAGGATCGCCCCGGAGGCGAACTGGTGGTGACGGACAATCCTGCTAATGTTATTCCCGTCTCGCAGTGGAAGGCTCCCAAACAACTCATCGAGACCCCTCTCACCGGTATTACCCTTCATGACGGAGTCCTGAAGACCGTGATGGAGAACAATATTTATTATTTGCTCCATTCGTTTACCTTTGATGAACTCGTGCGCAACTTCCGTCTGAAAGCGGGCATTCCGGTGCAGCCTTTTAATCCCAACTTCGACAGGTTCTGGATGAAGGAGCTCCCGGGCTCGGAGGCCGGACGCTTCCTGATGAGCGCGGGCAACACACTGCGCTGGATGGATAATGCTGAGCTCCGCAAGGAGATGAACGACATCGTGGATGTCATCGACCAGTGTAAGGAGCCCGATGGCTACTGTATGGCCTATCCCAAGGGCGCCATATTCACGGGCGAGAGAGGAGCGTATACGCGCAGCTGGGTATCGCAGGGGCTCATCGAGGCGGGCTTCGGCGGCAATCAGAAAGCTTTCACCCTGCTTCGCGGATTCTATGACTGGTTTGACCATTGCCCCTTCCTGCCGGAGATCAGGCAGCGGGCCATGCAGGGCGTGCAGGGTATGATACCTATCACGCGCACGTATTTCACGCCCGTGGGCAAGCCGGAGGACATCCAGACGGCCCAGCGCTATTATCAAGACAACTGGTGGATGGATTCGCTCAGCGCCCACAAGCCGAGCGCTATATGGCGCTATCCTTACGACCGCGCGCATAACTATCTCGTGACTACCTTCGAGGCTTATATGGATCTGTATCTGGCTACCGGCGCCGGGAAATATCTGGACGCTATGGTCGGTGCATGGGATCTGATGCATGACAATTGGGAATTCCCCGGCGGCTCTCTCGCTATTAATGAGGGCGACCTGATATACAATCCGCACAGCCTGTGGCTCAGCAGGGAGTGTGGCGAACTCTGCGGCAACGCTTTCTGGGTCCGCTTCAATCAGCGCTTCCACCATCTCTTCCCCCAGCAGATGAAATATGTCGATGAGATGGAAAAGTCCATCTACAATGTCATTATCGCCAATCAAGTGGGTAAAAACGGTATCCGCTATTTCGCCAAACTGAACGGGCATAAGTACGGCCCTCACGGCGCCGTGAAAAACTTTATGATGAACACATGCTGCGAGGGGCAGGGCGCGCGTATGTACGGCACTCTCCCCGAGTACCTCTATTCTACGGCTTCCGACGGAGTGTATGTCGATATGTATGCCGGCTCGGATTTCAAATGCAAGCTGGGCGGCGGGTTCAGCTTCTCCACCGATACCCGGTTCCCCTACGACGGGAAGGTGTCGATTACGATCACTGGGAATAATCCTGTGAAGACCAAACTTTACCTCCGCATCCCCACCTGGACACAGAGCGCTGTGGCAATCAGGGTGAATGGAAAGTCAGCGGGCAAAGGCAAGGCCGGCACGTACTGTGTCCTCAGCCGCACTTGGAAGCCGGGCGATCGCATCGAATTCGTCTTGCCCATGCCGATGAAGACCACGCTGTATACCGGTATGGAGCCCGGTTTCGAGAAAGCGCACTACTGTCTGGAGTATGGCCCCATTATGATGGCCGCCGTGCGCACATCGGGCGAGGGGAATATAGAGATCCCTGCTTCACCGCGCGATATCGCATCCCGGCTCGTTCCCGTGGCGGGCAAACCGCTCCACTTTACCGTGAAAGGCGCAGAAGGCGTAGAATACTGGCCCTTTTACGAAGTTCAGGAGGAGAACTTTACGTGTTTCCCGAAATTTTTGAAATAGCGCGAGACATCTTCTGATTTTGTGCCCTGAACGTGTTAGGGTCTGCCGCAGATGACGGCGGTCCGGTAAAACATATTTACAGAGCAATATATTAGAGCTGATTCCATCTATTGGGGTCAGCTCTAATCTACATGGGTAGATGTGTCACTTCAGCCGCATTCGGAAACCTTCGGAGGGAATGCGACATGGTCGTCACAAAACAGTGTGCCGCGTCTGAGCAAAACAAAGAAAAACGAAAATGATGACACGAAAAAAGCTATGCCGAATGAATCTCGACATAGCTTTCTGTTGGTACGCCCTCAGGGGCTCGAACCCTGGACCCATTGATTAAGAGTCAATTGCTCTACCAACTGAGCTAAGGGCGCTTAACCTATAAGCATCTCTTCCGAAATGCGAGTGCAAAGTTATATACTTATTTTGAATTGACAAAATATATCGGCCGAAAATTTGCTTTCTTCTCGATTTTTGCTCGTGTTATGCGCATTGCAGAGCGTGCGGCGGGGCGTTTAATCGAGGTCAAAGTATCCCGTCACGCCTCTGCGCTCCAGGATGTGGAATGGTATGTTTCTCTCTGATATGGCCTCCTTTACAGCATCGTGGACGAGCTCGTGGGTGTTGTTGTTTTCGCTGAGATGGCAGAGGAATAGCTCCTTAAGGGAGGGAAAATCATGCGTGGCGAGAAATTTTGCCGCTTCTGTGTTGGAGAGGTGACCCATGGCACCCGCTATCCTCTGGCGCAAATGGTAGGGATAGGGGCCGTTCTCGAGCAGGTCGTTGTCATAGTTGGACTCCAGCACCAGATAGTCCGCCTGTGTGGCCCTCGCAGTTATTTCATCGGTGATGCGGCCGCAGTCGGTGACCAGCACGAAGCGTTTGCCGTCCGCCTCGATGGTGTAACCGCTGCAGTCGGCGCTGTCGTGAGGCACATCGAAGGCCTCTATCGTGAAGCCCCCTATCTGAAAGGGCACTCTCTTCTGGAGCGTGTATACCTGCTCTCTGGGTATCTTGACATGGATGCGGAAGTTTGATTTCACTCTCTGGTGCACGATGTCGGTGGCGTATACCGGCACACGCAGGTATATGGCCATAGACGAGACGGCCGAAATATGGTCTGTATGATCGTGGGTGAGGATGATGGCCTTGATGCGACTACAGTTTACACCATAGGCTTTCATGTATTTCTTCATCTTGCGGTATCCCACCCCTGCGTCTATCAGAATGCTGTCCGTGGAGCATTCCAGAAGGTATGAGTTGCCGCTGCTTCCGCTGCCGAAAGAAAGAAATCTCATCATTTTTAGACTAAAATTCTCGCGAAGATACTAAATTAGGCGGACTTATTGTTAATTTTGCCAAGGAGAAATACGTGTTTTCATCGAATATGAACAGATTTTCATTGGTTGGCGTCCTGACTTTGGCTTTAATGGTTTCCTGCGGGGACTCGGACGAGCAGAAAGCGGCCGAAGCCTGTGCGCGCCATTTCGCATACGATTATTTCAATTTCAAATACGTCGACGCCCTGAATTATACCACCGCCGACACGCGTGAGGTATTGTCGTTCCTGTCCTCCAATATGACGCACCGTGTGATAGACAGCCTGCATCTGGTCACCGACACGCCCGCTATCACGCTGAAGCATGTCGAGCTCTCGGGTGACACGGCTGCGACGGCGCGCTTCGAGGTGGAGCATGTAATAGTCATGGACACGATAGGGCAGAGCCCCCGTGTGGCGGACAAGGTGCGCAGCTATTCGCTTGCCCTGGTTCGTAAAGGGAACGAGGGATGGAAGGTCAGAATGGAAGCCCCACTGCGAAGTGAAGAGTGAAATCGCGCGAGAAGCGGGGATGAAGCAGCGGAAAATGTTCGCGCGTTGAGGTGTAATAAGGATTGACGGCCTTCATGCCTCCGTCAAAACGCAGCACAAAATAATCTAGATTGAATCGAAGTCCCAGGCCATAGGCCACAGCGAGCTGCTTGAGGAAATTGTGAAACTCAAACTTGCCGCCGGTCTGGTCGGGATAATCTCGTGTCGTCCATATGTTGCCCGCGTCGGCAAAGATGGCGCCGTGCAATTTCCAGAACAGGAATGTGCGATACTCGAGGCTGAAATCGAACTTCAGGTTTCCCGTCTGGTTGATAAAGTCGATCTTTCCGTCGTTACTCCTGTACTTCCCGGGGCCGAGCCCGCGTACCTGCCAGCCGCGCACCGAGTTGGCGCCACCTGCGAAGTAACGCTTCTCGTAGGGGACTATCGTGGCGTTGCCGTAGGGCAGGGCTATGCCGAGGTTCGTATGGAGCGCCACGGCGTTGCGTTCGTCGATGACAAAGTTTTTGACAAAATCGAAGTCGGCTTTGGCGTATTGGGCAAAGGCGATGTTAAAGAGTTTGTAGTGGCCGTCGGCGTTGCGCGGGGCATGAAAGAGTTCGGAGATGAGATACAGCAGATTGCCCGCGGTCTCGAGCGAGAATTTCATGCTGTAAGCGTTGTCCTTATAGTTGAGCTGGCGCTGGTCGAGAGCCTTGGAGGAATTGTAGACCAGGCTATAGGCGGAGCGCATTATGAACAGATCCTCGTAGGAGTAGCGCAGGATGGAGTTGCGCGAGGTGTTGTTCTCGAGGTAGTCGCGGCGGAATGTGTCCGAGATCCACGGCATAAACACGTAGTTGAGGCTTATCAGGTCGAGGCGGTGGCGCAGGTGGTTCATCCACGAGTTCCATGTGTAGCGTACTGAGGCCGTTAGTGTGCGGCGGTGAAACTCGGGGCGGTCCTGCGTGTTGTAGACCAGCGAGAGCACGGAGTTGAGCACACTGCTGTGATTGCGCTTCTGCAGCGACTTGATAAGGATGGGCATCTTGAGGTTGGCCTCTAATGTGAACTCGATATAGTTCTCGTTGTTGTTGTAATCCTCCAGGCCGCCAAGGGCTTCAAACGCGCCGCGAAGCTTGATGTCAAAGTCCTCTGCGCCGTGGAAGAGATTGCGGTTCTCATAGGAAACGGCGGCTGCGGCTCCGAGATCACCGGCCATGTTAGTACCTTCTACCTCAAAGCCCACGGAATTGATGCCCTGTGTGTGAAAGTTGACGTCCGTAGTCAGATAGCCGGGGCCATTGCTTCTGAGCGTCCTGGCCGTATCTTCGCGGATGTCGATTGAGGAGTAATCGTTGAGCGGCAGGGCGGAGAGACGCCGGAACGTGGACTGGATGACCGAGCTGTTGTAGTATTTCCCCTCGCGTACCAGCACATTTTTGAGCAATATCTTGTCCCTAAGCAGCGGCCGCCCGTAGACATAGAGGCTGCCGTTGGCACCGTCGCTCACTGTGTCCGTAGGAGCGAGGCGGCCTGCCATTACGCTGTCCCTGTCCATGTTGTAGTAGACGTTCACCCTCCCTATCTTGTAGCGCCGGTGAGCCTTGAGTGAGTCCTTGATAGCGTCGATGTAGGAGACATTGACTGTGAGAGACACATTGCGCGAAGAGCTGGTGGTGTCGGCTATGAAGTTGACAAAGTCGCGATTGACATAATAATAGCCGGCGTCCTGCAGCAGGCGTACTATCCTGTCGCGCTCCGTCTCGAGGATGCTCACGTCGCAGGGCATCCCCTTGTAGAGGGCTGAGGCGTTCATGTTCTCCTTCTTAGAAAGAATGGCGCGCGCAGAGTCGTGCTCTATCTTCCAGTCGATGTGGTCGATGGTATAGAGCGTCCCGGGGCTGAGCGTGTAGGTCACCTTTGTCCTCCTCTTGCGTGTCTTCTGCTGGAGAGATGCGCCGGCATGGAGGTAACCCTGTCCGACGAGGGCGCTCCGCATGTCCGCCACGCTCCTGACGGCCAGAAGCGAGTCGTAGATCACGGGCGGCTGACCCATGCGGTGCAGCCTGTGGTGGCGCGACGTGTCGCGGCCGGCCATGCAGTATATGCCGAGGGGTACCTTGACGGCGCCGAACCATTTGGAGTTGGGCCGCTGACGGATGCACCGCTCATATTGGGTGGCGTCCACTCCCTTGTCCGTGCTTACCAGTTTGGTCTCCGACAATATCGTCTGGCCATCGGAGAGAAACTTCTCGGCAGAACAGCCCGACAGCAACAATAGCGCGATGACCGCTATTGCCGGACAGGCAAATCTATGTTTAAGGTAGGGCAACAGTATTGATTAAGCCTTGTTTCTATTCGTTCGCTTCCTCACGGGCCTTGCCCATGTTCATGAAGTCTTTCTTTCTGAGCTGGAAACTGTTGGTGAGATATTTGTCCCTCACGATCTGGTTCTGAGCAAGCTCTTCTGGCGTGCCCTGAAAGAGTATGCGCCCTTCAAAGAGCAGGTAGGCGCGGTCGGTGATGGAGAGCGTCTCCTCGACATTGTGGTCGGTGATGAGGATGCCGATGTTGTGATATTTCAGTGTCCAGACGATATACTGGATGTCCTCCACGGCGATGGGGTCCACTCCGGCAAACGGCTCGTCGAGCATGATAAACTTGGGGTCGATGGCCAGGCAGCGCGCTATCTCCGTCCTGCGGCGCTCGCCGCCGGAGAGGCGGTCGCCGAGGTTTTTGCGGACCTTCTGCAGGTGGAATTCGCTGATCAGGCTCTCCAGCTTCTCTCTCTGGTACGACTTGGGTTTGCCCGTCATCTCCAGCACTGCGGCGATGTTGTCCTCAACGCTCAGTTTCCTGAACACCGACGGCTCCTGCGCCAGATAGCCTATGCCGGCCTGCGCCCGCTTGTAGACGGGGTAGGACGTGATGTCCTTGTCGCCGAGGTAGACATGCCCTCCGTTGGCCTTGATGAGGCCTGTAGTCATATAGAATGAAGTGGTCTTGCCTGCGCCGTTGGGGCCCAGAAGCCCCACTATCTCTCCCTGCCTGACGCTGAAGGAGACATTGTTGGCCACTGTGCGTTTGCCGTAGATCTTTACCAGTCCTTCTGCCTTCAACACCAACGGGGTGTTGTCTTGTTTTTCCTGACTTACCTGCTCGGTCATTTGATGTATACTAATCCAATGTCTGCAAAGATACTAATTAAAAATGACAACATTCCCACCCTATATAGATTATTGATGAATGACAGCATCTCTGGGCGCGTAACGAACGGGAATGACAAGCCGGCGGAATTGCCGGAATATCGTAGAGGCTATAAAAACAAAAATCCGTATGACCAATCATACGGATCTTGTGGGCAAAGATGGATTCGAACCACCGAAGACGAACGTCAGCAGATTTACAGTCTGCCCCATTTGGCCACTCTGGAATTTGCCCTTGTTTATTTGTTTATCCTACGCGAGAATGCTATCATCTTGAGCGCCGTCACAGCGTACTCATCACCCTTGTTGCCGAGGATGCCGCCAGAACGTTCCTCCGCCTGCTCCTGACTGTTAGTCGTGAGGAGACCGAAGATTACCGGTATTTTCTGGCTGACGTTCAGTTCGGCAATGCCGGAGCTCACGGCCTGACAGATATAGTCGAAGTGGGGCGTATCGCCGCGTATCACGCAGCCGATGGCTATCACCGCGTCTACTTCGCCGCTTTTCACCATCTGAGCACTGCCGTAAATCAGTTCAAAGCTCCCGGGTACAACCTCTACCTTGATGTCGCCGCTTTCCACGCCATTTTCTTTGAGCGTCTTGACGGCTCCGTCGAGCAGGGCTTTGGTGATGTTATCATTCCATTCGGCTACGACAATCCCCACTCTCATACCCTTTCCGTCGGGTACGGGCGACATGGTGCTGTCACTTAGCTGAAATGTATTGCTTGACATCGTTATTTCCCTTGTTGTGCCTTGGCTTCCGGGCAGATTACTTCTTCTCTACCGTAGCTCTCTCGATATATTTGTCTATCTCCTGCTGCATCGCGCTCTGTACGTATTTGTCTTTTACTTCCTGATAGAGAGCGATGGCGTCATCATATTTGTTCTGCGACTCGAGCACTTCGCCGGCCTTTACGAGGTATACGGGGCTCAGAGAATTGTTGTCAGCCGTGCTGGCAGCCTTCTTGAACTGCTCCACAGCCTTGTCCAGCTGTCCGAGCGATGCGTAGCAGTCGCCGATAGCACCGATGGCCTCAGCTTCAATCATCTCGTCGCCCGCAGTAGAGTATTCCTTGAGATATTTAAGCGCATCCTGCGGCTTGTCCATGTTGTAGAGGCAGATGCCTGCGTAGAAGTTGGCCAGGTTGCCGGCCTTCGTGCTGCTGTACTGCCTGGCCACACTAAGAAAGCCCGGGAAGCCTGCTCCGTCACCGTTGAGCGCCTTCTGGAAGTCGCCCGCGGCAAAGTATTCCTGACCCTTTGCGAGGATGGTGGAGGCTTTGTTCTCATTGGGAATGCTCACAAAGTTGTGATACAACAGGCCGCCGCCCACCAGTACGATGATTGCAGCCACTACAATGATTACGGCTTTTTTCTGCTTGATAAAGAAGCTCTCCGAACGATTGATAACGTCGGCCAAGCCCTTCTGATTGTCATCTATCTTTTGTGTTGCCATTGCGATTCTTAGTGTTATTGCGTTAAAGCACGGCAAAATTAAGCCTTTCCTACGAAATGATGAAATTTTTACGCGCCTTTTTTTGTCCCTATGCTTTTTTCCCCGGCTTATGCCCTTCTGCTAAGGGAAAAATATTAAATTCGCAATCAAAATAATGCAGATGATACTAAATCGACTGACTCTGCTCAATTACAAGAACATTGCGGCGGCCGACATCACTTTTTCTCCCAAGATCAATTGCCTGACAGGCTCCAATGGCGAGGGGAAAACCAATGTGCTCGACGCAGTCTTCTATCTCTCCTTCGGTCACAGCGCGTCCGTCATGACCGATGCGCTGGCCGTACGTCACGGGGAGGAGGAGATGATGCTGCAGGGGCGCTATGTGGCCGACGACAAGACGGGCTACGACGTTACTGTGGCCGTAAAGCCGCACAAGAGCAAACGCCTCAGCGTGAACAAGAAGGCCTGCCGCCGCATAGCCGATCACATAGGCCTCATACCGCTTGTTATGGTATCGCCCGAGGATACCGACCTGGTGAAGGGCGGGGGAGAGGCGCGCCGCAGGTTTATGGATATAGTCATCTCGCAATATGATCGCGTATATCTCAACGCTCTGCTGGCTTACAACAAGGCCCTGCGTCAGCGCAACGCCCTGCTGAGAGCCGAGGCTGAGCCCGACCCTCTGATGATGGACATCTACGAGCTGGAGATGGCAGAAAAGGGCGAACTGATCTTCGCCTCGCGCCAGCGTCTGGCCGAGCGTATCGAGCCTTTGTTTGCGCGCTATTACGCCGCCATCTCGTCGTCCTCCGAGACGCCTTCGCTCAGGTATGTCTCCCACTGCCAGCGGGGTCCGCTGCTCGCCACACTACGCGAGGGACGCCAGCGCGACCGCATCGTGGGCTATTCGCTCCACGGCATACACCGCGACGACCTCGAGATGTCGCTCGGCGATTACCCCATTAAGAGCGAGGCCTCGCAGGGACAGACCAAATCGTTCCTCCTGGCGCTGAAGTTTGCACAGTTCGGCCTGCTTCGCTCCGCCGGAGTGCAGGAGACACCGCTGCTGCTGCTCGACGACCTCTTCGACAAGCTCGACGAGGAGCGTGTGGGCCAGATAGTAAGGCTCGTGAGCGGCGATGACTTCGGACAGATATTTATCACGGATACCGATCGCGAACGCCTGAGCCCGATACTGGAGAGGGCGCAGGGAGACTATAAAGTGTTCTCTGTGAGAGACGGGGAGGTGACGTTATGAAGCGGACGGATGCAGAGTCTGTAGGCAACTTGATGGCGCAATGGCTGCGGGCCAGCGGGCTGGAGACACCGCTCAACGAATATCGTGCCCTTCAGGCGTGGTCTGTTGTGGTCGGGCCGCTGGTCGCGAAAGCCACTACCGACATCAAGATTTACAATCAGACACTCTTCGTAAAGGTTCGCTCATCTGCGCTCAGAGGCAATCTGTTTATGCAGCGCAAGGAACTGGTGAAGAAAATCAACGAGCGCGTAGGCGCAAACGTGATCTCGGACATCATGCTGCGTTGAGGTCGAAGTCTGCCTTTTATAATAAGCGTGAAGAGCGGCGTGTCAGACCTCATGCGCGCGGAGACGAAGCCGCCGTATCCTATGGCTGCTGAAAAATGATGTACGTCTTCCCTCTCTAAAAAACTGAAAATCCCTGGAGTGAAAGCAGGAGATGCTAACGCGGTAATGATCTAAGTCAAGCATGCCGTGATGTCTGCAAGGTCGGCATTGTAAAGCCTTCCCGACTTCCTTACTACCAATTCATCAACACAATTATAAGAATACAAAAACAAGGCACATAAAACGTATACGTGCCTTGTTTTAAAAATATGTCCTGAAGTATCTCTCGTGTGCGGGAGGCTTTTCAGACTAAGCTGAATGAGCTGTGTGAAGAGCCTGTCTTATCCCGCGAAGTCAGGAGAGGATGGCTGTTGTCAGTTCTCCCAGGGAATATCCGATGGCTCGCTTGCGAAAGGCGAATCGCCGAAGATACGGCTACGGGAATCTATACCCCCGCTCGGATTTTCGTTCTTTATTTTACCGCCGTCTACCCATTTGCCATTTGCGTCGGAAATACTCCAACTTGTTTGCGATAAGTATGAAGTGCCCTCTACGATAATTTCCTCCACACGGGGTGCGATATATGCTTTTTTATGTTTTCCTGTCATAGTCTGATAATTTTATCTCGTAGTGGACGACCATTCTACACGTAGATAAAATAATTTATCTCGCAGTAGAATTAGCCCCTCTGCGGGGCGATGATCCTTACGTTGTTTCACGGGTTCGGGGAATGCCTTCCGGTCGTCTGAGGCGGGCCTTGGAAACTACCTTTGAGCGCGTAGACGATGAATCATCCCTTCCCGAGAACACTCTTTTCCGTATGCTCCATAAAACCCTTCCGCTTGCGCGGATTCTCACATAGGACCTGAGGAAAACTACCTCAAATGTAGTTCTACTCGTCTCAAATGTAGTTTTGGCCTTTCGGGAGCGCTGTTTTTCAATCACTTAAAAAAGGGCAAAAATCGCCCTTTCCGTGGTCACAGAAATGCGCATTCTATACCATTAGCCATATTGCGGGGCGGACTGATAAGAGCGAATATTAATAATGTGAGCGGCGCTAACTGGGAGGGCAGCTGCCCTCAGCGGCCAAGTGCGAGTCGGAAAATCTTACATGCTGAAAGCGGCGATAAATTAGTATCGCGTATTTCTTCGCGCACGTTCATATGCGGCGGCCGGCCCCTGAGGGCAGGGGCCCTCCCAGTTATTTCCCGCGCATATGCATTATCGCGCCTCATCGCGCACGTTCCTATGCGGCGGCTGGCGACCGCTGGGGCAGCGGTCCTCCCGGCTATAAATCCGCAGTCCGAAACAAAGGCGTTTTTCCCGCATATTGGATAGAGCATTCCACACACTTTAAAAAACCCTTCCGCTTGCGCGGATTCTCACATAGGACCTGAGGAAAACTACCTCAAATGTAGTTCTACTCGTCTCAAATGTAGTTTTGGCCCTCTGGGAGTGCTTATTTTCAGATAGTTAGAAAGGGCCAAAAACGGCCCTTTGGCGCGCCGTGAAAGTGGGCGAGCAGATGTTGTGCGCGGGAAATAGCTGGGTCAGCGGCCCTCCCAACTATAATTCGCCCAATGCCTTATCGCGCTTTTCTTTCTCTTTTATAGTTCCTCCCACGGCAAAGTAAGATTATCTTTGATCAGAAGAGACACAAAATAATAAGCGGCGCCGGAATTTCCGACACCGCTTATTATTAAAGGATAGAAGAATCTCGCTTAGAAGTAGAGGTAGCGACGGTCTTTCACCTTGCCCTTTACATAAAGGTCGTTGGCGTACTGGCCGACGTTGCGATAGTAGCTCTCGGCTACGCTCTGCTCATACTGGTGGAGATTGAATTTCTCATTGGTAGCCTTGCGGCCGGTGATACGGAATACGTACACGCCGTTGTTGCCTTTGACAGGGCCGTAATTCTTACCCTGAGCGCCGTAGCAGATACCGCCTACGAGTGCCGGTTCGGCAGCTCCGGTAGAAGCTATGTAGCCGGGGTTGGAAGCGATGACGCCGTTGAGCGTATCCTGTATTGCGGCGGGCATAGCGAGAGCCTGCTCCACGGTCTTGCCCTTGAGCTGTGCCATGAGCTTCTCGGCCTTCTTGTCACGCAGGGCTATCTGGGTGAGCACCTTCTTGACCTCGGGATCACTCTCGGGACGGTAGCCTATCTTGTGCTTGCCGGTGACATACATGATGAGCAGGTCATCGTTGTTGCCACACTCGTAGAGCTTGGAGAGATCGCCTACCTTGGCGTCGCCGAAGAGCCAGCGCAGAGCGTCCTTCGTGCTCGGTATGCCGGCGATGTTGTGCTCGTTGCTGAACTGGTCCTTGCGCTCCTGTACTACGTAGCCGCTCTTGGCTGCATTGGCCTCCATGCGGGCGAAGGTCTTGTTGGTAGCGATGAAGTGGCTGAACTTGTTGTACTCTCTCGTGTAAGTATCCTTGCTGAAGTCTACCGTGCGCTTGATAACGGCTGCATCGTATTTCTTCTTGAGCGCGCCGCGGCTTACTACCTCTACCACCACAACGTTCTGTGCCAGTTCGATCTTCTGTACGCTGCCGGAAGCGGCGGAGACGAGGGCCTTGATAAAGGTGGCATTGTCTGCGTCTACCTGTCCGCCCTCATACTGATTGGCGGTAAGCCAGGTGGTCTGGGTGTTCTGGCCGAGCTTCTTGGCTATGTTTTCGAGCTTTGCGCCGCCGTTTACAGCCTTGACGATACTGTCGGCCGTTGCCTTGGCTGCATCGATGCCCGCAGCGTTGGCGCAGTTGATGGCGCGGTATTCTACTGAGTCGGGAGCCTCGGTGGTGGATACGAGCTTGATGATGTTGAGCGTGTTGTCCGACGCATTATAATAAGGACCCGTTACCACTCCGGTGCTCACGGAGTCGAGCTTGCTCTGAATGTCGTTGGGGAATGCGGTCTTGGATACGGCCAGTCCGCTGTAGGGAATAAGCGATGAGCTCTGCGTCACGGTAGACACCAGATTGTCATTTCCCTTGCCCATCTCGGTGGCGTATTCGTTCATCTCCTTCTGGAGGGCTGCCTTGTCGGCAGGCGAAGCCTTCACCTGAAAGCTGATGTACTTGATATCGCGGCTCTCGTTAAACTGCCGGAACATCTCCTTGTAGCGAGCGTAGAGCTTGCTGATGTCCTCGTCGCTCACTTTGACCTGATTGTCGGGAATGGATGTGTAGGGCACGGAGGCTATCACGGCGTTGCTCTGTGAGGCTATGCCCTTGTAGGCGAGGCGTGCGGAGACGGGGTTGGACAGTATGCCGCGGCCTACGAGAGCCTGATACTTGTCGTTGAGCAGGGTGGAGCGCAGGGTCTTCTCTACAAAGCCCCAGAACTTGTACAGGTTCTGGTAGTACTCCATATACTGCTGCGGCACCTGGTCGGGCTTAGCCTGCATCTGATTGTACTGCTCGAGGAACTGCTTGAGCATCGTGGCGTCGAAGCGGCCGGTCTGCTTGTTGACAAACGGTGTCTGCATGAGCAGGGGATTGGTGCCCGCCTGAATGACATTGTTGAGCTCTGCATCTGTCACTGTGAGCCCCAGTTTGTCGCACTCGTGCTCTATGAGCTTGTTGTTGACGAATGTCTGCCACACCTGATCCTTGAGCTGATCCTGCTCCTGGTCGGAGAGAGAACTTGTACCGCGGGTGAATTTGATCGCTTCCGTGTACTCGTCAATCATTGACTGATAATCGTTGATAGCCAGCTTCTCGCTGTATACCTGGCCTACGTGACGCTTGTCGGCGCCAAACAGCGTGTCGAACACGCGGAAGAAGTCCTCCGCAATGAATGCGAACAGACCGAGGCCTATCACTACCAACAGGGCTACGCCCCATTTCCTAATAGTTTGTATAGCTGCCATTATATAGATATTTTTATTCTTTGTTGCTCTTTACCGGTGACAGGGCTGGCCGTATGCTTTGCCTCTCCGTCCTGACGGTCCGGCGATTTTTGATAATAAAGACATGCAAAGATAGGAAAATTGTAAATAACAACGAACAAAATAGAAATAAAATTATCTCTGTGCTGTTTCGCCGCGTTAAATGCTATTTCTGTCTCGCGTGGGATGAGCTGTGCTCTGCCTTTATTTTTGTCTTGAACTGAGGCTTCTGACCGGCCGCCACGCCCGATGGCGTCTTGCCGGCATTCGCCTTAGCCTGCTGACTGACCGCGGGAGCTGAGCTCTTAGTGGCCGGCGTCGGGCCTTTGACTGCCGGTATGGTGCTCTTTACCGCTGGGACGGTGCCTCTGTTTGCGGGGGACATTGCCGGTCGCTGTGGTGTCGGGGCCGGAGGGGTCACGCCTCCTGCGTCGGGGCGCTGCGGCTCTGCCGTGGAGGTATCGCCGTTTTGCTTTGTCGCATCGGGCATCGGGAACGAGCCGGCCGAATTGAGCACCTCATAGTTGGAGAGCTCCTCGTCGGAGCGGAAACCGACGCCGCGTAGCTCCTGTGTGGCCGTCTTGAGGTCTACGTATTTGTGGGAATAGACCTGATGGCGCCCCATGTCCCAGAATAGTTCGCTCGTCTTGAATATGAGTCCGTCTGCCTTGCGTATCTCGATGTTGCCGCGCAGCTCCCACAGATTCTGGTCAAACCAGTAGGCCGTGTCGGCGCTCAGATACATCTCCACCTTGTAGTGCGGGTCAAACTTCTCCATGAAGATGCCGTTGATGAACACCTGGCGCTGCGGCTTTGTCTTGTCGTACACATCCCAAGTCTCGGCCACGATCTTGTACTTGATGATGCCCGAGTCGGAGATGAGTTTGCTCACTCCCGTGGTGGACATGATGGGCAGGCTGTCGCGGTTGCGTATGGCCGGAGCCGTCGGTCGCTCCTCGTCGCCGCAGGCCACAAGGAGCGCCATGAGGATAGTGATGAGCCAGGCGGAAGTTATTCTACTTTCCACTTCTGGAACCATTTTTCATTGAAGGTGATGCCTATAGCGATCCTCAGATAGTTCTCCGTGATTCCGCTTCCCTTGGGGCTTATGTTCTCCCACTGGGCCGAGATGTTGAGGGTGGAGCGGTTGTTTATCTTGTTGGCGATGGGCAGTCCTACACCGAGCGATACGAGAAGGTCGCGGGCGCTGTTCTGTCCGCCTTCCTTGACGTAGGAGGTGCCGTAGGACACACCGGCGCGGTAGCGGATGTGATCGCGATACTTGATGCCGAGGCTGTTGTGGAGATATTCACCTCCGAGAGTCACCCTCTGCCTGTTGTCAAAGGCTCCGGTGCTGCTCTTGTACACCTCTTTGTCATTCTCTGTGAGGAGCTGGGGGAACTTGGCGTTCTTCCAGAGCTCTATCTCGTAGTCGAGGCCCACTTTCCAGCGGGTGTTATGATTCCACATCACACCGGCTGCGATGGAGTGGGGCATCTCGAAGGCGTTCTTCAGCTTGACTGTGTCGCCGGAGGTCTGCGAGCCGCTGTAGTTGGTCTCCTGATTCATGAGCTTGGCTGCGGCATTGATCTTATGTCCCAGTGTGTATGTCGCACCGAAGCTCAGCAGGTCCTTGGGCGTGACCTTGCGGAAGTACTGAAGTCCGAGATCGACGTTATAGGTGGTGATGTTGGCTTCATAGACACGGCGTGTCTGCCGGACATTATTATCGCTGAAAGCCGCCTGTATGGTGTGATTGTAGTCGCCCCACACCAGCCCGGCATTTACACCAAGAGAGAGGTTGCGCATCATCTTCCATCCCGCGCCGAGGAGCACCTCGTGCAGGCCGCCGTCGCCGTCGTAGGAAGTGGTGACGGTCTTCTCACCGCTGCCGTCAATGTCGGGCAGGGTGTTCTTGGCGCTGAAGCTGTAGCCTATGGAGGTCAGCGGCATGAGGCCGAGCGACATGCCGACGTTACGCCAGGCGCGAAACTGCGCTCCGACATAGTCGATCGACGTATTGCGCGCATTGGTCTTGAGGCTGCCCTGCTTGAAGTTGCTGTTCTCGAGCGACACGCCTATATCAAAGAGCATCGTGAGAGAGTCGACATCAGAATAGGACGCCGGATTTTGAAAATTGACTATCGTCGGGTCGCGAAAGCCCTGCGCTACGCCGGCCATACCTTTGTTGAAGCCTTGCGAACGGTCGTTCATGACGCCGAACCCATAGCGGGAGTAGGGCGAGTTGGTGCCGTTTTGCGCATAGGAGCAGACTGTGGCCGACATAAAGGCAAGCATCACGACGCTGCTTATGATTGAGTGAATTTTCATCGCTATGTGGGTGTTTGTTATTCTTGCATGGTGAGACGGTGAGAAATTATTTGGCGTAATAACGCGGGGCGGACAATAGTATCTCCCTTAGTCCCTCGTAGACGAGGTCTTTGTCGTACACTACCTCCGAGGCTCCGCCGGATATCACGGTGTGGGCTCCGCCGGTGATGATGGTCACGAGGTCGGGGAAGCGCTTGAGGGCGTGGCGGATGTAGCCCTCCACTTCGTGGTTTACTCCGTTGACGGCGCCGGAGCGCATGGCCGTGTAGGTGTCGTAGCCGATGTCGGGCAGAGGTCCGTCGGTGTCCACCAATGGAAGGAGAGCCGTCCAGGTGTGCATGGCCTGCAGGCGCATGAATATGCCCGGGGAAATGTTGCCGCCCAGATAGTGCCCGCTACTGTCTATGAATTCGTACGTGATGCAACTGCCGTTGTCCACGATCAGAATGTTGCGCCCTTCGTATTTCTTCCTGGCCGCCACGATGGCTCCGAGCCGGTCGCTTCCCATGGTGGAGGGCAGGCCGTAGTATTTGTTGTATTCCGGCGTGGTGGCGTCGTTGAGCAGAATGTCCGGCAGGCCGTACGAACGGAGCTGCGGACCTACCTTGCCCTTTAGTCCGGCCACTGTCGACACTATGCTCCTCTTTATATTATATGTCTTGAGTATCTCGTCTATCGGCGAGAGAAAGTCGTTGCGGCAAGTGCTGCGATACACGATATTCTCTCCATCGAATACAGCTATTTTCGCCGATGAGTTGCCTATATCTATAATGAGTTCCACTCTGTGTTGATGTGCGGGTGTATTTTGTTGTGATTATTCCTTCATCAGGTGGTCGAGAAAGGCATCCAGATCCTCGTCTATCTGCCTGATGTCTTCGTCGGTCAGTACCACCGTCCCCTCGTCTATGCTGTAAAGGTCCGCCACCGTCTCGCCTTCGTCATCCGTTAGCAGTATGTCAAAAGGCTTGGCTATGCCGCAGGAGAGCAGACTGCGGTGCATCTCCTTGAGCGTGTGCCTGATGACGGGCACGATGTCTTGATAGAATGTGGGGCTTGTGTTGCCTATCCATTCCTCGATGTTGGCCCGCGTTATCTCGTTGCCGTCGTCATCGAATGTCGTGATGTCCCCGCTGCTCTGATTTACCTGAATGATAATGTCGGTCACGGGCAAATCCTCCTCACTTGGAGGAAACTTTTCGATGGTTTTCGTCAAGACACGCTTCAGCTGTGCATACGTCTTTTCACCGGTCTTAATCATAATGGTATGATCTGTCTTTTGCCGCCAAAATTACAATTTTTTTCCCGCTTACTGCCTTTGCATATATATAAAAGATGTTTTTACCCATAACAGCGGCCGCCGAAGGGCTCCGGGCGGGGGAGAATTTCTCCGATTAGAATAAAAGCGCTAACTTCGCCACAAAAAGAAGCACAATGGAGAATAAGCAGGCATCGCGCGAACAGATATTAATAAGGGTGATGGGAAAGGACCGCCCCGGGCTCACCGCCTCGGTAACGGAGATTCTGGCGCGCTACGGAGCGCAGATACTCGACATCGGTCAGGCAGATATCCACTCCACACTCTCGCTGGGCATCCTCATCCGTATCGACGATATTGCGGCCGGTCAGGTGATGAAGGAGCTGCTCTTCAAGGCCACTGCTCTCGGCGTGCAGATCGGTTTCGAGCCCGTAACCGACGAGGAATATGAGGCATGGGTCAACCGCCAGGGTAAGAACCGCTACATATTGACCATAATAGGCCGCTCACTCACTGCGCGCCAGATAGCCGCGGCTGCCAAGGTAATAGCCGCGCAGGGGCTGAACATTGACTCCATCCTGCGCCTCACCGGCCGCATGAGCATCCGTCACCCGGAGCGCAATGTGAGAGCCTGCATCGAGTTCTCTCTCCGCGGCACGCCCAAGGACTATCCCGGCATGCAGAGGGAGATGATGGAACTGTCCGCAGAAGAGGGGATAGACTTCTCCTTCCAGATAGATGACATGTACCGCCGTATGCGGCGCCTCATCTGCTTCGATATGGACTCGACGCTCATACAGACCGAGTGTATTGACGAACTGGCCAAGCGCGCCGGTGTGGGCGAGCAGGTGGCCAGGATCACGGAAAAGGCTATGCGTGGCGAGATAGATTTCCGCGAGAGCTTCACACAAAGGGTAACTTTACTAAAAGGCCTTGACTCTTCAGTGCTTCAGGATATTGCCGAACATCTTCCCATTACCGAAGGCGCGGATCGCCTGATGTCCGTCCTCAAGAAATGCGGCTACAAGATAGCCATCCTGAGCGGTGGATTTACTTACTTCGGCGAGTACTTGCGGAGGAAATACAATATCGATTATGTCTACGCCAACGAACTGGAGATAGGACCCGACGGAAAACTGACCGGCCGCTATGTGGGCGAGATAGTGGACGGCCGCCGCAAGGCCGAGCTCCTTCGCCTCATAGCCCAGGTAGAGAAGATCAATCTCGCCCAGACGATAGCTGTCGGCGACGGGGCCAATGACCTGCCCATGATCTCTGAGGCAGGTCTCGGCATAGCCTTCCACGCCAAGCCAAAGGTGAAGGCCGGTGCCAGACAGGCTATCAGCAATCTCGGCCTCGACGGAGTGCTCTACTTCCTTGGCTTCAAGGACAGCTATCTCGGCGATTTAGGTAAACTTTAGGTTGTAAGATTTACCTCGCAGCTTGTCAATTATTTAAGACGCTGATTCGGACAGCGCGCTATAAGTCCGCGAAGGTCAGTCTGCCGTGGGCACACGCTTACATTTGCCGCTGTACTCGCTGAAATCTATCCGGATAATATTGACACGGTGAAATGATTTCAGGCAATACTTGTAGCCTATCTCCTGATGCTTGGGCGAGAGCTTGTCCACGAGCATGTGCAGAGCCCGGAGCCTCTCTTCTTCGTTCAGATGTATAAAAGCTTTGCCGCGCAGCACGACGCTCTCGTATTCGGTGGTAAAATGTGAGGGCAGCAGGTGCACGCGCCCGATAATGCAGAAGCTGACGAGCGGATGGGCCTCGAGAGCGCGGAGCTTATGGCCCTCGGGGGCGCAATGGATGTAGATGCTCTGCCCTCCGTCCCAGACATAGTTGAGCGGCACGCCGTATGCGCTTCCGTCTGTGTCAACCATGGAGAGGACGCCATACTCGCTCTCGCGCAGCAGTTCGATAGCTCTCTCTTCGTCCATCAGTCTGTCCTGACGGCGGACTGTGTCATTTACGTATTTCATCATATATGTTCCCTTTTTCGTGGCAAAGTTAGTGTAATTCTCTGTCTTAGCTCTTCGCAATATGAATTTTGAGCCGCGAAACAGCCTAATTCCTGTCTTCCCGATATTTTGAGAATCCCTTTTACCTGAAAGGACGAGAATACAGGGAGGTGAATTATTAGAAGCGGCATGTGCTTTTCCGACGTCCGCAAATTGTTACCCGCGAAAAGGGCCATTCATATTATATGTGCTTACAGTGCATTCCCATGGGGCTGCTCTCTTACTCCTGAGAGTCGATTCGATCCCTTTGTAAATGATTGAAAATCAAGTCTCCCGGAAGGGTAAAACTACATTTGAGATGTTTTGAATTATCTCAAATGTAGTTTCCCTCAGGTACTTTGTGAGAACCCTCGCATGCGGAACGGTTTTTCTGTTATAGGCATGCTGGTGATTATTCAGGCGCCTGCTAATTGCCCGCAGGGCTATGATTTGTTATCTAAGGCTTTTCCTCTTCTCAATTTTTGAGTATCTTTGCAAATCGGATAATTCCAAAGATAAAATAATGTCTTGCATTCTCTATATTGAGACATCTACAGATGTATGCTCCGTGGCTGTGAGCAGTGACGGGGAAGTAATATATCACAAGGAGGACTATGAGGGGCCCAATCAGGCACGCGTGCTTGCGCCTATGGTGCGCGACGCCCTATCCTTCAGCGACAATCACGCCATTCCGCTCGACTATGTGGCTCTCAGCGAAGGGCCGGGCTCTTATACTGGTCTCCGCATAGGGTGCTCTATGGCCAAGGGAGTCTGCTACGGCCGTGGGGTGAAGCTCATTGCTGTCCCGACGCTTAAGGTGCTGGCCGTGCCCTTGCTGCTCTATCGCGAGGATATCGAGGACGACGCCCTGTTCTGCCCCATGATAGACGCACGCCGCATGGAGGTATATACGGCTCTCTACGACCGCAGCCTGAAGGAGATCAAACCGGTCAGCGCTATGGTCATAGGTCCCGAAGCTTTCTCCGATACCGATGTGTCGCGGCCTCTCTATTTCTTTGGCAACGGCGCTGCAAAATGCAAGGATGTCATCAGGCGGCCCAACATCCATTTTGTGGACGGTATCGTGCCGCTGGCCAAGAACATGCTGCCCCTCGCCTTTATGGCTGTAAAAAACGAAGACTTTGCCGATGTAGCCTACTTTGAGCCTTTCTATCTCAAGGAATTTGTGGCTACTAAGCCCCGAAAACTTATTTGATATGGACTATAACACCAACAGAGAGAAGATATTGATGCCGGAGTACGGCCGCGAAGTGCAGGAAATGGTGGAGTACGCCATCACGATTCCCGACCGGGCCACGCGCCAGCGCGCAGCCGAGACTATCGTGCGTGTGATGGCCAATTTCAATCCGCAGTTTAAGGGCATTCAGGGGTTCCATCATAAGCTATGGGACCATCTGGCTATGATCTCAGGCTACAAGCTCGATATCGACTATCCCTATGAGATAACCGTCAAGACAGGCTCCGTGAAGCCGGAGCCGATGAAATATCCGATGACCAAGATACGCTACCGCCACTATGGCCACCTCCTCGAGACGCTCCTCGACAAGATAGCCGAGATGCCCGAAGGCGCAGAGCGCGACGAGCTGACCCGCATCACCGAGGGACAGATGCGCAGAAGTCTGGAGAATTGGAACAAGTCGGCCATTGGCGGCGGAGGCAAAGTGCAGAAAGATGTGGAGCGCTTCACAAGGAAGCGTCCGCGCATATAATATATCCCCGAGTATACATATATATAATGTCTTCGTTTCTCGTAGAGGGTGGACACAGGCTGAGCGGAGAGATTTGTCCGCAGGGCGCCAAAAACGAGGCGCTCGAGGTGATCTGCGCCACGATGCTCACATCCGGGAGCGTGCATATCACCAACATCCCTGAGATCCTCGATGTCGTAAACCTCATCGACCTGCTCCGCAAGACCGGTGTAGAGGTGGTGAGGCATGGCGAGGGCGATTACACCTTCACGGCCACAGACATAGACCTGGGGTATGTGGGAAGCGAAGATTTTGTGACCGACTGCGCGAAGCTCCGGGGCAGTGTGATGCTCGTGGGGCCGCTTCTGGCGCGCTTTCATACGGCTACGATGGCCCGCCCGGGCGGGGACAACATCGGCCGCCGCCGTCTCGACACACACCTGCGCGGGCTCAAGGCCCTCGGCGCGACGCTTGAGATGGACGACGATACCGGGATGTGCCTCCTCTCGGCATCCAGACTGCGCGGCACATACATGCTGCTCGATGAGGCGTCAGTCACAGGCACGGCCAACATCATCATGGCCGCTGTGATGGCCGAGGGCACCACGACCATTTACAACGCAGCCTGTGAGCCCTACATCCAGCAGCTCTGCAGGATGCTCTGCTCGATGGGCGCGAAGATCTCGGGCATCGCCTCCAATCTGATTACTATTACCGGAGTCAATGAGCTGCACGGCACCACTCACCGCATCCTGCCCGACATGATCGAGATAGGCAGCTTCATAGGTATGTCGGCGATGCTCGGCGGCGGGCTCACCATAAGAAACTGCTCAATAGCCGACCTGGGCATCATCCCCGAGACATTCCGCCGTATGGGCATCCATATCCGCGTCAGGGACGACGATATTATTATTCCCGAGTATACGCATTATAAGATAGAGACATTCCTGGACGGTTCGATCATGACCATCAGCGACGCCCCGTGGCCGGGCCTCACGCCCGACCTGATAAGTGTCCTGATAGTGACGGCCACGCAGGCGCTCGGCACGGTGCTTTTCCATCAGAAGATGTTTGAGAGCCGTCTCTTCTTTGTGGACAATCTGATCTCCATGGGCGCGCAGATCATCCTCTGCGACCCTCACCGTGCAGTGGTGGTGGGGCACAATCATAAGTTTCCCCTCAAGGCGCGCCGCATGGTGTCGCCCGACATCCGTGCCGGCATCGCCCTGCTGATAGCCGCGATGAGCGCCGACGGCGTCAGCCGCATCGACAATGTGGAGCAGATAGACCGCGGATACGCCCTCATCAGCGAGCGCCTCAATAATCTCGGCGCTAAAATCACAAGAGTAGACTGATTATGCCTTTGGACAATTTGCTTCACATAGGCCGTTTGACCGGCAGGCGCCCCTCGCACGGCGATGTGCAAGTCAGGCTGCGCGGCATACGCGGCGATATGTTTCACGGTAGTTTTCTTTTTCTCGACATCGACGGTCTGAAAGTGCCCTTCGGCATTGAGGAGATGACTGTACGCGACGACTGCATTTTTGTGGCCTTCCGCGAGAAGGATGTCGACTACGCCATGATCGCCGATACGGACGTATATGCCAGCTCGGAGGACATAGACGAGCCCGACGACGACATGCTCCGCGATGATCCCTCTCTGCTGACGGGCTTCAGTGTGATAGATGCCGAGGCGGGCCGCTTAGGACGCATCGTGAGCGTGGACGACAGAACGGCAAACTGTCTCCTGACGGTCAGGGGGAGCAGGGAACTGCTCGTACCCCTAGCGGAAAACCTCGTGGACCATCTCGATGTGGCCCGCAGGGAGCTGCATGTGCGTCTGCCGCAGGGGCTGATACAGATTAACGACGACACGAAAACAGAAATATGAAAGACGATAAGAAACATATAGCCGTGCTCGGCTCAACGGGCTCTATCGGCCGCCAGACGCTTGATGTGATAGCGGCCCACCCGGACGAGTTCACGGCCGAGGTGCTCACGGCCGGCAGCAATGCCGAACTGCTTGCGTCGCAGGCCGAGAAGTTCCGCCCCGACAGCATCGTGATCGCAGACGAGAGCAAGTATGATTATCTCAAGTCGCGGCTCGAAAATCTCGACATCAAGATATACGCCGGCTCAGAGGCCATCTGCGATGTGGTAGAGGGCAGTAATGTGGACGTAGTGCTTGTGGCGCTGGTCGGCTTTGCTGGGCTGAAACCTACGGTCAGGGCCATCGAGGCCGGCAAGGTCATCGCGCTGGCCAACAAGGAGACGCTCGTAGCTGCCGGCGAGGTGATCAACTCCCTGATAGCGCAGTACAAGACACCGCTGCTGCCCGTCGACAGCGAGCACTCGGCTATCTTCCAGTGTCTCGCGGGCGAGGGGAGCAACAAGATAGAGAAGATACTGCTCACAGCCTCCGGCGGACCGTTCCTCAGCCTCGGGCGTGAGGAGCTCGAGCACGTCACACCGGCGCAGGCCCTCAGGCATCCCTCCTGGCGCATGGGCGACAAGATAACCATCGACTCGGCCAGCATGATGAACAAGGGCTTCGAGGTCATCGAGGCTCACTGGCTCTTCGGCGTCCCCGTGGAGAGGATAGAGGTCGTTGTCCATCCGCAGAGCATCGTGCACAGCGCTGTTCAGTTTGCCGACGGCGCCGTCAAGGCTCAGCTCGGCATGCCGGATATGCGCATACCGATCCAGTACGCCCTGTCCTATCCCGCCCGCATGGAGCTCGATGTGCCGCGCCTCAGCCTCTCGCAGACAGGCAGCCTCACATTCATGGCCCCCGACGTGGAGCGGTTCCCGTGCCTCGGTCTGGCGTTTGAGGCCATGAAGACGGGCGGCACAATGCCGTGCATCCTCAACGCCGCCGCCGAGACAGCCAACCTGGCCTTCCGGGAGGAGAGAATAGGCTTCATGGACATGCCGCGCGTCATAAGCGCCGTCATGCAGAGCTCTGCGAGCGTCGCTCACCCCACGCTCGACGATATTCTCGCCGCTGATGCCGAGGCTCGCGCCAAGGCCGCTGAGATTATCGACAATAACACATATCTTAGTATTAATCACGGAAAATAGAAACTATAAATGGAAACATTTCTGATACGTGCCTTGCAGCTGATACTCTGTTTCTCCATTCTCATCGTACTGCATGAGGGAGGACACTTTTTGGCCGCAAAGATCTTCAAGGTGAGAGTAGAGAAGTTCTGTCTCTTCTTCGATCCCTGGTTCACGCTCTTCAAGTTCAAACCCAAGCACAGCGAGACCATCTACGCCCTCGGCTGGCTGCCGCTGGGCGGCTATGTGAAGATAGCCGGCATGATCGACGAGTCGATGGATACCGACCAGATGAAGCGTCCCCCGCAGCCGTGGGAGTTTCGCGCGCATCCCGCCTGGCAGCGCCTTATCATCATGCTCGCGGGCGTCTTCGTCAACTTTATCGTGGCCCTCTTCATCTACGCCATGATTCTCTTCGCTTGGGGCGAGACCTACACGCCGGTCGAGAACATGACCTACGGCATGCAGTTCAACGAGCAGGCGCACAAGCTCGGCTTCCGCGACGGCGACATTCTGCTGGGCACCAACACCGAGAAGTTTCTGAGCTTCGACAGCAACGAGAGTGTAGGCCGCGTCTACAGGGCACTGTCCAACTCGACCCTGGCCTATGTCCTGCGCGATGGCAAGCGGGTGTCTATCCCTCTCTCGGGCGACATGAACATGCTCACGATGATCAAGTCGTTGCCTCCGTTCGTCCAGACCCGCATCCCGTCGGTGGTGGACAGCGTCATCCCCTCTTCGCCCGCCATGAAGGCCGGCATGAGGGCGGGGGACCGCATCCTCGCCTATAACGGCCGCAGCGTAGAGACGTGGAATGAGATCAACCTCCAGCAGAGCCGCACCAGCGACGCGCTCACCACCGCCAACCACGCCGACAGCATGAATCTTCGCCGCCTCTCGCTCGTAGTGCGCCACAAGGGCGCGACGACCAATGACACCATAGCGCTCACCATGGACGCCGACTACAAGATGGGCGTCACCTACGGACAGGTGCTGCGCAACTACGGCACACGCAAGGTCAACTTCGGGTTCTTTGAATCCTTCCCCGCCGGCATCAATCACGGCGTAAAAGTGCTGCGCGGCTATGTGGACGACCTCAAGTATGTCTTTACAAAGGACGGAGCCAAGAGCATGGGCAGCTTCGGCGCCATCGGCAGCATGTTCCCCGCGAAGTGGAACTGGCAGCGCTTCTGGGAGCTCACCGCATTCATCAGCATCATCCTGGCCTTCATGAACATCCTGCCCATCCCTGCTCTGGACGGCGGCCACGCCTTCTTCCTGATATGCGAGATGGTGTCGCGCCGCAAACTGTCGGAGAAGTTCATGATCCGCGCGCAGATCATCGGCATGACATTGCTTGTGCTGCTGATGTTGTGGGCTATCACCAACGACGTGCGCAATTATCTCTTCTGACCCCGGGAGACGACATATAAACAGGCCGCGCAAGGTTAGCGAAATAACCTTGCGCGGTTTTTGCTTACTTTTGCGGCGGCTGGGGCTTTCCCAGTCAACTTTGCCCCAGGCCTAATCGCGATTCTCGTACTCCCAGCTAACTTTGGCCAAGACTGAGAAAGATTTACACAGATATAAGTCCACCTTCCCCGGCATACCAATATAACTTCGCCTTCCGAAACAATGGCGTTTTTTCCGCTTATTGGGAAAGGCATTCCCCTCACTTCAAGAAACCGTCCCGTATGCGCGGATTCTCACATAGGACACGAGGAAAACTACATTTGAGATGTTTCAAAACGTCTCAAATGTAGTTTTGACCTTCTGCGGACACTGAAAATCACGTAGTTATAAAGGGCGAAAAATCGCCTTTATAGGCTCATCTAATGGGGGCACGGAGAATCAATAAGCGCGGGAAATAGCTGGGAGGGCCGCTGCCCTCAGCGGCCGCATGCCCAATAAGGCAAAGCGCGAAGTAATTTGTGTTGCAAAGGCCGCATGATAAACAGAATAACACATAGCATATCATGCCATTCTATTCTTTTCGCGGAGGCCCGCCCAGCTAAAGTGTTCAGAATGTATATTGCTCGCCTCATCGCGTTATTCTTATGCGGCGGCTGGCGACCGCTGAGACAGCGGTCCTCCCAGCTATAACTTCGCAGTCCAAAACAATGGCACTTTTCCCTCTTATTTGGAAAGTCTTTCCACACACTTCAAAAAACCGTCCCGCATTTCCTAGTTCTCACATAGGACCTGAGGGAAACTACATTTGAGATGTTTCAAAACGTCTCAAATGTAATTTTGGCCTTTTGGGAACACTGAAAATCATGTAGTTACAAAGGGTAAAAAACAGTCTCTGGAGACGCCGTGATTGCGAGCTAGGAGAATCAATAAGCGCGGCGCTAACTGGGAGGGCCGCTGCCCTCAGCGGCCAAGAGCGAGTCGGAAAAATCTAACTTGCTGTAGGCGGCGATAAATAGTATCGCGCGCTCCTTCGCGCACGTTCTTATGCGGCGGCTGGCCTCTGAGGGCAGGGGCCCTCCCAGTTATTTCCCGCGCATATGCATATCGCGCCTCATCGCGCACGTTCTTATGCGGCGGCTGGCGACCGTAGAGGCAACGGCCCTCCCAGCTATATATTCGCCATCCGAAACAACTGCGCTATTTCCGTTTTTTGGAAAGAGCATTCTCAAAATTTCAAAAAACTCTTCCGCATGCGCGGATACTCACATAGGACTTGAGGAAAACTACATTTGAGGTAGTTTAAAACGTCTCAAATGTGGTTTTGCCCTTCTGGGTGCACTGATTTTCAGTTATTTGAGCAGGGCCAAAAATGCGCCTTTTCCAGGCCGGTCTTTGCAAAGGAGAAAAAGAAAATTCCCGTTATGAAGGTAAAGAGAAGTTATCAGTCTACTAAATCAGTTCAAGAACAAGGCATAGATGTTCAGTCGCTCCAAAAGCGAGTGAAGGAGTTGGAAGCTCAACTTTCACGAGCAGAGATGAAGGCCAAATTCTACGATAAGATGATAGACATAGCTGAAGCGAAGTTCAAGATTTCCATAAGAAAAAAATCTGGCGCCAAACAGTAAGAGACCTGCACGCAGAGGTCTCCGGAGGTTACTCAGTTAGGAGTCTCTGCGAATTGTTTGGCGTAAGCAAGCAGGCTTACTATCAGTATGATGAGGACGCTGCGCATGCCAAGGCTGCGCGTGAAGAATTTGCCCTTCAGTACATCATGTCTGTTAGAAAAAAAGACCCCGGCATAGGAGGAATGAAGTTGTGGTATATGTACCGTCGAGATTTCCGCTTTGATATCCCCATAGGTCGTGACCGCTTCTGCCGCATCATTGACGAGAACAATCTCAAGGTGCGTCAGCGCATAAGGAAGCCACGTACAACGGACTCTACGCACGGGCTCCCCACGTACCCCAACCTAATAAAGGATTATATACCTACCGCAGTCAATCAGCTTTGGGTCAGTGATATAACTTATATCACCATAAAGGATGACGCCTGTCACTATCATTTCAGTTACCTGTCTATGATACTAGATGCTTACACGGAGGAAATAGTCGGCTGGAGTGTAGGCCAAACACTCGATACGGAATACCCCATGGAGGCATTGCGAATGGCCCTTAAACGCATAGATGGCAGACAGGTCAATCTCATCCACCACTCGGATCGCGGATGTCAGTACGCAAGTCGTGAGTATGTGAATATGCTTATGGAGCACGGCATACGTATCAGCATGACCGAATCCGGAGACCCGAAGGACAACGCTCAAGCAGAGCGGATTAACAACACGATGAAAAACGAATTGCTCAAGGACAAGGTTTTCGGGAGCATCAACGAAGTCATTGCCGCTGTCGCGCTGGCTGTCGACTTCTACAACAACATGAGACCGCATATGAGCATTGGAATGATGACTCCGGCGGAAGCTTCCGAGGGGACTGGAGACAGGGATATGAGATGGACAAGCTACAGGCAAATGGCAATAAAATCCAGAAATAATTTGCATATCGCTGAAAACTCTTTACCTTTGCCCACGACTCAGGGGTTTCCTTCCGGCCTTCGGCCTCCAGTCAACCCCTGACAGGGATAAGAATAGAATGGTCAACCAATCCTAGGAATAAAGACTAATAGTCAAATTTAATCAGTAATAATCTACAAACAAGAGTCAACCTAAATCAGGAAAATACAAACAATACTAATAATCGTTCGAAAAGCACGAATTCTGTTATAATATATAACTCGCTTGTATATCGATAGGTTTTGTAATGGACCGCCAGTCGGAAACTTTAGAATTATGGTTATGAAAAACGCAATAAAATTTATAGTACTTGTGGTATTGTTTCTTGTACTTATCCTACTATATTTTATATACGACAGAAAAGGGTATTATCAAGGGATAGGATGTCGTTTTTGCAATAAAGATCTGCCGTATGGATTAAAGCCGGAAATCTATTCACATGACCTGATATTTGTTATACTTGACGATGACGGATTTGAGTTGGAGTACTTTGACATGAGATTTAAACATAATAAGCCTACAACAGATAGATATTCAATTACTTCTTTGGAATATGGCTATAATGATACATCGCTATTACTGAAAGTCAAGGATACTTTGAATAACACAAAATATTTATTATCGTATAAAACAGATTATGCAGGAACCAAACATGGATTTCCTAACATAAGATTCAAAAATATAGACAACGGTGTATACAACCAAATCAAAGACAATTATCAATGGAAGGAAATTAGTTTAGATGCAGCAAATGACACGGAATTTGTGAAGTTTATTTCTGTTGTTGGGGCTTGGCTAGTACTTTGTTTTTTCGTTAAAAAGCTGTTAAAATTAGGTAAATTATCGCACGATAAATACTTAGGAAGGAAATAACATCTAAATAGCAATAATATGAATTTATTGAGAAAAGCAGTCGCTTTCTGTTGCATTGCAAGGTTAGTAATCTGTCATCTTATCCGAACTAGAGAAGAGGCATCTTCTCATAATATAAATCAGAGGAATTTTCTCAATTAAAAGGGGTTGATATGATTTTTCGTGGTATCAGCAAACAAGGAAATTTCGTTATTTTTGGATATGCGCATAATCTGACAAATAACCTATCCGAAACAGGGTACTATGTTATAACATTAGAAAGAAATGATTATCAAGCCGTTGAGATTAAGCGGGCTTTAATTGGCGACAAAGTAATAGCAGATACACTAAAGATTCTATTCCAGGAGGAATAATTGGAGGCTTTATCGGTGGTGCTGCGAGGGCATATTTCGGAGATTTTTATGGTGAAAGGGAGACGCGACAGTTATTAAAATGATGAGGATAATGTATATATGGAATAGACTATATTATGGTATGTTCTTTTACCATAGATGGACTCAGATTTTGTACAGTAAAATATTGTGGATTATCCCAATTAGCGTTCTGTACAAATTGGGCATACTCAATAAAACAAAATATAGCAGGTTAATCAGGTTAAACAAAAAAATGATAAGAACCTTGACAGACGAAAAATCAAGCGTAGTATTAACATGTACTGATATAACTATTTTGGTGTTAACTGGGTCCATTGTATGGGCAATTGCAAATTTGATTTCCATACCTATACCGAGTGCTTCACTTGAGCTACTGGACAGAGTTCCATTCATGATAATTTCAGCTATCCTAGTTGTTCTGATTAACTACTTTTGTTTATGGAGAAACAATAGGTATCTGGAATATTTCAAAGAATTCCGTAACTCTTCTCCGTTAAGAAACACGATTTGGGCGATTATCAGCACGAGTACTGTTATTATTGCCTTTGTGTTGTTTCTCTTAAGCTTTTGCTTGAAATCAGTTGTCAGATAATATTTTTACATCTAATAATCAACAAATTAATTCGCAACGTGCTGTGCGGTATCTGCAAGTCATGCATCTATTATAGTCTATAACTTGCAGATAGTTTTCCTGACAGCAATAATTCTGAAAAATCGCAAGCGGACTTTCCGCGGGGGGCGCTGCCCTCAGCGGCCGACCGCACGGATTTTCGGACACGGGAAACGAAGGTGATTTTTCAGCATGTTCGCTTCATACAAGCCTTATTACAGTGGCTCTATACAAGCCCGAAAACGGCTGTCACAAAGCATGTATATACGATATGCCTTATTTCTATGGAAAATTAAATTTTTTGCGATTTTGATTTGCCGGATTGGTAACGTTTCCTAAATTTGCGGCAGGAGGAAGGACGACAACATGGAAAACACCGGCATCACAGCCACAATGTATCCATAAGGTAAATACGCGACCGACCATGAAGCAACGGGCATTAATGCAAACGGTAAAGACGGTAGCTGGCACGACGACGGGTGGCGGCGCCTCAGCTGTTCCGGCCGCGACAAACAGCGAGGAGACGTTCGGGCCGTTCGTATATATCGACGGGAGGCTCGCAGAGGTGCGTTTCGACGACGGATATTGCACCATAGACAGCAGCGGCAGGGCGGACTACCATTACTTTGTGAGGGACTATATAGGAAGCGTATGCGTCGTGACCGATGATGAGGGGAACATCGAGCAGCAGAACGCATACTACGCATGGGGCGGTATCTACAGCGCCATGTCCGTCAACCCCGCCCTGCAGGACCGCAAGTACAGCGGCAAGCCCTTCGACCGCCGGCACGGCCTGGACCTCTACGACTACGGCGCGCGAAGGTACGACCCCGCTCTCGCCAGATGGACATCCCCCGACCCGCTCTGCGAATCCTATTATAATGTTTCACCATACGCGTTTTGCCATAACAATCCTGTTTGCCGTATAGACATAGACGGATTAGCCGACTATTTCGATAGCAATGGATATTTTATGAAATCTGACAACGATATTAAAAATCCATATATCTATATCGCGCATGGTAACCAAATCACGAAACTGTCTGACTATAATTTTGGAAAAAATCGTAGAGCAATGATGCGAGTTGTCTTCCATTATGCTGACGCTACTGGAACCTCAAAAGTTGCGCGTATAATAGGAGTATCACGTTACGCTCCAGATGGCGACTCGCATACTATGGCATATAATAATTACTCGAATTTTAATAGAGCTGTACGTGTGGTAATAAACAAGGATAAGAATGGAAACTTAAAGTTTAAAGAAGAGCTTTCACAGATTTATAACATGATGAATACACTGGAGCATGAAAAATTTCATATTTCGCATAAAGGAGATCCACATCCTAACACTGCCGCATATTATAAAGAAGAGGTGGAAGTATTAATGCAACAAATGTCATCGCCAAACTTCAAGAAAGCAACGAATTCATATCAGAGAGGAGTAGCAGGATATTTACAGGGTAGCTTAGTAAAGCTATATGAATCCTTACCAGGTGGTAAATCATCAAAAGATTTTTTTAAAAAAGTGATGGAAAGAGCTTCAATACCCTTAGAGAGAGCCGGAGTAAATTATGCACCTCGTGAAACTTTTAATGCGCCTTTTATGACCTTCGACTACTAATAAATAGCTAATTCAATAATCCCAAGAACAATGAAAAAAATAATCGGCCTTTTCGCCATCGTCTCGCTATTGGTTCTCTCCATGTCATCGTGCAAAAGGAGCAGCTCAGACATCATCTGCGATGGAGACTTCTGCTATTGGCAGAGAGATAATTCAAATAATTACTATCGATTTGATAAAAACGGCAAAGTCAGAGGCTATAATGAGTATACTACTACTCATAAGATATTTATGCAAGGTGTTAACCCCATGTATAATGAACCGTGGTCGCTTCATGACGATACGCTGCTCGCTTCTTATTTTTTCAAAGGACGCATAGTATTTATACGGGACACTCTGATTATTTTAGAAGGTTACAACCCTCCCATAATCCTACATAAAGTAGACAGAAATAGCAGCACATTCAGAAAACTGAAAGCCGCACCTATTGACCCGCATGATTATTTTCTCATGTAATTCCTGTGGCTGACGAAAACAACTGTAAGGCGCACTTTATCTCAAAAGGAAGAAATTATTCTCCGTCTCATAAACGTCCTGATAAACACTTAAAGACTAACCGCTATGCCGACAAAAAAGATATTCTCAAAGAAACTCTCGAATAGAATCCCGATATTGCTGTGGCTGTTGCCTGCAATTCTGCTTCTGATTCTTTTCGCTTTTTCCACCTATTACAGGACAGACAAATTTAATACAGAATACAGTAATACGTCTGACAAATGTATGGCGTACCAAAAGCTATATAACAAAATGTTGTTCGGTTGCTCATACCCTATTATTAAATATGGTGCGGCCAACGATGCGTGTTATGACACATTAGAAACAGACCCAAAAACTAATCGCAAAATAACATATTATGGATATTTGGTAAAATGGCCAATCGCTGTCTTTATCATCGATAAGAGCGATTTCCCAACGGTGCGCGAAACACGGCTGAATTTCCAAAAATATTATAGCAATTATTACGTATACGGATTTAAAGATCTTACAAGGGTAAATGACTCTGTGTATACCTCTGAGATTAAGTTCTATAAGGATGTTAATCGCTATGGGATAGGCCCGCGTATAAAAATGGGGAAGACGGATCCGGCGTACGGCGACCTGTATCGTCCTAAGTGCGACAGCATTTATTTAGCAGTCAACTACCTGTATTACAAGAAATGGATATACTGCATTCTTATACCCGGAATGGATACGGTCGCGTTAAAGAAAAAGGTGGCGGACATGCGCAATTCGTTCGACTTTTCTGAGACGCACCTCAAAGAGCCGACCTTCAGCCCCGCGGAGAGCACTGCGATTATCTCGGCGCTGTCGCTACTGCTGCTGGCCTGCCTGCTGGTCGGCTTCCGCCGCATGCGCCGCTCACTCCGAAGCAGGAAGGCAAAGGCGGCTTACCTCGTGTATGTCATCTGCCTCTATGCGCTTATCTCAGTTTACCTTTTCCTGCCGGACATCTGTTTCACATCGTGGATACGGGGAGGCTTGCTGTGCCTGCTGTTCACATGCCTCGGGATAGGGATATTATTGTCCATGCACCGCCGGGCCTTGCACAAACAGCTGCATACCGACGCCGACAAGGCACAAACAGTCTGACCATGAAGCAACGGGCATTAATGCAAACGACAGAGACGGGAGCCGACGCAGCAAAAGCACGATTCGGCGCCGCGACGGGAGGCGGCGCAGCGGCTGTTCCGGCCTCGACAAACAGCGAGGAGACGTTCGGACCGTTCGTATATATCGACGGGAGGCTCGCAGAGGTGCGTTTCGACGACGGATATTGCACCATAGACAGCAGCGGCAGGGCGGACTACCATTACTATGTGAGGGACTATATGGGAAGCGTATGCGTCGTGACCGACGATGAGGGGAACATCGAACAGCAGAACGCATACTACGCATGGGGCGGCATCTACAGCGCCATGTCCGTCAACCCCGCCCTTCAGGACCGCAAGTACAGCGGCAAACCGTTCGACCGTAGGCACGGTCTGGACCTCTACGACTACGGCGCGCGAAGGTACGACCCCGCTCTCGCCAGATGGACTTCCCCCGACCCGCTCTGCGAATACTACTACAACATCTCGCCGTACGCATTCTGCCACGATAACCCTGTAAACAGAATAGACATAGACGGATGTGGTGATTATTACACTATGGCAGGACTATGGTTGGGAAGCGATGGAAAGCAGGATGGATTTGCTTATACAGCAACTGGTGTACATAAAGAAAAGAATAGCAGGGGCTCTTTGATGCACGTATTTGAAAATGCTGTTAGATTATCTATAAGCAATGACAAATTATTTAATTTTGCATCAACAGTTTACGGAGAGAGCTCTATAGGGTATGGAATATTCAGTAAGGAAGAGATGTTTGCAATAGCATCTATTCTTATTAGAAAGAATAAAGTAGCTTTTGGAATAAACTCTTCGTTTGCCAAACAATTTAGGAAAACCAAATATAGTATGCAAACAGCTGCTATGCAAACTGCCAATGCTGCCGTAATAAATGCAATCATGCCTAATTCTGAAGATTATAGTAAGGGGGCCGATCAATGGGATGGCGCAGAACAAGCAATGCTTCCTTGGAAAAACCCAAATATACCATCCAACGGCTCTTTTATGTACAAAATAAACGTTATGGGATGGAGCATAGGCGATGAAGAGTATGCTTCGTGGAAAAAAGCAGTAAAAGAGAAATTCGGCAGTCGCGCATTTAATGTTCCACAGAGAAAAGCTGCCGTAGTTAATTATGGAGGAATGGCCAATAAGGGGCGAATTAGGCTCTTTTCTACAGCACAATATGGATTAACTATCTTCTGGAGGACAATAAAATGACTTCGCCATTCCATTTTTTTATACAAAGCGTATTGTTTTGTACGTCGTGTTGCTCTTGCATGTTTAATGCGCATGCTCAAAATATATGGAGGCTCTATTATAACAAGAAAGAAATCCAAATTAGAAACTATACGAATAAAGGCCGGTTACGTTATCTGGTGCAAAACGATGACGATGGAGACAATGTCGATTCTGTCATTTACAAAAAAAGGATTAGAGTTTATTCATATACCAATAATAAATGGAATAGGAACTCCAATTATAGAGTTATAGATTTCTACACGAAATTTAAATCGCGAAAGGGAACATTCTTGTCTCCTTATGTTGAGAATGACTTACTGACAGAAGAATATATTTATGATATACAAAGCATTTATGACTTTTTTCTGTTCAATGGAGACTATCCCGCTGATTATGTATCCATTTCCAAAAGTTCGGATTATACCAAAATATCTTTTCATGATTTGAATTGTCGAGCAGACCTGTGGTACAGCCCGATAACGTTGCAATCCTATTTGTTCGACCATTTAATTAAGGACATAGAGGTGTATGTAATAAGCGGGAAGCTTTCAAAAATAATTTATACCACGGATAAAAATACACTAAATGTGATTTTTTCATACTGGCGAAATACAATGAAAATATTAATAGAGGCCCTACATCTTGACGGAAAGAAGGAAGAATATGTTTACGAGTGGAAGGGGCGGTCCACAAAAGTGAACTCTGAATGAAAAACGCAATAAAAATTATCGTACTCGTGGTATTGTTTCTTGTACTTAGGGTCTACTAATTAAATGCAGGCTTCTGATTATTAATTGTTTATAACATATTATATTTGCTCAATTCACGGAAAATGGTTATCTTTGAGTGTTAAAACAAGCATGAGGCAACATGAAATAT
>Ga0256405_10001955_pt1 | contig 51603 bp, 49 predicted proteins | sample RumenRJG_02DNA_FD_189096 | JGI IMG/M metagenome (GOLD analysis project Ga0256405, IMG submission 189096) | Bovine rumen microbial communities from Lethbridge, Alberta, Canada - RJG_02 | ecosystem: Host-associated > Mammals > Digestive system > Stomach > Rumen | place: Canada: Alberta...
GCTAGCGTAAATTTTCACTCGGATTAAATAAAATACAAGAGAACACCAAAGTCTGATAAAGTTAAAGGCGACTAAACCAAACTATAAAAGACAGAGGTGTTCTCCATGGTAAAAAGTATACAGTATTTTAACGAGGAATGTGTACCAGTTTTTGAAAGGCTTGAGGATGATTTTTTAAAGAATCCCTCCGATATTGCATCCTACATCACTAAGTTGACAGATGAGCTTCATAAGGCTGGTATAAGAATGATAGAGGAGACGCTTGGATATCTGGATCAGATGATCACAGAAAGTGAGATGAGAAAGCTCTCTTGGGTAGTGGACAGACATGAGTCCAAACAGCTTATAACATCCCTTGGTAACGTTAATTACAATAAGACGTTGTTCAAGAACAAAGAAGAAGGAAAGCGCTCTTATATCATAGATTTACTCATGGGTATGGATCCTCATGAGAGAATGACAGAGGATGCAGAAGCAAGGCTTTTAGAAGAAACAGTTCAGACTTCATATCGAAGAGGTGGAGAAAAAACAAGCATACTTGATTCTGTTAGCAAGCAGACTGTGATGAAGAAAATACATGCATTACAGTTTCCGCCTGAAGATGAAGCGTTAATAGATAAGAAATTCGTACAGTTCCTGTACATAGATGCTGATGAGGACCATGTATCGCTCCAGTTCAAAGAGAAAAAAGGCGACCTGGTCAAAGGTGAAAATGGTTATAAGTATAACAGCATGATAGAAAAGCTGGTCTATGTCTATGAAGGCATTGAAAATGAATCCCCGGGGAGCAAGAGACATAGACTTATTAATCCTCATTATTTTTGTTCTGACAGTACCAGCGAGACAAATGACGCCTTCTGGGAGCGTATCTACGCATATATAGATACCCACTATGATATGAGTCGTATTGAGAAGATATACATAAATGGCGATGGTGGTGCATGGATTGAAGCTGGAAAGAAAAATGTTTCCGGAGTCATAGTTACAATGGACGAGTTCCACATGCAAAAGTACCTGGGAAAGATTACCAGCCATCTCCGAGATAGCCAGTGGGATGCTATTTCAGACCTCCGAAAAATCATCATGCATAAGACTAAGAATGACTTTAATTCATACGTTGACATGGTAAAAGAGTATCTAGAGGTCGGAGATAAAAAGCAGGCTGCGAGTATTGAAGACGGAAGAAAATATATCCTTGATAACTGGATGCCATGCAAAGTCAGACTGAGTAACAGAAGGAAACTTCCGGGATGCAGCGCTGAAGGACATGTGAGTCATGTTCTATCATCACGCATGAGTTCAAGACCGATGGGATGGAGTAAGCGTGGAGCAGGAAAAATGGGAAGGCTCAGAGCATACCTCTACAACGGTGGAGATATGCTCGAACTAGCCAAGTTCCAAAGAGAAGAATTGAAAGATGCTGTAGGTTATGAGATGTCATATTTCTCACCTACAGAGGTAATGAGATCTGAAAAGAACAGGCATTATGAACTTGGTAAGTATATGGCTGCTATACAGGGAACACTTCCATCAGAGATAAAGAAGAAGCTATGCATCAATCATCACATCGCTGGATTATAAGGCATTGAAGATGCACTATTTAGCTTAGTCCTCTTGATCAACCAGAAAGCTGAGGGAATATGTATGTCAAGGGTGCAAGGCACCTCTATGAGGCGTGCCCTTGACATACATATTTCCTCGGCTCAAAAACATACAAGAGGACTAAGCGTAGGGTTGCCATAAGGAAATCAAAAGAGTAATATAAAACCAATATTTCAAAAGCCTGATCTTTTATCAGAGCTTCTTTGGTGGATTCTAACCTTTTATTTCCGTAGGTAAATTTACGCGGCCGGCCTTTAAGAAAGAGGTTGAATTCTTAAAAAAAGTATTGTACAATCCATAAGCGCATTAAACGACAGTTCATTTGTACCTTCCTGTCGCTAAACAAAACCAGGACTACATGGAATACTTATGTCTTTTTATGTAGCTCTGCAACTTGCAGAGTTTTTTTATTGCTTTTTTTGGAGATTAACTGATGGAGAAGATCATTATCGACTGCGATCCGGGAATAGATGATTCCCTGGCCATAATGCTGGCACTTTCAAGTCCCGAGGTGGAAGTTATTGGCATCACCATTGTGGCAGGAAATTCACCTTCTGAGCTTGGATTTATGAACGCCAAAAGAGTTCTTAAATTCCTTGGAAGGCTGGACATTCCTGTATATGTGGGAGCTGATAGGCCAAGAGTAAGGAACTACGTAAACGCCCTTGATACCCACGGCAAGGATGGCCTTGGAGAGAGCTTTTTACCCGAGGTTAAGGGCCAGGAGATCCCCAAGGAGTCTGCTGTAGAGTTTATGAAAAAGTCCCTGAGAGGGGGAGATGTTTCAGTGATAGCACTGGGACCACTTACGAACCTGGCAGACCTTATTGACAGTGATATGGATTCTTTCCTATCCATTAAAAGACTTGTGTCCATGGGCGGCAATTTTAGAAGCCATGGCAATTGCTCACCGGTTGCAGAGTACAACTACTGGGAAGATCCTGACAGCGCAAAAGTGGTATTTGATGCCATGTATGAAGCTGGGCAGGAGATTGAGATGGTTGGCCTTGATGTTACCAGAAAGATCGTGCTTACCTATGATATCCTTGAGGACATGAAAAGAAAAAATCCCGTGGTTGGTGATTTCGTTGAAAGGATCACGAAGTTTTACTTTAAGTTTCACTGGGAATGGGAGCACATTAGAGGCTGTGTTATCAACGACCCTCTGGCAGTAGCCCAGTTTATAAAGCCTACGATCCTGTCAGGGATAGAAGCTTTTACTGAGGTTGAGACTTTAGGAATATCTATGGGACAGACAGTTGTTGATTCTATGGGCTTTTATAGAAAGCACAGCAATGCACTTGTATATACCACTGTAGATGAGAAAGCGTTTTGGGATTTGTTTTTGCCAAGAATTTTAGGAATTAAAGGAGAAAGAAATGAGTAACAACGTAAAGAAACTGACATTTATAGCTCTTTCTGTAGCTATCAATATTGTAGGAAGCAAGATCGCACTGCTTCTTAGCCTTCCGATCTTTTTAGACAGCATAGGAACAATGCTTGCAGGAATAGTTCTTGGTCCCGTTGCAGGCGGCCTTACAGCTCTTGTTGGCGGCCTTATAAACGGAGCACTTGGAGATATTTACGCCATCTACTTTTCGATAAGCGGAGTTTTGATGGGAGTTATCGCAGGCCTTGTTTTCCATGAAAAAAAGAATTCTATTCCTTCTCTTTTCTGGAAATGCCTTATAGTCACTCTGCCTGCGTCAGCTCTTTCAGCATGCATCGAAACCTTCCTCTTTGGAGGGATCACATCAGCAGTGGTGACAACCTTTATAATCCAGGCTCTTTCACAGACTGCGCTCAAGCTCTTTGGCGGAGCATTCCTTACCCAGGCTATAACAGATTATGTGGATAAGCTCATTGCCATCGTGCTTGTAGTTGTAAGCATGAGGAGCCTTCCTTATGAACTTACACACTTTGAGGAAAAAGAAAAGCAGGAAACAGCAGAAGTTACCAGATAAAATTGGACTTAAGCTGCTCGCCGTTATCAATAAGAATGTCCTGACCGGTCATACTCTTATTGATATTTGTAAGATAATAAGAAAGATCAGCAATTTCCTCTGCAGAGGCCCACTTATTAAGCAGTGTCTCATCGTGGCACTTCTTCATAAGATCCGGATCATCCATGATATGGGCGTTAAGGGGGGTATAAACACCTCCAGCAGAGATGCTGTTAGAAGTAGCACCGTACTTAGCAAGTCTAAGTGCGGTGTTTTTCATATATGTAACTACGCCGCCCTTGCTGGCAGCATACTCTGGAAATTCAGCTCCGTTAGAGGCACTTGAGGACGCCATGAAAAGAACGGAGTGGATATCATCCTGAAATGCATACTTTTCCGTAACTTTTATAGTGGCTTTTAAATTAGTGTCAATGACTAAAGGGCCTTCCTGTATCCCTGCATTGTTGATAAGTACGTTTATTCCGTCAATCTCCGGAAGATCTCCATTTATATCAACGATCATATGGCTGTAGGAAGGCGCACTAAATCCTGCCTCCTTTACGTCAAAGCCAATGACCTTATGACCCATCTCTATGTATTTCTTTGCGCATGCAAGCCCAATACCCTGACTTGCTCCAGTGATCAATATTTTCATGCCTATAGTATAGCATAGTTTATTATCACTTACAGTTTACAAAACCTTTAGATATAGGTGCATAACATGTTGTAAAATAGATATATACGTTTTATTGATAGGAGGTAATAATATGTGGGCTTATGAGACAAGCTTTTATCAGATTTATACACTGGGCTTTTGCGGAGCACCCTTTGAGAATGATGGGAAGTTAGAGCACAGGATACTTAAGGTCATAGACTGGATACCACACCTTAAGAAGCTAGGAGTGGGGGCTGTTTTATTTAATCCAGTATTTGAGTCAGATACCCATGGGTATAACACCAGGGACTACAGGATGATCGACGTAAGACTTGGAACTAACGAGGATTTTAAGAAAGTCTGCAAGGCTCTTCATAAAGAGGGAATAAAGATTGTTCTTGACGGCGTATTTAATCATGCTGGAAGAGGCTTTTTTGGCTTTAAGGACGTCCTTGAAAAAAAGTGGGATTCTCCCTATAAGGACTGGTTCAACATAAGCTTTGATGGAAACAGCAATTATAATGACGGTCTGTGGTATGAGGGCTGGGAAGGAAACTACGATCTGGTAAAACTTAATTTGCGAAATCCGGCTGTAACAGATTATCTTCTTGAGAGCGTTAAGTTCTGGATCGATGAGTTTGGAATTGACGGACTTAGGCTTGATGTTGCTTACTGCGTGGATACTGACTTCCTTAAGAGATTAAGGTATGAGACAGGCAATTGGAAGGAAGATTTCTTCCTTATGGGAGAGATGATAGGCGGAGACTACAACAGGATCATGGGAGATGACACCTGTCATTCTGCCACAAACTATGAGTGCTACAAGGGAATGTTCTCAGCCCTTAACAGCATGAACCTCTTTGAGATAATCCATTCTCTGCTCCGTCAGTTTGGACCTGAGAACTGGACTCTGTACAAAGGAAAGCACCTGTTATCTTTTGTGGACAACCATGATGTATCAAGGATTGCAAGCACTTTAAACAATCCTGCCCATCTTAAGCTGATCTATACCCTTATGTTTGGTATGCCTGGCATTCCAACTATCTACTACGGAAGTGAGTGGGGAGAAAAAGCAGATAAGTCACAGGGTGACCCGGCACTAAGACCATGCTTTGAAAAGCCACAGTGGAATGAGCTTACAGACCATGTAGCTGCCCTTTGCAAGGCTCAAGGTGGTGCAGAAGCACTTAACTATGGAGGATTTAAGTCTTTGGTCCTTACCAACAGGCAGTGCATCTTTGAAAGAGAAAGCGCAAACGACAGGGTTATGGTTGTTGTTAATGCTGATGAAAATCCATATCACGCGCATTTTGATGCCAGGGCAGGAAGGGCAAAAGACCTTATAACAGGAGCCGAGATTGACTTTGGAGGAGGCCTTGAGATACCAGGATACACTTCATATATCCTAAGGCCATTCTAAAGCCTCCGATATAGACTTTTGGTACCTGACCTGTAGCTATAGCAAGAATTCATTGTTTTTATATGGGATACCGCATTATTCTATGAGTTTTTGATGACCTGATGACATAGAATATAGTTATTCAGATCATGGAGGGACATAGAGTGAAGATCTATTTTGACAAGCTTTACAAAGACGACAGAATAAAAGAATTATGTGGTATATGCGTTCCATTCAAGAAAGGAGCGCTTACAAAGGATGCCATAGACACCGTGACGATCCTTGATGTGGACAGGAAAGTTCCTTCTCAGACACATATTACTTCCGCATGGGAAGATGGATCAGTTCGCTATATCTATACGCACTTTCTGGCTGACCTGCCAGGCAATGCAAAAAAAGAGCTCCTTATGACTTTTAAGGGTGATGAGGATTACGCTCTGGCGATGGCGTCAGCTGATCATGAAGATATTGCAGTAATAAGTGAAAAAGAAGATAGCGGCTGTATCTTTATTGACAACGGACCTCTTAAGCTGTCTGTGAAAAATGGATCTTGTGACCTTTTTGAGACCTTTGTTTATGGTGAAAAGACCTTTTCAAAAAATCAGTTTATCGGGCCATATGTGACCATAGGTGGAGAGAAGCTGACAACCTTTTTTGATGAATGGAAGCTGACAAAAAAAGGCCCTGTTTTGACAATACTTCAGGGAAAAGGAAGATGCACAGGAAGTAAAAATGCTTTTTCTGGCGAAGGAATAAAGTTTGAGATGCGTATCCTGATAACAGCAGGAAAGCCCTGGCTTGATATGGGATTTCGCTTTATTAATGCCACTGACGGTGATATCAAACCGGATGATATTGTATTTGCTGTTAAAGGCTTTGGAAGCGAAAACATTTCTTTGGACAGCCCTGAGTATATAAGTGAAGCAGTAGATTCTACCGGCTGCGGAGATACGAAAAAGACCAACGTGACAGGTGATATTGTTAAGACAACAGGCACCAAAGATCTCAAAACTTATGACTTTTTGGAAGCTGAGGCAGGTAAGAGCCCACGAACAATTGTGGCAACTTCCAATTACAGAACCGACTTTACCATCAGTAAGACTGGGGGTATGCTGGACAGTACCATAACAGCTGAAATTTTGCAAAAGCAGGCCAATGAGCACTTTGCGGAGGTGTTCTATGGCACATATTTTGCTGACTTTACGGACCCTTCAGAAGATATCGGAGTATGTGCAACAGTTTTCCAGGCTTTTCAAAACTTCCCAAAAGCTGTAAGGAGCGATAAAAACGGGGTTGTGGTATTTCTTTTGCCAGACCAGAACGTAAATGCCGATAATACCAGTGCATCTCCGGTTGTTTTTGCATCCGGAATGGCCAGAGAGCAGAGATTCCTTCTTCATTTCCATGGAGCAAAAGAGCCAATATATGAACTGGACAACAGAAGCATAATTTACCAGATGCCTGATAAGCCCTATATTTTGCCGGAGGTGTTTGAGGAAGCTAAAGTTATGCCAGATATCTTCTTATCTTCGGATGAAGGTGACGACGATGTTGAGATATCTCTTATTGATAAGGCTGACAGTCATGCAAGATGCTACGGAATGCTTAATTTTGGCGATGCTCCGGATCCTGGATATACAGAGCAGGGCAGAGGAAATGGAAACCTTGTGTGGACAAATAATGAATATGACTATCCTCATGCCATGTACATGATGTATGCAAGAAGTGGCGTAAGGCGATTTTTAGATTATGCCAATGTGGCAGCATGGCACTGGATGGATGTTGATGTGTGTCATTATTCAGCTGATCCGCTAAGGACTGGCGGGCAGTGGGAGCACACAAGACGTCATACTGGTGGCTCTGAAAATGGAGTTGGCTCACAGGGCGAGATGGTCTGCAGCCATGAATGGGTTGAGGGACTTATTGATCTGTATCACTTTACAGGGGATGAAAGAGCACTGGATACGGCTATTGGCATTGGCGAAAATGTTTTAAGGCTTTTAGATACTCCTATGTATCAGGTCGCTGGAGAAAGTAGTGCCAGGGAAACTGGCTGGGCCCTTAGAACACTGACAGCACTTTTCGTAGAGACTCATGATAAAAAGTGGGTAGAAAAGTGTCAGTGGATAGTATCCCAGTTCAAAGCCTGGAATGAAAGGTATGGTGGGTGGCTTGCTCCCTATACAGATAACACCACCATCAGAGTAGGTTTTATGATCTCTGTGGCGGTTGGTTCTCTTATGCGCTACTATAGGGTATTTCCTTCAGATGAGCTCAAAGAAATGATGGTAAAAGCCATAGATGATCTTACTGAGAATTTCATGACACCACAGGGAATCTTTGTGTACAAGGAGCTTCCAAGTCTTTCAAGAAATGGCACAAACACACTTTTGTTAGAAGCTATGGCTATAGGATATGAGCTTACTGGCAATGAGAAATATCTTGACTATGGCAAGAAAACCTTTAGAAGATCCTATGGTGAATCCCGGGGAGTGTCAGGCAGCAAGCGCATTGTGGAGGATGCTGTCATGGTGGGACAGGGTCCTACCAAGAACTTCGCCCAGAGCTTTTTGCCAATTACCAGTTTTTATGTGCAGATGGCAAGAGCAAATAAGTTGTTGTGACACAATAATTGTTATATAATCAATTTATGGAAATACGTACACCTATTATTGCAATTTTAGTATTGGCCATTCTAATGGTGATCTACCTGAGGAAGAACATCCCTCAGGTCTTTTCAACGCGCGTGTTTTTTGGCTTTCTTGTTACAGCCTGTCTTTGTCTTGTAAGCGAAATTATCGAGTGCGCAGTTTTTACTCAGCTTGATTCATCCTTTAGAGTACTTAGAAGAACAACCCAGGGCCTTTATGTTGGAACCCTTATTCTTTCAGTGTTTATGCTGGCTCTTTATGTTTATGCCAAGGCAAACCATGGAAGAATGATCTCCAAGCTTATGATCGCCATTATGACAGCTCCTGGACTTATAGCTGTTTTAGCTATAATCGTTGGAGAGATCTACTACACGAGAAGTGCATCAGGACAGTATTATAGCTATGGACCTGCAATAGTTGTTTGTTATGTGGTTGGATTTTGCTATATTATTGCCACATTGATCTACGCTTTAGCACATAGAAAGAGACTTCGCCTGGAAGAATTTAGAGCAATTGCCATTGGCCTTGTTTTGTGGCTTGTTCTTACACTTTTCCAGTTCTTGTTCCACGGATATCAGGTTTCAGCTGTTGGGATCATGCTGATGGCACTTATCCTGTTTCTGGCCATGGAAAATCCCAAGGAATTCTATGAAAAGAATATGCCTAATATCAGGAATAAAGAGGCCTTTACCCTTACTCTTGTTGAGAAATTCGGATTTAAGCAGAACTTTTTCATAGCGTCAGTTATTTTTACTGGAAGAACCTCAGTATTATCAGGAGAAGACAGACAGCATCTTATTGATCTGCAGACTATAGTGGCAGAAAAGGCTTCATTGGAACTGGGAATAGATGCCTATCTTTCTGACTGGAATGCCCTTTCTTTTGTAATAAAAGATCCGGAGAAGGTTGAAGCTTTAATGTCCATGATTAGTAATTACAAGGACAACACCAATAACTACAAGCTGACCTATTCAATTCTGGAAGTCCCAAAATGCACAGAATATGTGGACGAAGCTCTGCAGATCCTTTCCTATGTGGCAGGTGAATATGTCTACACCCAGTCAGCTCCAAATCTTGTTATCAACAAGACCATAGTTGACAAGATGATCTATAGAAACAGCGTTGAAGATGTGGTGAGACAGGCTGTTATAGACAAGGCCTTTGACGTGTATTATCAGCCTATACTCAGCGTCAAGGAGGGAAAATTTACGTCAACAGAGGCACTTGTAAGACTGAGGCAGCCTAAGTCGGAAAATTACATTTCTCCTGAAGACTTTATTCCAATTGCTGAAAAGTGTGGTCTTATCAAGGATATTGACGATCTTGTTTTTGAAAAAGTATGTTCCTTCATCGCAAGGGAAAACCTTTCAAGCTACGGCGTTAAGACAGTTGAAGTCAATCTGTCAGGCCATGAAGTTGTTGATAAACAGACCTATGCAAGGCTGCTTGGAAAGATGGAGAAATACCATATTCCACCTAAGTTTATTAACTTTGAGATCACTGAAACAGCGTATATAAACAACGACGATACATTTAAGGAAAATGTCCAAAAGCTAAAGGATATGGGAAGTACCTTCTCTATGGACGATTTTGGATCAGGATACTCAAACCTCTTAGAGCTTCTTAAGATGGACTACAAGCTTGTTAAGATGGACAAAGAGTTTGTCTGGAACTGCCTTGACAAGTCAAAACCAGAAAACCAGCGCATGCTTGAGTATTCCATAAGCTTCCTTAAAGACTATGGCCTTCATATACTGGCAGAAGGTGTAGAAACTGTAGAACAGGCTGAAATTTTGGTAGAAAAAGGTGTAGAATATTTACAGGGATTTTACTATTCAAGACCTATACCAGAAAATGAATATATTGAGTTTCTTAAGGCACAGAAAGGAGAAAGACAATGAACGAGGCTCTATATGATGCAGTATTCTCTTACGGAGAAAATAAGATTGATCCATTTGCGCAGTGTTGCGTAGATTTTGACAGGATCATTTCTGACATGAGGCTGGTAGGTTATGAGATCACTTCTTTAAACATCGTCCAGCAGATAATGCTCGAACAGCTTGACACACTTCTTAAGTTTAAGGGGAAGATCATGGAGCAGGCTATGGACCTTGATAATAGAGACGACTTCTGTAGGGAAAAATACGGCCTTTCTTTCAAGGATATTGACGCTCTTGACCCAACTCATGACATTGAGTATGACATTAAGAGCGGTCAGGTTATCTATTATCTGACTCATGAAGCAAAACATAAGGAAGAAGCCTATTTCATCCTCTTTAAGAAATCATTTGAAGCCTTCACAAGCAAAACAGGCTTTAATTACATCAGCAACTGATCAGGGATAAGAGATGATCTTAGAGACACCTAGACTAATACTAAGAGGCTGGAAAGACGAAGATGCTTCCAGCCTCTTTAAATATGCCTCAGATAAGAGAGTAGGACCATCTGCAGGCTGGCTTCCCCACAGGGACGAGAACTACTCAAGGGCGGTAATAAGGACTATTTTTTCAAACCCCGAGACCTATGCCATATGCCTTAAGGGAATGGAAGAGGAGCCAATAGGCAGTATTGGCCTTACTCTTAAAGGAAGTCCCGAAAGGCCACTTGAAGATAACGAAGCTGAGCTTGGATACTGGGTTGGAGTTCCTTTCTGGGACCAGGGCATTGCAACTGAGGCGGCAAAAGAAATGATCCGCCATGGCTTTACAGATCTTAACCTCATGCAGATCTTCTGCGGTTATTTTAAAGGGAACGACAGGAGTAAAAAAGTTCAAGAAAAATTGGGGTTTAAGTACCACCACACAAATCAGTGCTGCAAGCTTTTAATGCTGAAAGAAACACGGGTTGAGTATGTTAATTCGCTTACTGCCAGTCAGTGGGAGAACATAAAAAAGACACACTTTTTTCAAGATTAAATATTACAAAAAAAGTAATATTATGTTATAATCTATCTACTGAAAGCGCTTCCAATAATGGGTTGTTTTTGTTGTTTTGAATAAATAAGGAGGAACATATGTTAAAAATTGGAGAATGCGTAATTTACGGCAGTCACGGTCTGTGTAGTGTTCGTGATATACTGGTTCCGTCTTTCCTTGAGAGGGGAAAAGAGAAACAGTATTATCAGATGGTTTCCGCGGTAGATGCAGGAAGTGTTCTCTATGTTCCGGTTGACGGTGCAGAAGACAAGATCCGTCAGGCCATCAGCAGAGATGACGCAGAAGGGCTTATTGAAGAAATAGAATTTACACCTGAGCTTGAGCTTCCAGAAGGCAAGAAGGCTGAACCGGCTATTATGGAAGTTATCAAGAGAAACGTAGCAGATGAGATGATGAGTCTTGTTAAGTCACTTCGCAAGATCAAGGCCACAAGAGAGGCTGAGGGCAAGAAGTTTGCATCTCTTAGTGAGAAACATCTTCTGATGGCTGAGAAGCTTCTTTATACAGAGCTTGCATTTGCACTAAAAACCGAGAAGGATGACATAAAATCCAGAGTTCTTTCTGAACTTTCACAGTTACCACTTGAGACTGCTTGATGCAGTCTCTTTTTTTACGCTCTTTACCTCTGTATGTGCCCTCTTTTTGGTTGCAATAAGGCTTTGTCTTTTGTAAAATGTAATCTATGGCAAATACTTTAGAACTTTACTACGAAAGTGCATACTTAAAGGAATTTGATGCCACTGTCATATCCTGCAGTAAGGGCGGCGATGGCTCTTTTTTTGTGTGCCTTGATAAGACAGCTTTTTTTCCGGAACAGGGAGGACAGAGCTGTGACAAGGGTGTGCTCATAGATGACAGCGGCCAAGAGTATGCTGTTGACCATGTATCCATAAAAGATGGAGTTATTACCCATGTTTTGAAAAGTGCTCTTCTTGAAGGCTCTCTCATACATGGAGTGATAGATTTTGAGCATCGATTCAGCAATATGCAGCAACACACTGGAGAGCATATTTTTTCAGGAATAGTAAACAGACGCTTTGGTTATGACAATGTGGGCTTTCACCTAAGTGATAATGAAGTTACCATGGACTATAATGGCCAGCTGACGGATGCTCAGGTGGCAGAGGTGGAGCTTTTAGTTAACAAGGCTATCTGGGCCAATGTAGAGGTTATTTGTTCATTTCCATCTGATGAAGAGCTTAATGCTATAGATTACAGGAGCAAAAAAGAGCTGACTGGTGCTATCAGGATAGTAACAATTCCTGGGTACGATGTGTGCGCATGCTGTGCGCCTCACGTATTAAGAACAGGAGAGATTGGACTATTAAAGGTAGTAAAGGCTCAGAACTATAAGGGCGGGACCAGAGTAAGCATTCTTTGTGGAAAAAGGGCTCTTTCATATATTTCTTTAGAACATGGCATTATTGATGAGCTTGTAAGGATCTTTACCACAAGTCAGGACAATATCATCTCATCAGTAGATAAACTTCAAAGTGACCTTCAGGACTGCAAAGGTCAGATGGTAAACCTTCAAAACAGGCTCCTTGACTATGAACTTAAGGAGATAGATGAGGATCTTGCGAATGTCTTTTTGGTAAAAGAGACATCTACCGATCAGAACGTTCTTAGGAAAACAGTTAACCAGCTTGCTCTTTCCCATACTGGATTTTGCGGAGCCTTTGCTGGCGATGAGAAAAATGGATACAGATATATCATAGCCTCTGGCACTGAGGGCAGAGATTGTAAGATGCTCCAGAAGGTACTTTCAGAGGAGTTTGACGCAAGGGGCGGAGGAAACAGCCCTATGATACAGGGGAGCCTATGTGGCGCCGATATTAAGGCAGTAATTAAAAGGTGTCAGGAGTTTTAACATGAGTAGCGAGGCAAAAAATGAATTTTTTGAAGGGTGTAAAGATGCCATTCCAATTTGTCTTGGATACATTGCAGTGTCCTTTGCTTTTGGAATAGAGGCCGCCAAGATAGGCATGACAACTTTTCAGGCAGCACTTACATCACTTCTTAATGTCACAAGTGCAGGGCAGTTTTCAGCCCTTGATGTAATAGCAAGAAATGGAAGTTTTATAGAACTTGCAATTTTGCAGTTTATTATTAACCTGCGATATATGCTTATGAGTACAGCTCTTTCTCAAAAGCTCTCATCCAAGGTTGGAACAATACAAAGGCTTGGTATAAGCTATGGAGTAACAGATGAGATTTTTGCCCTTAGTTTTTTCAGGAAAGGGAGCCTTAATCCGCTTTATTCCTACGGCCTTATAATAACTTCTGTTTTTGGATGGGTGTTTGGCACAGTACTGGGAGCATTCTCAGGGCAGATCCTTCCTGAGAGGCTTATAAGCTGCCTTGGCCTGGCAATATATGGCATGTTTATCGCCATCATCATTCCTGATACAAGAACTAACAGGACAATCCTTGGTATCGTTATTTCTGCAATGGCATTAAGCAGCATCTTTACCTATGTTCCAGTGCTTGCAAGCCACATTTCATCAGGCTTCAGGATTATTATAATAACAGTTGTTGTGGCAGCTTTTGCAGCTTACTTTGCACCTGTTGAGGAAGAAAAGGAGGAGATAAGATAATGAACAGAATTTATCTTTATATCCTTCTGATGGCAGGGGTAACATATCTGATAAGAGCGCTTCCTCTTACACTTATAAGAAAAGAAATAAATAGCAGGTTTATCAGATCTTTTTTGCATTATGTACCCTATGCAACTCTTGCAGCAATGACGTTTCCTGCTATACTAAATGCCACAGATTATCTTATTTCATCGCTGGCAGGATTTCTGGTGGCGCTGGTACTTGCCTTTAATAAAAAGAGCCTTTTGACTGTTGCAGGCTTTTCCTGTCTTGCAGCTTTTGTAGTAGAATTGTTTCTGCGCTGATAACTGATGATATATAATATAGAAATGAGGAACATAATATGCGTATAGGAATGGGATACGATGTTCATAAGCTTGTGGAAGGCAGAGATCTTATAATCGGAGGGGTAAAGATCCCTTATGAAAAGGGGCTACTTGGTCACTCTGATGCAGATGTTCTTCTTCATGCGATAATGGATGCAATATTAGGAGCGGCTGCTCTTGGAGACATTGGCAAACATTTTCCTGACACAGATCCAAAGTACAAGGGGGCTGATTCGATAATGCTCCTTAAGGAGGTTGCGGATCTGATTGACAAGGAGCATTATGTTATTGAGAATATCGATGCTACGATAATTGCCCAGGCTCCCAAGATGAGACCTTTTATTGATGAGATGAGGATCAATATAGCTCAGGCTCTCAGGATCTCCTTATCTCAAGTAAATGTTAAGGCGACAACTGAAGAGGGACTTGGTTTTACTGGACATGGAGAAGGTATCTCATCTCAGGCAATATGTCTTTTGACCAGTCCAATGGATGCCTTCAGTGCTGTATACGGAGATAATGTACCTGCTTGCGGACGATGTCAGGGGTGCGACAGAGGATGACTGTAGGAAAAAGATTGATAGGAGTAATATAAATGGCTGAGAGATTTAGTTTTTACAATTCACTTACAAGAAATGTTGACGAGTTTGTACCTCGTGTACCAGGAAAGGTTTCAATGTACACCTGCGGACCAACTGTTTATCACTATGCCCATATAGGTAATATCAGAACATACATCATGCAGGACGTCTTTGTAAAAGCACTGGGCTACGCTGGATATGATGTAAAGAGAGTCATGAACATAACTGATGTAGGACACCTTTCATCTGATGCAGACACCGGTGAAGACAAGATGCTGGCAGGTGCAAAAAGAGAGCACAAGTCTGTTATGGAGATTGCAAAGTTCTACACGGATGCATTTTTTAAGGATTTTGCGGCTGTCGGCAATAAAAAACCAGACGTTATAGAACCTGCGACCAACTGCATTCCTGAGTTTATCCACATGATAGAAGTTCTTATTGAAAAGGGCTTTGCTTATCAGGCGGGTGGAAACATCTATTTTGATACAAGTAAACTTGATGACTACTATGTTTTCTCTTCAGCTATCGAAAAGGAACAGCTTGAAATCGGTGTTCGTGATGATGTAGAAGAGGATACAAACAAAAAGAACAAAACTGACTTTGTGCTTTGGTTTACCAAGTCCAAGTTTGAAGACCAGGCTCTTAAGTGGGACAGCCCATGGGGAGTTGGTTATCCAGGATGGCACATTGAGTGCTCATGCATTTCCATGAAGCATCTTGGAGAATACATTGATATCCACTGTGGCGGTGTGGACAATATATTCCCACATCACACCAACGAGATAGCACAGTCTGAGAGCTATCTTGGACACAGATGGTGCAGCTATTGGTTCCATTCAAATCACTTAAATGACAGAGCAGGTAAGATGAGTAAGTCAAAGGGAGCTGTCCTTACTGTATCAGTTCTTCAGGAGAAGGGCTATGATCCTTTAGTTTACAGATTCTTCTGCCTTCAGTCACATTACAGAAAGCCACTGGAGTTTTCTTTTGAAGCTCTTGACCAGGCTGCAACAGCATTTAATAAGCTTGTTAAGCGCGTATCTGAGCTTAAGAATGAGGGAGAGGTTGATGAGGTTGTTAAAAAGGACCTTGAGGGCAAGTTCCTTGATGCTGTTTCAAATGACCTTAACACATCAATGGCAATAACAGTTCTTTACGATGCCCTTAAGGCTGATACCACTGATGCAACAAAGCTTGCTCTTGTGGAGAGTTTTGATAAAGTCCTTTCACTTGACCTTGTTGAGCATGCTAAAAAGCTTAAAGAGGGTGGAATGGATGTAGATCCTGAGCTTCTTAAATACATCGAGGAGCAGATTGCAAAAAGAACTGAGGCTAAGAAGAATAAGGACTTTGCTACAGCTGACGCTATCAGAGATGAGCTTATGCAGAAAGGTATTGAGATCAAGGATACCCGTGAAGGAGTTAAATGGCAGATAGTTTAAATGAGTATATCAATGCCAAATTTGGCATTGAATCCAAGGACATAAGGACCTACTCGCCGCTGACATTGGCATATATTGGCGACGCAGTATTTGACCTTGTCATCAGATCAGTTTTGGTAAACAAGGGCAACACTGCTGTTAACAATCTACATAAAAAATCAAGTGCTATTGTTAAAGCGCCCACTCAGTCAAAGATTGCAGCCTCAATAATGGATGATATGACTGAGGAGGAAAGAGATATTTTCAGGCGTGGCAGAAACTCAAAGCCCAATACCAAGGCCAAGAATGCCTCTGCCATAGAGTATCTTGAAGCTACAGGATTTGAGGCAGTTTTAGGTTTCTTGTATCTTAAGGGTGATATGGACCGAATAATGGAGCTTGTTGTCCTTGGAATTAAAAAAGCTGATTTAACGGATGTTTTGTAATTGAGGTTATCCTATGGAAAAAGAAATGAACATACAGGGAAGCGAAGAGAAGATTGAAGGCAGAAATGCTGTCATTGAGGCTTATCGCTCCGGTAAAACAATAGACAAAATATATATACTTGATGGATGTCAGGATGGACCTGTTTCCACCATCAGAAGAGAGGCCAAGAAAAATGGAACTCTCATTAAGTTTGTAAGTAGGGAGCGCCTTGATCAGATGTCAGAGACAGGTAAGCACCAGGGAGTTATCGCTATTGCTGCCGCCTACAAATACTCTGAGATGGAAGATATTTTTAATCTGGCGAAGCTACGGGGCGAGGATCCATTTGTTTTTATCCTTGATAACATTGAGGATCCTCACAATCTTGGAGCCATCATAAGAACAGCCAATCTCTCCGGAGCCCATGGAGTAATAATCCCTAAGAACAGGGCGGTAGGTCTTACTGCAACAGTGGCTAAGGCTTCAGCAGGAGCTTTGAACTACACACCTGTTGTGAAGGTTACCAATATTGCCAGTACCATTGAAGCGTTAAAGGATAAGGGACTTTGGTTTGCCTGTGCAGACATGGGCGGCACCAGAATGTATGACCTTAACCTTAAGGGCCCTATCGGTCTTGTTATTGGCAATGAGGGAAGCGGAGTTTCAAGACTTGTCAGGGAGAAGTGCGATATGATCGCATCTATTCCCATGAAGGGAGATATTGATTCCCTGAATGCATCAGTAGCTGCAGGAGTTCTTGCTTTTGAGGTGGTAAGACAAAGGAGCCTTTGATGAGTGATTTAAGGTTTGACAGCATGGATGATGAACAGCTGATACTTTTAATCCGTGATGGAGGAAGAGACGAAACTGTCGACTACATCATGAACAAGTACAAGGATCTTGTGAGGAAAAAAGCTGCATCTATGTATATTCTTGGAGCAGATAGAGATGATCTCATCCAGGAGGGCATGATAGGACTCTTTAAGGCAGTAAGAGATTATGATGCAGGAAGGGATGCCAGTTTTTCCACCTTTGCGGACCTTTGCATTTCAAGACAGATGTATTCTGCCATCAAATCTCTTTCCAGAAAAAAGCATATGCCCCTTAACAGCTATATATCCATCTATGCAAGCAGAGAAGACTCTGACCAGGGAAGTGACGTATCTCTTGAAGAGATCCTTGAATCGGATTCAAACCTTATTCCTGAACAGTATGTCCTTGATCAGGAAAACCTTAAGATCCTTGAGGAGAACATTGACAAGGATCTTAGCGAGCTTGAGAGGCAGGTTCTTGATCTGTATATAACAGGTATGGGCATAAAAAAAATCGCTGGGGTTCTGGGCAGAGATGAGAAATCAACAGACAATGCCATGCAGAGAGTAAGAGCCAAGCTCAAGAAGTATCTCAAATAAAAAATACTTGCTTTGAAGATGATTGTATGCTATATTTATATAGCTGTTGTAAAACAGTGGTAACTATTGTTGATTTTTGCAAATCACAGCGTCAGGTACGATAAGCGTACTGATGAGATATCTGTCGGAAACAGATATGATAATTTAGATATAGTGAGGTGAGAAGATATGAGACAGGACATCCAGCCAGAATTCCATCAGGCAACAGTTACTTGCAACTGCGGTAACACATTCACTGTTGGATCAACTAAGAGCGAGATCCACGTAGAAATTTGCTCAAAGTGCCATCCTTTCTACACAGGAACTCAGAAGGCTACAGCTGCTCGTGGACGTATTGATAAGTTCAACAAGAAATACGGCATGGACAACAAGTAATTCAAGGTTCATAAGTTTAGTAGAAACTTTGGAGGTTGAGGCAATAGCCTCGACCTCTTTTTTTACAATCAGAAATTGGGGAAAGCTATGAAGAAACGTAAGATAAGACACTATTCTGGAATCGGTGGACAGGCGGTTTTAGAAGGCGTTATGATGAAAAATAAAGATATGTACGCTGTTGCTGTCAGGAAGCCCGGGGGCGATATAGCAGTGGAGGTAGATGAGTACCACGGTATTGCCTATGGAAGCAAGCTCCTTAATATACCATTTGTAAGGGGAGTATTTGTCTTTATCGATTCTCTTATTTTAGGACTTAAGTCTTTAAACTATTCATCATCTTTTTACGAGGAAACTGATGAGAAGCCAAGCAAATTGGATGAGGAGATAGATAAGGTTTCAAGTGGCCATGAGGACACATTTCTTATGGTGGTCACCACCCTTATCTCTTTTGCGTTTGCAATAGCTCTTTTCATGGTGCTTCCTTATGCGCTTTCAGAGTTCATCTCCAAGTATGCAAGAAATGAGTCTATAGTTGCTATCATTGAAGGAATTCTCAGGATCCTGATATTCATAGTTTACATACTGCTGATCTCAAGGATCAAGGACATCAAAAGGCTCTTTATGTATCACGGTGCTGAGCACAAATGCATCAACTGTATTGAAAAGGGAAGACCTCTTACAGTACACAATGTTAAGCGAAGCTCAAGGCTCCATAAGAGATGTGGAAGCAGCTTTATCTTGTTTGTAATGCTTATCAGTATTATCTTGTTTTTCTTTATCAGAGTCGATTCCTATATCTGGAGAGTTGCTATAAGGATCCTTTTGATCCCTGTGATCTCAGGTATTTCTTATGAGATAATAAGACTTGCTGGCAAGACGGATTTCTTTTTAGTAAGACTTATATCTGCTCCTGGGCTGTGGCTTCAGAGGCTTACAACCAAGGAACCTGATGAGGATATGATACAGGTTGCCATCAAGTCAGTTGAGGCTGTATTTGACTGGAAGGAGTTTTTAAAAGATTCCTTTGGTTATGAAATAGACGACAGCTGGCTGGAGGATGGAGAAGAAGTTAAGGAGTGAAAAAGGCAACTTATGGATTATAAAAGTGCCTATGAATTTGGAATAAAGGAACTTGAAAAAGCCGGGATTGATGAAGCTAAGCTTGATGCCCGGCTTCTTTTAGAGCACGTTTGTGACACTGATCACAGCGCTCTTATTGCTCATCCTGAAAGAGAGCTTACTCAAAAAGAACTTGATGAATTTAATGAATTTATTGAAAGAAGGTCAAAGAGGGAGCCTGTAGCATATATTCTCGGGCAGTGGGAGTTTATGGGGCTTACCTTTGATGTGTCAGGGGATGTGCTTATTCCAGAGCAGGACAGTGAGTTCCTTGTTGAAGAAGCTCTGCGCCACTGTGAAGATGGCATGAAGATCCTTGACCTTTGTACTGGCTCAGGCTGTATAGCTCTTAGCATACTTAACTTTACTAATGATACAAACGCAGTCGGTACTGACATATCAGCCAAAGCTCTTTTAATGGCAAGGAACAATGCAGATAAGCTGGGCCTGTCCCATAGAGCTACGTTTGAAGAAACTGACCTTTTCCCTAAGGAGGAAGAGAAGTTTGACATCATTGTTTCAAACCCTCCTTACATAGCAAGCAGTGTGATCGAAACCCTGGCTCCTGAAGTTAAGGACTTTGAGCCAAGGCTTGCTCTTGACGGGGATACAGATGGCCTTAGCTTTTACAGAAGGATAGTAGATAAGGCGCCTTCCTACTTGTTTTCAAGCGGGTATCTCATCATGGAGATAGGCTATGATCAGGCTGACGCTGTAAGGGGGCTTCTTTTAGATAATGGCAGATACCATGAAATTGAAGTAGTCAAAGATTTTTCCGGCAATGACAGAGTGATCAAGGCATGTTTCTATTAGCGCTGCTTCTTTTTTGCAGCTACCTGATACTGATCATTTTGGAGGAAAAGAGATGTTTGACAGATTAGAAGGAATAATCAGAAGATACGAAGACATAAATATGATGCTGGTGGATCCATCGGTGGTTTCTGACCAGGAGAAATTCAGAAACCTTATGAAGGAGCAAAAGAACTTAGAGCCAATTGTAAGCTCTTTTACCGAGTATAAAAAGTGCAAGCAGACCATAGAGGACAGCTTATCGCTTCTTGATGAGGAATCTGATCCGGAAATGAAGGAGATGCTCAGACAGGAGCTGTCTGATGCTAAGGACCAGCTTCCAAAGATGGAGGAAGAGCTTAAGATCCTTCTTCTTCCTAAGGATCCCAACGATGAAAAGAATGTTATTGTGGAGATTAGAGCAGGAGTTGGCGGCGATGAAGCGGCTCTTTTTGCTGCTGACATGTACAGGCTCTACACCAGATATGCTGAGAGAAAGGGCTGGAAGATCGAGACCATGAGCATGGAGGATATCGGAATTGGTGGTATCAAGGATGTGAGCTTCATGATCAAGGGAAATGGAGCATATTCAAGACTTAAGTTTGAGAGCGGAGTTCACAGAGTTCAGAGGATACCAGCGACTGAATCTGGCGGAAGGATCCATACTTCAGCAATAACAGTTGCTATTATGCCAGAGGTTGAAGATGTTGCAGTTGAGATAGATTTAAATGACTGCAAGTTTGACGTGTTCAGAGCTTCAGGAAATGGCGGACAGTGTGTTAATACCACTGACTCAGCAGTAAGACTTACACATATTCCTACCGGTATTGTGATATCCTGTCAGGATGAAAAGAGCCAGCAGCAGAACAAGGCAAAGGCACTTAAGGTCCTTAGAGCAAAGCTCTATGAGATGGAGCAGGAGAGACAACACGGGGAAGAAGCAGAGCTTCGAAGAAGTCAGGTTGGTTCTGGTGACAGATCAGAAAAGATAAGAACTTACAATTTCCATCAGGGAAGAGTTACTGACCACCGCATAGGACTTACTCTTTACAAGATTGACCAGATCATGGATGGAGATATTGACGAGATCATCGATGGGCTGATCGCCGCAGATCAGGCAGATAAACTACTGCAGATGGCAGATTGATTTAATAAACTTGTTGAAGCGTATTTTTATATGGTGTACAATCAATATATAGCATGTGATTTTATCGTTATACCGATTGTGATTCGATTGGAGGCTTATGGACGCTGGTTTTAAGTCAGAATTAATTGCATGGGGTGTTGACTGGGATGAGATTCTGGACAGATTCATGGGCAATGAGGATCTTATCGCCAAGTTCATGTTCAAGTTCCTTGCAGATCAGAACATGAATGACCTGACCAAGTATCTGGCTGAGGGCAACGTTTCTGAGGCTTTCAAGGCAGTACATACACTAAAGGGTGTTGGCGCTAACCTTGGACTTAAGGGATTTCTTACTCCTGTATGCGAGCTCACTGAAATACTAAGGGCCGGTTCTATGGAAGGCTACAAAGAAAAGTACGATCAGATAAAGCCAAAGTATGATGAGCTTATCAATATTTTGACCAAGTATAGCACCTGATCATAATATATCTGTTTCTATACCATTTGATTCTAAGAAGCTTGGGACATAGTTGTCCCAGGCTTTTTCTGCCTCTTTATCCAGTGTAAAGATACTGTAGTTTACACCGGTCGTGACCACAACTTCCCCTGATTGAAATTTTATATTTATGCCAAAAGACACCTGATCCAAAGAAATATCGCTGTCTAATCCCTTAAAAAGAGATGCTTTCTGCTCATCACTCAAACGAAGTATAAACTTAAATCCAAGGGGAGTCTGTCTGCCTTTTATGAGATCCAGGCAGATTGGACGGAGTTTTTTCCATTTTGAAAAATCCTCCCTTGGACAGCTCTCATCATCTTCATTTGCATTTTTATAAAACTCTTTGTGAATGCGACCGTCTATGGTAAACGTGTTATATGTATCTATTATGATCTCCTCTGCCAGAAATCTATCAAAAAGCTCGCTGGTAAGCAGCTTTGCCATGAAATTCTTTTGTTTGTTCACCTTTATTGCTATCATTTTTTCTCCTTGATCAGTAACTGTTTTTTTATTAAAAAAACTTTTATTTATCTTAAAAAGATGTATTTTTATTCAAATTAATAGGCTATAATTTAATCGTGCTTCTGTTAATGACAGATTTACAACAAAACAAGTTTACTACAAGAGGGCGGTTTATGGCAAAAAGCGTAAGATTAAGAGACATTGCGGAAAGAGTTGGAGTAAGTACAGTTACTGTTTCCAAAGCGCTTTCAGGTCAGAAGGGCATGAGCGATAATTTAAGAGAAAAAATAAATTCTCTTGCAAGTGAAATGGGATATGTTCCTTCAGTATCTCGTAAAGCTGACAGTTCCAAAAAGAGCTATACCATTGGAGTAATAATTGCTGATAAATTTATGAGTGAATTTAGCGGTTATTATAACAAACTTCATCAGCAGGCTTCACAGCTGGCTATGGAGAGGGGCTGCTTTACAATGCTTGAGGTTATCTCAGATAAAGCTCAGGATAATAAACAGCTTCCAAGACTTATCACTGATAAAAAAGTTGAAGGTATCATGGTCATTGGAAGGCTTGATGAAGCGTACCTTAATGAGATAAAGGCACAGAGCAGTATTCCAATGGTCTATCTGGATTTTTGCAATCACTCAGGAGAAGAGGATGCTGTTATATCTGACAGTTATAATGGCTCATATTGCATGACTAATTATCTGTTTGATAAGGGGCATAAGAAGATTGCCTTTGTAGGAACAGTTATGGCGTCCGGAACTATCACTGACAGATACTTTGGATATAGAAAATCGCTTTTGGAGCATGGGGTGGAGTATAGACAGGATTGGGTCATTGATGACAGGGATAGTGGTAACGGCGCAATAGATTCTTCAAGATTCTTTAAACTCCCTGAAGATATGCCAACAGCCTTTGTGTGCAACTGTGATCTTACAGCCAGCGTCCTTATCAAGAAGCTGTTAGACAAGGGCTATAAGGTTCCTGATGATATTTCGGTTGTGGGCTATGACAACTTTGTTTACCCGGGAATGTGTGATATTAAGATCACAACCTATGGTGTAGATACCTATGAGATGGGCAGAAATGCAGTTCTTAATCTTATCCGCAAGATAAGTAAGGAGCGTTATCGCCAGGGCATTATGATATTAGAGGGACATCTTATTGAGGGTGAGAGCGTAAAAGCGATCTAGTCTGTTCAATTGAATTTCTATATGTAAAAGAGACTTTCAAGGTAACGTTATTATCAAGAGTGACTTTGCCAAAGGAAGTCTTTTTTATATGGTTGACATTAACGATCCCGTAGTCGTTGACAGGGCACAGCTGTGGAAAGTCCGCGCACTGGTCGTAGAAGTTTACAATGTCTTCGATAATAGAGATCTTGCGGTCATCGGATAAATAAACGTCAAGTTCGGATTTTGAGGACTGGGTTCTGGTAACGCAGACTATATCATCGCCTCTTGCATAGATGGTTTCCTTCTGGCCTCTAAGCTCAACTGTTGGGATGACTACGCCTGTCCGCTCCTTGATAGTATCGATCATGTTGGTAAGTTCAGCCACCTTAAGGGGTTTATTTAGATAGTATACGTTTGTTGCAGTTATATTAGCTTCTTTGGCAAGTCTTTCGTAGTCAATGGTAGAAGAGCACATGATTATTGGTCTTACTATTCCAACTGCCAGTAGTTTCTTTAATACTTCAAAACCATTGCAGGATCCTTCAGTCATGTCGATGAAGAGTCCGTGATACATTTGAGGGCGCTGCATGAAAGCCTCAACATTGCCATAGGAATCAATGTAGATGCGCTCTCCGGTTTCTTTAAAGATGCGGTCGGACTGACGTCCAAGCAGTCTTTCAGTCTGCTTTCTGTCAGCGATATTGTCATCACAAACAGCTAAGTGCATAGGAATTCTCCCTTTTACATGAACTTGAATTCTAAAGGACTAAAGTAGAGTAGCAGAGCAGCCAGGATCTGAAGGATCAGGATAAGGGGCATTCCAAACTTGAAGTACCAGTGCTTGGTCTTGTGATGGAAAACTCTCATTCCAAGGATAGATCCTAAACTTCCGCCAATAAGTGCAATAGCAAAAAGGGTTGCCTCAGGGATACGAAAAGCGCTGCGCTGAGCTCTTTTCTTATCGATTCCCATTGAGGCAAACCCTATGATATTCATTACTATTAAAAATCCTGCAAGATAGAAGATGGATTTCATCTATTATTTGTTTTTGGCTACTTCCTGCATCTTCATGGCGCGAACCTTAGATGAAAGACCAAACAGATTGATGAAACCTTCTGCATCGTGGTGGTCATAGAGATCTCCTGTCTTGAAAGAAGCGATGCTCTCGTTGTAGAGAGAGTATGGAGACTTGGTTCCGGCCTTGATGATATTGCCCTTGTAGAGCTTGAAGGTTACTTCACCAGTAACATATTTCTGCGTGGACTCGATAAATGCCTGCTCGGCTTCACGAAGAGGAGTGAACCATTTCCCTTCATAAACTAGATCAGCAAACTTATTGCCCATATCCTTCTTCATTGTATAGGTATCGCGGTCCAAAATCAACTCTTCAAGCTGCTGATGTGCCTCGTAGAGAATAGTTCCACCAGGTGTCTCATATACGCCGCGGCTCTTCATTCCAACTACACGGTTCTCAACGATATCTACGATACCGATTCCGTTTTCTCCGCCCAGCTTATTAAGGGTTCTTATGATATCGGAAACCTTCATCTCTTTTCCGTTAACAGACTTAGGAATACCGCCTTCAAAGGTCATTGTGACTGTGGTTGGTGTATCTGGAGCATCTAAAGGAGTCTTACCAAGAACCAGAAGGTGCTTGTAGTTAGGCTCAAGAGATGGATCCTCAAGCTCAAGTCCCTCGTGGGAAATATGCCAGAGGTTTCTGTCACGGCTATAGCTTGAATCAGCAGAAAATGGAAGATTGATGCCATGCTGTCTGCAGTACTCAATCTCTGATTCACGGGAATCCATTGTCCACTTGTCGTTTCTCCATGCTGCGATGATCTTGATATCAGGAGCAAGAGCCTTGATTCCAAGCTCGAAACGGATCTGGTCGTTACCCTTACCTGTAGCACCATGGCAGATGGCAACAGCGCCTTCTTTTCTTGCAATCTCAACAAGCTTTTTTGCGATAAGAGGACGAGCCATTGAAGTTCCAAGAAGGTATTTGTTCTCATAAACAGCGTGAGCCATTACGCAGGGAACAATGTACTCATCACAGAACTCATCAACTACATCAAGAATGTAGAGCTTGCTGGCTCCACAGCTGATGGCTCTATCGTTAAGTCCGTCGAGCTCTTCTTCCTGTCCGCAGTCGACGCAGACGCAAACAACTTCATAATCGAAGTTTTCTTTGAGCCATGGGATGATAGCAGTTGTATCAAGTCCACCGGAGTATGCAAGGATTACTTTTTCTTTAGCCATGTTTTGATTCCTCTTCTTTCTTTATAATGTGATTTTTCATAATCGAATTATGGTATACTTTTTTGTGGCAGATTAAAAAACATCAATCGCCGCTCTGAAAGTTAATATAAACCCAAAATGTATAAAATGCAATAGATATTTGCATAAATATTTAAAAAAAGATTATTTTGTGCATAAATATTTAGGTTTTCTATTGCAATATTCATTTTTTGGACTTATACTGAAACAAGTTATTAGTTCGAAAGAAGGGCAGAAAGCATGATAAAGGTTGGAATTATTGGTTCTACAGGCTACGCAGGAGCTGAAATAGTAAGGCTTATCCAGGCTCATCCAGAGGCTGAGGTCGTATGGTATGGATCCAGAAGCTACATTGATGAAAATTACAGTAATATATATGGAAACTTTTTTGAACTTGTAGATGCAAAGTGCATGGACGATAACATGGATGAGCTGGCAAAAAAGGCGGATGTAATATTTACCGCAACACCTCAGGGGCTTTGCGCATCACTTGTCAATGAAGATATTTTAAGTAAGACCAGGATCATTGATCTTTCAGCGGACTTTAGATTAAAGGATGTTTCAGTTTACGAAAAGTGGTACAAGATTGAGCACAAGGCTCCACAGTATATTGAGGAAGCAGTATATGGCCTTTGCGAGATAAACAGGGACAAGGTAAAAAATGCAAGGATTGTTGCTAATCCTGGTTGCTACACTACCTGCTCGATCCTTACTGCATATCCTCTTATAAAAGAGGGACTTATCGATCCGGATACACTTATTGTTGACGCACTTTCAGGAGTTTCAGGAGCAGGAAGAGGCGCCAAGGTTGCAAACCTTTACTGCGAAGTAAATGAATCAGCTAAGCCCTATGGAGTTGCCAGTCACAGACATACTCCTGAAATAGAGGAGCAGCTTTCCTATGCAGCTGGAAAAGAGATGGTCATAAACTTTACACCTCACCTTGTTCCAATGAACAGAGGAATCCTTGCTACTGAGTATGCATCTCTTATTATGAAGGACGGCTCTCTTCCTGCCAAGGAGGATATCAGAGCTGCTTATGAGAAGTACTATAAAAATGAGAAGTTTATAAGGCTTTTGCCTGACGGAGTATATCCTGAAACAAGATGGGTAGAGGGAAGTAACTTCGTAGATATTGGCTTTAAGATTGACGAAAGAACAAAGAGAGTCATCATGATGGGCACAATTGATAATCTCGTAAAAGGTGCAGCAGGACAGGCTGTTCAGAATATGAACATTATGTTTGGCCTTGATGAGACTACAGGCCTTTCAATGGTTCCACTTTTCCCGTAATCTGGGAAATAAATACTTGATAAAAGAGGATTAGTTATGGTTCGGGTAATGACATGTGATGACTATGATGAGGTTTATGCTCTGTGGATGTCAATTCACGGATTTGGTATAAGGTCTATGGACGATTCCAGAGAGGGAATCGAGAGATTCTTAAAGAGAAATCCAACCACCAGTGCAGTCTACGAGCAGGATGGAAAGATAGTTGGTGCTATTTTATGTGGTTACGATGGCAGAAGAGCATGTCTGTATCACGTGTGTGTAAGTGAAGAATACAGAATGCATGGTATTGGTAAAAAAATGGTTGGCTTTTGCTGTGAGCAGCTTAAAAAGGAAAAGATAAATAAGGTCTGCTTAAACGCCTTTGTGACCAACACCGTAGGTAACAAATTCTGGCAGAAAATGGGCTGGACACTTAGAGATGACATGAACTACTACGACTACGTTCTTAACGCAGACAATCAAACAATATTTAATAAATAATGGAGGCCAATATGAAGACTATAGAGGGCGGCGTTACTGCTGCGAAGGGCTTTGAAGCTGCGTGCTGCGAAGCTGGGATCAAGTATAAAGACAGAACTGACATGGCGCTGGTTTATTCTAAAAAGCCTTGCGTATCAGCAGGAACCTTTACATCTAATGTTGTTAAGGCTGCATGCGTTCAGTGGGATCAGAAGCTTGTGGCATCAGGGGATCCTCTTCATGCAGTTGTTGTCAATTCAGGAATAGCTAATGCCTGCACAGGTAAAGAGGGATTTGAGGCCTGTGAAAAGACTGCAAAGGCTGTTGAAAAGGCTCTTAATGTACCATTTACATCTGTTGCAGTAGCATCTACCGGTGTTATAGGAATGCAGCTTCCTGTTGAGAAGCTTACTGCTGGCGTTGAAAAAATGAGCACTACTTTAGATAGCGATATACCTGCTGGAACGGCTGCTTCTAAGGCTATCATGACTACCGATACAGTTAACAAGGAAGTTGCTGTTACTTTTGAAATAGGCGGTGTTACAGTTACCCTTGGAGGAATGAGCAAAGGCTCTGGAATGATCCATCCTAACATGTGCACAATGCTTGCATTTCTTACAACTGACCTTGATATTGAGAAATCTCTTTTGCAGGATGCTGTTTCAGAGGTGGTCAAGGATTCTTTTAACATGATAACGGTAGATGGAGATACCTCTACCAATGACACCCTTTTAGTTATGGCCAACGCTGAGGCAGGGAATAAAAAGATAACTGAAAAGGGCAGTGAATACGAGATTTTTAAAGAGGCGCTTTTTTATGTGTGCACTTTCCTTGCAAAGAAGATGGCAGCTGATGGAGAGGGTGCAAGTAAGCTCTTTGAAGCAAAGATTGTAAATGCAAAGACCAAGGAGGATGCAAGAACTCTTTCAAGGGCAATTGTAGGTTCTAATCTTTCAAAGGCTGCAATCTTTGGATGCGACGCCAACTTCGGAAGATTTCTTTGTGCTATGGGATACTCAGGAGCTTTGTTTGATCAAAACGATGTTGAGCTGTATTTTGAAAGCGAAAAAGGAAAGCTTTTGGTTTTCGATAAGGGAACACCTATTGTATTTGATGAAGATAAAGCCCTTGAGATCATGAAAGCTGATGCAGTCACAGTGTTTGTTGACATGCATGAAGGTAGTGAAGAAGCCACTGCCTGGGGGTGTGACCTTACTTATGACTACGTCAAGATAAATGCAGATTACAGGAGCTAAGGAGACTATCATGGACAAGGATATGCAGGATGTACTTAAAAAAGCAGAAGTATTAGTTGAGGCTTTGCCTTATATTCAGAAATTCAACAGAAAGATCATTGTTGTTAAGTATGGCGGAAGTGCCATGAGCAATGAGGAACTTCAAAAAAATGTAATAACAGATGTTACTCTTTTGAAACTAGTAGGCTTTAAGCCAATCATAGTCCATGGCGGAGGAAAGGCCATAAGCTCATGGGTATCCAAGGTTGGAAAAGAAGCTGAGTTTGTAAATGGACTAAGGGTTACTGATTCTGAGACCATGGAGATCGCTGAGATGGTGCTTGGAAGAGTAAATAAGCAGCTTGTGACCATGGTTCAGGAGCTTGGTGTTAAGGCAATTGGTATAAGTGGTAAAGACAGCGGACTTCTTCATGTTACAAAGAAGTTGTCAGGAGGCCAGGATATTGGCTATGTTGGCGAAGTTGACAAGGTTGACCCCAAGATCTTATATGACCTGTTAGATAACGACTATCTGCCAATCGTTGCTCCTATCGGACTTGATGACAAGTTTGATACCTATAATATCAATGCAGATGATGCTGCATGTGCTATCGCCAAGACTGTTGGTGCTGACAAGCTTGCATTCCTTACAGATATTGAGGGAGTTTACAAGGATATCAAAGATCCTTCTACATTTATTTCAAGACTTACCTGTTCAGAAGCTGATGAGCTTATTGCCAGTGGCAATATAGGAGGCGGAATGCTTCCTAAGCTTGGCAACTGCACAGATGCTGTAAGAGGCGGCGTTAACAGAGTCCATATTCTTGATGGAAGGATTGCGCACTGCCTGCTTCTTGAGATCTTTACTAACAAAGGTATTGGAACAATGTTTATGCCGGATTCAGATGCCATGGCAAAGGCCGGAGCTTAAGAGGAGATTACTTCGATGAGTGAGATGATGCAGAAATATATTGATGAGGCTGAAAAAGCTCTTTTACACACATACAACAGATACCAGATCGTTTTAGACCATGGTGATGGGGTGTACCTTTATGACCTGGACGGAAAAAAGTATCTTGATTTTGTGTCAGGAATCGCTGTTTTTGCTCTTGGATACAATAACAAGAGTTATAATGATGCCCTCAAGAACCAGATAGACAAATTGCTTCATACTTCCAACTACTACTACAATGTTCCTGCAATAGAGGCAGCAAAGAAGATCAAAGAAGCTTCTGGTATGGACAGGGTATTCTTTACAAACAGCGGGGCAGAAGCGGTGGAAGGTGCCATAAAGGCAGCCAGGAAGTATGCATTTTTAAAGGATGGAAAAACTGATCATGAGATCATAGCCATGAACCATTCCTTCCATGGAAGAACCTTTGGCGCCCTTTCCGTAACAGGTAATCCCCACTATAGGGAAGCCTTTGAGCCAATGATCGGAAATATTAAGTTTGCTGATCTAAACGACTTTGACAGCGTAATTGGATGTGTGACAGACAAAACCTGCGCCATAATCATGGAGACAGTTCAGGGTGAAGGCGGAATCCATCCTGCTACAGAAGACTTCCTTAAGAAAGTAAGAAAGCTCTGTGACGAGAGGGATATTCTTCTTATTCTTGATGAGATCCAGTGCGGAATGGGAAGATGCGGATATATGTATGCATGGCAGAAATATGGAGTTAAGCCGGACATAATGACAACTGCCAAGGCCCTTGGCTGCGGAGTTCCTGTGGGAGCATTTCTTTTAACTGAAAAAGTTGGCTCAGCATCACTGGTTGCAGGAGATCATGGTACCACTTATGGCGGAAATCCCTTTGCCTGTGCGGCGGTTTCCAAAGTCCTTGATTTATTCAAGGAGGACAATATAATAGATAATGTGAATCAGGTGGCTCCATATTTGGAGAAGCGCCTTGACGAGCTTAAGGACAAATATGACTTTATCGTAGACAGACGTGGTATGGGATTTATGCAGGGACTAGTCTTTGATAGACCTGTTTCTGACGTGATTAGTAAGGCTCTTGAAAAAGGACTTATCCTTATTAACGCAGGCTCTGATATAATAAGATTTGTTCCACCGCTTGTTATTACTAAGGAGAATGTTGATGACATGATATCCATACTGGATTCATGTTTGGAGTCTTTATGAAACTTAGAGTTCGTATCATTTCTATAATACTTGTTGCACTTGCCCTGGCGGGCACCTATGTGTATGCCCGCTCAGACAGGAGCATTTTTGAGGATTATTCTTTCTTTTCCCGTAATAAGACCACAGTAAGGCTGTGGTATACGGACGATTCTTTGACGCCTTACCTTCAGAGCAAGGCGGTTGCTTATTCTGAGTCAAACAGCAAGGTTCGTATTGAACCTGTTCTTGTTTCGGGCCTTGAGTACCTTGAGGCAGTAGGCAAGGCTTCTGTAAATGAAGATAACTTCCCGGATTTATATATAATAACAAACGATTCTCTTGAAAAGGCTTACCTTGCTGGGCTTGCCAAGGATATTGAGGATGATGGCTTTTTGCTAAAGGGAGATTTTCCTGCAGCAGCTCTTAACTCTGTAACCTACAAGAACAAAAAGGTTGCTTATCCATTTTACTTTGAGACCAGCACTCTTATTTATAACAAGACCTATCTTGAGAATATGGCCACAGAGAATCTTCAGTCTGAGATCGACATCCAGGAGGGTGAGGCTGCCCAGGCAGAGATTGATTCTTCAGAAAAAAGTGAGCCCTCTGAAAATGAAGAGGTTTCGGCAGATGATAATACTGGCGCTGAGATCACTCAGGGAATGATCGATGAGGCAGTGGCTGAGAGCCTTCCTCTTAACATTTCTGATATTCTTAAATTCGCCGAGAACTACAACGCACCAGAGCAGGTTGAGGCTGTTTTTGAGTGGGATGTGACAGATATTTTCTACAATTACTTCTTTGTAGGTAATTACATGAATGTTGGTGGAGATTTTGGTGATGATCTGGAGCAGTTTGATATTTACAACACTGATACCATAAGCTGTATGAAGATCTATCAGCAGCTCAACCAGTTCTTCGCTATTGATCCTAAGCAGATCGACTACGACACTATTGTCCAGGACTTTATTGATGGCAAGGTCGTATTTACCATTGCAACTACTGACATTATGAAAAAGATCGAGGATGCCAAGGCATCAGGAGAGTGCGACTTTGAATTTGAAGTAGCTGATATGCCTGGTCTTACAGATGATTTTGGTTCAAGGACTATGTCAGTTACAGAGTGCCTTGTTGTCAATGGCTACTCTGAAAATGCTGATGATGCAGAGGATGTTGCAAGATACCTTTGCAGCGATAATTCTGGCGACATCTATAAACTCAGCAATAAGCTTGCAGCTCATGACGGAGTTAACTACGAGGACAAAAGGCTAAATACCTTCGTTTCAGTATATGCTGATTCAGTGCCAATGCCCAAGACTATAGAGACCAGTAATCTTTGGATGGAGCTTGAGATTGCATTTACCAATATCTGGAATGGGGCTGATTGTAATTCGACCCTTAAAGCAGTATCTGAAGATATCAAGACTCAGATTACCGGAACTGAGTATACAGAGACTACGATTCCTGATCCTGATGACGAGGCCATTACTGCGGGACTTGTAGAAGATGATGATTAATCATTGAATTATTCTTTTTAATTTACTAGAATAAAAAAGCATGGATGGGGCCCTCCTATACAGGAGGAAACATGCAAAAAAGAGTATTATTAGTAGTTATTCTGGCGCTTGTCTTATCAGGATGTGCGCCCCAGGGAAAAGAAATATCCCTGACAGATGCTGCCATAGATAGCGCATCCGTCACTGATGAAACAGTTTTTGATGAAGAATTAAAAGACAATATTGAAGAGTCTTCTAAAGGAGATTTAGCGCCGGCAGAAGAAGTAATTAAGAAGCCCGCCAGTATATTTGTATATGTCTGCGGGGCAGTTGAAAAACCTGGAGTTTATGAGCTTTTTGAAGGTGGCCGTGTGGTAGATGCAGTAGAGGCCGCTGGTGGCTTCTTGGAGACTGCAGATAAAACCTATGTTAATCTGGCAGCTCTTTTAGATGACGGGATCAAGCTCTATATACCTACAATGCAGGAAACAATGGAATCTGCTGCTTTGCAGGTTGAAACTTTTGATAAAGAAAGCACCTCTTTGGGCAGCGATAGTGCTGGTGCAGGTAGCGGACTGATAAACATAAATTCTGCTACAAGAGATGAACTTACGGCTCTTCCTGGAATTGGAAATGCCACTGCAGAAAAGATCATAAGTTACAGAGAGCAGCACGGAGCATTTAAGGCGATAGAAGACATAATGAACGTTTCCGGGATCAAGGATAAGCTTTTTTCCAAGATCAAGGATCATATAACGGTTTGAGCAAAATGGAATGGTGATGTTATGAGTAAAAAAGCGCTTGTTGTTGATGATGAGAAGGCAATTGTAAAGGGAATCAAGTTCAGTCTTGAACAGGATGACATTGTAGTTGACTGTGCATATGATGGGCAGGAAGCGCTGGATATGGCCAAGGCAACAGAATATGACATCATCCTTTTAGATGTTATGCTTCCTAAGCTTACGGGATTCGAAGTTTGCCAGCAGATCAGGGAGTTTTCCAATGTTCCTATCATTATGCTTACAGCTAAGGGAGATGATATGGACAAGATCCTGGGTCTTGAATATGGTGCTGATGACTATATCACCAAGCCCTTTAACATCCTTGAGGTTAAGGCAAGGATCAAGGCAATCATAAGAAGAACAGTAAGGACTACTGATACAGCCAAGGTTATGACCTTTGGAGACCTTAAGCTCAATGAAGAGTATAGAAGAGTATTTGTTAAGGATAAAGAGATCAACGTAACAAGCAGGGAGTATGAGCTCCTTGAACTTTTGGCGTCAACACCAGGTAAGACCTATTCCAGAGAGGAGCTGCTTGAGACCATCTGGGGCAGCGATTATCCTGGAGATGAGAGAACCGTTGACGTTCACATCAGAAGACTTAGAGAGAAACTTGAGAATAATCCAAGCGAGCCTAGATTCGTTCGTACCAAATGGGGCGCTGGATACTATTTCCAGGCATAATTATGGATAAAACTAGTGGTTTTAAGATAAGAGGCATATATAAAAGTCTTAGAGTACGATTCTTTGTTATAGTTTTCCTGACAGGGCTTATATCCTGCCTTGTTATGCACTCTGTCATTTTGGACAGTTATGAGAATCGTGCTGTCAATGTCAAATCAACTGAGGCACAGACGCAGCTGCGTATTCTTGCCAATCACCTCATTGTTTCCAATTACCTTCAGGACACTTCTTCTGAGGTTATTAATGCTGAGCTTGATATGCTGGCCAATCTCTATGATGGCCGCGTCATTGTTATCAATGACGATCTTAAGGTTGTCAAGGATACCTACAATATAAGTCAGGGTAAGACAATTATTTCTGAAGAGGTGGTCAATTGTTTAAAGACTGGTTCCAAGGGAACGGTATCAAAGTACGATCAGGCCAACGGATATATTGAAATTGTAACTCCTATCATTGAGAGTGAAGATATCGAGGAAGAGGATGTATCTGTATCTGGAAAAGTCAGCGAAGTTGTAAGAGGAGTGCTTCTTACAAGTGTTTCAACTGAAACCATTGCTGTAACACTGGAGATCCTCAGTAGGAGAGCCCAGACACTTGAGATAATGATCATCCTTATAATCCTTTTGTTTGCAGCCTGGGTATCCATTATGCTGCTTAGGCCATTCGACAGGATCACAACAGCCATCAACGATGTTAAGGCAGGCTATACAGATGAGCCTATTGTAGGTCCTAACTATCTTGAGACAGAACAGATCATCAATGCTTTTAACGCACTCCTCAGGCGCATGAAGGTTTTGGATGACTCACGTCAGGAGTTTGTTTCAAATGTCTCCCATGAGCTTAAGACACCTATCACTTCAATGAAAGTTCTGGCAGATTCTCTTTTGGCGCAGGAGGATGTTCCTAATGAGGTCTACAGAGAGTTCATGACCGATATAGGTGCTGAGATCGACAGAGAGGACAAGATCATCAACGACCTGCTTGCCCTTGTTAAGATGGACAAAAAAGCATCTGGCCTTACCATAACTTCCGTGGATGTGGTAAATCTTACAGAGATCGTCCTTAAGAGGCTTCGCCCTATTGCAAGAAAGCACAATATTGAGCTTACGCTTGAGAGCAAAAGAGCTATAACTGCTGAAATTGATGAGGTCAAGATTTCCCTTGTCATTATGAACCTTGTAGAGAATGCCATTAAATACAACAAGGATGAGGGATGGGTAAAGGTTGAGCTTGATGCTGATCACCAGTTTTTCTATGTAAAGGTAATTGATTCTGGTTACGGAATCCCGGAGGAATCCCTTGATCATATCTATGAGAGATTCTACAGAGTGGATAAATCAAGAAGCAGAGAGATCGGCGGTACAGGCCTTGGACTTGCCATAGCCAGAAATGCTGTACTTATGCACAGAGGAACAATTGATGTAAGCAGTGTAGTTGATGAGGGCACAACCTTTACGGTTAAGATCCCTCTTACAAGTACTTTAGCACTTACCAAGTAATCTTTTGGAACGGAAAATATGAGATCTGGAAATGAGATAAAAAACAGAATAATCTCTTTTGCCATGGCGCTTACAATGATTAGCCTGATGCTGACTGGTTGTCAGAAAAAAGATGCAACTGCCCCTGACTCTTTTAAGATATTCTATGTCAACAATTCTGAGACAGGTATCATGGCTGTGGACTATGAGATAAAAAGCGATAAGTCTGATATCGATGCGGTTATTGCAGAGCTTATTGAGCAGCTTGGAACCATGAGTGAGAGAAGGCAATATGAGGCGCCACTTACTGGAGAAGTTAATCTAATTGGCTATACTATTGCAGACAAGCTTCTTACTCTGAATTTTGATACCAGGTATCTCGATATTGGAAGAACTGTCGAAGTTCTTGACAGGGCAGCAATAGTAAGGACTTTTACACAGCTTGATGATATCGAATATGTGAGCTTCCAGGTGGAGGGCGCGCCTCTTACTGACCATTATGGCAATATCATTGGAAATATGTCTGCTGATACATTTATTTTCAATGTAGGTAATGAGATCAACACCTACGAGAAGGTAGAGCTTAAGCTGTTTTTTGCCAACGAGGCAGGAGACAAGCTGATCCCGGTGTACAGATCTGTTGTTTATAACAGTAATATCTCCATGGAGAGACTGGCTGTAGAGCAGATAATAAGTGGGCCTAACACTGATATCTGTTTCCCGACTATCTCCAAGGACAGCAAGATCAACAGTATAAACGTCAAGGATGGAGTCTGCTACATTGATTTTGATTCAGCATTTTTAAATGAGCCATATAATGTCACTGCAGAGGTGGCACTATATTCTCTTGTAAATACAATTGCAGAGTTTTCAGACGTCAATAAAGTGGCCTTTTCAGTAAATGGAAGTTCCGCTTTTACCTTTATGGATTTCTCAATCTCAGGGCCTTATGAGAGAAATCTGGATATTATTGAGGACTCTAACTGATATAGGAGTATTTTTTGAAACGACCGTTGTGCCTTTTGGCAATTCTAGTGACGGTAGCTGCGTTTTTTCTAAATGTCTATAAAGATGGCTGGGGCCTTAAAAATGCCCCGCCTGACAATAGCTTTGTTGAGCTTCTTGGAAAGGTTCAGCAAAAAGAGCTAAAAGCAGGCTATTTTGGAGAAGACATATCTGTAATCTATCTGATACCCACAGTTCAGAAAAACAGGGATTTTGAGATGGTCCAGTGCTATCTGGACCCGGCAATTAAAAATGTCCCATCTATAGGAGAGTATGTGAAAGTTTCCGGAAAGGTAAAAGCATTCTCTCATCCCACCAATCCTGGTGAATTTGACAGCTACCTGTATTATTCAACTTTAAAAATTTCATACAGACTAAACAATGTAAAGATACTTGAAACTGGCGGCAAGATTAGCTGGTACAGAGAGGGATTATATCGAGTAAAGATCTTTTTTGAAGGGGTGCTTGACAGTATATTACCTGAGCAGGATGCGGCCATAATGAAAGCGATGCTTTTGGGGGACAAGGCCTTTTTGGATGAAGATACAAAGGATATGTACAAGAGTAGCGGGATCATGCATACACTTGCAGTTTCCGGGCTTCACATCTCTATCATTGGAATGGGGATATACAGACTTTTAAAAGCTCTTATGGAGGCAGCCTTTGGATATGTTAGTAGCTTTGCTCCTGCCAGCAAAAGAAAAACTCCAATAAGGATAATTTGTGGCGTTTTACCAACAGGAGTTTCAATACTTGTAATGTACTCCTACGGCATTATGTGCGGAATGGGAACTTCATCATTCAGGGCAGTATTCATGTTTGTGATAAGGCTTTTAGCACCTATGGCAGGAAGGACCTATGATGTTCTTAGTGCTCTTTCTGTTGCGGAGATACTGCTTTTATTGGATCAGCCTCTTTATCTTTATAACAGCGGTTTTCTATTTTCATTTGGAGCAGTTATAGGAATTGCTGTAATAAAGCCTGCCCTTAGGCCTTTGGGGGATTACGCACATGAAAAAATCAAATTTGTAGATGACAGAGATCGGCAGAAGGCTTTTGAATTATGCAGGACTTATGCCAAAAAAACCTTAGACGGGCTTCATACCGGACTTTCAATTGCGCTTGCAACACTTCCTGTCTATGCAATGTACTATTACACTTATCCGGTCCATTCTATTGTTTTAAATCTTTTTGTAATACCGCTTATGACAATTCTTATGCTTGCTGGAATTGCAGCAATGCTTCTTGGTGCAGTTATTCCCTTCCTAGGATATTTTCCAGGTTTTTTAGTTCATGTGGTCTTGTATTTTTATAGGTTGATAAGTTCCATGGACAAGGTGAATGGGAAATTTACCTGGTATATGGGGCATTCTGAGAACTATCAGGTGGCGCTATACCTGGTTATTGTAGTGGGATTTATAGCAGCTTCAAATCTTTCCTTTCAAAATGAAGTCAGGAAAAAGAGCAAGAGAATACTTAAGATGTCTTTAAAAACAATAGATGCTCTTAGAGCACTTATTCTGATAGCCGCCGTAATTGTGCTGACTTTCAGGTTGCATACCGACCTTGAGATCAACATGATCGACGTGGGCCAGGGAGATGGTATTGTTGTATCAAGCGGCAAAATGAACATGCTTATCGATGGCGGGAGTACATCAAAAAAGAATGTAGGTAGGTACCAGATCATTCCATTTCTGAAATACAAAGGTATAGGAAAGCTTGACCTGGTGGTACTTACTCATGAGGATCAGGATCACTGTAGCGGAATACTGGAGATCATGGATGATATGGAAAAGGGCGGAATAAGGATTGGCGCTCTGATGCTGCCTGAGATATCAAAGGGCTCCAAAGGGGAAAACTATCTTTTGCTGGAACAACGGGCAAAAGAGCTGTCTATTGAAACCTCATATATCAGCTTTGGTAAGCAGTTTTCTATGGGTAATTGTCAGTTTTTGTGTCTTAATCCAGAATCTGGAATGGCCACGGATGGAGCCAATGAGTATTCTACTGTTCTTTATATGGAATACAAAGAAGCGGATGGTTTTGCTGATAATACATTTAAAGCGCTCTTTACAGGCGATGTAGAAGGCAGGGGTCAGGAACATATTAATGCATTCCTAAGGAATGCAGAAGGAAGATTTGGTGATATTACCCTTCTCAAAGTCGCTCATCATGGATCAATGTATACTACGGATGATGAGTTCCTTAGATTGATAAAACCCAAGGTGGCTCTAATAAGCTGCGGAAAGGATAATTCCTATGGCCATCCTCATACACCGCTACTTAACAGACTTAATAAATACGGCGCAGATATCTATAGAACTGACATGGGAGGGGAGATAAGAGTTGTAGTAGATGATGGAAAGGTGTTTTTAACACAATACTTAGAAAAATAAAAATGGGACTATGAAATTTCTTTCATAGTCCCTAATTCTTTATGATACCTGACTATTCTGGATCCAGGACTTGATGTCTGAAACTCCAAGGACTTTCTTGAAACCGTCATCATTTTGAATAACAAGAGTTGGCGCCTGCATGATTCCGAACTTTTCAACAAGTTCAGGATGTTCGTTGGCATCAAGGGTCTTGTAGATCACTCCGGCATTATCAAGAAGAGAACCTGCTATCTTGCAGTTAGGGCAGGTAGTTGTCTTAAAGAGCATTACTGTATTGCCTGTAACGTTTTCTCCGCTGCTGCTTGATTCAGCGTTGGACTTCTTAACTGCTGCTTCTACGAAATTGATCTTCTTGGGACCTTCGTGAGTAAGGTGAGAGTTGCCAATGTTATATACTCGTCTATCCTTGTACTCCTGAGCCTTGCCATCATTCCAGTTGGCAACAGGGCGGTAGTAGCCAGTGATACGGCTGTAAACCTCTGTCTTAGCTCCGCAGTGAGGGCAGACTGTCTGTTCTCCTGAAAGGTATCCGTGCTCTTTGCATACTGAGTATGTGGGAGACATGGTGTAGTATGGAAGCTTGTAGTTTTCAGCGATCTTTTTTACAAGGCTTGCAGCTGACTTCCAATCAGGAAGCTTCTCACCAAGGAATGCATGGAATACAGTTCCTGAGGTGTAAAGTGTCTGGAGCTCATCCTGAATATCAAGAGCAGAGAAGATGTCCTCTGTATAACCAACAGGAAGGTGTGAAGAGTTGGTGTAATAAGGAGTTCCATTCATATTAGCTGTTATGATATCTGGGTACATCTCTTTGTCGTGCTTAGCAAAACGGTAAGTAGTTGACTCAGCAGGTGTAGCCTCAAGGTTGAAGAGCTCGCCCTCATACATTGTCTGATAATCGGACAGGCGCTCTCTCATGTGGTTAAGAACCTGTTTTGAGAACTCTACAGTCTTAGGATTGGTCATGTCTACGCCAAGCCAGTTAGCATTAAGACCTACTTCGTTCATACCAATAAGACCGATAGTAGAGAAGTGGTTGTCAAAGCCGCCAAGATATCTCTTGGTATATGGATACAGGCCCTGCTCAAGGAGCTTATTGATAACCTGTCTCTTGGTGTGAAGACTTCTTGCAGCGATGTCCATAAGATGATCGAGTCTCTTATAGAAATCTTCTTCGTCCTTGGCAAGGTATGCAATCCTTGGCATGTTGATCGTAACAACACCGATAGAGCCAGTTGACTCGCCGGATCCAAAGAAACCACCTGATTTTTTACGAAGCTCTCTGAGATCGAGACGAAGTCTGCAGCACATACTTCTTACATCTGAAGGCTCCATGTCAGAGTTGATGTAATTTGAGAAGTAAGGAGTACCATACTTGGCTGTCATTTCAAACAGGAGCTTGTTGTTTTCAGTCTCGCTCCAATCAAAATCACGTGTTATAGAATATGTTGGGATAGGGTACTGGAAGCCACGTCCGTTGGCGTCGCCCTCGATCATAATCTCGATGAAGGCCTTGTTGACCATATCCATTTCTTTCTGACAATCGCCATAGGTGAAGTCAAGCTCTTTGCCACCTACGATGCAGTTTAAGTTCTTTAAGTCGTTAGGAACAGTCCAGTCGAGAGTGATGTTTGAGAATGGAGCCTGAGTTCCCCAACGGCTTGGAGTATTAACGCCATATACAAATGACTGTATGCACTGCTTGACCTCTTTGTATGAAAGGTTATCAACCTTAACAAAAGGTGCAAGATAAGTATCAAATGAAGAGAATGCCTGAGCTCCTGCCCATTCATTCTGCATGATGCCAAGGAAGTTTACCATCTGGTTGCAGAGGGTAGAAAGGTGTCCTGCAGGTGATGATGTGATCTTGCCTGGAACTCCCCCAAGACCTTCCTGGATGAGCTGCTTAAGGCTCCAGCCTGCGCAGTAACCTGTAAGCATTGAAAGGTCATGAATATGAATGGCAGCACTTCTGTGAGCATTAGCAATTTCGTCATCATATACTTCTGAGAGCCAGTAGTTAGCTGTGATGGCACCAGAATTAGAAAGGATGAGACCACCTACAGAATAAGTAACTGTGGAATTTTCCTTAACACGCCAGTCATTGATCTTGAGATAATCGTCAACTATATCCTTGTAGTTAAGAAGAGCAGAGTTGACGTTACGAACCTTCTCACGCTGTTTACGATATAAGATATAAGCCTTGGAAACATCAGCATATCCGGACTCGGAAAGGACCTTCTCAACACTGTCCTGGATCTCTTCCACAGTGATCTTGCCGTCCTTAACCTTGGATTCGAAATCTGAAGCTACACGCAAAGAAATAAGATCTATCACGCTTGAGTGATAATCTTTTTCAAGAGCTACGAATGCTTTTGTGATGGCTGCAGAAATTTTAGCAATATTAAATTCCGCAACTGTGCCATCTCTTTTAACAACCTGGTACATAAGAAACCCCCTTACAATACATACGATGAATATAAATATAAGATAGCACAAGAGGGGGGTACTCGTCAATATATAGATGGTGATATTTAATAAGGCACAAGATGTTGTGGTGCAGAAAAAATATAAGCCATAGCTTATCATTATAGCGTTCGTTATTCGACGCGAAAAAACCATGGGCAAAAAGATGGTAAAAAAGGAGTTTTTTTAGTCTGATACTCCTCTAAGACACGCAGAATCCACATGCTTTTTAACGATCTTTAAAAAAGTCTCCATTTCTCCTGTACTTGGGGAATATAGCCCTTTGTCTGGAACAGTATCTCTCATGGTGAACTGCTGCAGGTAATAAGCCTTCGCTCCCTGCAATACTATGCCTATCTGATGGAAATCATCTGCTTCGTGTAGTCCTCCTACAACTGTTGTCCTGAACTCGTAATCCAAACCACTATTCATAATGGTTGATATGCTTCTTTTGATAATAGAAGTGTCGATATTTGGGGCACCTGCAGTCACAGCATATTTTGCAAAGGAGTTTTTGATATCCATGGCAATATAATCTAAAAGGCCCTCATCAATAAGCTTTTTAAGCATATCAGGATGATAACCGTTGGTATCTAATTTTACTCTGTAGCCCATTTCCCTGATCTTTCGAATGAAATCATCGATATCTTTATGTAAGAGAGGCTCTCCCCCGGATATGCAGACTCCATCCAAAAGACCTTTTCTTTTTCCTAAAAAAGCAAAGAACTCCTCGTCATCCATGAGAGCTTGCGCTGTACCGTCAACCAGCTCAAAGTTGTGACAATATTGGCATTTGAAATCACATCCATTAAGGAACACGGTGCAGGCAACGTATCCTGGATAGTCTAAAAGAGTCATTTTTTGAAGACCATGTATCAACATTTTGTGTCTCCCTTCGAAATGTTCATAACTTTTTGGCAGATATAGTATATCAAAAAACAACATTTATATGTTAACATATAAGTCGAGGTGCGTTTTTTATGGCTGTTAAAACATCGGATTTTCCGGCTAAACAAAGACAATTTAATGAAGACTTATCCTCAGGTTCTTTTAAGAGCTGCTACCTTATATATGGAGATGAGGCCTACCTTCGCCTTCAGAACAGGGACAAGATAGTAAAAGCCCTTGGGGGATCAGAGTCTTCCATGAATTTTAACAGATATGAGGGTGATAATATCAATCCTCTTGAGATAATCGATATGGCAGAGACAATGCCATTTCTTTCTGACAAGAGAACTATTCTTGTGGAGAACAGCGGCTTCTTTAAGAGTGGCTGCCCGGAGCTTTCTGAGTACCTTAAGGCATCATCAGAATCTACCATCATAATATTTGTAGAAAAAGAGGTAGATAAGCGCAAGGATATCTATAAAGCTGTATCCAAGATCGGCTTTGAGATAGACTGCAGCACTCAGGATGACGACATGTTAAAGCGCTGGATCGCTTCAAGGTTTTCTAATGAGGGGAAAAAGATATCCCCAAGAGCCCAGGCAGTTCTTCTTGACCGGGTTGGAGCGGATATGTCCAATCTTGCAACGGAAATTGAGAAACTTGTATGCTATTGCATAGACAGAAACGAGATCACGGAAGAAGACATCACTGCAGTCTGCGCCAACTACCTGACCAGCAGGATCTTTGATATGACTGATGCAATTTCTTCCCAGAACCAGAGACGGGCTATTGAGCTATACTATGACCTCCTTGCGCTAAAGGAGCCGCCAGCCAAGATCCTTGCTCTTATAACAAGGCAGTTTAATATCATGCTTCAGATAAAAGAGATGACTGAAAACAGGAGAGATAAGGCCCAGATGGCGTCGGCAGTTAAGATAGCACCATTTCTTGTGGGCAAATATCAGGCCTGGGCAAGAAGCTTTTCTTTTCAGCAGCTTAGAGAGGCTCTGGAGCTGTGCGCCTCTAATGACGAGGCTGTTAAAAACGGCAAACTTGACTATGTCATCAGTGTCGAGATGGTTATAATAAAGTGCACATCCATCGGTAAAGCGGTATGACAGATTTGAAATAATACATTTGTTGACTTATACTATACAATTGTTAAAGGCTTAGAAAAGGGGAGATTATGGGAGAAAGACCAAGACCACAAGAGATTTACAGGCACTTTAAGGGCAATATGTATCAGATTCTTACCATTGCAACTCACTCTGAGACCAGAGAAGAGATGGTGGTATATCAGGCCCTTTATGGTGATTACAAGGTTTATGTAAGACCACTTGATATGTTTATGTCGGAAGTTGACAGGGATAAGTATCCTGATGTGGCTCAGAAGATGAGATTTGAAAAGGTAAATCCAAGGGACACAGTAAGTCAGGACAAGGCTTTGGAGCCTGCTTCTAATGAAAGCGCAAAAGCTGCTACGGTTTCAGCGCCAGTGAGACTTGAGCTTGATGAAAATAAGCTCAAAAAAGATTACTCATCATCTTCAGAGGTTATGAGCAAAACTGTGGATGAGGAAGCTTCAGAACTCAACCTTGATCCACTTGTCATTCAGTTTATGGACGCTGATCTGGCTGTAGAAAAAGGCGAGATTTTATCCAAGCTTCGTCCTATAATAACAAACGATATGATTGACATCATGGCTCTTTCAGTAGGTGTTGTGATCAATGAGGGTGATGTATATGACAGATACAACGACCTTAGAAACTGCCTTGCAACTATGGAAAAATACGAAAGCACCAGATTAAGGAGTTAATATAATGAAACTATTATCTATTGCAGTACCCTGCTACAATTCACAGGACTATATGAGTAAGTGCATCGATTCTTTGCTTGTGGGCGGAGAAGAGGTTGAGATTCTCATTGTCGATGACGGATCCAAGGACAGGACAGCAGAAATTGCAGATGAGTATGCAAGAAAGTATCCCACGATCTGCAGGGCTATCCACAAACCAAACGGCGGACATGGATCAGCTGTTAATGCGGGAATAGAGAATGCCACAGGACTTTACTTCAAGGTTGTTGATTCAGATGACTGGGTAAAGGAAATCGCATACAGAAAGATCCTTAGTACATTGGCTGAACTTGCTGGCGGAGATGTGCAGCTTGATCTTCTTATCAGTAACTTCGTATATAACAAGGTGGGAGAGAAGCGCCACAAGGTAATGCGCTACAACACCATGTTCCCAATCGAGCAGATCTTTACATGGAAGGATGTAAAGAGAACTCCAAAGGGACATTATCTTTTGATGCATTCAGTTATCTATAGGACCAAGCTCCTGAGACAGTGCGGGCTTAAACTCCCTGAGCACACATTTTATGTAGATAATATCTATGTTTTTAACCCACTTCCATTTGTTAAGAACATGTATTATCTGGACATCAATTTCTATTATTACTACATCGGAAGAGAAGATCAGTCTGTTAATCAGAAGATCATGCTTTCAAGGATCGATCAGCAGCTTCGCGTAAACAAGCTTATGGTTGATTATTATGTAGAGAACTATGGCATGATCAGATCCCAGAAGGAGAGACATAAGTATATGTTCAACTATCTGGAGATCATTACAGCAATATCATCTGTTCTTTTAATTACTGAGGATACCAAGGAAAACCTTAGAAAACGTCAGGAGCTTCTTGAGTACATCAAGGAAAAGAACTTCCTTTTGTATTGCAAGATCAGATACAGCATAGAGGGAACTTATATCTATCTTCCTGGAAAGGGAGGACGCAAGATAACCCTCGCTGGATATAAACTCCTTCAGAAGATATTCCATTTCAACTGATAATTTTGGATGGTTTTATCAAAATTTGCGTTAAATCGTTAATTTTATTGTCAGAATTGTCATTTACTTTATTTTTATGAGTGTTACAATATTTTTCAACGTGAAGTTCTTTTGCTTGAAAAATGAGGAAAATTATGAAAAAGAAATATGAAAATTGGATAGGAAGGGCGGTAGACAAGAGCCTTGGAAGAGATCTCTTATGGCTTTCGATACCGATACTGATTTATGCGCCAATCTACATGATCTGGTTCATATTCTTGGAGAAGCATACCTTTTCTCACTATTCTGTGATTCACACAGCAATAGATGATATGATACCATTTCAGGAGATCTTTGTAATACCTTATTACACCTGGTTTTTGTATGTATCAGTTACACTTTTGTTTTTCCTATTATCACTGGACCTTGAGAGTTACTACAAAAACTTTATATTCCTGGCAACAGGTATGACAGTGTTCCTTGTAATATCAACCCTGTTCCCTAACATGCATATGCTAAGACCTGCAGTGCTTCCCAGGGACAATTTCTTTACGGACCTGGTACAGATCATTTACAGTCATGATACAGCAGCCAACCTTTGGCCAAGCATTCATGTTTACAATTCTGTAGGAACAATGATAGCAGTTCATCATTCCAGGAAGATAGGAAGGGTAGGAGAGATCATAAGTGATCTTATTGGAATCTCCATCATCCTCTCTACAATGTTCATCAAGCAGCATTCAGTGTACGACGTGGTTACAGCCCTTATAATGGCAATTGTTTTGTACATCATGTTCTACCACACATCAATGCTTGAGAATTTCTGCAAAGGCCAGGAAGAGAAGCTTGCCCTTAGATACAACTGAATACTAATGTGATATAATATAAGAACCTCAATTACTGGATATACGGTAATTGAGGTTTTTGTGAGGCTAAGTATGTATTATTGTATTGTTAACCCCTCCGCAAGGTCGGGGAAGGGGAAAGATATTTGGAACAGGCTTGAGTACAAGTTCCTGGAAAAGAAACTTGAATATGAGGTTCATCTTACAAAGGGACCTGGCCATGCTACAAGAATTGCCAAAAAGCTTACAGAGAATCTGGATACAAGTGAAAACCTTCCAGTGAAGCTTGTGGTAATGGGCGGTGATGGCACTTTAAATGAAGTCATGAACGGTATCATGGACTTTGAGAAGACTCTGGTTGGATACATTCCCATCGGATCCTCCAATGACTTTGCAAGGGACCTTGCTTACCCCAGGGATATCGACGTTCTGATCGACAAGATAGTTGAGGGTAAAAGAGTCAGAGCCCTTGACCTTGGAAGGGTAACATTTAATTCCATGACAGGACCCATGTCAAGACTTCATGACGATAGTTCTTTTACAACAAGAATATTTGATGTTAGTTCCGGAATCGGCTTTGATGCAGCAGTCTGCGAGGAAGCACTTGCTTCAGGAACCAAGAATTTTCTTAATAAGATAGGACTTGGTAAGCTCACCTATGGCATGATCGCCATCAGGCAGCTTCTTAAGGCTGACAAGGTTCCCTGCGACATAGAACTTGATGATGGACGAACCATACATTTAAACCGCTTTATTTTTATTGCAGCCATGATACATCACTATGAAGGCGGTGGATTTAACTTTGCGCCAAAGGCTGATCTTACAGATGGAAGATTTGACCTTTGCTTTGCAGGTGACATGCCTCCAGCAAGGATGATGTTTGCACTTCCTTTTTCCTTCTTCGGAAACTATTACTGGATCAAGGGAATTGGTCATTATGTAACCAGTAAGGTTACAGTAAAATGCGCGCAGCCTATGTGGGTACATACTGACGGCGAGGTATCTGTAAAATCAGACAACATCACATGGGAGTGCCTTAAAGAGAAGCTCCAGCTCATGAACTAACTGATAAAACAGGACAATACCATATTGTTGGTATTGTCCATTTTTGTATCTAGATTTTTTTGAGGGATTATGTTACGATATGCGAAGTGTGTTGCTTTAATACATTAAACTGTAAATGTGTTTTACGACTAATTTTCAGGAGGATAGGGTATGTATTCATTGGAAGAAGTAAGGAAGGTTGATCCTGAGATCGCTTCTCTCATCGAGGAGGAAGTTGAGCGTCAGAACAATCACATTGAGCTGATCGCATCAGAGAACTGGACCAGTAAGGCAGTTATGGCTGCTATGGGCAGTCCTCTCACCAACAAGTACGCTGAGGGTCTTCCGGGGAAAAGATACTACGGCGGATGCTATGTTGTAGACAAGGTTGAGAACATTGCAAGAGATAGAGCAAAAGAGCTGTTCCACTGCGATTACGCTAACGTTCAGCCTCACTCAGGAGCACAGGCCAATCTTGCAGTTCAGTTTGCACTCCTTAAGCCAGGAGATACCATTATGGGTATGAATCTTGAACAGGGCGGACATCTTACACATGGAAGCAGTGCCAACATCTCAGGAACATATTTCAATATTGTTCCTTACGGAGTTGATGACAACGGCGTTCTAGACTATGACAATATGTACAAGCTTGCAGTAGAACACAAGCCCAAGCTTATCATTGCAGGTGCTTCAGCTTACTGCAGAACAATTGATTTCAAGAAATTCAGAGAGGCTGCTGATGCATGCGGAGCAGTCCTTATGGTAGATATGGCTCACATTGCCGGCCTTGTAGCAGCTGGACTTCATCCAAGTCCATTCCCTTATGCAGATGTTGTTACAACTACAACTCACAAGACTCTTCGCGGACCAAGAGGCGGACTGATCCTTTGGAACCAGGAAGCGCAGGATAAGTTCAAGTTCAACAAGGCTGTATTCCCAGGAATTCAGGGTGGTCCACTTGAGCATGTTGTTGCTGCCAAGGCAATCTGCTTTAAAGAAGCTCTTTCACCTGAATTTAAGGTATATGCCCAGAACATCGTTGATAATGCCAAGGCTCTTTGCGAAGGCCTTATGAACAGAGGCATCAAGATCGTATCAGGTGGCACAGACAACCATCTTATGCTGGTTGACCTCACCAACTTTGGCCTTACAGGAAAAGAAGTGGAAGCATGGCTTGACGATGCACACATTACTGCCAACAAGAATACAATACCTAATGAACAGCAGTCCCCATTTGTAACCAGCGGAATCAGACTTGGTACACCTGCTGTAACAACCAGAGGCATGAACACTGAAGATATGGATCAGATTGCCGAGGCTATCGCAATTGTAATCAAGAACAAGGGCGAAAAGAACGATGAAGCCAGAGCAATCATCAAGAAACTTACAGATAAATATCCTCTTGACTGATTGAATATAGTAATGAAATTCAGGAACCGGAAAGCATAATTCCGGTTCCTTTTTTGTGTGTTCAAACAGAAAATTCTGTCAATTTGGATGGCAAAATTTTGGTTTGGAAATAAAATGTGTCAAAATTTGTAACACTTATAATACTGCTATTATGTGGCCTTATAGAGTGGCAAAAGAAATATGCAGAATTGTTCATATTGAATAAACAATTAGAATAAATAACAGAATATTAAATATTTTTAGCGCTGAATTCAAAATAATTAAAAGATTTATTGAAAATGTATTGACAAATTGCTTGCATGTAAATATAATAAAACCATCAAAAGATATTTATAAGATATCCAATCACTTCTCCACTTGGTATATAGAGCAAACAGAGCCGGGGGAGAAAGAAAGGCAGGTACACTCCAAAGGGATAGTTAATTAAAATATTCAGAGAAAGGATGGTACGGTCCACCAAACTAAGTAGATCAGTTTTATAAAAGAGTTTTAAAGAAATACCAGTAATACCAGATTTACAAGTAATACCACTACAGCACTTCAAGTACATGATAAGTGGTTCGGACAAGTAAAAATTCGTGAACTTGCAACCACAAGCATATGAATGCAAAAGTTAATGGAAAGATGAGGCTGAGAATTGGAGGAAGGTCCGTTGGACGTAATAGCATTTGAATTAGATGAGTACTCGGCATAAGGGCAGAAGCAGGTAATATCGATGAAGCTTCTGCCCTATTTGTATGTTTACAACGGTTTTTTTGTGGTATTATATTGCTCAGAAAAAGTTTTGATGGTGGGAATATATAATGGCAAGATTAGAAGAACAGGATTTTGATGAAAAGAGGCTGGCTCGCAGACAGAGAAGGAAAAGGAGCCAGCTTATTGCATATATAATACTTGCATCCACATGCCTTGTGGTATTTGGCGGATGTGCAGTGCTTATCTACTTCCTTAACGGGGCTATAAAAACAGGTAAGACCACGCAGGAAACTGCCATTGTGGAAGAAGAGGCTAAGGAAGATATAAGTCAGGTTATTGAGACTCCTGAAGTTGTGCAGGAGCCAGAGGAATATACGCAGGAGGACATGCTAGGGGATATAGTTGGCAGCGTCATAGAGGAACAGTCCCTTGAGGACAAGGTCGCAGGACTTTTTATCATAACTCCTGAGCAGCTAACAGGTGTTGATACTGCTGTGAAGGCGGGATCAGGAACCCAGGAAGCGCTTAGCACCTATGCGGTGGGCGGAATTGTTTACTCCTCCAAGAACATCAAAAATGCTGATCAGATAAAAGAAATGCTGGATACTACAGTGTCGATGAGCAAGTATCCAATCTTTACGCTTCTTTCTGATCAGGCCAATATGTCTGATTCTGTAAAAGACACATTGGCCCTTCGCCCTGACATCGACATTACAGACAGTGAAACTGCTTATCAGGCTGGAACCCAGATCGGTTCTGAACTTTTTAAAAATGGTTTTAACAGCACAGTGGCTCCACTTATAGATATGACTGAGGAAGGCAATTTCAGTCAGGAGATAGATCTTGCAAGGGATGTTGCAACAGGATTTTCAAAGGGACTTACTGAGTCGGGAATTCTATCCTGCAGCTATTTGTTCCCGTTAAAAGGCGACACATTATCAGGCATGGGAAGCAGCGACAAGAGTAAGGATGATCTTGTTTTAAATGAGTATGAGGTGTTTAAGAGTGTGATCGACTCTGGATATGCTGGGGCGATAATGGTATCTAACGTTTCACTCCCAAATGTGACCGGCGACAACACACCAGCATCATTATCAGACAGGATCGTCACAGAGGAGCTTAGAGGAACTCTTGGTTATGAAGGAATAGTTATTACAGCTCCCCTAAATGAAGGCGCTATTACAGAGTACTATACATCAGGGGAAGCCGCCGTGGCTGCCATCAAGGCTGGAGCAGATATGATCTATATTCCTGAAGATTTTACTGAAGCCTACAATGCAGTTCTTGAGGCAGTTTCAAGTGGCTCCATTAGCCAGGACAGATTAAACGAATCCTTAAAGCGCATATATGCTGTAAAATATGCAGACAGGGTAAATGAGATATCATCTGGAGAATAAATAGACAAAATAAAAAGCTGTTCAGTGCGAACAGCTTTTTTTATACACAAGTTATCAGTCTCTTGGCCTCATATAGAAGTTACCTGTTATTTCTTCAGTTCTTACGGAATTGATAAAGGCTCCCGGGTCAAGTTCTTTTATCTTTGGTATCAGCTTTCTGGTGTCGGAAGCGCTGACTATGGAGTAGACGATCTTTTTATTCTTGTGGGCAAAAGAGCCTTCTCCGTCAATAAGTGTTGCCCCGTGTCCACAGGTGTCATATATAAGTGAACATACCTGGTCAGGAACATCGGTGATTATGAAAAGAGTCTTTTGCTGATAAGTCCTGTAAAGAGTATGAAGGGCTGTTGTGGTAACAAACTGGAATATCATTGAGTAAAGAGCTTTATCCCAACCAAACAGGTATCCGGCTATTGTAAGGATAACAGTGTTTCCTGCAAGGATATAGGGGAATGCGTCGATGCCTTTTTTCTGGGACAGGAAGATGGAGATAAAATCTGTTCCACCACTGGTGGCATCCACATTAAGACACATGGTTATTGCTACAGCGTTTAAAAGACCGCCAAATACTGCAGTTAAAAGCTCATCGTTTGTGAATGCGAAGTGGGGCAGAAGGTCAACAAAGATACCGTTTGCCACCACCATGATCATTGAAAATAAAGTGAACCTTTTACCTATGAATCTGAAACCTATGTAGACTGGCACAGCGTTAAGGATAACATTGATAGGCGTAAATGGAGTGGCGATAGAAAAGTATTTCTGGGCTATTCTCTGAATGATAATGGTAAGACCAGTAGCACCACCAGGGTATAAGCCTCCGGCATTTACAAAGGAGTTGATGTTGAATGCCATAACGAAGGCTGCAAGAAGTACAACTGTAAAGCGGACAGCATCTTTTTTCAGAGCTTCTTTTAAATTGTATTTGCCCTTATTGTTTGATCCCATATAGGTTCTCCATAATGACATTTATCTAGCTTAAGTATACATCATCAAGCCTTGTGTTCAAGGTTTTAACTCATATATGGCAGGTGATATATCAACCTTCATGTACAGATCAGCATATTGGGAAGGAGATAAGTCCTCGATGTAGTTTTGCTGAAAGCTTTTTTTGATACCATTCTTTATAAGAATATCAGCAGCTTTGTTGTAGGCGATAGCAGCCTCGTATTCTGTTCTGTAATTACCGATCACATAGTTGCTCCTTATATGGATAACTGATTTGTATCTGACAAAGCCTCTGAAATTAAACTGTCTGACACCTCTGTACCTGTTGAGAACGATGATGTTCTCATATCTTAGGTCGTT
>Ga0256405_10001956_pt1 | contig 51595 bp, 50 predicted proteins | sample RumenRJG_02DNA_FD_189096 | JGI IMG/M metagenome (GOLD analysis project Ga0256405, IMG submission 189096) | Bovine rumen microbial communities from Lethbridge, Alberta, Canada - RJG_02 | ecosystem: Host-associated > Mammals > Digestive system > Stomach > Rumen | place: Canada: Alberta...
GAGACCGATGGTTCGTTATTGTTACGCTCCAAATCAACCATTTTGCAAATGCTTGATTTAGAGCGCGCTAAATAAAAAAGTCAAAAATATTTTGCCTTTTATTTGGATTTCAACTGGGAAATCCGATTTATCGAGTTGTTTCATCTGCAAGTCGATGATGTCCTCATGCGTCTTTGAAAGCTTGGCTAAATAATGTTGAAAACGCAACAAATTTAGCGGAACCTGCCGATATCAGCAAATAAATACAGGATAATTGACAACCACAGGGATTTGATGTTTTCTAAGCTATTGCCCTAAGACGCTGTAATGCTTCTGTTCATCCCGATTCGCACGCATTTTCGGTTGAATGCTTAAACGGTACTCACTGGGCGACTTGCCCAGGTGTTTGGTGCAGTAGCGGCTGAAGTAGGACAGGGATGAGAAATTCATCATTTCCGAGATCTGCGTGAGCGACAACCGTTCATCGTCCAGGTATTTTTTCAGGATTGGAACGGTGTGCCGGTTGATGTATGACATGACATTGAGACCTGTCACGCGCTTGATGGTGGCAGAGAGGTACTTCGGAGAGACATTAAGACGGTCGGCATAGTACTTCACTTCCCGCTGCGTCCGGCTGATTCCAGTGGAGAGCAGGTCCATCAGCTGCTTGACGATGTAGGCGGTCCGGTCCGTGTGGGTGTCGGATGCGTCCCTTCTTGTGTGTGCCTCGAAAATATCGTACATCATCGTCAAGCAAAGACTCCCCATCAGTTCCCGATAAAATTGCAGGTGGGTATCCACCATCCGGTCCTTCAGCCTGTCGAAGTCAGCCAGGATATGTCTGGCTTCTTCTTCAGAAAGAGGGATTACGGGATCCTGGTTGAGCGAAATGCTCCCGCCGATGCTGTAATTGTTGCTGGGCAACTGGTTCTGTAAAAACCGGTTTTCAGCTGCGAACCACGTTACCCGCATATCGGGATTCGCTGCAAGGTCCTTCACCCTGTCCGGCCCGACGATGACTACCAGGTCATTCTTCTCAATGCAGTAGCGATGTCCGTTGAATTCGAAACTCCCCTCCCCGTCCGTGCAAAGAAGATGCAGGCAGAACCCCGAGAGTTCCGGAGAATTCATCGCCTGGAAATCCGAGGAATATATGAAATCTGTTTTCATGCAATAGTTATCTGCGCAAAAATAGGAAGAATTGTGTAAAATGTGAAAATAGTAACGTTTTTTGTGAAAGAACGAAAAGGGTAAAGCTCTGTATTTTTGTATCGGAAACACATAGAACAGTAATCTCTTATGCTAAAAACAGGTATGAAAAGACATTTGGCAGCATTCACGGCCCTGACCCTGCTGTCCCTTTTCCCCTTTATCTCCTGCGAGAAAGCGGATCCTGACAATTCCGGATCCGGGGATCAGGAGAATACAGAGAACACCCAGCAGCCGGTGGAAAATACCGCCCCGGGAAAGATCCTGATTGTCTATTACAGCTACACCGGACACTGCGACGAGATCGTCACAGCACTTTCCTCCAACCTGGAGAAGGCTGACAAGCTCCGCATCCGTGAAGTTGACGATGATGCTGATTACAATGCCAACAGTTACAAACTCGGCAGCGACCTGATCAATGCCATCAGAAAGGCACCAGGCCAGGCATCCAGCTATCCCGCCATAAAAAGCGTTGAAAAGAAGACCGGGGATTACGAAACCATCATCGTGGTGACTCCCCTCTGGCACAGCCAGATGGCCGCCATCATGCAGACCTACCTGTTCCAGAACGGTGCAGCAATGAAAGGGAAGAACATCGGTCTAGTGGTCTCCAGCGCCTCTTCAGGCATTTCCGGCGTTGAGTCCGACGCCAAGCGCCTGATTCCAGATGGCAAGTTCTATGGCCCAAGCCTCTGGATCAACAATTCAAACCGCTCCAATCGTCAGAGCCTCGTAAAGGAGTGGCTGGAGAAAAACAAGATCAAGTAATCACTCATAGCAAAAAAATCACATGGATATGAACCTCCGCAAACTATCAGTCATCTTCACGTTACTTGCCCTGGCCATTCCTTCCAGAGCACAGGTTACAATAAATATCCGCTATACCGGCAAAAACGGCGGTGCGCGTGACTATGTCAAGGAGATGGAAGAGAGCGGGATCGCTGCCCGTATCCGTGCCGTCGAAGGCTGCCTCCGCTACGATTATTTCTTTCCCGCCGATGATCCGGAGGGTTTGCTGCTCATCGATGAGTGGGCCGACCAGGAAGCGTTGAACCGCTATCACTCCTCTCCCATGATGGGTGAGGCTGCGGCCCTGCGAGAGAAGTACAGCCTAGGTGGCAGGAAAGTGACGATGTTCAACCCTGTCGGCAGAGCAACCTGGCCAAAGGGTGAGCCCAACAATGCCTACTCGCAGTACTTCACCGGACAGAGTTACCTCAATCCCCTGCCGGGCGGCTACGCCAACGTCACATTCGAACCCGGGTGCCGCAACAACTGGCACGTACATCACGGGGCCGTGCAGGTGCTCATCTGCGTATCCGGCCGCGGCTGGTACCAAGAGTGGGGCAAACCGGCCGTCCCGCTGACTCCCGGAACCATCATCGAAGTACCCGAGGGAGTCAAGCATTGGCACGGAGCTGCCGCAGACAGTTGGATGCAGCACCTCGCCCTTCACAAGGACGTTCAGCCTGGCTCGACGAACGAGTGGCTGGAGCCGGTATCAGACGAGCAGTACAGGAGCGTACGATAATGGACAGACGTGATTTTATCATGACGCTTATATTCGGCCACATCGGCCGGTAATGATCAGTACCAATCGTGCTTTTCATTTCGGTTCTGCGATATGCGTAGGACTTCTAGAGGTTATCCCTGAAAAATTGTTCCATCTTGTCGTAAGGAATCACTCCTGCAACATCGTCGTAGAGATCTACATGGGATGCTCCGGGGATGATTAGGAGCTCTTTATTGCCTTCCTCTGCGCTTTCTCCGACTACATGCTTCCCGGTCATGCGCTCAAAAGCATACTCGCTGAAATAGCGGCTGTGGGCCTTCCCGCCGTGGATGAGAAGTACTGGAGCCTCGATCTCTCCCGCCCAGGCAAGCAGGGACTGGTTCAGGAAACTCTGGCAGCCTATAATGTTCCAGCCGTCGTTGGAGTTGCCACTGCGCTCGTGATAGCCGCGTGGTGTCTTGTAATATGCGTGATAATCCTTTACAAACCAAGGCGCATCCTCAGGAAGCGGATCAACGACGCCGCCTGCACGCTCATAAGTGCCGGAGGCAAAATCCTTTGTGCGCTGTGCAGCAAGGGCACGGCGTTTTTCCTGACGCTGGGCAGGAGTATCTTCACTGGCGAAATAACCCTCGACGTTCACCTTGCTCATGTCATACATCGTGGATGCAATGGTTGCTTTAATACGGGGATCCAAGGCTGCAGCATTGACTGCCATGCCGCCAAAACCGCAGATGCCGATAATGCCGATGCGTTCAGGTGCCACCAGGTCGCAGTTTGACAGAAAATCGACAGCCGCAAGGAAATCCTCCGTATTGATGTCCGGGGAGGCCATCCTGCGCGGTTCACCACCTGATTCACCGGTAAAAGAAGGATCGAATGCTATGGTCAGGAATCCTCTTTCTGCCATATGTTGGGCATAAAGGCCGCTGGACTGCTCCTTCACGGCGCCGAAGGGACCGCTTACCGCAATGGCGGAAAGCTTGCCAGAAGCGTTTTTAGGAATATACATATCCGCTGCAAGATCAATTCCATAGCGGTTATGGAAGGTAACCTTGCTGTGGTTCACCAGTTCAGATTTCGGGAAGGTTTTGTCCCACTCCTTGGTAAGATTCAATGCGCTCATATTCTCGTTTGTGTTTGGTTTGCAGGCAAGCAGTGTCAGGGCTGCAACGGAAACTGCGGTGATATGCTTGATAGTCATTTAACTTAGATTTTGTAATGCAAAGGTAAACGGTCTGCATGGGATTATATTACCTTTTTTTGTCCAATAATTACCAATAGCGCAGAAACTATCTTATATTTGCCATAACACATACCTTTTTAAGCAGAATGAAGAATATTCTACACATTACCGAACCCAATGTGTACGCCCGTTCAATAGGGGCTCCGGAATTGCATCCTCTTGTAAGCGTAATCCATTATGACGAAGTGTCGCCAGTCCGTACCAGCCTTAACCGCTACGGCGTTTACGGACTCTTCATCCAGCGAAACTTCCCTAAGAACCTGACATACGGAATGAAAATGTTTGATGCCGCCGATGGGTCCATATTTGCAGCGGAGCCTGGACAAATCGGTGGCAAAGAAGATGATGGTGAAGACCTATATATCAATGGGTGGGCATTGCTGTTTTCTGCCGAGCTCCTCAGGGGAACCGATCTGGAAGTGAAGATGAAGGACTATCACTACTTCTCCTACTTCGCTACAGAAACCTTGAAAATGGAGCCTTCTGAATGGGGGCGGATCACCCAGTTGCTCACTCAGCTCAGGCACGAACTGCAGGAAAATGAGGATTCCCAAGCATTGCGGGATGTAATTCTGGGATACATCCGACTTATCCTGGAATACTGCCAGCGCATCTATCTGCGCCAGCTTTCACAGGAAGACAAGACGTCATCGGACATCCTCAAACGCTTCCATAACCTGCTAAGGGAGTATTATCTGGACGGCAGGCAAATGGATCTCGGCATCCCTTCCGTCCAGTACTGCGCAAACGAGATGGCTTATTCACCCCGGTATCTTGGCGACGTGATCCACAAATCTACAGGCGGTACTGCCATCGGCTACATCCATTCTTTCGTTATAGAACAGGGCAAGAGCCTATTGATGAATGGCAACAACGTTGGCGAATCCGCACTCTTGCTAGGCTTCGAGTATCCGCACCACTTCACGCGTCTCTTCAAAAAGGTAACCGGCATCACGCCGACAGAGTTTCTAGGAGCTAAAACTAACAGTAAGATCTAACTCATTCAGGAGTCCAGATATCGTCCAGATCCACCAGTTCGACATCTTTGCAACGTCCGCATCGTCCACAGCCTGCGCAGGAGAACGCCATGGTACATTCAGCACAGCGATAGCGGTTGTACATTGGATGATAAAGCTCTTCCGGAGTAAGAAGGGTGCCATATTCCGGGTCATACAGATTGAACCGGACGGGGCCGAAATAATGGCTCAATCCGGAACGGAATGCCTGATGGAGCTGCGTCTTCTGGTCTGGGATCCGATAGCTGCGCCCGTCTTTGATGAATACCTCTCCGGTGGAATCAAAGGCGAAGTTCACCCTATGCCGGGCACAGGCATCGCTGATTTGCTTTACCCATTCGTATCGGCATGGCCTAAGACCTCCATATGCTTCACCGCCCAGGTCGATATGTTCGATCTGCCCTGAGGAAAGGGCCGGTTCAATGTCAATGGGGCCGATAAGGGGGGAAAGGTTCATGCCTTTGTGCCTGGCGGGAATGTCCCGAAGGATGGGCCAGCGCTCGTCAAAGGCGCGCTGGTTCTCACAGGTAACATTGAGCTGAACGTTTTCATAGCCATCGCCCCAGTCTGGCGGCAGATGGTCAGCCATACGGAGCGCCCGTTTGGTGAGAATATAGAACTTTACATCCGAGCGGTAGCGGATGATACGCCACATCTCTTCCCGCCAGGGATCAGCCTCTTCCAGAAAGGTATCAGAAGTCATGTTCACCCGTACCCAATAACCGGGAGGAACCTTGAAGTTTCCTTTCCGGTCTCGTTCCATGGGCTTGGAGAAATTCCTGGTGCGGAATATCTCAGTGGACTGTCCCGGAACCTTGTGGGCTTTATCCAGTACGAACATATAGCAGTTGGCGCAGCCTTCACTGTACTTCCTGCATCCGTGCCACGGGTTCCAAGACTTGAGGTCAATCATTTTATAATATCTTGTTATAATATCTTGGCTGATTTCTTCACCTCCTCGTGATAGAAGTAATTGGCCACCACAGGGAGCTGCCCAAAGCCGCTGCGCTTGGAATCATCGTCCCTGACGTATAACATCCCTTCCCTGGCTGTATATTCCCTGAGCTGCCGGTCAAGTTCAGTCCAGTAACTGCGGTCTTTCCTGGAATATATCCTGTAATACAGTTCATCCAGTTCAGGGTGGTTTTCGTGAATCCAGTCCATGATGACCGGACGGTAATCTCCGCGCAGGTTCAGATTCTCCAGCCACACGAGGTTGCACTGGTGCTTGGTCCGTTCGATGATGGCCTCCACATCCGTGATACCGGGGAAAATGGGTGAAATGAAACTGGTCGTCTCCACGCCGGCCTCATAGAATTGGCGCATGGCCTCCAACCGGCGTTCAATGCTCACGCCTTTATCCATGGCCTTCCTAAAGTCTTCGTCCAGCGTATTGATGGACCAGGAGACGCGGGCACCAGGGAAGGTCTTGATCAGATCCAAGTCCCGAAGGATCAGGTCGCTCTTGGTGGAAATACTGATCTTGCATCCACTCCCCTGCATCTGCTCAAGGATGGCCCGGGTGCGCTTGTACTTGGCTTCATGGGGCTGATAGGGATCTGTCACCGAACTGAGGAACAGTTCCTTGCCCTTGTATTTGGAAGGGTCCTTTACCTCCGGCCAGGTCTTTACATCCAGGAAGGTACCCCACGGCTCCGGATGGTTGGTAAATCGCTTCATGAATGAAGCATAGCAGTATTTGCAAGCGTGCAGGCATCCCACATAGGGATTCACGGCGTAGTCAGATACGGGTAGGTTGGATTTGGTAAGGACTGTCTTGACTTCTATTTCTTTGATATTCATATCTAAGAACCTGAATGTATAAATATCTTTCACTTGCCCTCCAACTCTTTGATACACCACGAAAAGGCAGCAGCAAGCCTTATATCTCCATCTTGGAAATGGCCTCCGGGATTCCAGACCAGGGTGCAGTTTCCATCCCCGAGTTGTGCTTTCAGCAGTTCATATTCGCCCCTTACACTGTCGCCCACTCGTGCAATCGCCCGGTTCTTCACATGCTCCTCCTGGTCTCCCAGGCTCAAGTACACCTTTGCGGTCTTTACCGGATGAGTTTCAGCAAAGTCAAGCCAGTCCCGGATCCAGAGGGAAGGCGATGCCGCTGCGATAGCAGCAAAACGATCCGTTTGCGAAGAAGACCAGAGGGCGAAGAGTCCCCCAAGGGAGTAACCGCCAAGAATAACGGGCAGTTTTCCGTATTCGTTTTCAAGCGCAGGCAGGAGTGATTCCTCCACATAGCGAAGCGTATCGCCGGTCATGGTCCCCACTTCCAGTTTCCTGTTTATGGCATCATCGTGCCAGGGTGTAAGGTCCAGATCCCAGTCGAACACCTGGAAAGCAGCAAGGACAAAGGGTACGTCGGTTGTACTGGCAATCAGCTCCGCCGTAGTGTCGAATATACCACGTTCGTGATTTCCCAAAGTCTGGATAAGGATATACCGGGGCTCATCGGAGTTGTAAATAAAGCACTCGCGGCCGTTTATGTTGGAAGTTATGTGGCTCATAGCTTACAAAAATAACATTATTTTCCGCAAGTTAGGAGCTGACATCACAGCCCGTCTTTGGAAAACTCTTCAAAAAAGCGACAGGACCGTCTCCCCGTGAATATCGGAATCAGTTTGATTGATTCATTTATAACTAATCACTTGCCACCGTCTTCAGGGCGTAAGGATAAAGTGACACTGACATCGCCGCCTCCAGCCTTAAGGAAAGTTTTTAGTTCATCGAGAGTCGAATACTGTATCTTCCCAAGGCGTGTATAGCTCCAGGAATTACTGCCATAGAAGAGAACGATCTGGTTGCCGCTATAAAGGATAACATCCCCAGCCTGAGTAGTAATCTGCGAATTGGCAGTGGGAAGTGAACGTCCCAAAGCACCGACCTTTTCAAATCCACCATAATCGCTGGCTTTGTATGTTATAGGTGACACCTTAAGTGCCGTTACAAGTTCTCTCGTGGCAACATTGTTTTCTAAGACAATCTGGAGTGTCACTCCGGAAATGGTTATACTGATCTTTTCTGGCATTGTTGTCTCACCGTTTTCTTGTTCCTGCTTTTCTTCCTGAATGGGTCTGTAACTTGTCGGATCCTCCTTCGTACATGATAGCAGGGCAAGGAGTGACAATGCCGTTCCAAACCCTACAAGAATATTCAGAATCGTCCTCATCGTATTATCATGATTTGTCAACGCAACAAAGGTACGTTCAATACAGGTAAAAAATGTACAAATAATCGCTGAATAAATACCAATTTCGCAGATTTTAATAGATCGTCGATATAGTGCCGGTGGAAAAATATGTGTAAAACTATTTAAACTTCTTCCAATAAGGGGTTGCACAGATGCTGTCTAGAAAGTAACTTTGCAGCATGATTCTAACTGTCTTGAAACTCCTCGGCTGCATCGCTCTCCTCATGTATGGCATGAAAGTAATGAGCGAGGCACTGCAGAAGATGGCCGGTCCTGGCCTTCGTCACATTCTAGGTGCCATGACTACCAACCGCTTCACCGGCGTTCTCACCGGTATGCTTGTCTGCGTTGCGGTACAGTCTTCGGCAGCTACGACCTTGATGACGGTTTCTTTCGTCAACGCTGCACTGCTAAGCCTTTCACAGGCTATCTCAGTGATTATGGGAGCCAACATCGGAACCACTTTGTCTGCCTGGATAATGTCGGCCGGATTCTCCTTCAATATAACCAATCTGGTCTGGCCTGTTTTCCTCGTCGCCGTCGTCTTGATACAAATGCGCAAGCGCAGGTATCTTGGTGATTTCCTCTTCGGTCTGGCATTCCTGTTCTTCGCCCTTGGGACCCTGAACGCTACAGGCCGTGAAATGGACCTCGCACACAACGAGGGTGTAGTGAACTTCTTCTCCTCTTTTGATTCCGGGAGTTACCTGACAATCCTTTTGTTCATCATTATAGGAGCCATCCTTACATGCATTGCGCAGTCTTCTGCAGCCCTGATGGCAATCACGATGGTTCTCTGTACGAGTGGTGTTCTAACCATTTACCAGGGTATCGCCCTGGTTATGGGCGAGAACATCGGCACGACCGTCACAGCCAACATCGCTGCATTGTCTGCAAATACCCAGGCAAGGAGAGCAGCCCTGGCGCACCTGGTTTTCAATGTTTTCGGCGTACTTTGGGTGCTGACTATATTCTATCCCTTCGTAAATGCGGCATGCCACATTGTAGATGTAGACCCGCACTCCGATTCTCAAAGCCCTGCCCGCCTGTCTTTCGTACTGGCCATGTTCCACACTATGTTCAACGTGACCAACACAATGATACTCATCTGGTTCATACCTCAGATTGAAAAACTTGTAAGTAAGTTGATTCCCCAGAAGGACAGTGACGAAGGCTTCAAACTCAAATACATCCAAAGCGGTATCATCAAGACTCCTGAAATCTCAATTCTCCAGGCACAGAAGGAAACCGAACTCTTCGCAGAGAGAATGCGTGGAATGTTTGCCGAAGTACGTGACCTTTATACTATTACTGATGCTGATGCGTTTGAGAAGAAGGCTCTCCGAATAAAGGAGATGGAAGAAATGAGCGACCGTCTCGAAAGCGAGATCGGAGGCTACCTTGCCCAGGTCGGTAACGCCCACCTGAGTGATGACACCAAGCGCAAGGTACGCAGCCTGCTTCGCGAGGTCAGCGAGTTGGAGAGCATCGGCGACAGTCTGTTCAACCTGTCCCGTACCATGGAGAGGAAACGCAACCAGAAGGCCGAGTTCACTCCCACCCAGGATCAAGGCATCTCAGACATGTTCACATTCCTGGATGAGGCTATGGCCAATATGGAAGGGGTCCTGAAGGGTACTGCTGAATATGAAGTCTCCCAGGAATGCGAGAACAACATCGATTCCCTTCGCAATTCCCTTAGGAACAAGAACACCGAATACGTTGACGAAGGTGTGTACAGTTTTGCCGTGGGTACAGTCTTCATCGATCTGGTTCGCGAATGCGAGAAGTGCGGTGACTACGTGATGAATGTGGTGGAAGCGAAACTGGGCAAACGAGACAATGCTCCGGAAACCGGTTCTATCCAGATCGACGTCATCCAGAAAATCGCTACGATAGACGGTATGAAACTCGATCTCACACGCAGTGAATTCGAACTTCTAAGCCTGTTCACATCCAATCCTGGCAGGGTTTTCTCAAGCAGTGAGCTTGTGGAACTTGTCTGGCCTAAAGACGTTGCAGTCGGTGAAAAGGTCGTGGATACGGACATCCGTCATATCCGCGCCAAATTAGGCGACCTCGCCGAGCACATCCACATCAAGGGCGGTGACGGATACTATTACGAATAAGTTGTAGCTATCAGTCATCAATGTTTATCAGTTGATCCTTCTTGTCAAACTTCAACTCCAAGTCATTATCAAGTTCGATTTCGGTTCCGAAAGGCTCTTTGTCGATCATGACGATGAATTGGCCGGCAAAGTTATTATTGACATAGTCGGTTATAGCAGCTGGAATTAAACCTGACGGTACTGCCTTTCTCTTGCAATCCACCTTGTCCCATACACCTTTGGAACCGAATTCTATCTCCGTTCCGTCCTGCAGGATTATTTCGTAGGTAGTACTTATCAGTTTCGAATCTTTCTTTACATAAGAGACGGGAACTCCAGGGAAATACTCCTCGATAAAAGATTTGGCTGACGAAGGGAGATTGTCAGCAGGTACGATCGTTTCCTTGCATGAGATAATTCCCAGCATGGTAAGAATAGTGGTTATTAATATAATAAGCATTTTGACTGGTCTCATATTATTTATAATTTATTGATTTGTAATGACTTGATTGTTTTTGCAATATTTATCATGTGGTCTGCGATACGTTCGGCATTGGATGAGAGCTCAAGATACTGCGCTCCCACGGATGGAGTACAGATCCCTTTTTCCATGCGGGATATATGTCCCTCCTCCATCTGCTTGGTGTAATCGTCAATTTCCTCTTCGATCACATTCGCTTTTTCCAGAGAAGCCAGGTCTTCATTCTTATAGGCTGCTATCACATGATCGAATAGTTGATGTATCAGAGTAAGCAGTTGGGTGATTTCATATTTGGCTTCGTCTGAGAACTGCTGCGAAGAGTCGGCAAGGGCAGTCGCATATTCAACGATATTCTCTGCATAGTCACCGATTCTTTCAAGGTCCCTGATGCTTCTGTATGTACCGGAAAGATAGGCCCTGTCTTTATCTCCAAGCCCACGTTCTCCGCTCAGGTGGACTACGAATGCAATTAATTCCTGGTTTATGAAATTCAACTGCCGTTCGTCACGATCGAAAACATTTTTCCCTGCAAAGTCCAGTTGCACTGCCATTTCAAAACTGCGATCCACGTTCTGCAAGGCAATGTCGGCCATGCGAAGGATTTCTCGTTTGACCTGGCTCACAGCCACAGGCGGAGTGCGAAGCATGTTCTCGTTCACGTAACGTAAAGTGAATTCAGAATCTTTCGTAATGTGTCTCTCAGGTATCAGTCTTTTCACCATGGCGACCAACAAGCCGGTAAGCGGGAGCATCAGGAGAACCGTCACGACATTGAAGAAGGTATGGAACATGGCAAGCTGTACCTGTGGAGCTGACGGGAACAATCTCTCAAAAATACTCCCGAACGAAACGTCAAACATTCCGAGAGCCAAAGCTGCAAACATGAACAGTACGACGCCTGAACAGTTGAAAAGCAAATGGATAAGAGCCGTGCGTTTGGCATTGGTACCGCTTGTCACACCAGCAATGATGGCGACGATGCAGGAACCGATGTTGGAACCCATGGTAAGGAAAATACCCTGGTTGATGTCGATAAGTCCTGTGACTACCATGGCCAAAGCGATGGAGGTCATCACCGAGGAACTCTGGATGATGGCGGTTAACAACGTTCCGAGTAAAACCAGGAGCAAAGGATTGCTGATACTGGCAAGGAAAGTCTTGATGCCATCCAGGGCGGCAAAAGATTCCATTGATCCACTCATCAGTTCCAGACCGACAAAGAGCAATCCGAAGCCTGCCAGAATGCCACCTAAAGTCTTATAGTTGCTTTTCTTGGAGAACAGACTCAGGAATGCACCCAGTCCGGCGAAAGCTGAGAAGATGACGCTGGTTGACACTGAATTGCCACCGAACATACCCAACGCCACAATTTGCGCCGTCACTGTGGTACCGATATTAGCGCCATATATGATAGTAGCGGCTTGTGATAGTGAGATAATCCCGGCATTCACAAAACCGATTGTCATAACCGTCGTAGCTCCGGAACTCTGTATGGTGGCAGTGCCAACGGCACCGATCCCAACACCAAGGAGTTTACTGCCAGAGGCTTTGGAGAAAAGTTTTTTCAGTTTTTCAGAGCTCGCTGCCTCAAGATTCGAGCTCATCATCTGACACGCTATGAGGAACACACCTATACCTGCAAGCAATGTCAGCAATGAAGTTATTATTGCTATTGAATTCATCTATGTAGGTTTTGAAAGTATGACTATATTCCTTCTAATGAGAAGAAATACGGCCTATAGTCGAAGGCTGCAATGTGTAAGCCAATGCCTTTCAAAACAAATAACAACTTTGTTCTGCTCCGGGATGCAGGAACGGCAGTGGCGGGCACCTTGGAAAGTAGACTTGGAAGATTCCAAGGGGAGATTTTGCACGTTCCGAACAGTCTTGATGACTGCTTCTTCTTCAATATCTTCCAGATCCTCACAACAAACTTCCTGGGCTTGGGAATAGTTCACAATGGAGAAATGCTCTGGCATCAATGTCAGAAACAAAGCAAGAAATAGCGTAAGTGCCCTCATCGACTTAATCCCTGCAATTATTCTGCCATTGTTTACTCGATTTTAATTCTTCCTTTCTCGCAAAGAATACTTAAATTTGATTATTGGAAACATAGACCAAACCAACTGATATGGACAAGCTAGCGAGAATTAAAAGAATCTCCGAAATGGAGGACAGGTTCGATAAGGTTACAAGCATCATGGGTGAACTGGACAAAGTTCTCAGCGAATATGAGGATGTCAAGGACGACCTCGATTCGCTCAAGGATTATATGGGCTCCGGAGAGTGGCAGGAGGATTATGAGGCGGACGAGGCAGGAAAGGTCCCGGCCGATCTCAAACGAGGTGTTCTTTCTGAGGACGGTCTGTACAACCTGTTGCACGACGCGGATATGATTCTCGGCCGTGCACAGGAAGTTTTTAACTGAAGCAGACGGACAGTCTACTGTTTATGTCGTATTTAAGCTTTGTTGAACTTGCCCTTGGGCTGCTTGCAGAGGTATTTGCCTGAGGCTTCTTTACCCGAGAAATCGACTTCAGCAAGGACCGTTGGGACAGGATGGTCCAAATCCATCACGCGCCTGGCTTCCAGGTTGGGAATCCCCTGCAGTTCATCGGCGTCCATTTCTTCGACGTTGACATAAATCTTTGCTTTGGGGAAGTGTCTTAGTATCTACAAAGATACATGTTTTTGCCCTGATAATCATTGACAACAGAAAATACTTGTCATTTGACGAATGGACAATTCTTCGTAAATTAGCGGCTGGGTTACTCATAATGGAACTGCACAGGAAACGATTCAGCGAACTGACGCTCGACGAACTATACGAACTCCTAAGGATCCGCAGCGATGTATTCGTTGTCGAACAGGACTGCGTCTATCAAGACATGGACTACGATGATCAGCAGTCCATACATCTATGGTTGACGGAAGGAGGGAAGGTGGTGGCACTGTGCCGTGTCTGCCCGGCGGGAACTCATATGCAGGAGGTCTCAATCGGCAGGGTCATCACTACCGAACGAGGTAAGGGCTACGGCAAACTGATCATGCAGGAGGGCATAAATGCGGCGAAAGAGTATTTCGGTGCGGACCGGATAGGTATTGAGGCCCAGGAATATGCCAAAGGATTTTACGAGCTGGTAGGTTTCAGGCAGTCTTCCGACCCATTCATACTGGACGGCATCCCCCACATCAAAATGACCTATAAGGAATAATTTAACTCAAAAAGCAATATGAGTACAACGAACAGACTCCTCATTTCCTTGGCACTGGTCAGCATTTTGTTTTCTTCTTGCGCCAACAGGAAGGACAAGACGACTTCTTCTCCATCGGATGTGCAGGAAACCGCATCCGTTACGGACCAGTATTTCAATGCCATCGATAAGTACCTCACCGATGTGGTGGGCAAGGGATATGCATCCGGTGAAGTCACTATCCCCTATTATGATTACATCTCCGTAGATGACAGCACCGAGGACATCCAGGTCTGGGGAGATTTCTGGGTAGAGAATTACAACATATCCAGTGACACTCTGCTGTTCGTTTCCGGAGGCAACCATTCCGGGAAGATGCATGTCAAGAAGAGTTCCGACGGACAGTTCTTTGTATGCGGCTTCGATGCGGTCGGAGACGGGAGTGAATACTTGCAGTCCGCAAAGGCGATCTTCGGCGACAGGTTTGATGATTTCCAGAAAGCTTATTCCGACAATAAGGCCCGCGAAGAAATCCGGAAGTCAGTCATCTCCGAATATACCCACAGTAACAAGCTCGCGGTCAAGTACTATAAGGACTACGGCTGGCCCGCCATCCGGATTCCTGAGTAAAACACCGGACATTTCTAACCAAGTATTTTCATAAGGACTTTATCGGGCACATCACCGCAAACATTCCGGACAGTTTCCTTGAGGAACTCCAGCGACTGGGCTGGAGTAAGCGATGACTTCAGTGTACGAGGTTTATAGCCGGGAAAAAGGAAATCCATCTCCTCGAACAAAGCTTCCGGCGTACAGAAACTGCTTCGTTGCCAGCCGCTGTACCTGAGGTCTGCCCCACGGTACACCCTTGCCATATCTCCTGTGATGATACGGGCCTGCATCTGGATCTTGGCGAGCAAGGCATCAGCCGCAGCCTTTTTCAGTCCCATCAGCTGACGTATATCTGACACGGAAACGCTGCCGTGTTCTTCGATATAGTCAAGCACTTTCTTCTGGTCTGGAGAAGGTTTGTACTTGGGGAGGGAACGGCGCCAGTTTATGATTTCACGGTAGACATCAACAGTTGCAAAAGCGGCTTTGCCGCCGTAGAGGAATTTCCCGTATGCGACATCCCCGCTTTGGATGCAATCAATCTTCCAGTCCCACGGGCCAAGATTCTCATCCGTAAACCACAGTTCCGGAGGAGTATGCTCCTCGATCGAGTATCCTGGAATGATGTTTACGAAGAAAGGAACAAGCTGAAACTCTTGAATAAGACTCAGCATCCCCTCCTGGTCGCGGACAACAGGAGTACGGAATTCTCTCTGCGCACGATCGATTGACATGATAATGCAAATATAATTCATAATCGAGCAAAAAGTACGATATTTGTCTCATTATGATCCAGTACATTGTTGACGCTTTCACGGACACGCTTTTTGCCGGTAATCCGGCGGCTGTGCTCCCCTGCCGGCAGATGCCTTCCCCAGAAATGATGCAGGCAATCGCCATCGAGAACAATTACTCAGAGACTGCCTTTGTTGTTAAACGCGGCCCTGCCGAATATGACCTGAAATGGTACACTCCTGGTGGCGAGGTCGAGCTATGTGGCCATGCCACCCTGGCAACCTCTTTCGTGCTGCACCACTTCATCGAACCGGATGCGGAAGAGTTGCATTTCCACACCCTGAGCGGGGAACTCATCGTCCGACCAGGAGCTGACGGTTATACGATGGATTTCCCCGTAGGGCAATTCAAGTCAGTCCCTGTCACGGAGAAGATACTCGCAGCGACCAACGGGCTCGCCAGGGAAGCCTGGTATGAGAGCGGAGACATGATGGTCCTCATCGAATCAGAAGAGGATCTGGCCAATCTGGTTCCCGATTATGAAGCCATGCGCCTGATCGATGGCCGGGGCCTCATCATTACGGCACGTTCCAAGGAATATGATTTCGTCTCGCGCTGCTTCTATCCCAAACTGAACGTCCCCGAAGATCCTGTCACCGGCAACGCAGTATTGTTTATGCGCGGAGATATTCCCTTTGATTTATAATCACATTGCCTGGCATGAAGGATTTTGCTGCTATTGATTTCGAGACGGCGAATGAATGCCCCAGCAGCGTGTGCAGCGTTGGGATCGTCGTTGTCCGGGATGGCAGAATTGAAGACAGGTTCTACAGCCTGATACACCCTGAGCCGGATTATTACCAATGGTTCTGTCGGAAAGTGCATGGCTTGGGACCGGAAGATACAGAAGATGCTCCTGTTTTCCCTTACGTCTGGGAAAGAGTCGAGCCTCTGGTAGAGGGACTGCCGCTTGTCGCTCACAACAGTCCATTCGATGAAGGTTGTCTCAAACAAGTGTTCAAAGTTTACCAGATGGACTACCCGGACTACGAATTCCACGACACGCTGCTGGCTTCAAGGCGATTATTTGGCAGAAGATTACCCAACCACCAGCTCCAGACTGTCGCAGCAGCCTGCGGATACGATCTCACACACCACCATCATGCCCTGGCAGACGCAGAAGCATGCGCTTACATTGCCATGAAAATACTATGACCGGATTTCAGGCGTGGTCCTTTGCCATCTTGCTTGGTGCCACTCCGTATTCCTTTTTGAACATCCTGGTGAAATGCTGAGGATATTCAAATCCTAGGGTTTCGGACACTTCCGAGACTCTATATCCATCCTCTAGCATGACCCTGGCTTTATCCATCAGGAAATGGCGTATGTACTGGGTGGCACTTTCGCCGGTTCTGACCCGCATCAGGTCCCCGAAATAATTGGGCGATATGAACAGTTCACCTGCGCAATACCGGACCGATGGGATTCCTGACTCCAAGTGCTTGCCTTCAGCGTAGTAACGCTCCAGTACGGAATCTACCTTGTGCACAAATTCTTCTCCCACGACATCGTATCCTTCGAACTGCCGTTCGTAGAAACGTGCTGCCAGTTCCATCAACAATGAAAGATAGGAAAGAACGATAGCACGGAGATGACTGTCTTTTGGAAACTCCTCCAATTCCTTACGTATCGCAGCAAAACAACGCTCCAGGCGTGCCCACTCGTCCGCACTCAACTTAAGTGCCTCGTTGCTGTAATATGAGAAGTAATGATAATCCTTGATGCGACGTTCCAGATGTGTACCTGCGAGGATATCAGGATGGAAAAGCATGGCCCAGCCCTTGATGTGGATGATCTCGCCATCATCCGTCACCCCTCCTTGCTGACCTGGAGCGACGCACATAAGTGAGCCGGATTCAAAACGATAGTTTCCTCCACCATAAGTAATGGTATAAGGACTTTCCTTCATCAGGAAAAAGCCATAGACGCCATATTCGCTCAACGCATGACGGCACTGCCCCAGTTCGTCATAATGGATGACACTGACAAGCGGATGCAATTCCGGGGCTCCCACATAATGGGCGTAATCATTGACATTGATAACTTTCAGCACCTTTTCCACAATGCTAATTTACGAATAAAACGCAAGATTCCGTAAAAATGGTAAGCGAATCCGTAAAACAGTTAATTCCCTTACGGCATAAAAGTCCGAATTTTGCATGTAAGAATATACCATCATATGAAAGAGACTAAAATAGCACTTGGGACCTGGGCATGGGGAGCAGGGATGTTTGGCGGAGATACTGTCTTCGGCAGCAATACTGATGAGAACAACTTGAAGCCTGTATTTGACGCAGCAATGCAGGCCGGTCTGAACCTTTGGGATTCTGCGACGGCCTACGGCATGGGCGAATCTGAAAGGATACTTGGCCATCTGGCGGCTGCCTACAAACGCGAGGATGTCCTGATTTCGACTAAATTCACCCCTCAGCTGGCAGAAGTCTACGACAACAGTGTAACCAAGATGGCCGAGGCATCGCTTGAGCGCATGGGGCTCGATTATATCGACATGTACTGGATCCACAATCCAATGGATGTGGAGCGCTGGACTCCTGGACTTATCCCCCTGCTTGAATCAGGGAAGGTGCGTAAAGTAGGAGTGTCGAACCACAACATCAAGGAGATCCGCAGGGCCAATGAAATCCTCGGAGAAGCCGGGTTCAAGGTATCGGCCGTCCAGAACCATTTCAGCCTGCTCTACCGTTCCTCAGAAAAAGGCGGTGTCCTGGACTACTGCAAGGATAACGGCATCCAGTTCTGGGCTTACATGGTGCTGGAACAAGGAGCTCTTTCTGTAAAATACAATGTTGGGAATCCCCTTCCGGCAGACAGTGACCGCGGCAAGAAATACAATCCGGTACTCGGTCAACTGACAGCTCTCACCGACGCAATGAAGGAAATCGGTGCCAGATACGGCATATCCTGCTCGCAGGTTGGCATAGCATGGGCCCTTTCCAAAGGTACGATGCCGATTATCGGCGCCACCAAGGAACGTCACGTGCTGGAAGCGGCACAGGTCATGGATACCATCCTTACATCAGAAGAAATCTCACGCCTCGAATCACTCGCAGATGCAGCAGGCATCGACACCCGCGGAGACTGGGAACACACGATGGAATAATAATGAGAAGAATATCCAGCATCATAGCTCTTATGAGTGTTTGCATAATCGGCAATGCGCAAGTCGACGTGCATAGCCACATGATTCCTGATTCCTACATGGAGGCTGTAAAAGCCCGCGGCATGGAGATGGACGAAGGATTCCCCATACCATCCTGGAGTGCCGAAGCGCACTTGAAGTTCATGGACGAGGCCGGAATCAAGACGTCAGTGCTCACGATGCCTGCCCCTCAACCGTATTTCGGCGACGGGGCCGAGTCAGCTGCCATCTGCCGGAAATTCAACGAAGAAGCAGCTGCCCTGAAAGCCTTGCATCCCGGACGTTTCCTCTTCTGCGCAGCCCTGCCGCTGCCAGATGTTGGAAAGGCATTGGAAGAGGCAAGATATGCCTTGGAAGTCCTAAAGGCTGATGGAGTCAAGCTTGCCTCCAACTGTTACGGGCAGTATCTGGGAGATCCTGAACTGGACCCTCTGATGGCATATCTTAACAGCCGGAAGGCCGTTGTCATCACTCATCCGCACAAACCGTCGGCGGTTAATGACAACCTGATTGCAGCCGTTCCGCTGGCCTCCTATGAATATCTGGCCGAGACCACCAGAGCCATTCTGAACATGGTAGCGCACGACGTGCTGGTCCGGTACCCAGACTTGAAGGTCGTGGTCCCCCACTGTGGTTCCTTCCTCCCGAATGCCCTCCCACGTTTCAAGGGACTTATGCCAGTGATGGTGAAGCAGGGATACATGCTGCCCGTGGACGTGGATGCCAATATCTCAAATTTGTATTTTGACCTGACCGGTGCCGCAACGGATGATGTCATCGAATCGTTGCTTAAGATCACTGAGCCTTCCCACATATTGTATGGTTCCGACTATCCATACGTCGCCGCTCAGGCACTTAGCGTAGCAAAGAGGTCTTTGGAATCCCGTCTGGCCGCCCACGGTCTGGATCCGCAGGATATCCTGTCCAATAATGCCGCACGCTTGTTCGGGGCAGATATTCCTGTGCGTGAATATGGCGAAAGGGTCGTCCGTCTGGCAGAAATCGAGGTGTACCAGGATAAACTTGAGGAATACCTTGGCTTTGCGAAGGAAGTCGGGATGGTATCCATGGCGACAGAGCCAGGAGTCATCGGCTTGTTCTCAATGCAGGACAAGACAGACCCTTGCAAGGTCTATATCCTCGAAGTCTACGCAGACAAAGCAGCCTATCAGGCTCATATCCAGACCGCACATTTCAAGAAATACAAGGAAGGTACAGCCAGCATGGTCAAGTCTCTCAACCTGATTGACACCAATCCTTTAGTTACAGCAACACTGAATAAAACCGCAATACAATGAAAAAGATCATTCTCGTCATCTCAATCATGGCAATAGCCCTCACCGCCTGCGGGCAGAACAACAACAAAAAAAAGACAAACAAAGACATGAAGACGCTTGTAGCCTATTTTTCCGCTACGGGCACTACAGAAGCCGTGGCTAAAGACCTCGCTTCCGTAACCGGCGGAACACTCTATGAAATCAAACCGGAAGTTAAATATACCAAAGAGGACCTCGACTGGACAGTCAAGACTTCAAGGAGTAGTGTGGAAATGCAGGACCGCAATTCCCGCCCGGCCATCATAAAAGATCTCAAGGATGCAGACAGTTATGACACCGTCTACATCGGTTTCCCGGTCTGGTGGTACACAGCTCCCACCATCATCAACACTTTCATTGAAGCCTATGGTTTCAAGGGCAAGACTGTCATATTCTTTGCAACTTCCGGAGGCAGCAGCATCGACAAGGCCAATGATGAATTCAAAGCCAAGTATCCTGACATCAAATGGAAGGCAGGCAAGACCCTTAACCAAGCCTCAAAGGCCGACATCAAGTCCTGGGTTGATAGTTTAAAATAGGGATATGTTCAAACGGATTCTATTCCTAGCATCCATGCTGCCATGCATGATAATGAACGCACAGAATATGGAAAACATTCTTTCTCCACGTCGGCAGGGGCTTGCAGTCATTGCAGCCCTGGAAGCAAAAGGCGACCAGGCCGGGCTAGAAACGGCCATCGCCGAGGCACTGGACAATGGTTTGACGGTCAGTGAAGCCAAGGAAGCCCTCTCACAGCTATACGCCTACACCGGATTTCCTCGTTCACTCAACGCACTGGGAACACTGCAAAGGGTCCTGCAGCAGAGGAAAGATGCTGGGATCCACGACAATCCCGGTAAGGAGGCTGATGCGCTTCCCACGGATTATGATGCATTGAAACAGGGAACAGCCGTCCAGACACAGCTCACAGGAAAGCCTTTCAACTATAGTTTCGTCCCGGCAACCGACTATTACCTGAAGGCACACCTCTTTGGGGACATCTTTGCCCGTAACAACCTCAGCTTTGCCGACCGCGAAATCGTTACGGTAAGTGCCATCTCGTCGTTACCCGGATGTGAACCGCAACTGATAGCGCATGTATCCGGCGCAAGGAACATGGGAGTCAAAGATGCAGAACTTCGTGCGCTTCCCGCCCTGTTGGAAGAAAAAGTCGGACTGGCCGAGGCAGAACGCCTCCGCGGAGCATTACAGTCCGTCCTTGGTGACTCTCATGCCAGTGTCCAAACGGTAGACTTCTCCGTATGGCCGAAAGGACAGCCCAACACAGCCTACGCCCAGTATTTCACAGGCAACAGCTATCTTGCCGCGATGGATGGTGGTGTTGCCAACGTAACCTTCGAACCAAGGTGCCGCAACAACTGGCATATCCACCACAAGCAGGTCCAAGTCCTCATCTGCGTAGCCGGCCGCGGCTGGTATCAGGAATGGGGAAAACCTGCAGTTCAGTTAGTCCCCGGTACAGTTATAGAGATTCCGGAAGGGGTCAAGCACTGGCATGGTGCTGCGGCAGACAGCTGGATGCAGCATCTGACTTATCATAAGGATGTACAGGAAGGAGCCTCAAACAAATGGCTGGAGCCTGTTTCTGACAAGCAGTACGAAGAGGCAAACAATCTCCGTCCCTAGAGCCTCAGTATGGTGCCGAGCTTCAACCAGATGCCAGGCTGAGGAATATTCCCGTGGTCGAAATATACGGCATTGAGCAGGTTGTCAGCTTCAAGGTAGACATTCCATTTACCACCGTCCCATGATGCCTTGGCATCCACGAGGGAGTATGGGTGATATGTCCTCAGGACTCCGGTACCTTTTCCACCAATGTACTCCTCAAAACTGCCCACACGATCGTGCCATCGGTAGGAAAGGTTGATGTCCAGACACTTAAGCATGTTGAAATCTGCCTGGATGACAACCTTGCTGCGAAGGTACTCCAGAGCATAGTAGGACTGTATGCCCTCATCCGCCTTCTTGTCCTGATGCGTGTAAGCATAGCTTGCCGAAATAGACCTCAAGGGGAAGTCCGCCCTGCCGAGCAGGACTGCAGGCTCGGCCCGCGCAGTGAGCTCTCCGCCAAGGGATACTATCCGTGCATGGTTGACTGACTGCCAAGGCGAATCAGGGACGGAAGGATCACGGATCCAGTCTATCAGGTCCCGGCCATCCAGATAATACAGTCCGCCGACTATCCTGATACCGTTCGAAAGGTACTTGACTCCGGTTTCAAGTGACTGCATCTTCTCGGCCTTAAGGTTCTTGTCTGCCTTATAACCGCCGACCGAATAGTAGAGTTCCGTGAAAGATGGCATGCGAAGCGAACTGTTATAGGAAGCATACCATTTTAAATTGGGCGAGATCCGGTAACTAGCGTCTGCTCCGGGATAGATCCTGAATCCTTCCCCACCCATGGTATTACGGGAAACGTTAGCTCCCCCAGAGAACGAAAAACGTGAAAGGATTATGTTATGTTCCAGGAAAATACCCATATCCGTGCGGTTCAGCCCGACCTTGTAGAAGGCATCCTCTCCCCTCACCTTCCTGGACTCACTCAAGGGCTCGCCAAGATTGGTACTGACAATGTCTTCATTACGTACTTCCACTCCAAACACAGTCTTGCCGAAAGCGCTTTCGAACCAACTGTCAAGATTGATCCCTAATACATTGGTCCTGTGATAATTGTAGGGATATACATCTGGCCGGGAACGGAATAGTTCAAAACGGTCCCTTCCGTGGTTCCAGTAGATCCGCGGACGTAGATGCAAAGCTCCGGAGGACTGTCCTTGCAATGCAAGGAAGGTCTTGGCTGTATGTTCGAACTGATCGTCGAAGCGTGGGGAATAGAATGTTCCGGAACCGAAATCCTTGACTGACGCCCCGGCATGCCAGTTCAACTTGAAATCCTTGATGTCGGTATCACCTTTATAGAAAGCCTTCAATGTCCTGAAATCAGTGTTCAGTTCTCCTGATGAGTTCCTCGTGTAGCCATCGCTTCGGGAGTACCCTGCCGAAACGGAATGGCGAGCTCGCCTCCCGGCTTCCCTAAGGGACAGAGATGCTGAAGCAAGTCCATGCGAGCCACCCTCCAAACGTGCTTCAATACCGTCCCTTGAAGGTTTGCGTGTAACGATATTAATGGCTCCAAGCAAGGACGAAGTCCCATAGGTACGTCCTGCAGGTCCCTCAAGGATCTCAATCCGCTCGATTTCAGAGACAGGCACTGGGAAATCGGCTGAGTTATGTCCGGTCTGTGGGTCGGCGATGCTCACTCCGTCAAGAAGGACAGCGATCTGTTCGCAAGTTCCGCCCCGCAGGCTTATGTCTGTCTGTACACCTTCGGGACCCCTCTGGCGTACATCCACACCCACTGCAAACTTCAGCAGGTCATTTATGTTGGTTGCCGGAATGGAAGAAATGGCCAGGCTGTCCAGTACTGTGACCATCCTGGCGCTCTGGCCAAGGAATGCGGGAAGACGGCTTGCGGTGACGACAACACCCTCGAGCTTTTCATTGATTTCCTGCGCCTGGCAGGGCCCTCCGGCTAAAAAAGCCATGGAGGCAAAGAGAATAAGTGAAGATTTTTTCATTAGCGGCTGCAAAGGTAAAAAAATAACACAGTTTTTTAATAGATTTGCAATAAGATATCATGAAGCCATGAACAGGATCATCATTTTCGCCGCACTCGCCTGCCTTTGCTTCGGCGCTGCGTCATGTGGTTCCCCCCCTGAACCAAGTGTTCCAAAGGTCTCGATATTCTGCGACCATATAGAATCAGTAGCAAGACAGGAAGGTATTCCATTTGCCGAAGCTGCCAAGCTCATCAAGGACATAGGATTCACAGGAGCCGATGTCAGGGTCTTCCAGAAAGAAGATGAAATCAGGGCCCTTGACAGCCTTGGTTTCGAGCATGCCTGCGCAATTACCGACATCAATTATTCCAAAGGAGACCAGAAAGAGTTGGAAGACAAGACGATAGCTTTCATGGACGAGCATGGCTTCGACAGACTCCTTCTGGTCACTGGGTTGCTTCCTGAAGAAGGGATTCCCCAATCCGAGATAGTATTGGCCAGAGAACGCATAGCCGCTTTTGCGACCAGAGTGAAAAAACTTGGCTACACAATCATGGTGGAAGACTATGACAGCAAACGGTCACTCTGCTATGATTCGGAGCGACTGGATTCGCTGTTCAGTGTCGCCTCAGACCTTGGTCTTGTCTTCGATTCCGGCAATTTCATTTTCGCCGGGCAAGATGCTCTGGAACAGCTAAAGCATTTCAGGGACAGGATAGGGCACGTCCATCTCAAGGACAGGAAAACACAGGATGACATGACCTGCGTCCCCATCGGTACAGGTTGCATTCCTATCGGGGACATAATCTCCGACCTTTCCGGAAGCGGTTACCTGGGCTGGTTTACCGTCGAGCAGTTCGGATCACGTAACATGCTGGAAGACAGCAAGACTTCATACGATAACATAATCAGACTAATTACTAAATGAAATCACTAGGAGCAAAACCTTACCTTTTCCCGATGCCTACCTACATGATCGGGACTTACAATGAAGACAACACCGTGGACGTGATGATGATGGCCTGGGGCGGAATAGTTGACACAAATATGGTTGCCCTGAACCTGGAAGCTTCCCACAAGACGGTGAAGAATCTGCGCGATCGCAAGGCCTTCACACTTTCCATCCCAGGTACTGACACCATCAAGGAATCTGACTACCTTGGAACAGCCAGTGGCAACAAATACCCCGACAAGTTCGCGGTTTCCGGCCTTCACGCAGTTGGAAGTGAGAATGTTGACGCCCCCATCGTCACGGAATACCCAGTTACGCTTGAATGCAAGGTGGTGGAATTCCAGGACCAGCCATACGGCCTGAGAGTACTTGGAGAGATAGTCAATGTACTGGCAGACGAGAAGGTACTTGATGAAAAAGGCAAGATTGACGCCGGCAAGTTGCACGCTTTCGCATTTGACCAGATGAGGAACGACTACTATGCCATCGGAGAGAAAATCGGGACTGCCTGGCACGAAGGCTTGCCCCTGATGAAGAAATAGCAATAATCGCTCGATTTTGATTATCTTTGCAGTGAATGAAACTCACTGCGCTAATATTGTCCCTGCTGTTGACTTTCCTGTCAGGAGGAAAGACGGATACAGTCAGCACAGAGTCCAAGCAGGAAGACAATTACGGCTTAGCAGAGACATCTTCCACTGATAACTTTGCGGATAAAACCTCGAATAGGGAAATCTGCATTACCGCTGTACAAGGTTACACCTTTGCCGGGGGCAACAGCACCAATTCCATCTCCGTCCGGGTAACCCAGTCAGGAAGACGCCCTTTTCAGCAGATCCGTTCCACTTTCCGTATCGTAAAGAGTGGAAAAGTAATAGACAATAACCAACAACATCCATTCCTGTCACAGTCAATTGTGCATCTCGCAGGAATGTATCTGTCTGAGAGATACTTGTTTTCCATCTGCCGGCTACGGCTTTAGCAGATAGGCTCTTCACTGGTCCTTCGACCGGTTCGGAACGACAAAAACTTGTCTTTCCGAACGAAGTGCAGAATCTACAATCTCATTCAGAACAACCAAAATGACAATTATTTGGCTATTGGTCGGCCTGGGACTGATTGTCCTTGGCGCAGACTGGTTAGTTGATGGCGCGTCTTCAATCGCAAGAAAGGCCGGAGTGAGCGAATTCGTTATTGGACTCACGATAGTGGGCTTCGGGACATCATGCCCGGAGCTGGTAGTAAGTCTTACTGGAGCCCTTGAAGGGAATGCCGACATTGCCATAGGCAATGTGATAGGCTCGAATATTTTCAATGTCTTGTTCATTCTCGGGCTTACAGCATTGATATGTCCTGTAAGCATGAGCAAAGAAAACCGCAAAAAGGATATTCCCCTGACAATCGTGGTTACGGTCATGCTTCTGGCTTTCGGCCTTAACAGTACCCTGTGGGGAGCCGGTCCTGCCGACAGGCTTTCACGCTTGGAAGGTGCCATCTTCTTAGCTGCATTCGCCGCATACATAATTGAATCGTTCCTGACCGGGAAACCTGCCTCGGAAGAATCAGCAGACTCAAAAAACCTCAAGTTGTGGATGGCGGTCCTGCTTGTACTATCCGGGCTCGCAGGATTGATCTATGGAGGCAATTTATTCGTAGAGTCCGCTACCAAACTGGCAAGGGTGCTGGGTGTAAGTGACAAGTTCATTGCTGTGACTATCCTAGCCGGTGGAACTTCTCTTCCGGAACTGGCTACAAGCCTCGTCGCTGCCTTGAAGGGCAGGGACCAGCTGGCTCTAGGCAACATCCTTGGTTCGAACGTATTCAACATACTGCTGATCCTGGGTTCGTCAGCCTTGATTACGCCTCTTTCCTTTGCATCCATAACAAATGTCGATGCACTGGTTCTCTTGCTCAGCATGTTGCTCTTGTTAATATGGGCCTACACAGGCAGACGGGAACGTATCGACCGTTTGGAAGGCGCTATCATGCTTTTGCTCTTCGGAGCTTATTACACTTATTTATTCATAAGATTATAAACATGGAAATCACATTCAAAAAGGTCCACACTGCAAAGGACCTCACAATATCTGCCATTATAATGGCCGCTGGCATCGGCCTTTATTTCATAAACGCCGGAGTAGGAATTGTACTGGCAATCTGCGGCCTGCTTATGCCCAGCTTTTCGATTTCTCCAACTACAACTACGAGCCTGCCACCGAAATGGTGGAGCTCCGTGGTCAAAGGGCACAAACCCTGATTGGAAAATTATAAAGACGATATCGTGATCACACTTTTCCTCATCCTCATCGGGGTTGTCATCCTGCTCTGCATCTGGCTGAACAACATTTCATCCAGGATCGGTATTCCAACCCTCCTTGCATTCATAATGCTGGGCATGGTTTTCGGCAACAACGGCCTGGTTCCGCTCCAATTCGAAGACCATGCATTCGCAAAGGAGATCTGTACCGTCGCCCTGATATTCATCATGTTCTACGGCGGATTCGGAACACGCTGGGATGTTGCCAGGCCAATTGTAAGGGAAGCCGTTTTATTGGCATCCCTGGGCGTGATCCTGACCGCAGGTTTAACCGGACTCTTCTGCCATTATGCACTCCGATGGGGATGGGTGGAAAGTTTCCTGCTTGGTTCAGTAGTGAGTTCAACTGATGCCGCATCAGTATTCTCGATCCTAAGGTCAAAGAAACTCGGTCTCAAAAACAACACTGCTCCCATACTGGAAATGGAGAGCGGAAGCAATGACCCTTTTTCTTACATGCTAACAGCACTGATGCTGAGCATCCTGAACGGTAAAGCCACTGGGCTTGGAATATCCTGGATGCTATTCGCCCAACTTGCATTCGGAGCGGGGTGCGGCGTCCTTATTGCGAAAGTAGCCTCCTGGATATTGGATAGATTCCGTATAAAAGGAGAAGGTTTCGATTCGCTGTTCATTCTCTCCGTTGCAATATTGTCCTACGCTATTCCAGACCTGATCGGAGGGAATGGTTACCTTAGTACTTATATCGTAGGCATCATGCTGGGCAACAGCGATTTCCCCGGGAAAAAGGCCCTTGTCAACTTCTTTGATGGGATAACAGGCCTCATGCAAGTCCTTATCTTCTTCCTGCTGGGTCTGCTTGCCCGTCCGGCTCTGCTTCATAAGGCCGTGCTTCCTGCAATCGCAATATTCTTTTTCATGTTATTGGTAGCAAGGCCTCTTGCCGTAGCCGGCATCCTTACCCCATTCAGAAAGTATTCCTTCAAGCAGCAGTCCCTCATATCCTTCGTAGGCTTGAGGGGAGCGGCATCGATCGTATTCGCCATAATGGCTATGACTGACAATCCTCTTTTGGAGAATGATATCTTCAACATAGTCTTCTGCCTGGTACTCATCTCTATTTCCTTGCAGGGCTCATTGATCCCATGGGTGGCAGGTAAACTCGACATGCTGGATGCGGATACCGATGTCATGAAAACTTTCAATGATTATTCCGAGGGTACCCAGATGCAGTTCGGGAGCATAGATATAGACCCGATGAGCAACTGGTCCGGAAAGAAAGTCATGGATCTGGGTCTGCCAAGGAATGTCCTTATAGCTCTTATACTCCGCAACCGGGAACGCATCATCCCACGCGGAGAAACAATGCTTGAAGCCGGAGACACTTTGGTGATCTTGAAAACATAGCCTTTCAATAATTCTAACTATCTTTGCGTGAAATCGATAAAATCATAAAGCCAAGATACGACCATGAAGAGAATTCTGTTTTTCACGATTCTGGCAATAGCTGCCAGTCTTTCTACATCTTGCGGAAATGCCAGCTCTAAAATCAAAGTAAAAGATGAGGGATCCGTGGTTTATTTCACTAAGGAGATTACCCCAGAGAGCCTGATCAAGATTTATGAGGCGCTCGGAGTAGAAGCAAAAGGCAATGTCGCCGTAAAGATCTCGACTGGAGAATCCATGCTTTCGAATCACCTGCGTCCTGAGCTTATAGGTCCGTTCGTTCAGAAGGTCGGTGGCACCCTTGTGGAGTGCAACACCGCTTACGGAGGGAACCGTTCACAGACCGAGATCCATCGCAAGACCATCGAGGAACATGGCTACAATGCCATCGCAAAGGTCGACATCATGGACGAGGAAGGAAGCATCAAGATTCCCGTCAAGGATGACAAGTGGATCAAGTACGACATCGTGGGCTCACACATCCAGAACTATGATTTCATGATCAATCTCGCCCACTTCAAGGGCCACGCCATGGGTGGATTCGGCGGCGTACTGAAGAACGCCTCCATCGGAGTCGCATCGTCTGACGGCAAAGTGAATATCCATTCTGCCGGTCAGGTTGAAGAGGCCAATCCGGAAGGTGATCTCCACGCACCCGACGGCTGGTTCGAATCCCCGGAGAAAAACACCCCTTTCATAGAGTCGATGGCAGCTGCCGCGCAAGCCGTACATGACTATTTCAAGGCAAAGAATGGAATTGTCTACATCGATGTAATGAACAACATCTCGATAGACTGTGACTGCGACGGCAATCCTCATGCACCAACGATCCAAGACATCGGAATCGCAGCTTCCCTCGACCCTGTCGCATTGGACAAGTTCTGCCTCGACCAGGTGATGAACCTTCCTAACGATAATAACAACGACACCAAGGCCCTCATCGACAGGATCAATCAAAGACATGGCGTCCGTATCGTCTACCGTGCGGAGGAAAACGGTATGGGTTCTACCAAATACAAAGTAGTGGAATTGTAATATTCTCCACATGAAAAGACTGCTTATCATCACATTGCTCGCAACTGCAATAGTCCAGCTGCAGGCCCGCCCGGGAAAGAAGATAACCATAGACGGCAATCTACCAGCGGGAAACATAGTCGTAGAAAAGATTTCCGGAGACACTGTCTACGTAAAGCCAGACATGTCAGGTCACAAAGGCGAATGGTTCTACTGGGCCATGAGGGTACGTGGCGCACAGGGCAGAACCCTGGTCTTCATGTTTCCGCGCACCTGTGTAGGAGCTCGCGGACCCGTGGTGTCGCTCGACAAAGGCAAGACCTTCTTCTTTGGAGGAGGACGTACCGGAAAGACTTTCACCTGGACTTTCGGTCCGAAGGACAAGGATGTATTCCTCTACGAATGCCATCCCTACCTTCCCGGGCATTGGAAGCAGTTTCTCCGCTCCATAGGCAAAGGACAGTTCGAAACGGATGTCCTTTGCCTGAGCCGGAGCGGATATAAGGTGCCGTTCGCCACTTTCGGCCGGCTCGATGGAAAGGAGAAGCACCGGGTGGTGATCTCCGCCAGGCATCATTGCTCCGAAACCATGGCCGGCTACGTGATGGAAGGCATCATCAAAGGAATATGTTCCGACGACAAGACCGGAAAGTGGCTCCGCGAGAACGTGGAATTCACGGTGGTCCCATTCGTGGATTATGACGGAGCAGTCAACGGGGACCAGGGGAAGAACCGTGATCCGCACGACCACAACAGGGATTATGGACAGTTCATCTACCCCGAGACCAGGGCCCTGGCAGACAAATACCTTGAAAAGGATCCGGAAGTGATACTCGACCTTCACTGTCCATGGATTTCCAGCGGGGTGAATGAGTTCCTTTACAATCCCCTTTCAAATCCCGAGATCACACCGGACATCGCCGCTGAAGAGTTCTTCACGAAATGTATCGAGAAAAATGCTGAAGGCTTGCCGTACGACCCCGCGAACAATGTTCCGTTCGGAACGAGCTGGAACACCAACGCCAATTATGCAGACGGCTTGTCATGCCTGAACTGGGCAAGGCTCAACGTACCTGGAGCACGTGTGTGCCGCTGCTTCGAAATTCCTTTCGCCAACGCCGGAGGAACCGAAGTCAATCCTGAATCATGCAGGGTTTTCGGAAAGAGCCTCGCCTCTGCACTTGTCGATCTGTTCAACTACCTGTAATCGAACAAGACAGTCGCCTTTGTGTCGTGATCCGTCCTGACACGGATCCACCTCGCCTGGAATGAGGTTGGGAAAAGGTGCCTGAACTCCTGCCCATTGGCGACTGCAAAGTCAGAATAATGGAACCACTGTCCGTCTCCGGTGGGATCCACTTCGATTGTGAAAACCACTTCACCGGAAGATTCATGAGACAGTGTCATTTCGCGCCTGTCATAGAAACCAATCAGGAAAGGATCTGAATACTCTCCTGCCCTGACTTCCGTACCGATCCATGGCCCGCCGTGCCCGGTGGGCTTGCCAAGTTTCCAGAGATCATCTATCGTCCCAGCCCAGATCGCGGCCTTGCGGTCCGGAGAGAAAACCACACGGGGATTCTTCCTCGCAGCAGAGTGGTCTATTCCGGTCATGACAAGCATTCCCCGGTAGGATGCGTAATCATGTATTCCGAAATCATGGGAAGCGATCGGGCGGACCTTTGCGTAGCCGTCCGCATTTTCGGCAGGCAGCTCATAGAATGTTCCGCCAAGCGAAAGAAGGTCACGCTCGGTCACCACTTCCCGGCATATTCTCAAAGCCCCGGTCCTGGTCTTTTCTGCATATTCTTCCCTTCCGAGAGGCAGTCTCCAGCGCCTTCTCTTATCATCCACGATCAAGATGGAACCTTCCTGGTACTCAACCACTCCGGTAGGTATCCCCAGCTTCTCGCGGATATGCCCCGCCATCAAGGAATCATCCTTCGCAAGCAGGTTCATCCCGCTATCCAATTCGTAGTATCTCTCCCCATCGGCGGTACTTGCAAGGATTCCGAGGGCACGGCGCTGATCCGGAAGACCATAAAGAAGTCCCTGGGAGTCATTGGTTTCCGTCACCTTGGCAAGTCCCTTGAAGATCGGATCAGGGGATGTTCCGCGTGTTTCCTTCGGCGCGTAGACGAATGTCAGGTCCGCAAGGATGTCAGATAAGCTTATGGCCCTGATCCACACTCCATCATCGTTACTATCGAAAGGAACGAATTCCGATTCGCCGCCACCTACGGAAATGGTTTTCAGGTCAACCCACTGTCCGTTACCTTTCTTATCTACCTGGAAGGTAATCTGTGCGTCCTTATCTGAACGGTTTGCTATCCAAGCGCAGCGGTTGTCCCATCCATTGAACAGGAAAGGATCGGAAGGGACATTGGCTTGCACCTCATCCTTAAGCCACACAGATCCCCCCGCAGTGACTGGCCCTAGATTGTCCGGCTTGTCATATGAGGTGAACCAAAGATTGGAATTGGACTGGCCGGGTCCACCAATTCCACCTTTCTGCTTGCGAGTGTTCAGGAACTCGCTCTGCGCAGAATCATCACAACCGAAGACAAGCCTGCCGTTCCACTCGGTGAAATCAGCAATTACCTTAAGATATGCTCCGCGAGGACGTATTCCCGCGGAATTGCTTGTTGAGAATGATCCTGGAAAATGCCAGAACATCCCGTGCATTGTCATAAGATATTCAGGATCCGCCCCTTCCGGAGCCACGTTTCGGATCCTCGGCCATTCCGTATTCCATCCATGGGCTCCGTCATAGGCAAAACTTGCCTTAGGGAGGCGGTAGAAACTCCACCCCTTCTGTGGTTCGCGCACTGCCAGGATCACGGACCTGTAGTCCCAGCCGAGCGACCAGATCGGATCTGTAGCCGGAGACGGATTGCCATGGATCCCACCGGGGCCGGTAATGTCTGTGAACTGATTACGTCTGATAAGGGTCCAGTCCTTGCCATCCCATTCGACCAGGGCGCCGGAAGGGATGTCGAACTGCTCCTTGGCAAGGGCTCCTTCTTCACCGTTGTTGGAATAGACCACAACCCCTTGTCCTGAATAGAATCCCTTACCGTGATAGCCTGGGAACATGGTGCAAAGGTCTCCGGTAAATCCATCCTTCCGCTTCTTGTTGCCGTCAGTGTAAAGTTCGACCGCGTCGAGGGAATGGACATCGACATCATAAAAACCGGCCTCCATCGTAGCCAGAAGTACCCTGTTCCCAGGATCTTCCAGATGACGGGATACTCCGGTGTAACGGCCTGGATACTTTTCCAGAGACAGGGCCCTGACATTCTTGTCGGCATCGATGGCGTAAGGTCCGATGAACAGCTGGCCACTTTCATCATGGATCATCCTGTCGGCATGCGTTCCTCCCACGCTCTCCGGCCTGACTATTTCCTCCAGCGACGGGGTGATCTGGTAGAGTTTGTCATCGGAACCGAAAGGTTCGTGAGGTGAATATGTCACCGCCCAGAGATCGCCCTGCCAGGGGACAACCGCCCCCGTCCCGCATTCACCCTGCGAATTATAGAATGCCAGATGTGGATAGATTCCGCTGAATTCCCTTGGAGAGGTCTCTTTCACTTTGGAAACGCACGAGACCAAAAGGCAGACAGAGATCAAAGCTGTCAATTTTCTTACTACCATAGCTGCTGACTTATTGTATCACAAAATAAAGAAATATTCATAACTTTACAAGCACAATGATCGGAACCATCGTCAACACTGCCTGCATCATCGTAGGTTCTCTCGTCGGGACACTTTTCAAAAAGGGTCTCGGTGAGAAGTACAGGACCATCCTGTTCAATGCCATGGGCCTAGCATCTTTAGCCTTGGGTGCAAATTCCTTCGTCCAGAACATGCCAAAGAGCGAGTTCCCTGTCCTGTTCATACTCAGCCTTGCCTTAGGCGGAATCGCCGGAACCGCGCTGGACATTGACGGCAGGACCAAAAGGCTTGTCTCCAGGTTCGGCGGGGAGTCTTTGGCACAAGGCCTGATCTCTGCCTGCCTCCTATTCTGCATAGGTACTTTTTCGATCGTAGGGCCTGTCCTCAGCGCCCTGCAGGGGGACAACACCTTCCTGTTCACAAACTCCACCCTGGACCTTGTCACTTCAATGGTGTTCGCCACGACTTATGGAATAGGAATCATGCTTGCAGCACCAATCCTGTTCCTCTGGCAGGGTACATTTTACATGATAGCCAAACTGGCTTCGACCAGCGCGATCCTCCAGGGCACCCTTGTCAATGAACTTGCCATAGTCGGTGGAGTCCTTATCATCTCCTCCGGTCTTTCAATCCTCAACATCAAGGACTGCAAGACCCTGAATTATCTTCCAGCCCTTCTGGTCCCTGTGATCTGGTTCCTTATCCGGGGGCTGTTCTGAAAATTTATTTTAGTATTTCGACTGAAAACACTAATTTTGTAACCCGTATTCAAATCAAGTCTCTTATGAAATACGGGTTCGACAACGACAAATACCTCAAGATCCAGTCTGAGCACATCAAGCAGCGCATCGCCACCTTCGGCGACAAACTCTACATGGAATTCGGCGGCAAGCTGTTCGACGATTACCATGCAAGCAGGGTACTTCCCGGGTTCGAGCCCGACAGTAAACTGAAGATGTTGATGCAGATGAAGGACGACGCCGAAATCGTCATCGTCATCAGCGCCGTGGACATCGAAAAGAACAAGGTCCGCAGTGACCTTGGAATAACCTACGACATGGATGTCCTCCGCCTCAGGGACGAGTTCATGGCCAGGGATCTGAGCGTCAACAGCGTCGTGATCACCCATTTCAACGGCCAGTCCAGTGCCGAAGCCTACCGCAAGCGCCTGGAGAACATGGGAATACGTGTCTACTACCACCACACGATAGAAGGCTATCCCCACAATGTGGCCCTTATCGATTCAGAAGAAGGGTTCGGGAAGAATGACTATGTTGAAACCACGAAGCCTCTGGTTGTCGTCACCGCCCCGGGTCCCGGAAGCGGCAAGATGGCCGTCTGCCTGAGCCAGCTCTATCAGGAGAACAAGCGCGGGATCAAGGCTGGATACGCGAAGTTCGAGACCTTCCCTATCTGGAACCTGCCACTCACCCACCCTGTAAACCTGGCATATGAGGCGGCTACCGCCGACCTCGAGGATGTCAACATGATCGACCCCTTCCATCTCGATGCATATGGTACAACTGCAGTCAACTACAACCGGGACGTTGAGATATTCCCAGTGATGAATGCACTCTTTGACGACATCTATGGAAACACTCCGTACAAATCGCCGACAGACATGGGAGTCAATATGGCCGGATTCTGCATCAGCGACGACGAGGTGTGCCGCGAAGCTTCCTTGCAGGAAATAATAAGGCGCTACTACACAGCCCTTTGCAACTTTGCCGACGGGAAGGCCACAGAAGCCGAGGTCAACAAGATCGCCCTTCTGATGAAGAGGGCCAAGATTACTACCGCAGACCGGAAGTCCACAGTAGCGGCCAAGGCAAGGCTGGAAGAGGCCGGTGTGGCCACTGCAGCCATCGAACTTGGAGACGGGACAGTCCTTACAGCGGCTACCAGTCCCCTGTTGGGGCCCAGTGCTGCCTTGCTTCTGAATGCCCTTAAACATCTGGCAGGAATAGCTCATAATGTAAAGCTTATCCCACAGACCATGATCGAGCCGATCCAGAAGACAAAGGTAACCTACCTTCATGGCAAGAATCCACGTCTTCACACAGATGAGGTGTTAGTTGCGATATCCATGGTGAGCCTTCTTGATGAGAACTGCAAGATGGCCCTGGACCAGCTTCCGAGCCTCAAAGGAGCCCAGGTCCATTCGACCGTGATGCTCAGTGAAGTCGACCGCAAGACATTCAACAAACTCGGCATCGGCCTGACCTGCGACCCTGTCCGCAAACTCAAGGACCGCCAGAGAGATGACTGATTATTCGAACAAAAAACGTATATTTAGCGCAAATTATCCCGAATCATGAACAAAAATGTATTCAAGTATTTGATGGTGGCGGCTCTGTCCGTCCTCCTTCTGGCCGGATGTGCCGGCAAGAAAGCTCCCGAAGAAGTAACCAAGTTCCCGAAGAAACTCCCTGTAGGAGTCCAACTCTACAGCGTCCGTACAGACCTTGAGGCTGATTTCTATGGAACCTTGAAGCAGATCCGCGAGATGGGCTATGCAGGTGTCGAGTTCTACGGTGAGTACTATGGCAATTCCGTGGCCCAGGTCAAGCGCTGGTGCACCGAACTTGGTCTTATTCCCTTCTCCAACCATGTCCCTTTCCAGCAGATGATCGACGATGTGGACAAGGTGATTGAAGAGAACACCATCCTCGGAGTCCAGTATATCGTTTTCCCTTACATGGATGAGGCCAGCCGTCCCGGAATCAATCCTGAGCAGTTCAAGGAGACCGTGGCAAAACTTGGCGAGATCGGTGCAAAGGTACGCGAGGCCGGTTTCCAGCTTCTCTACCACAACCATGATTTCGAGTTCGTAGCCCTGCCCGACGGCACCCTAGGCTATGACGCCATCTTCAGCAACAACTCACGCGAGAACCTCCAGAACGAGCTGGACGTCTGCTGGTGCGACTACGCCGGCCATGATATCTGCGAGACTCTTGAAAGGTACAAGGGCGGAGTTCCCGTGGTACATCTCAAGGATTACAAGCTAGAGGGACACCTCAGTTCGGCACCTTACGCCCTGATCGGCATTACAACCGATAATTCCATGAAGGACGAAGGCGGTTCATTTGAGTACCGTCCCCTCGGCTGCGGACAGGTTGACATGGAAAAGGTCATCCTCAAATCCATGGAGATCGGCACCCAGTGGCTTTGCGTAGAGCAGGACGAGCCCAGCATGGGACTCAGCCGCCTCCAGGGCGTCGCCAAGAGCGTCGAGTACCTCCGCTCCCTCGACCTGATGTAGCTTCAGGCTTCATCTAAGCCGCCTCATGAATCACATAGGCGAAATCATTTCGCTCATCGTAGCGGTTTCATGGACCTTCTCCGCCTGGTTTGCCGACAAGGCAAGCAGGCGGATTGGTTCTATGGTGACGAATGTGATCCGTCTCGCTCTCGCCACCTTATTCTTAGGTATCCTGCTTTGGATAACCACCGGTCATCCCTACCCTGTCTTCGCAGATGGGAAGGCATGGCTATGGCTGGCGCTTTCCGCCCTTGTAGGTTATGTCTTCGGTGACTTTTGCCTGTTCAACTGTTACATTGCAATAGGCCCCAGGTTCGGACAGCTCCTCATGACCCTTGCTCCACCCTGTGCTGCAATTGCAGGCTTTTTCCTGCTTGGAGAATCACTGAGCTGGAAATCGGTCCTCGCCATGTTCGTAACCCTAGCCGGTATCGCGATCTCCATCCTCACCAGAGGCGGTGAAAAGCACCACCTCCAACTCTCCCTTCCCTTGAAAGGAATCATCCTCGGAATAGGAGCAGGAATAGGCCAGGGCGTAGGCCTTGTCCTTAGCAAGGTCGGCATGGAATACTATTCCGAATCCATCCCTACAGATGCAACGGCAATGATGGAGAGCATGCTTCCATTCGCCTCAACGATGATAAGGGCGATTGTAGGATTTGCCGGATTCTTCATCCTCCTGACGCTGCAGAAAGGTCTTGGCAACCTGAAGGCCGGCATCCTTGACAAAAAGGGTATGAAATACGCCACGCTCCTGACCATTTTCGGCCCGGCTCTAGGAGTCTCGCTTTCACTCATGGCCGTCCGCTACGCCAATGCGGGAATAGCCTCAACTCTGATGGCCCTCACTCCGGTTCTCATCCTCTTCCCGGAGGTCCTTATCAACAAACAGAGGATCAAGCCCAAGGAGATCCTGGGTGTCACAATCTGCATGGCCGGAGTAGCCATGTTCTTCCTCCTTTAGACTACAGGATATTCAGGAACACCGTGATCACGGTGGTATTGATTATGTCCACGAACATCGCGCCGATAATCGGCACGATGATGAATGGATTGACGGCATGACGGTACTTGAAGCAGACAGCCGACATATTCGCCATGGCATTCGGAGTGGCACCCAGGCCGAAGCCGCAGAGTCCGCTGACCAGGACGGCCGCATCGTAATCCTTGCCAAGGGCGCGGAAGGCTACGAAATAGACAAACACTGCCATGAACGCCACCTGGGCAAGGAGGATCACGCAGAGAGGCAGCATCAGGCTGGCAAGTTCCCAAAGTTTCAAAGAGGACATCGCCATGCCCAGGAAGAGCGAAAGGCAGATGTCTCCAAGGGCGATGATCTTCTCCATGCACAGGACATCTTTCCCTCCTGAATATGCTTCAGTGACATTCCTGATAAGACAGGCAGCGATCAAGGAGCCGAAATAGGTCGGGAAGGTTATTCCCGTCAAAGCCAGGAGCCTGCTCAGGCACATACCGGCGGCCATTGCAATGACGAGAAGGTAGACGGCTTTGGTATAGTCACGGAAAGAACTCTCGTGGGACTGGGAGCGCTCTTCCTTCGAAGATGGTGAAGCCTCGGTAGCCTCCAGACCAGTCAGGACATCCTGGGAAGAGGATTCTTCTGCAAGGTGACGTCTCCTGATCAGTGACTCTGCAAGAGGCCCCCCGATCATTGATCCTGCGACGAGCCCGAATGTCGCACAGGCCATGGTAATCGAGGATGCACCTTTTAGTCCCATGCTTTCAAGTACAGGAGAAAAACCACCTGCAGTTCCATGACCTCCGCACATCGGTATGGAACCTGCAGCCATGCCGACAAGAGGGTCAAGGTCCATGCCCTTCGCAATCCCGACAGACAGCAGGTTCTGGATTACAATCAGGACGGCCACGAGAAGGATCATCACGATCAAGGAACGGCCTCCCTGCTTCAGGGCTTTCATATTGGACTGGAAGCCTACGGAGGTGAATAAAAGCATCATGCAGATGTCCTTTATTGTACCGTCGAAAGAGAACTCCACCCCGAGAAGGCTGTAGCATGCTAGAGTCAGAAGGGAAATAAGGATCCCTCCGGAAACCGGCGCAGGAATACAGAAACGCTTGAGGAAAGGAACGGTTCGGGTAAAGAACATGCCGAGGACGAGGGCTATTACGCCTACTCCCGCGGTCTGGAACATGTCAAGTGATAGCAGATGATGCATCTGGGGTCGGTTTGCTCCATAAATATCGGGAAAAATATCGGATAATCATGACTTTATTTTTATATTTACGACATGAGTGACAGTGTTTTCAAGAGATGGCTTAGGGGTGTGTTCTACATTAATGACCAGATCGACACCGAGGAAGCCGCACAAAGGATCAAAGGCAGCATCGCCTTCAGGGGGCCAAATGTTTGGATCCTTGCGTTCTCGATAATCATCGCGTCTGTTGGCCTTAACGTCAATTCCACCGCGGTCATCATCGGCGCCATGCTCATCTCTCCCCTGATGGGGCCAATAATGGGAATCGGCCTGTCTCTTGGTACCAACGACAGGAATCTCCTGGTAGACAGTTTCAGAAACCTTCTTGTTATGGTCGTGGTCAGCGTGCTGGCCGCATTGATATATTTCCTTATCTCGCCTCTTAACCTTGTCAACCCAACGGAATTGCTTTCCAGGACAAGGCCCACGATTTACGATGTCCTGATCGCACTTTTCGGCGGCCTTGCCGGAATCCTGGAAAGTTGCCGCAAGGAAAAAGGTACCGTACTTTCAGGAGTCGCAATCGCCACAGCCCTCATGCCTCCTCTTTGTACTGCAGGCTACGGGCTGGCAAAGGGCAACATGCAGTACTTCTTCGGGGCAATCCTGCTCTTCATGATCAATGGCGTCTTCATCATCCTCGCGACCTACATAATGACCAAGTACCTGAGGTTCAAGGAAGCTGAATATCCCAACCCTGCGACAGCCAAGAAGACCAGGACACTGATGACGCTTGCTATCCTTGCAGTAACGGTCCCAAGCCTCTGGAGTGCGGTGCTGATGGTCGGAGACAACAATTTCGAGAGGAATGTCAAAAGTTTCATCTCCGAGAACAAGTATTTCAGCCAGGGCTACATCTACGACTACAAGATCCACAACGAGAAAGGCGAGGCACGCAAAGTCGATATCTTCTACGCTGGCAACAGGCTCAATGAAGACGAAATGAACACCCTTACGGCTTCCGCTGCCAGACATGGAATCGATCCGGGGAGACTCAATATCATGGAGAGCGATTTCGGTTCAGTGGACAATGCGACAGACCGTCTGCTCAAGGGCCTGTATGAAAGGGCCGATGACGAGCTCGCACGTAAGGATGCCCAGATAGAGAAGCTCCAGAAGGAAATCTATGAACTGAAAGGGATGGACATCAACTACAGAAGGATTGCCCGTGAAGTACGCTACAGCTATCCCGAGATCAAGGACATAACGATAAGCAAGGGTGCGACGGTGGATGACAGCCTGAGGGTAAAGGAATGTACCATTGTCATGGCCCATTCAGACAAACCATTGCCCCAGAATCAGATAAACAAGGTGGAAGAGTGGTTGAAACTGAGGCTTGAAGACACTACTGCAACAGTACATAATATTATTGACAAATAAACTATTAAACGGACGACAAAAATGAAAAGGACGATTCTGGTCGTTATCGCAACCCTCCCCCTTCTTCTGTTCGGTTGCGGGACTTCAAAAAGTGTTTCCACCGCCGGAACTGACGATAGTGTCAACATCGGCTACACCAGTACTTCAAAGAATAAGATGTCCGGCTCGGTCGGTCATGTTAAGAACAAGGACAACCGTGTCTATGATTCCATCTTCGATTATTTCCGCGACAAGGTCCCGGGTGTCAGGGTAGAAGGATCCGATCCGGCTTCCACAAAAGTCTACATCAGGGGCATCAATTCCATAGAAGCCCCTTCAGACCCTCTGTTCATCGTGGACGGTGTGACCGTAGACGACATCTCCAACATAAACCCGTACGAAGTGAAGTCCGTTGATGTTCTCAAGGATTCCGAAGCTGCCATCTACGGAGTCAGGGGCACGAACGGAGTGATCATCATATTACTCAAGAAATCTGGAGAATAAGTCGAATTTTTTATTATTTTTGCAGCCAAGTTGAACTAAACAAATTTTTATGTGTCTAAATGAAGAAACTGGTTGTTTTAGCGGCTTCGATCCTGCTCTACACCCTTGCCCAGGCGCAAGAGGGTAGCGATTCCGGCACCAGTGCCGGGATTACCATCATTCCTAGGGTTGACGTAAATCCTACATTCTATGATGGAAAGTTTGATGAGGTAACTCTTGGCAATTCTTCACTCTACACCCTCTTCGAGGGCAACATCTCCGAGAATCTTTCCTTCAGTGTCTGCAACCATTGGCTCAGTTCTGAACCGAAGTACCTTTACCAGAACACCTGGCGTTCCGACGACGTGAACTGGTGTGACTGGGCGTACCTGGAGTATTCGCTCGGTAATTTTCTGATCACTGCCGGAAAGCAGGTTATCACTTTCGGTGGTTTCGAACTGGAAGAGTACGACTTCGACGTCCACCTGGACATGATGAGCGGCCTCTTCAACAATTTCCAGTGCTACCAGTGGGGCGGAAAGTTCGGCTGGATGAATAACAGAGAAAGCACAGGATTCTTCCTCCAGGCCACCGGCTCCCCCTACGGCGAGAAGCCTTTCGACAGGATGACTTATTCATTGCAGTACCAGGGCAACTACGGCCCCTTCAACATGCTCTACAGCACCAACTTGGTCGGGAACTGGGGTAATGGATATGAATGGATGTTCACTCTCGGCAACAAACTCGAACTCGACGCCTGGACCCTCGGTCTCGACGTTTCCAACAAGGTCGGCGATCCCCTGTTCATCCTGAGGGACGGCGTCACAGCCTTCGCCACCGCCAAATACAATCCTTCCGACAAATGGGAATTCCTCGGACGCTGCGGCTACGAAAAATCCACGAAAGACATGTTTGACGTCATACTTCCACTTCCGGTGACCGTAACATATCCTGGATCCGACAGCTGGACGCTCGGCGCCGCTGCCCACTGGTTCCCCCTCAGGGACAGCCAGGACCTCAGGCTGCATGCCGCGGCTGCCTACAACAGTGGTTTTGACATGGTCTCCCTCACCTTGGGAGCAATTTACTATCTTAGATTTCCCAGGTCAAAATAATGAAGGATAACAAGAACGTTATTATCGACATCGAGCATCTCTCGAAGTCGTTCGGAGATCATCAGGTCCTCAAGGATATCTCCCTCTACATCCGCAAAGGCGAATTCGTAACCCTGCTTGGACCTTCAGGTTGCGGCAAGACCACCCTCCTGAGGATGATTGCAGGTTTCCTTCAGCCCGACGAGGGCACCATCATGATGGAATGGGACAGCAAGGGCGGCAAGACCGAGTTCCGCGACGTCGCCGGAATTCCTCCCCACCAGCGTCCCCTTAACACTGTGTTCCAGCGCTACGCTCTCTTCCCTCACCTTGATGTCTACGACAACATCGCCTTTGGACTCAAGCTTCAGGGCGTTCCGAAAGACGAGATCGACACAAGAGTAAGGAAGGTTCTCAAGCTCGTGAGCATGAGCGATTACGAGGACCGTGACGTAGAATCCCTCTCGGGTGGTCAGCAGCAGAGGGTCGCTATTGCAAGGGCCATCGTCAACAGGCCCAAGGTGCTCCTTCTGGACGAACCGCTTGCGGCACTGGACCTAAAGATGAGGCAGGACATGCAGATCGAGCTCAAGGAGATGCACCAGAAACTGGGAATAACATTCATCTATGTCACTCACGACCAGAGTGAAGCGCTGACCCTCAGCGACACCGTCGTGGTCATGAATGAAGGCAAGATCCAGCAGATAGGAACTCCCATCGACATCTACAATGAACCAGTCAACTCCTTCGTGGCAGACTTCATCGGAGAAAGCAACATCCTCAACGGAACGATGGTCCATGACCGCAAGGTCAATTTCATAGGCCACGACTTTGAGTGTGTGGACGAAGGATTCGGTGAAAACAATCCTGTCGATGTGGTAATCCGCCCCGAGGACGTCTACCTTGGCTACGAACTGGAAGGTGCACAGTTCTCGGGGACCGTGAAATCCTGCGTGTTCAAGGGCGTCCATTACGAGATGTATGTCGAAACCGATTCCGGCAACGAACTCCAGATCCAGGACTACGACGCCTTCGAACCCGGAAGGACCGTGCAGATGCTCATCCACCCGGACGACATCCAGGTCATGAAAAAAGAGAGAGTCGAGAATGTCATTGACTGCAAGGTCATCGACGAGACCCACATCGAGATGTTCGGCGAGGAGTTCGAGTGCGCACCGATTTCAGGGAATGTGGAAAGTGGAACTCCTGCAAAGGCCCGCATCCAGTTCTCCAAGGTCGACCTCATGGACCATGAGGAAGAAGGAAACGCCAGCGGAGAAGTCTGGTTCATCCTCTATAAAGGCAACCACTACCACCTCACCGTCAAGACCGAGAGTGGTGACTATGTCTATGTCGACACCAACGACATCTGGGACAAGGGCGACCTTGTCGGTATAAAGATCCTTCCTGAAGACATAATCGTGGAGACAGCCGATGAGCAAGAGAAGTAACTGGGCAATCCCCTATTTCATATTCCTCGTGCTCTTCGTAGTCCTGCCGCTTGTCCTGATCGTGGTCTATGCCCTCCAGGACGGAAACGGAAGCTTCACCCTGAGCAACGTGACCCGCTTCTTCACCGACAGCGATGCGCTCAGCACATTTGCAGTGTCGGTTGAGGTAGCAATCGAAAACACGCTTATCTGCCTCCTATTAGGTTACCCTGCAGCTTACATACTCGCAGACAAGAACCTCAACAAGAGCGCGGTAACCGTGATCCTTTTCATCCTGCCTATGTGGATCAACGCACTGATGAGGACCCTCGCCACTGCCGAACTCTTCAACGTCTTCGGCTTCACCCTCGGGAAGGGCACCCTCCTCTTCGGTATGGTCTACGACTACCTCCCGTTCATGATCTACCCGATCTACAACGTACTCCTGAAGATGGACAAGTCTTACGCAGAAGCGGCCTCCGACCTCGGAGCCACTCCTGTGCAGGTCTTCGGCAAGGTTACCCTCCCTCTCTCCATGCCGGGCATATTCAGCGGCATCCTGATGGTCTTCATGCCTACGGTCAGTACCTTTGCGATCTCTGAGTTCCTCACGAACAACAAGATCAAGCTGTTCGGTACCATTATCCAGGAGAACATCAACTCTTCAATGTGGAACTACGGCGCAGCCCTCTCACTCATCATGCTTGTCATAATCGGACTTACGACTATCCTGCTCGGAGGAGACGAGAGAGAAGTTGAAGGAGGGACCATCTGATGAAAAAGTTATTCGCACAAGCCTACATCTGGGTCCTGCTGGTTCTGCTCTATGCTCCAATCGTGTTCATAGCCATCTTCTCGTTCACAGAGGCAAGGACACTTGGCAACTGGACAGGATTCTCCATCGAGCTGTACAAGCACATTTTCTCAGGCGGAGTGAACGGAGGAGCCAGCCTGATGGCTGCCATCAAGAACACCCTGGTCATCGCCCTCGTCGCCGCTACCTTCTCCACCCTGCTAGGAACCGTCTCTGCCATAGGAATATACAACCTCAAGGGACGGAAGAAGAAGACCATACAGTTCCTGAACAACATCCCGATGATCAACCCGGACGTTATCACCGGTGTATCCCTGTTCCTTCTGTTCGTCTTCCTGCATTTCTCGCAGGGCTACCTGACCGTCATCCTCGCGCACATCTCGTTCTGTACACCATACGTGGTGCTCAGCGTGATGCCGAAGCTCGGACAGATGAATCCGAACATCTACGAAGCTGCCCTGGACCTCGGAGCTACCCCTTCACAGGCGCTCCGTAAGGTTCTGATCCCTCAGCTTCGTCCCGGAATGCTTTCAGGCTTCATCCTGGCTTTCACGATGTCGCTGGACGACTTCGCAGTGACCTTCTTCACAAGGGGCACGATCGGCCTTGAGACTCTTTCTACCTACATCTACGCAGATGCCCGCAAGGGAGGCCTCACACCTGAGCTCAGGCCACTCATGACATTGATTTTCACCATAATACTGATCCTGCTCGTGATAATGAACGTTAGGCAGGCAAAGACAAACAAAAAATAATGAAAAGATTACTCAGCATCTTGGCTGCGGCATTGATGGTGGCCGCATGCTCGTCAGACAGGGATCACATCCTCAAGGTCTACAACTGGAGCGACTACATCGATGAGGCGCTCATTGGAGAATTCGAACAGTGGTACGAGGAACAGACCGGAGAACCGGTCAAGGTCGTCTACCAGACTTTCGACATCAACGAGACCATGCTCTCCAAGATCGAGAAAGGTCATGAGGACTACGACGTTGTCTGCCCTTCCGACTACATTATCGAAAGGATGCTCCGCTCAGACCTTGCCCTTCCCATCAACATGGATTTCGGAGAGACACCGAACTACATTGAGGGCAGCCTCTCCCCCTACCTGACCAAATGCCTCAAGGATCTCAAGACCGGAGACAAGGATGCCAGCAAATACGCTGTTGCCTACATGTGGGGCACCACGGGCTTCATCTACAACACCAAGTTCGTCGATCCCGAGGACCTGCGCACCTGGGATGCCCTCCGCAACCCCAAGTTTGCCGACAAGATATTCGTAAAAGATGCCGCACGTGACATTTACAGCCAGATCATCATCTATCTCAAGCATGATGAGATCGCAGCCGGAAAGGTCACGATGGAAGAGCTTCTCGCCGTCCCGAATCAGGAGAATGTGGACCTTGTCGAAAAGTACCTCATGCAGATCAAGGGACAGGTGGCCGGCTACGAAGCTGATTTCGGCAAGGACCAGATGACCCAGGAACGCGGCTGGATCAGCCTCAACTGGAGCGGTGACGCCTGCTGGGCTATCGAAGAAGCCGCTGAGGTCGGTGTCAATCTCGACTATATCGTTCCCGACGAGGGTGCCACAGTCTGGTTCGACGGCTGGGTGATCCCCAAATATGCCAAGAACACGAAGGCTGCAAGCTACTTCATCAATTTCATGTGCAAACCGGAGAACGCAATCCGCAATGCAGAGGAAATCGGTTATGTGAGCGCCTGCGGCACACCTGAGATCCTTGAACATTTCCGTGATGAGGAATATGATCCCATCAACCTGACCTACTTCTTCGGAGAAGGAGCCGACTCCATCCGCATCAATCCAGTCATGTACCCGGCCCAGGAGGTCATCGAGCGCTGCGGCCTAGAGCATGACTGGGGAGAGGATTCCTCCATGCTGATTGAGATGTGGTCAAGGGTCAAGGGAAGCAATGCCAGTGTGATGACCTACATCATCATCGGAGCCCTTTTCATCGCCCTGGTCGCCGGTGTGGTCGCATCACGAAGCAAGAAGAGCCGCAGGGGCAAGGGAAAGAAAAGAAGATAATTGATGAGTGTAACAGTCCAGGCAGATAATAAAGTTTCCGATCACCTCCTCGTCAAGTGCTACGAGGTGGATTCAGCCAAGCGTCTCAAGCCCACGGCCTTCATGGACATGGCTCAGGAGATGGCTTATCAGGCCGCTACGGCCATGCACTTCGGCTACGAAGACCTTATCGTAAAGAACAAGGCCTGGGTACTGTCTAGGATGCACTTCCGCTTCCTGGAAACGCCCCACTGGGGAGATGAGATGCTGATCCGGACATGGCATCGCGGTGCTTTCGGTCCATTTTTCCTCAGGGACTTCGAGCTCATCGGTTCCGACGGAAAGAGGAAAGTCGAGGCCACCAGTTCATGGGTAATAATCGATGTAGACACCCGTCACATGGCCAGGCCTGAAGATGTCCTCCCGGCGGAAGACACCGCCTGCCACGACTTCGCAATAGAGGCACCGGCCGCGAAGGTCATGATGCCTCGCGGGATCGAGCCTGAATATGTCATGCTCCACAAGGTGGCCTATTCAGACATCGACCTCGTAGGACACACAAACAATGCGCGTTACGTCGCCTGGGCGATGGACTGTTTGGACTACGGTGATGACGGTGTAAACGTGGATGAAGTCGAAGTCGTCTTCCATCAGGAGGCCCGTCCCGGAGATGAAATCCAGCTCTACAGTGCTTGCGACGGTAGCAGGACCTTTGTCGAAGGCCGATGCGAAGGACGGCAGATTTTCTGCGTACGACTTGAAAAAGCAGATGAATGAATATGAATAAGTTCTATCTTTTCATTGCGGCGTTCGCCACACTCATGGCTCTCTGTTCTTGCGACAGGAAGGCCACGGAAGACACTCTCAGGACGGGAGACCTTGTCTTTGTAGGAATCCCTATGGACTACTCCATAGAAGAAGGTTCCATTGACGAGGCCATCAGCAGCGCGACCGGAAGATCCGATGAATTGAACCTTATCCATGTTTCAATCGCTGAAGTCTCCGCTGACAGCACCTGGATCATAGACGCCACCATCAAGCACGGTGTCGACAGGCATCCGCTGGACACCTTCCTGACAGATTTCACCCTGAAGGACGGCTCCTACCCGGTGTTTATCATCAAGAGGCTCAATGACCCTTCAAAAGCAGAGGAATTCGTACGCAACGCCAAGAAATACCTTGGACAGCCTTACGACGTCCACTTTCTCCCCGACAACGACTCGCTTTACTGCAGTGAACTTGTAAGGGACAGCTACGTGGGCTCAGACGGTTCCTATGTGTTCGATGCCGCTCCCATGAACTTCAAGGGTCCGGACGGAGAGTTCCCCCTCTACTGGAAGCAACTCTTCGGCCTGATCGGACAGTCCATTCCCCAGGACGTCCCCGGCACCAACCCCCAGGACATGTCAAAGTCACCTGCAATACATCAGGTAGATGTCAAACTCATCAATAATTAGTATATTCGAAATAACAAATGAAGACAGCAATGAAAAGGATGATCCTCACTGCCGCGATGATGATGCTCACCGTCGCCGGCTTTGCCTGCACCAACCTGATCGTGGGCAAGAAGGCTTCCGTTGACGGAAGCGTGATCTGTACCTACAACTGCGACGGCTTCGGCTTCGCTTCCCCTCTCACCTTCGACGCCCCCGGACGTCATGCCGAGGGCGAACTCATAGCCCTGAGGGGCTGGGGAGCCAGCGCAAACCAGCGTTTCATCTCCCAGGTCCCCTACACCTTCGGTGTCGTCGGACTGATGAACGAAAACCAGGTCTCCATAGTCGAGACCACCTGGGACGGACGCAGCGAGCTCCGTAATCCAGAAGGCTATTTCGACTATTTCACCCTGATGAACATTACCCTCCAGAGGGTTACCTCAGCTCGTGAGGCAATCTCCTGCATCCACAACCTGGTTCAGGAATACGGATACGGCAGCACCGGTGAATCTTTCGCCATCTGTGACAAGAATGAAGCCTGGATCATGGAGATAATTGGAAAAGGGAAGGGGAATAAGGGCGCCATCTGGATCGCCAGGAGAGTTCCCGACGACTGCATCTGCGCCTACGCCAACGCCAGCCGCATCCAACAGTTCCCCCAGGCCAAGAAGATTGACAAGAAACTCGGCTTCTACGTGGCTGACGAAGGTAATTGCATGTATTGTGCTGACATCATCTCCTTCGCCCGTGAGAAAGGTTATTACGACGGTACCGACGCTGATTTCAGCTTCCGCGAGGCCTATGGTCCCATGGACTTCGGTGCCATCCGCTACTGCGAAGCCCGTGTTTGGAGCTTCTTCCGCCACCACACTGATCCCGCTGAGATGGACAAGTATCTCCCCTACATCGATGGCGACATGAGCCAGATCGACCACCTCCCTCTCTGGATCAAGCCCGACAAGAAGGTTTCCGTCCGCGACATCATGAACGACATGCGTGACCATTATGAGGGCACTGCCCTTGACATGACGGCAGATGTCAGCGCCGGTCCCTGGGCCTCTCCCTACCGCAACCAGCCTGTCAATTTCGAGGCTGCTGATGGCACCCAGATGTTCCGTGAAAGGCCTATCGGCTGCCAGCAGAGCGGCATGACCATGGTCTGCCAGATGAGGGACTGGCTGCCTGATGCCGTAGGAGGAGTTACATATTTCAATATGGATGACGCTTCTATGGTTGCCTATGTCCCGGCATATTGCGGAATCAACCGCATTCCGGATCCTTTCCGCAGGGAGAACAACAGCATGAACGAGTTCAGCACCGAGAGCGCTTTCTGGATGAACAACTTCGTAGCAAACATGGTCTATCCCCGTTACAGCGCCATGATCGGCGACCTCAAGGAGGCCCAGAAAGAACTCGAAGACTATTATGCCAAGGATCAGGAAGAAGTCGAGAAGATGGCTTCCGAGATGACCCCTTCCAACAGGACCGAGTACCTTACCGGCAAGACCATCGCCTACACCGACATGATGATGAAGCGTTGGGACAAGCTTGCCAAGCTCTTGATCGTAAAGTACAACGACCAGAGCATCAGGCCAAGCCAGAACGGTGAGATACTCTCCGGCCGTCCGGGTCCCGGGTTCCAGAGGCCTACTCCTCCTGCATATTCACCCGTGTTCATCGACGCCATAAAGGCCCAGACAGGCGACCGCTATCTCCGCCACGATGCTATTTTACCAAACAGATAATGAAAAAAGTATTACTATCAACCATCGCAGCCCTGGCTGCAATCTCCTCCTTCGCCCAGAACAGGGCAGATTGCCAGAACCTCACCGATCCCGCATCATCCACGATGATCCTTTTCGGTGATCCCCAGAGCTATGTCAAGTACGACATCAACCAGCCCATCTTCGAGCTGACGACCCTTTGGGTTGCCGACAACGTAGACCATCTCAACATCAAGGCAGTCCTCTGCACCGGCGACCTTGTGGAGCAGAACGAGAACAACGCCCTCGACCGCAGGATGCTCAACCAAAGCAGCACCCAGATGTGGGAGAGCATCAGCCGCTCCCTCGAAAGGATCGACAACAAGGTCCCTTTCATTGCCTGCGGCGGTAACCACGACTATGGCTACAAGCACAGCGAGAGCTACATCACCAATTATCCCAAGTACATCACCTTTGAAAGGAATTCCGCCTATAAAGAAATCCTCAAGGCCGACTTCCCCAACCGTACCGGACACGCTTCCCTCGAGAACGCAGCCTTTGAGTTCGAGATGCCGGGCTGGAGCCACAAGATCCTCGTGATCAGCTCCGAGTTCGCACCTTCAGCCGAGGCCGTGGAATGGGCAAGGAACCTTGTCACCTCAGACAAGTACAAGGACCACTACGTGATCTACCTGACCCACTCCTATCTTCAGGAGAAGACTGCCGCCTACACTGACCATGAAGGTTACTGGGTGACCAAGCAGGAAGGCAATCACTCCGGAAAGATGCTCTGGGAGAACCTCATCAGCCAGGTTCCCAACATCCGTCTCGTCATCAGCGGACACACAGGACGTCCTTCACCCAAGAAGGACATCGAGGAAGACAACGAGCTGAGCGTGGCCTACAGGGTTGACAAGAACAAGGCAGGAAAGAATGTCCACCAGATGATGTTCAACGTCCAGACCCTCGGCGGCGGCTGGGAAGGAAACGGAGGTGACGGCTGGCTCAGGATCCTCGAGTTCATGCCAGACGGCAAGACCATCAAGGTCCGAACCTACTCCCCCCTCTTCGGCATCTCCCCTTCCACCAAGCATCTGGCCCACAGGACCAAACCATACGACCAGTACGACATGGTGATCGAATAGGATCTATTCTACGACCCCGAGGGCTGCATGGCGTCCCATGCGATGAAGGCTCTCGATGACTTGGGCTGGACGGTCTGTCATGATGACCGAACAGCCCATTTCTATTAGTTTTCCGTAGATTTCATCAGGATTGCCGGACAAGGCAGCCCTGTCGTCGTCAAGTCCTCCGTCAGCTGCCTTCCACATGGTGCCTACCCAGACCCTAGAGCCAGATGCAACGATCTCCTTGGCAAAAGCTTCCACCTCAGGGCTCTGCTCGGTAAACACAATCTCGTAGCAAGGGGGCACTATACCGAAGTCCTTGTACTGGCCGAACAATCTGTATCCCTGCTCCTTGGGCACAGAGAGCTGTGGCGCGTACATCAGTTCCTTCCGGTCCACAAATGTCCTGCCTTTCATGATAATAAGATTCTCCAGGCCAACTTCCCTGGCATCGCGAAGCACCTCGTCATAAAGATCCCAGCCATGATCGACCTGGATAAGAGCCCTGCCCTCACAGAGTTTCAGGGCTTCCTTGAGAGTGGCTATCCTAAGGTTCTCTGTGACCACCCCATGGGGCTGGCGAAGCCTGAGTTCCTTAAGTTCGGCAAGGGTGTAGTCGCTGATATTACCATGTCCGTTCGTCATCCGGTCAAGAGTAAGATCATGGCTCAGGACAAGCTGGCTGTCGCGGGTCATGGCAACATCCAGTTCAAGGATGTCACAGCCCATCTGAATGGCCGATTCGATGGCCTCCAGGCTGTTCTCAGGCCAGTTCCGCCAGTCCGCCCTGTGTGCCATCACGAACACATATTCAGATGTCGGATCCTTCAGCTCCGCCAGCAGCCTCTCCGCACGGTTGGCATAGTGTGGCTTCACTGCGCAGGAGGTAACCACCAAGGCGGCGGCAAAAACGAATATCGAAAGGTTCTTCAAACTAGTCATAGCAATAGGAGGTTTATCTTTTGTAAAGATACCCAATTAATTTCAATTGTTACCCCCTCAGACTATTGCGACAATCAAGAGAATAAAGGTGCTTCGACGTATTCTCCGGCCAGGTCGGTCTGGAAGCAGGAATAAGGTCATTTCCTACCCGCATAGCCACCACTGGTTCTTTTGAAGGCAGGAAAACGCCCTTTTCCTCCCTTTAGACCGACCTGATAACGCTACCTGAGGAAAGGACTGGGACATGGTATTCCCTATCGAAGATCTGTACCGTAAGTATACGAGGAAGTACGTGGTGACAAAGTAAGATTACGACTGGCATCAGTGAGATGTCAGTCGTAGTTTTCCTGTATCGAGGGGTGCCAGTGAGAGTTACTTTGTCACCGCCATCCAGTTGCCGGGGAGAAGGTCAGCGAAGTCTTTCTTGCCCAGTTCGTACTCGGGGATCCGGCGGAGGACATCCTCCAGCCAGGTTCTCTCGTCTACACCACGAGCCTTGCAAGTGGCGAGCAGGGAGTAGACCACGGCCGCTCGCTGTGCTGCGTCGTCATCGCCACAGAACAGATAGTTCTTCCTTCCGATGGCAAGGGGCCGGATGCTGTTTTCCACCATGTTGTCGTCTATCTTGTAACGGCCGTCAGTGACGTATAGGGAGAGTTTCTTGATGATTTTATAAGTGTAGGCGATGGCTTCTTCCATCAACGACTTTGGCGGGCACTTGAGGAGATTCACCTCCATCCAGGTCTCGAACTTCTTGATTTCGGGATAAGCCCACTCCTGACGCATAGCCTTCCTGCGCTCATAGTCCGGCTTTTTGTCCGCTTCATCCAGGGCATCGGCCTCTCGCTCCACCTCATAGAGTTTCCCGATGTAGAAGAGCGCTTCGTTCGCCAACTTCT
>Ga0256405_10001957_pt1 | contig 51590 bp, 41 predicted proteins | sample RumenRJG_02DNA_FD_189096 | JGI IMG/M metagenome (GOLD analysis project Ga0256405, IMG submission 189096) | Bovine rumen microbial communities from Lethbridge, Alberta, Canada - RJG_02 | ecosystem: Host-associated > Mammals > Digestive system > Stomach > Rumen | place: Canada: Alberta...
TTCTTGGCAGTATGGATGATTTCCCCTACCTTTGCATTGTCTGAGGTGCCAAAACGTGACGTAAGTTAACAAGAGGTTTTTTCGTGATACGAAAAACTCTTGAACACTTGGCGACAAGTGTTGATGGCTGAGTACTCGCAGGCTCGCACCTCTTATGTTGAACATTAATCGTATTTAATTATGCAGGATAGCACCAACGAAAAGAGAATTATGAGGCGCAGGGGAAGACCGCGCAAGTCAGAAATGGAAAATTCGACGGTTAGGAAACCGAGGGCTTTGAGACTGTCGGACGAGGAAGAAAAGTATATAGCTGGTAATGCCAGGAAGTGCCGGATGAACTTTAGTGAGTATTGCCGGAAGGTTCTGATGAACTACAAACCAAGCGTGCCTGACACATTGTTCCGGGACGAGTTGTTTGCTGCCCGTAAGGACATAGTGAACTTCATCAACAACATCAAGGGACTCAAAATGGGGAGTGAGGAACGGAAGGAGTTTCTCAGGTCGATGCCCGTGATTCAGCAATGGTGGAAGAGACTGTTCCCGATGATTGAGTTTCTCGACAAAAAGATAGAAAGGGGGTAAGCGATGATAGCAAGAGCAAGAGCCGTGGCGCACGGCAGTGCCTATACGACGTATGCCACACTGAAAAGGGATGCAGAGTTCGTCTGCTGTGAAAATATGGCGGGGGATATGACCGCTGCCGTAACGGATGATGACCTGGACAACATCTGGATGCAGTTCAAGTATGCCGGGGATAATTATATCGCCAAAGGCAAAGCCGTGAGCAGAAATCTGATAGCAATGGAGGTGTCGCCCACTAAGGATGAGTCGAAGGGCTGGACGCTGGAGCAATGGAAGTGGTTTGCACATCGATTCATTGAAGAAATGGATAAGATTGAGTTTAGGGATAAGAATGGAAAAGTGTCGTCGAAACGGATGGACTTGGCGCATAGCAAATGGATTGCCATGCTGCACCATGATGCCAAGAGTGGGATTCCACATCTGCATTTCATGGTGTCGCGCTTTACCATCGATGGCAGGATCAATGACACCAACCTGATAGGCTTGAAGGCAACAATGGCTGCAAACAGCATTAACCAAAGCCTGGGCTGGAAGCAGTCGCAGGAGATCAGCGCGGAACACAAGACTGAGATTAAAGATGCCCTCTATGATATTCTGAGAAATATGAATCGGTTCGACTGGAATGTATTTCTCCAGAAGATAAAGGAACGTGGCTATTCTGCCGAACTCAAAAAGGATCGTAATGACGAGGTCGTGGGCTATAGAATCAAACGGGGTAACTCAAAGTATAACGCCTCAGAGATTGGCCGACAGCTGACGGCTAGTAGAATAGAGGCGACTTGGAGGCAGTTGCACAAGGACATGGAAGCTGAAACGGCCAAAAGGAAAGCCGATGAGCAAAAAGCCAGGATCGAGTACGCAGAACGCCATCACTTTGTTTGTGAGCCTGTAAGTCCTGATACTAAGAAGGAGCATTTTGAGTTTGACCGCAGTATTGCTGATGGCAAAGAGCCTGAGCACTTCACCTTTGAGGTCTCTGAGAATCTCGTTGATGCCATGTGCAGTTCCTTCAAGGCACTCGAAGACGAGTTTGAATTTGTGCTCGAAGAAGTAATAGAGACTTCGCTCTTCGTATTCTTTGAACTGATGAGTGTCCCAGGTGGCTCTGGCTATTCTTCAGGCAGTTGCGGTGGAAGCAACAATGACCTGCCTCACAAGAAGAAGGACGACGACGATGAATTGCTGCGAGCCATGCGTATCGCCAAGGCCGTAGCCCGCAGTTGTCCGCGCAAGGTCATTCGTCATGGTTATGGAAGATAATAATATAATTATGTAAAAGTGCAAATATATAATGTAATGAAAAAATATAAAGATGCAGAAAGCCTGTTCGACAATGTGGAGGGGCAGGAAGAAAAGGAGAATATGACTGTAGCTGGTACGTCTCAAAATGAGAACGTGCCAGTTCCTGCTGGGAGTGAATCAACGCTTAGTGCTGACTATCTGGAGAAGATCCTGCAGATACAGCGGAACTTTAGCAGTCAGCAAGAGCAGAGTGAAAAAATTTTGGAGTCTATGGAAAGGCTTATTATACGTCTGGAGGGCTGCAAGAATATAAAAGTAAGTCTTTCTGAAGATGACAAGAATCTGTTGTCTGCCCTTCCTATAACAATCAACAAACATGTTGCCACGACAGTAGGAGAGGCAGGACAGAAAGTAAAAGAGGACATAGACAAGCAAACCGTATCTTCGATGAAATCACTCACTGGAACATGTGACAAGAAGACTGAGGAATTAAAGAAGGTGCTTAACAACAAGGGTATCTATCTTTCTTGGTGGAACTTCTGGGCAATGGTTATTATGGCAATAACCAGTGTAGGCTATGCCATATATGCTGCATTCAACAGATGCCTATGGGATGTGTTATGGGAGAGGCTGTGGTTTCCATTATTAGTGTTATTGTTCTTTGTTTGTTCAATAGGCTTAATGGTCTGGCTCAATCTCAGAGAATATAGAATCCCCAAATACTAAAGCCTCTATCTGCAAACTCTGAGATTGCAAACTGCAAAATCAGGAGTCAAGGAACGCCAAAACAATAACTAGCACGCCAAAAACACGCCAATTTAGAGCATAAAAGAAATCCAAACTACTGATAATCAGTGGTTTGGATTTTCTTTCTGTCGGGATTACTGGACTCGAACCAGCGACCTCGCGCCCCCCAGACGTGTGCGCTACCAACTGCGCTAAATCCCGATCCTTAATAGCTTAGCACCGACTCTTTTATCGAATGCGGGTGCAAAGGTACACACTTTTTGCGAAACAACCAAATTTTCCACCAACTTTTTAACTAAATTAAGTAGCACAGAGCCTAAAAAATATTAATTTCCCTATCTTTTACTACAATGTGGCCAAAAATGCGTATCTTTGCAATCCGAACAAGATACATTGACATGAAACAATATAGACTTACAGCACCCTGTCGGCTCGAGGCTACGATTAGCCTTCCTGCCTCAAAGAGCATATCAAACAGGGCACTCATCATCTACGCACTCAGTGGTGGGAAGAATATGCCCAGCAACCTGAGTGACTGCGACGACACGGAAGTGATCATCAACGCACTGCGCAATATGCCAGAGGAGATTGACATCAAGGCGGCAGGTACGGCTATGCGTTTTATGACGGCCTACCTGAGTGTGATGGAAGGCACCCATATACTGACAGGAACAGAACGCATGAAGCACCGCCCGATATCCATCTTAGTTGATGCCCTACGCAAGCTTGGCGCTAATATTGAATATGTAGGAACAGAGGGTTATCCCCCACTCCGCATCACTGGTCAGTCTCTCAATGGCGGACTGCTGGAGATTCCCGGCAATGTGAGTTCTCAATACATCTCTGCTCTCCTGATGATAGCACCGATGCTGAAAGAAGGCATGACACTCCACTTACTTGGCGACATCATCTCACGCCCTTACATTGACTTGACATTATGGATGATGGGTGAGTTCGGAGCCGATGCGGAATGGTTCAGCAACGACACTATCGTGGTAAAGCCTCAACCCTATAAAAGCCGCGACTATTTCATTGAAAGTGACTGGAGCGGCGCCAGCTATTGGTATGAGATGATGGCACTCTGTGCAGACAAACGGTCGGAGGTGAAACTGACGGGACTGATGGACGGTTCAAAACAGGGTGACTCTACAACGAGGTATATCTTCAGTCTGCTGGGGGTAAAGACACAATTTGAATCTAAACAGGCCGGTATCGCACAGACTGTCACGCTCAAACAGAATGGTCGCTGTGTTCCAAAACTGGAATATGACTTCATCAATGCCCCCGATTTGGCACAGACTTTTGTCGTCACCTGTGCAGCCAAGGGCATTCCCTTCCATTTCAAGGGACTCTCCACGCTGAAGATCAAGGAAACCGACCGCATTGAAGCCCTGAAGACTGAGATGCGAAAGCTTGGTTACGTACTGCAAGACCACAATAATAGCGAACTGATATGGGATGGTGAGCGTTGTGATCCATCCTTCGAACAAGGCATCGACACTTACGAAGATCACCGCATGGCACTGGCCTTTGCACCGTATGCCCTTCTCCACGACAAACTGATTATCAATAATCCGCAGGTCGTCACGAAGTCTTATCCCCACTACTGGGAAGACTTACGACTGGCAGGTTTCACAATAGAAGAACTATAGGATATGAGTTTTGCTACCGTCTGCATCGCCCTGATTGTGGGCATCGGCATCATCGCCGCCATCGCCTCACACTTCGATAAAGGTGACGACACAATTACCACTGGACACGACTGCTCTACTTGTACAGCAGCCGACGAGGGCGAGTGCAAGATTCATTGTCTGATGGAAGAAGCAAAGAAGAAAAAAGAGGCACGGGGTGAAGCATAGCGCATGGTACACGGCACTTGCAGCTGCCGTCATGTTGTTGACGCTCAGCTGCTCTACCAAACGGAACACTGCCACTACACGACGGTGGCATGCTTTCAATGCGCGCTATAACACCTATTTCAACGGTTCACAAGCTTTCATCGAGGGTAATCTTGAGAAAGAAAAAGGTCACAAGGATGATTACACTGAGATCCTGCCACTCTACATGATTGGCAACAAGAACAGTCTCGAAATAGGAAAAGGACAATACGACAGGACCATTGAGAAATGCGAGAAGGCCATTCGGCGTCATAGTATCAAAACAAGGCCAGAATGGAACAGCAACAGACGGAAGACCGCCAAGGACCGCGAATGGCTGGGCCGTCGTGAATATAATCCCTTTATATGGCGGGCATGGCTACTGTTGGGAAAAGCCCAATTCCAGGAAGGAGCATTCGAAGAAGCTGCCGCCACCTTCAGTTATATGACTCGCCTCTATCAGACGCAACCCATGCAAAACGGTCTGGCACGTGCTTGGCTTGCCAAATGCTACACAGAACTCGGTTGGATGTACGATGCTGAGGATGTCATCCGCAATATGAGCCGTGACTCTATGGATTTCAGGGCCGTAAAAGACTGGGACTACACCTATGCTAACTTTTATATCCGTCAGGGTGACTATCAGAAAGCTGTGCCATTCCTACGCAAAGTCATCAGTCACGAGCGCCGCAGGGTACAGAGAGCCAGAGAATGGTATCTCATGGGACAAATACAGCGACAGCTGGGGCATCGAGAGGAGGCATACAAGGCCTTTAAGAAAGTGGTAGGTTGTCATCCTCCTTACGAGTTAGCCTTCAATGCACGCATTGCCCAGACAGAGGTCATGGCACATGGCAATGCCCGCCAGATGATTGGCAAGCTGAGACGCATGGCTTCTAATGACAACAATGCCGAATATCTGGATCAAGTCTATTATGCCATCGGCAATATCCATCTGGCAGAAAAAGACACGCTTCAAGCTATCGACGCATACGAAAAGGGGAACCAGAAATCCGTGAGGAATGGCACAGAGAAAGGCGTATTACTACTCACACTTGGCAATCTATACTGGGAAAGACAACAATTTAACGACGCCAGACGCTGCTATGGTGAAGCCATCGGTCTGTTGGATAAAGATCGTACAGGCTACGAGGAACTATCTGCCCGTTCTAAGGTTCTTGATGAATTGGTGCCCTACACAGATGCCATTCATCTGCAAGACTCACTTCTTGCCCTGTCGGTCATGCCGGAGGAAGAGAGGAACGAAGCCATCAACCGCGTCATTACTGAGCTTCTCAAGGAAGAGAAAAGACAGCGAGATGCCCAAGAAGCAGCAGACCATGAAATGGTTCAACAACAGCAAGAGACCTTCACCTCCTCCCTCACATCGCAGCAACCACCAGTACGTCAGTCCCAACAAGGCAATGGGGAATGGTATTTCTACAACCCAGTTGCCGTCAGTCAGGGAAAAGCGACGTTTCAACGGCAATGGGGCAGACGCGAGAACAAGGACAACTGGCAGCGCATCAACCAGACCGTCGTAGCCAGCACAGACCGTCAAGATGATGGCATCACACCTGACACAACAGACATTATCAATTTCTCGGAGACCGACGACATACAGCAAGCCCTTTCCGACACTTTGTTGTCTGCCACCAAAGACCCTCATGAGCGAGCCTACTATCTGGCACAAATCCCATTTACCACTGCACAGAAAGCCGCCGCACACGACATCATCAAGGATGGACTATTCCATGCCGGCATCATCTTCAAAGACAAACTCGACCAACAGAGCTCTCCCAGCAACACGATAAAGAGTCTATGGCTCAGCGAGAAACACCTACAACGTCTGGTGACCGACTATCAAGACTACGAACGTCTTGACGAAGCCTGGTATCATCTGTTCCTGCTCTATTCACGTCTAGGCAGGACGAGCGACGCCGATCTTTGCCTCAGACGCCTGCAACACGACTATCCAGAAAGCGAATGGACCATCCTGCTCTCCGACCCGAACTTCAAGGAGAACGCCCTATTTGGCACACATATCGAGGATTCGCTCTATGCAGCCACATACGATGCGTTCAAGAACGACCGTTACGACGTTGTGAGTGCTAATGCCCGTCTTTCGGCAGAACGTTTCCCGCTAGGCGAAAACCGTCCAAAGTTCCTATTCATCGATGGTCTTAGCCAACTGAATGCTGGCAATGGCGACGACTGCATCACCTTATTAAAAGAGGTGGTAGAGAAATATCCAGAAAGTGAGGTGACTCCTTTGGCTGGCATGATCATCAAAGGTGTTCAGGAAGGACGCCGGCTCCACGGCGGCAAGTTCGACATCGGTGAAATCTGGTCTCGTCGTGATATCGTATTGTCACAAGACTCGACAGTGGCACAGACATTCAATGTCGAGCGCAACGACAAATTCCGGTTTATCCTTGCCTATGAGCCCGACTCCGTGAATGAAAACCAACTGTTGTTTGAAGTGGCACGCTATAACTTCACGAATTTCCTGGTACGAAACTTCGACATCCAACTTGACGAAGATAATGGCCTTCATCGGATGCATATCAGTGGATTCCTCAGCTATGACGAAGCCATGCAATATGCCCGACAGCTCTATGCCGACAAGGCCATGGCAGAACGACTGAAACCCTGCCGCAGCCTCATCATCAGCGATACCAACCTCCAGTTGATAGGCACAAGGTTCAGCTACGACGACTACAAAAAATTCTACGAAGAAATATTCGTGCCGATGAAGGTCAGTCAGGAGAAACTTCTGATTGAACCAGGCGAGACCGAGTTCCCTGACATCGAGGAAGTAGGATCACAAGAAGAACAACCAACAGAAGAAACGGATGACCTCTTCCCCGAAGAGACCAAAAAGGCGAAAGTACAGGATTTCGACTTCGGAGACGATTTCTGGTAAAAAACAAGTAAAAAGAGATAATCATGACAAACGGTAATTTACTCTGGGTAGATGACGAGATCGAACTGTTGAAAGCTCATCTGATGTTCCTTGAAAAAAAGGGATATGAAGTGGTGACAGTTACCAACGGCACCGATGCCATCGAACTCTGTAAGGAGAAGAATTTCGACCTTGTACTGCTTGACGAGCAGATGCCAGGTCTGAGCGGACTTGAGACCTTACAGCAACTGAAGGAGCTACATCCTTCACTTCCCATCGTCATGGTGACCAAGAGTGAAGAGGAGAATATCATGGAACAAGCCATCGGCCAGAAGATTGCCGACTATCTGATCAAGCCCGTCAACCCCAACCAGATCCTGCTGACCCTGAAGAAAAACATCCACCGCCATGAGATAGAGAACGAAGTGACGCAAAACCAATACCAGCAGAATTTCCAGCAGATAGCCATGCAAATCCTAGACTGCAAGACATGGAAAGACTGGGCCGACGTCTATAAGCGGCTCGTTCACTGGGAACTGGAACTGACTGCCACGGATAGTAGTATGACGGAGATGCTGAAGATGCAGAAGGAAGATGCTAACAACGGCTTTGCCAAGTTCATCAAAAGGAACTATTTGGATTGGATTGACCAGCTGGAAGCACATAGCCCTTGCGACGACCAGCGTCCCATGCTATCGCCGGAGGTCTTCAAGCAAAAGGTGTTCCCAGCGCTGAACCAAGGCGAAAAAGTATTTCTCATCGTACTCGACAATTTCCGTTATGACCAGTGGCGTATAATCGCTCAGGACATCAGCAAGCAATTTGATATCGACGAGGACCTCTATTATAGTATTCTGCCCACCGCTACACAATATGCTCGCAATGCCATCTTCAGCGGACTGATGCCCAACAAGATAGCAGCCATGTTTCCTGATCTTTGGGTCGATGAGGACGAGGAGGAAGGCAAGAACCTCAACGAAGGACCACTGATCCAGACACAACTTGAGCGTTATCGCCGGAAGAACACCTTCTCATACCATAAAGTAAACAGTTCCGTTGATGCCGACAAACTTCTGCAGCAATTCAACACGCTGACAAAGAACGACCTGAATGTCGTTGTCTTCAATTTCATCGACATGCTCAGTCATGCCCGCACTGAATCGAAAATGGTCAGGGAACTGGCAAGTAATGAAAGTGCTTACCGCAGCATCACGCTGTCGTGGTTCCGCCATTCTGTCATCTCCGACTTCTTCAAGCAACTGGCCCAGACAGACTGTAAGGTCATCGTCACAACCGACCACGGTAGTATCCGATGCACGCAACCCGTTAAGATTGTCGGCGACAGAAACACGAATACCAATCTTCGCTATAAACTTGGCAAGAACCTGGCCTATGATGACAAGAGCCTTTTTGTCATCCATACGCCCCAGAAAGCCCAATTGCCAGCACCGAATCTCTCAACGACCTATGTCTTTGCAACCGGCGATTCGTTTTTTGCCTATCCGAACAACTACAACTATTACGTCTCCTACTATCGGGATACCTTCCAGCACGGAGGCATCTCCATGGAGGAGATTATCATACCCATCATCACTCTGACAGGAAAGAAAAGATAATCATAAGAATATGGAAATCAAAATCAGCAACTTAGACAACATTAAAGAGGCCGCCTCTGCATTTATCCAGCAGATTGGCGACCACAAGGTATTTGCTTTCTACGGCAGCATGGGTGCCGGTAAGACCACCTTCGTCAAGGCCATCTGCGAAGAGCTGGGCGTAGAGGATGTCATCACCTCGCCAACCTTCGCAATCATCAACGAGTATCACGCCCACGACGACGTCATCTACCATTTCGACTTCTACCGCATCAAGAAACTGGAAGAAGTCTATGATATGGGCTATGAAGACTATTTCTACAGCGGATCCCTCTGTTTCATAGAATGGCCGGAACTGATTGAGGAGTTACTGCCGGAAGATGCCGTCAAAGTATCCATCAAGGAGAATCCAGACGGTTCAAGAACCGTCACACTTTAGACAGTAAAAGAATCGGCGAACCACTGCTTGGTCCGCCGATTCTTTTACTATGCATTCTGTTCCTGGAAATCCAGGTCAGCCTGAACGATGAAGAAGACTTCCTCCGGATTAAATGACGAGCAGAATCCCTCGTCCTTCGCCCGTTTACATACATAACCGGCCACTTCTTCCAGATCGATTTCCACTTCGTCTTCCTTGCTTTCCAGTATGCCGCTCGTATAATAATAGTCCACAATGAGATCCATCATATACAAGATATCCTTGTCGCTATAGAACTTCTTGACATCCGATGGCAACTGGGTGCGTATGAAAGCTAATTCCCGTCTGTTCTCTTCTTCGTCCAGACGGATTTCCTCGTCAAGGCTAGCCATGATTAGAGCAGTTGTTTAAACTTCTCCTCCAACTTGGCTTTCGGCTGAGCACCGATAAGCTTGTCAACCATCTCCCCATTCTTGAAGAAGAGGATGGTTGGAATGTTACGGATACCGAACTCAGCTGCCAGTTCGTCATTCTCCTCTACATCGCACTTACCGACAACGATCTTTCCGTCGTATTCCTCGGCCAGCTCAGAAATAATGGGAGCTACCATACGGCAAGGACCGCACCAAGTAGCCCAAAAATCTACCACCAGAGGCTGATCGCCTGCCTTTAAACTCGCAAAATTCTCATTTGTGATTGTTACTTCCATTGTCTTTTGTTTTTAAGTGAATACTATGATGTTATGTTTCCTGCAAATAGCGTGCCACTAATTGATCTGATAGTCAAGAATGTCATGGCTCTCGATATAGTCGATAAGCACATGGCGCACATCGACGCCTTCTGTCTTACTGCGCAGAAGAACATGGTTCTTGCCTTTCGAGTCGCGCAGTTGGAAGAACAGTTTAGTCTTGCCGGGATTGCTGCTGATAATCTCATTCAGATCGGCCACGACCTGTTCGTCAAGCCTATCAGCTACCATAGAGATCGTGATACGGTCAAGAGCTTTCTCCTTGACTCGTTGGAGATATTCGACATTCTGCACCTTGAGTTCCATTTGATTACTATTCATGAAGCGGGGTTGCAGTTTTGCAGTCAGATAGACTGAAGCGCCCTCGGTGAACATACCGTTCCAGCGCCCCCAGTCATCACCGAACAGAGCCAGCTCACCAGAACTTTCAAAGTCTTCAATAGTAACGAAACCACAGGGAAGGCCTCGTTTGTCGAAACGGGTACGAATGGCAGTCACAATGCCGCCCAACACGACGTCATCGCGTCCGTTCAACTGCGTGATGTCTGCCAAATCGGCACACGTGGCATTACAGAGGTTGTCAAGGATAATCTTATACTCATCGAGAGGATGTGCCGAGAGATAGATTCCCACCAGTTCACGCTCCTTGTTCAAGCGCTCGATGTCACTCCAGCGGATATCCGACTTGGGAACTGGCGGTTGAGCAATCTCTACACCGTCGCCAAAGGCACCAAAGAGCGAGTTCTGCATCTGGGCCTTCTCCTGCTGATACAACTGACCATAGCGCACAAGCGTATCAAGAAATATCTCGCCTTTGGCATTAGCTGCAAAGAAGTCTTCACGACGGATACCAAAGCTATCGAAACCACCGCTGAGCGCCAGTGACTCGAAGGCCTTCCGATTGACATTACTCATGTTAACACGCTCTGCGAAGTCATAGATCGACTTATACGGTCCATTGGCCTCACGCTCAGAGATGATGGCAAGCGCAGCAGACTCACCCATACCTTTAATGGCCCCCAGACCAAAACGGATCTCACCATGATGGTTTACACCGAACTTCTCGTATGACTCGTTCACATCAGGCCCCAACGTGTTAATACGCATCGCCTTACATTCATCCATCAGTTTGGTGATTTCTGTAATTTGGTCGCGGCGACGGGTCATGATAGCCGCCATGAACTCTGCCGGATAGTTCGCCTTCAGGTAAGCTGTCTGGTAAGCTACCCAGGAATAGCAGGCGGCATGCGACTTATTGAAAGCGTATGATGCGAATTTCTCCCAGTCGGCCCAGATTTTCTCAAGGATCGCCGGATCGTGACCGTTCTTCTTTCCGCCTTCAATAAACATCGGTTTCATGGCGTCAACGATATCCTTTTTCTTCTTACCCATAGCCTTACGAAGGGCGTCACTCTGACCACGGGTAAAGTCGGCCAACTGACGGGACAACAGCATCACCTGTTCCTGATATACCGTGATGCCATAGGTATCCTTCAGGTATTTCTCCATACAAGGGATATCATACTTTATCTCCTCACGTCCATTCTTTCTGGCGATGAAGGAAGGGATGTAATCCATAGGACCCGGACGATACAGCGCATTCATAGCGATGAGATCCTCGAACACCGTCGGATGGAGTTCTCTCAGATACTTCTGCATACCAGACGACTCAAACTGGAAGGTACCTATGGTACGTCCCTGTTGATAGAGTTCATAGGTCTTCGGGTCGTCAATGGGGATATGATCGAGGTCGACTTCTATGCCACGTGTACGCTTGATATTCGCACAGGCCTCCTTCAACTCCGAGAGGGTCTTCAGACCGAGGAAGTCCATCTTGATCAAACCCGTCGATTCAATGACGTGCCCATCGTATTGCGTACAGTTGGTCTTAGTGCCCTTGAAGTCTGGGTCATCGGCCGTCGATACGGGGACGTGATCAGATATCGGGTCGCGGCAGATGATAAATCCACAGGCATGAATACCCGTACCACGCACCGTTCCCTCCAGCATCTTCGCGTATTTGATGGTGTTTGCCAGCTGTGGGTCGGTGGAGCTCTCAGCTTCTCGCAACTCCGGCACATATTTGATGGCGTTGGTCAGATTCATCTTCGCCCCTTCTGGCAGACGGTCTGGGATAGCCTTACAAAGAGCGTTCGACATAGACAACGGCAGTTTTTCCACACGAGCGACATCCTTAATGGAATTCTTCGTTGCCATGGAGGCATAAGTGATGATATGGGCACAGTTCTCATGTCCATACTTGTCCATCACCCACTTCAGCACCTTGCCACGACCATCGTCGTCGAAATCGGTATCGATATCGGGCAATGAGATACGGTCGGGATTCAGGAAACGCTCAAACAGCAAGTCATACTTCAGCGGGTCGATCTTGGTGATACCCAAACAATAAGCGACTACACTACCAGCAGCAGAGCCACGTCCAGGACCTACCATCACCCCCAACTCATCGCGGGCGGAATTAATGAAGTCCTGCACAATCAGGAAATAGCCAGGGAATCCCATCGTCTTCATGATATGCAACTCGAACTTCACACGTTCCTCAACCTCAGCGGGTATCGGGTCGCCGTAGCGGTTCTTCGCGCCGGCATAAGCCAAATTCGCCAGATAGTCGGCCTCAAACTTGATGCGATATATCTTGTCGTAACCACCCAGTTTCTTTATTTTCTTCTCGCCCTCTTCTGGTGGCAGCGGATTCTGCCCATTCTCATCGGTTGTAAACTCCTCGTAGAGTTGCTGTTCCGTGAACTTCTGGCGCCACTCTTCCTCAGTGCCAAACGACTCCGGGATGGGGAAGAACGGCATGATGGGGTCGTTGTCCAGACTATACGTCTCTACCTTATCCAGTATCTCCAGTGTATTGGCCATAGCCTCTGGCACATCGCTGAAGATATCGTTCATCTCCTGCCGCGTCTTAAACCACTCCTGTTTGGAGTAGAGCATACGCGTCGGATCGTCTAAGTCCTTGCCCGTCGCCAGACAGAGCAGATGATCATGGGCCTCTGCGTTCTCCTTATCGACGAAGTGCGCATCGTTTGTACACACCAACTTGATGCCATACTCCTTTGCCAACTCAATAAGCACCTTATTAGCCTGCTGCTGCAATGGGAAAGTCTCACGGTTGGCCCGTATGGTGGGGTCTGTCACCTCATGACGTTGTAACTCCAGATAGTAATCATCACCAAAGACGCGCTGATGCCATTCGATAGAGGCACGCGCTCCTTCAATATCACCCTTGAGGATCTTTGCCGGTACTTCACCAGCGATACAGGCAGAACAGACAATCAGTCCTTCATGATATTTCTCCAACTGCTGATGATCCGTTCGAGGACGGTTATAGAAGCCGTCCACCCAGGAGTTGCTGACAAGCTTGATCAGGTTCTTATAGCCAAGTTCGTTCTTGGCCAGCACGATCAGGTGATAACCACCCAGGTCCTCCTTGGTCTCCTTCAGCATCATGTCGCCTCGTCTGGCCACATACATCTCACAGCCGAAGATGGGCTTGAAAGGTTCTAGTCCTTCTTTCTTGCGAGCCTTGTTGACACCATTGCATATATCATGGAATTCCTTGATGCCGAACATATCGCCATGGTCAGTGATGGCCATGCCTTTCATACCGTCGGCAATAGCCTTGTCAACCAGTTTCTTGATACTCGACTGACCGTCAAGAATAGAATAATAGGTATGTACGTGCAGATGTACGAAATCTTCCATTGTTTTTCCGTTTCCTTTGTTTTTGAGCTCCAAAGATACGCCTAAATCTCGTAAATACCAAAAGAAAAACGTGAAAAGTTTGTAACTTACGTAAAAATTACGTACCTTTGCACACAAATTTAAAACAATCACAATTATCTCATGGGAGAAAGAATCAAGAAACTGAAAAAAATACGCATCCACCGTGAGGGCACTAATGAACTGATGTTGAGTGCTATACTATTGGCTGGCATCACCATCTTGCTCATGCATGTCTTCACATCCAATATTCCTGCCTGGATATTCCTTGTAGTTTTCGGTACTGCATGGTTGATGGCACTGAATTTCTATCGTTGCCCTATCCGTTATTTCAACGGTGACACCGACAAACTCGTTGTAGCTCCTGCTGATGGTAAAATTGTCGTCGTCGAAGAAGCCGAGGAGCATGAGTATTTCCACGACAAGCGACTGATGATCAGTATCTTCATGAGCCCATTGAATGTACATGCCAACTGGTTCCCTGTTGACGGTAAGGTCAAGTTCGTTCACCACCAGAACGGAAACTACCATAAGGCCTGGCTACCCAAGGCTAGCGAGGAGAACGAACATGCAGACATCATGATCACAACACCCGAAGGCGAAGACATCTTAGTACGACAGATAGCCGGTGCGATGGCCCGCCGTATCGTCACCTATGCCAAGCCCAACGAGGAGTGTTATATTGACGAGCACCTCGGCTTTATCAAACTTGGCTCTCGCGTGGACGTCTACCTGCCGCTGACTGCCAGAGCCTGTGTCACCATTGGTCAACCTACAACAGGCGACCAGACCGTCATAGCAAAACTGAAGTAAATGAGTATCAAGAAGCATATCCCCAATACGATTACCTGTTGCAACCTCATCTCTGGCTGCATCGCCACCTATTGGGCTTTTTGCGGAAATTATGAGATGGCACTCCTATTTATCATCATCGGTGCCGTATTTGATTTCTTCGATGGCATGAGTGCCCGTCTGCTTGGGGTTTCCTCGCCTATTGGCAAGGAGCTTGACTCGCTGGCTGATGATATTACCTTCGGCTTTGCACCGTCGGCCATCATCTTCAGCTATCTTTGCACATTCCATATCCATCTGTTATTCGTGCCGTTCCTCGCTTTCGTGATGGCAGCTTTCTCTGCTTTGCGACTGGCAAAGTTCAATCTCGACGAACGGCAGGCACTAGGATTCATCGGACTGCCCACTCCTGCTAACGCCCTTTTCTGGGGAGCACTCATTGTAGGGGCCGGTGACTGGATCTGCACACTCCCCTACGCACCCTATCTTATCCTGTTGGGCACCTTCATCAGTTGTTACCTGCTCATTGCCGAGATCCCCATGTTTGCACTGAAATTCAAGCACTGGGGATGGAAGGGCAATGAGATTAAATACATCTTTATCCTCTCGTGCATTCCCCTATTATTGCTACTAAGAGTTAGCGGCATTGCCATCATCATCGCATGGTATATCCTGCTCTCCATCATTACGACAAAGATTAACTCTAAAAACTAATTCCGCATGCAGACGATCATTGCCGCCATCGTATTTGGTCTGATACTTATCGCCGTCATTGTCATGATTGTCATCTATTTGGCCTATAAAGGTGTAAGAAAGATCAAGCAAGAGGCTGAAGACAATTACTATCGTAGCCAGAAAAGGAAGGAGCAAAAAGAGAAGAATCCCTTTGGTGACGACTATTTCAAAAGTGCATCTTCCAAGAAGCAGCGAGCACAGTCGCAATACCAGCCACGTCAGGAGCCGTTTCAGGAAAAGGTACGCCAGGAGCAGCCAAAAGAAGACGCTGCCCGCAGTACAACTACGAGCAGTGGCGTAACTATCATCGACGATCGCGGTTCAGACGAAAAGCGGAAGATCTTCGAGCGCTCCGACGATGAGTATGTTGAGTTCGAAGAGGTTTAGGATTTAGTTGTGTACGAGCGTACCGATCTGCTCGCCGTCCATCACCTTCTTCAGATTACCCACCACATCCATATTGAACACATAGATAGGCAGGTTGTTGTCCTGACACATACAGATAGCTGTCAGGTCCATGACTTTCAGACCGCGTGCCAATACCTCTTTATAGGTAATCTCCTCAAACTTCGTTGCCGTCGGATCCTTCTCCGGGTCAGCCGTATAGACACCGTCCACACGAGTACCTTTCAGCATCACGTCTGCCTCAATCTCGATGCCACGCAGGCTTGAGCCAGTATCAGTAGTGAAATAAGGCGACCCCGTGCCTGCAGAGAAGATACATACATAGCCAGCCTCCATAGCCTCGATGGCCTTCCACTTCGTATAGAACTCACCAATGGGTTCCATGCGGATGGCCGTCAGCACCTTGTTTTTCACACCGATTGCGCCCAACGCACTGCTCAGCGCCAGCGAATTAATCACAGTGGCACACATGCCCATCTGATCACCCTTCACACGATCAAAGCCTTTCTGTGAACCTGAAAGGCCACGGAAGATATTGCCACCGCCAATCACGATACCAATCTGTACGCCCATCTCACTGATCTCCTTGATCTGCTTGGCATAGTCACTCAGACGCTCCGGATCAATGCCGTAGCCCTGCTTACCCATCAGACTCTCACCTGAGAGTTTCAAAAGAATTCTGTTAAATCTTGCCATGTTACTTTCTTATTTATGAGGTTTCTACTCGATTATCCGATTAAATGATATACTGCACTTCCTTGAACGCATACGACCTGGAATTTCCTTCAGTATCAAGCAATACCAGCCGTCCATCGTCAAGCACGTTCAGCAACTTAGCCTGAAAATCGCCATAGCCGTCTCTATAGGCATAAAAGCCATCGCGCCGATACAGACGACTACGGTAGTCGGTGGCAACCGTCTCACTGACCATGGTCTCGTCCAAAGCCTTCAAGAACGCATCCAACAACACCGAGCGATCAATCTCATGCCCCACCAACTGGTACATCGACACGGGATTCGGCGCATCACTCCTGAATACCTGCTGATTGACATTCAGCCCGATGCCGACAATGCTATCCACGATGGTACTGCCCTGCAGTCGGTTCTCTATCAAGATGCCACAGATCTTCTGGTCACCGACATAGATGTCATTCGGCCATTTGATTTCCACCTTATTATATATATAGGTCTCCAGCGTTGTGCATAAAGCCACCGAAACAGCTTCCGAGATACGGAACTGCCCACTGGCAGGAATCTCCACAGGATGGAGCATCACAGAGAAGGTCAGATTCTTACCTCGCTCCGACTCCCATGAGTTTGTGCCACACCCCTTCCCCGCTGTCTGGTAATCGGCAACGACGCAGAGGGACGGTTCTTTTGTGACATCCGACAGTGTCACTAATGATCTGTCACTATGTTCCTTCAGCCAACGGTTGGTAGAGTCGGTCTCGTCAATATGAATAATCTTAAAATCCATAATCCGTTTGCAAAGATACAAAAAAAATCGTATCTTTGCAACATGAACAACGAAGAACAACAAAAAAAAGACGAGCGCTACATGCAAATGGCGCTCGACGAAGCCCAGGCAGCCTTTGAGGCGGGAGAGATTCCCATTGGCGCTGTCGTCGTGTGCAAGGACCGTGTCATCTCACGTACACACAACCTGACCGAGACACTTTGTGACGTCACAGCCCATGCCGAAATGCAGGCCATTACGGCTGCTGCCAACACGCTGGGCGGCAAATACCTTACCGACTGCACCCTCTATGTCACCGTCGAACCCTGCACGATGTGTGCTGGTGCAATAGGCTGGGCACAGATTCCACGCATAGTCTATGGCTGTACTGATGAAAAACGAGGCTATCATGAATATGCCCCTCGGGCGATGCATCCTAAGGCCATCGTCATAGGAGGCATGCTTGAGGACGAATGCCGCCAACTGATGCAAGAATTCTTCAAGACAAGGCGCTGAGCCTACGGATTGACAGCAACAGCCATTGGCTTCTGCCGTACCCAAGCCGTATCCAGAGGCATAAAGTCCTTATTATCATCGTAGATACCCAACATAAAAGGTGCTGAGCGCTCTACGGGGGTATCGTTAGGTAATATGGTAATCGTCTTCACCTTTCCCTTCCACCCGTCAACACGGGTTTTGGACTTTTCTTCCGGCATCTTAACCCAGTCAAGCTTCACATAGGAAAGCAACAGCGTGCCTCTTTCGATGTTGGTCTCGAAACTCATATCAACACCGCCGCCTTCAGGACCTATCTCATACACTTTCGGGTCAAACAAGGCATATTCATTCAACTGCACCACATCTACTGTCTGTTCCTTGCCGCCAGAGGCGATGATCACCTGACCTTTACGCTCCTGCTTGGTACGATTCGGAAGGGTGGTGACGACACTGAGAGAGTTACGCCCACCCTCACCACTCTGCGGCAACACGTCCAGCCAATCAACCTTCGGTGTCGCTGTCCAAGCACCTCCTGCAGTGAAAAAGACTGTTGCCACCTGATCAGTCCCGGCATGTAGTTTACTCTCCTGTCCGTCCACCAGATACACACCTCCTACCTCGTCGGCACAGCCGATAAGGAAGGCTGTCTGAAGAACAGCTATCACCATCCAGAACTTTCGAATCATCCTATTCATTTCAACCGCAATTTGCCCCCAACAATGTAGATTCCCTTGCGGAGTGAACTTCCATCAGTACCAAGGCTGCGTCCGTGCAGGTCGTAGATTTTCGACGAATCATGGGTCACCTCAGACTTCATGCTCTTGATGGCCGTAGGCGTCAAATCAGTAAGTTCTATAGAACCGTCTTTACCTTTCACTAACTTCGCCTGACATTTCACACCCTTATAATAGCGCATAGGTGATATTTCTGACTCATAGAGTGCCTGCGATGCCAAAGTGACAATATAGGTGCCTGCTTTTATTTCACTGTTCTTCAGATCACAAAGAGACACAGTACTGTATTTATTTGGATCCTCACTATTAAAAGTGAAGCCCATCATCTTAGGAACAGGAGCCCCATCCTTTTCTTCGGTGTCATAGAGAATGACGTTGTAACTATCCGCTTCCACACCGTTGATGTTTTCCAAGGCAACAAGTAGCTGGCCTCTGAAATAACGATAATTGTAGTTGTACATGCCACGAGCCTTCAGGATCAGATGATTTTTCTCGACGAAGAACGAGCAGATGGTGTCTGTTCCCCAAATAGACCTTTCTTCCACATCCTCAGAAGGAGTACTGGTGGGATTAAAACCGATAATCATCTGACCATTAGCACTATAATCGCCTTTTTGGGCAGCATCCTTACCCGGCTGCAACACGTCGATGTCATAATAGCCATCACAGGTACCGCTCCATCCCCAGTTCACATACACCAGGCCTTCGCCATTGAGACCATGAAACACGAAAGCATGACCTGCGCCTTCATCTTTACTATCAGACGAACCCGCATAAAGGATGGGACGTTTATTGGCCAGTTCGTTATAAACGATGCCCTTCCACTCCACATCGTCATAGAAATACCGGAGACACATACTTAGTGAAAGCGAGTCATATCTGAAATTATTAACCAGCGCAGAAGCACAGTCATCCAATGCCGCACTACCGTATTTACTTGTGTATTTCATACCACAGGCAGCACCTACATCAGCCATGAGCGTAGCAATATCCCTGGTCTGATCAGTCAACGTTGTTTGCTTATTTGAATAGGTATTTTTCATATTGGCCCAATTGTACACGCCACTGATCTCCTTGGTCTGGGGTGTTCCATCCTTCTCATATTTGCCAATACCATGACCTTGAGCAGGATAACTATAGTATTTCATAATCTGAGCTGCTGCTGTAGCAACACAGCCTGTAGGACAATAGTTGGCACCTATCTTCGGGCACATCAGGTTATAGGGATTTACCTGATCCCACTTGGTGGTCAGGAATGGTTTAACTGTTATGTCTGAACGTGTTCTGGCGTAGCCCTCGCCCTTCTCGAGTCTCGCCTGCAAAGAACGACTGGCTTCTTGCAGCCACCAACTGAAACCTTCAGGCAGATTATTCATATCAATCGCTGTAGATGACGAACCCAGCACGGCAGGGAAGGTATTATCACGACTGACGACAACGAAGCCGCGTCCTTCGGCACTATAGATGGAGAGACAGTTGTCCTTCATCTCCAAAGTCAGGTCTTTCGTTTCAACTGCTCCTCGCGTCACCGCACCAAACAACTGCCGCCCGGCAATGCTCCGCATCTCAGCGTCCGTACGGTCAGAAGCATAAGTGGCTACCCCGAAGATAGCTGCAAATGCATAGAGCGTAAAAGCACGTTTTAGACCCGATTGTTTCAAAAGAATTCTGATTGAACTTGCCATTATATGATCTAATTGATGAGATTTCTTGCCGCAAAGATAAGACTTTTATATCAAACTTCCAAAACTAAAGCCGTAAAAATATACAAATATGGTAACTATACATAATGCACTTTTCCAAAGAAAACATTTCATTCAACCTCACTAACCTCACTTAACCTTACTTAAATACCGATATATAGGGCATTTGAGGCGAGTGAGGTTAAATCAGCCTACCTCACTCGCCCGATCCCCTTTGTTTATAGGTGTTTCTGGAGATTGGAGTGAGGTTAGCGGCATTGCATATATATTCATAGGCTTGCAAACATTTGCTGGCAGGCCTAACAAAAATTGTTCCCTAGGTAGGGAATAAATATTTCCTAGGCATAGAGGAAAGTAACATCGGCATCATTCAAATAGTTGTATAGATATGCATTCAGCCGAGAATTCCAAAATACTAATGACTTGTCATCAAAGAAAAGGCTCATTAGAACATTTTGCAAGTGAAACACTTTTTTAACTTTCATCTTGACATAAATCAAGGCAAATGCAAAAAAATGTGCTCAAAACGGCCTGAAATGTGATTTTTTTATAAAATTATTCGTTTTTTAGAAACTTATGCATTATTTTTGCAGCCTGAAACTCTCATAAAGGCGTGGAAAGTGATGACCTCTGCGCCGGAGGTGGGCACAAAACATGACTATTTTATACATTATTATATTAATTTAATAACCAAAAGAGAGAGAATTTATGAAAAAAAGACTAACGATGTTTTTAGCCGCCCTGTTCCTGACAATGGGAACTGCGCTGGCTCAAACCAAAGTTTCCGGTACGGTGCTCTCACAGGAGGACGGTCAGCCGATCATCGGCGCTGCTGTCAAGGTTGATGGAACCAGTACCGGTATGTTGACTGACGTAAATGGCCGTTTCTCATTGGCTATGCCTGCAGGTTCGAAGACGATCACCGTCTCCTATCTGGGTTATGAGCCGAAGACCGTAACAGCCAAGAACGGCATGCGTATCTTCCTGAAGAGCGACGCCGCAGCCCTCGACGAGGTGATCGTTGTGGCTTACGGTACTCAGAAGAAGTCGGCCTTCACCGGTTCGGCTGCTACAGTCGATTCTGAGGAACTGTCAAAGCACATCACAACGAACGTAGCTGACGCTCTCGTCGGTTCAGTCAGCGGTTTCCAAATGCGTGGTACCTCTGGTGCACCTGGTTCCGATTCTGGTAAGATGAATATCCGTGGTATTGCTTCTTTGTATGCAGAAACCGACCCACTAATCATTGTGGATGGTGCACCTTATTCAGCTTCGCTGTCGAATATTCCACAGGGTGATATCGAGAGCATCTCCGTACTGAAGGATGCTGCATCTGCCGCACTATACGGTGCTCGTGGTGCTGCCGGTGTGATCATTATCACTACCAAAAAAGGTAAGACTCAAGACGCTGTCATCAACGTCGATATGAAGTGGGGCGCAAGTTCTCGTTCTGTACCCGACTATGATGTATTCAAGGATCCGGGTGAATATTATGAGGCTTACTACAACCAGCTCTACAACTACCGTTACTACGGTCAGGGGTATTCTGCCGAGGCTGCCAATGCATGGGCCAACTCAACTATGTTGTCTCAACTGGCTTACAATGTCTATACAGTACCAGACGGACAGAATCTCATCGGCATGGATGGCCGTCTGAATCCCAATGCCAAGCTGGGTCGTACCTATGAATATGAGGGAGAGAAATTTTATTTGACTCCCGATGACTGGAACGACGAGGCTTATCGCACCGCTCTGCGTCAGGAATATAACGTGAGTGTCAGCGGCGGTAACACGCGTTCATCGTTCTATGTAAGTGCCGGCTATCTGAAAGAAGACGGTATCATCAAGCCTTCAAGCTTTGAGCGTTTCACTTCTCGCGTGAAGGCTGACTATCAGGCACGCAACTGGCTCAAAGTCGGTGCTAACCTGAGTTACACACACTCTACTACAGAGTCGAACGCCAACTTGAGCAACGATCAGCTCGGTTCTACTAACGTGATGTACTATACATCCAACATCGCTCCAATCTATCCTGTATATGTACGTGGTGTTGATGCAAGCGGAAATCCCTACATCCGCACTGACGCAAACGGTTTCCAGCAGTATGACTATGGTGTGCCTGCTACAAACTACAAGGGCAACCCGACCCGTACATTCCTTGCTACAGGTAACCCGATTGGTGCCAACAACCTGAACGATGTAAATTCTTCAGGAAACAAATTCACTGGTAACTTCAGTATCGATGTCGATATCACAAAATGGCTGAAGTTCAATTCTACTAATACGCTTGACTTCGGTCAGACTGCTTACTCTGACTACGAGAATCCGTTCTATGGCCCGAAGGTTGGTGTCAACGGTTCTATCCAGAAGTATCAGAGTAATACATTCCGTCAGAATTATCTCCAGACTCTGACCTTCAACAAGGAATTTGGCCAGCACGGTGTCAATGTGATTCTTGGTCATGAGTGGTATAAGACACAGACTAAGTACCTGAATGCAGAACGTACTGGCGGCTTCTCGCCTGATGTACCTGAAATCAATGCTTTTGCAACAATGTCGGGTTCAAACTCTTACACCACGACCTATAATGTGGAGGGTTACTTCGGCAGTGCTCAGTACAATTTCGCAGAAAAGTATTTCGCTTCAGCATCTTATCGTCGTGACGCGACATCACGCTTTGCAAAGGATCACCGTTGGGGTAACTTCTGGTCAGTAGGTGCCGCATGGCTGATCAACAAGGAGAAGTTCTTCAATGTTTCTTGGGTTGACCAGCTGAAACTGAAGGCTTCTATCGGTCAGCAAGGTAACGATAACATTGGTAACTGGGGTTATACAGACCTTTATTCACTTGTTAAGGCTAGCGACGCCTCTATGTCACCGACATTCTACCGCGTAGGTAATGAGGATATCACTTGGGAAACCACAACCAACTTCAACATTGGTATTGAGTTTGCTCTCCTGAAGAACCGCCTGACTGGTAGCATCGATTTCTATAACAAGAAGACCACCGACCTGCTTTTCTGGCTTTCAATTCCTGAGTCAATGGGTAGCCGCGGTTACTACGGCAACCTTGGCGACATCCGTAACCGTGGTATTGAGCTGACGCTGAGCGGCGATATCATCCGCACAAAGGAGATCACCTGGAACCTGACTGGTAACATCGCTCACAATAAGACCAAGATCCTGACCTTGCCTGATTCCAAGAAGGGTGAGAATGGCGGCTTTGCTGAGACTGGCGCGAATATCCAGCTCTGGTATGCCGAGGGCGGCGAGCTCTTCACACCGTTCCTTCGCAAATATGCTGGCGTAAACGAGCAAGGACAAGCCCTCTATTGGGTTGACGAAGACTTGTTCGACGCTAATGGCGCAGCCATCACCAGCCGTCCCGGACAGAAGGAGTCATACACGACGACAGACTACAGCAAGGCTTCACGCTATGCCTTCGACTCCCTGCTGCCGCTCTTCAATGGTGGCTTCTCAACTTCTGTTTCGCTTTATGGCTTTGATGCTTCTGCTTCGTTTGAGTATCAGATTGGCGGTAAGGTCTATGATTACCACTATCAGTCGCTGATGGGGCCTGTATCGGGCACCCCAAATGGTGGCAACTTCCACAAGGACATCTTGAAGTCATGGACACCGAACAATACGAGCAGCGACATTCCTCGCTTCCAATATCAGGATCAATATACGGCTTCCAGCTCTGACCGTTGGCTTACCAACGCCAGCTACCTGGCTTTCCAGTCGTTTACAGTCGGCTATACCTTGCCAAAGGAGTGGATTTCCAAGCTGCAGCTGACCAAGCTTCGCGTATATGTTGCCGGTCAGAACCTGGCTCTCTGGAGTGCCCGCAAGGGTCTTGACCCCCGTTACTCTTACGAGGGAACTGAATATATCAACACATACGCACCAGCACGTAACATCTCTGGTGGTATTCAGGTAACATTCTAAATAAAAGAGGCAATAGAATATGAAAAAGATATTAATGTTTGTAATGACTGTTGTAGCAACATTGACGCTTACAACAAGTTGTATAGAAGAGGTGGACCCGCAGACCAGTACGGTAACTGCAGCTCAGGCAGCTGCCGCTCCAGGAGCCTACGACAACTTCGTGAACGCTATCACTTCGTCGCTTGCCGGTGAGTTTACCTATGGCGACAAAGACAATACCTATCCGTATGACTTCGGCTATCCCTCATTCTTCCTTCAGAGAGACGTGATGGGACAGGACGTTGTACCAGTAGGTGATAACAACTGGTTCTCTACCTGGTATGAGAATTTCACCGGCCTTGGTCCGACAACTGCTCGTAGTCAGATTCCCTGGACATACTATTATGGCTGGATTAAGAGTTGTAACACTGTTCTCTCTATGGCTGGAGCTGAACCCAATGACAAACAAAAGACCGGTGCTGGTATAGCTCACGCCATGCGTGCTATGTTCTACATGGACCTCGCTCGTATGTTCGCCAACACCTCTTACGGTCAGAATCCTGAAGCAGAGACTGTGCCCATCATCAAAGAGACCACAACAGCTGCAGAAGCTACCAACAATCCACGTGCCTCCTACAAGGATATGTTCGCATTTATCCTTGAGGACCTGAATGCTGCAGAGACTCTGCTCGCAGGCTATGAGCGTACCGATGTCTATACACCTGACGTTTCTGTAGTCTATGGCCTGAAGGCTCGTGCCTATCTGACAATGGAGGATTGGGCTAACGCTGAGAAGTATGCCAAACTGGCTCAGAACGGCTATGCAGCTATGACTGAGGATGCCTATACCGACCGCGCTACAGGCTTCAACACACCTAACAGCTCTTGGATGTTTGGAACACGCTACAAGGCAGATAGTCCTAACGTGCTTCTTAACGATGGTGACTCTTCCTGGGGGTCTCAGATGGTTATCGAGATTACTGACAAATCTGGTTGCGGTTATGCAGCCAACTATGGATCCCCTAACCTGATTGACCGTCATCTTTATGAGACGATTCCTGCAACAGACTTCCGTAAGAATTGCTTCGTTGATTTTGCCATCGACAATCTCGGCTCAAAGGCAGAGAAGATTGAGGCTTTAGGTGCTTATTCAGATGTTCCTGCCGCTGTCTATAACGCAGGTCATGATGCAAGTAGCTATGGCGCTGTAGGTGGCTTGGAACTTAAGTTCCGCGCTAACGGCGGTATCGACGGAAACAATAACCAGTACATTGGCTTTGCGGTGTCAGTTCCTTTGATGCGTGTCGAGGAGATGATGCTGATTGAGGCTGAGGCTGCTGGCCGCCAGGATGAGGCTCGTGGTATTGCCCTTTTAACTGCTTTTGCCAAGACGCGTGATGCTAACTATCAGTACGGCTCACATGATGAGGCTTATGGTAACACTACTACCAGTAAGTTTGTGAACGAGGTATGGTGGCAGCGTCGTGTCGAACTTTGGGGAGAGGGATTCGCAACTTTCGACATCAAGCGTCTGAACAAGGGTATTATCCGCAGCTATGCAGGCACCAACCACATGGAGACCATGCGTTTCAACACAACGTCTGCTCCTGACTGGATGAACCTATGTATCGTACAGACTGAGACGAACTACAACACGGCTTGTACCAACAACCCTGTTGCCGTACGTCCTGAAGGCGACTCTCCTGAGCACCCTTGGTAAATTCATAAATAACAATTAAAGTGATTAAAATATGAAGAAATATACGAACAGACTCTTCCTATCCCTTCTTGCAATGACAGCAATGACGGCTTGTAAGGAAGATCCAGGCACGAACCCTGGTGGAGATTCCACTCCAAATGCTGTTGTTTATCAGTACACTGCTGGTGACGGATATAATGCAGATAATGACTGTTTCCTTCGTGTCACTACCAACAGCGCGACAGAATCAGTTTATTATCTGGCAGAGCTGACCTCAGCTTATGAAGCTCGTAAACAGAGTGGTGAAGCGCTGGCAGAATATGTGGTAGCCAATGGTCAGAAAATTGATGGTCTGGGGGCCAATGCTTCTAAAGACTTCTACGTTACAGATCTGCACGGCTACTATACTATCAGTGTAGCTGCTGTCAGTGGTGGTAGCAAGACCGTAAAGTCAACTACGTTTGCAGGACTTGACTACAAGACGATTGGAACGGGTACCTACTCTCCTTATTTCACAGCTGCTACAGGTTCTGTAGATGCTGATGGTAATGCGATTGGTGATACTGAGGTCAAAGTTGAGTATTCTGAAGTCGGTGACCGCTATCGTATTACAGGCGCATGGACTGATGGGGTGCAATTCTCATTCTCGCCATCTTCTGGTGCCGTTTATCCTTCATCCATTGTGACTGGTGCCCTTCACCCAAAATATGGCGCTGTTTCAGCAACAGCAGGAACTGTTAGTCAAGAAGATGACAAGACATTTGTCTTCACGTTCACATGGCGTGTATCTGCTGGCTCATTCGGTCAGTATGATGATGTTCTATATCTAGACTAAAAGTGCATAATAAAAATAAGAAGAGGCGCTTCAATAATATGAAGCGCCTCTTTTTGGACATCGCCAAGAATCTAAAGTCCATGGGGCTAAAAACCGAAGAGATCATGAAAGCCACAGGGTTTTTCTGAAGCAGAAATAGATAATCTATAAAATTTACTTATATAAATATAATTACGGGTCTCAGAAATGAGGCCCGTAATCAATTAATCCATAAAGAAGACTGCTTACTTCACCAGGATGACGAGATATTTGCTGGTGGCCCAGAATGCCTCAGGGTTGGTGATGCGAAGCACGTACTGCTTATTGGCATCGCGCTGCAACGTGTAAGAGCTGGCGGGATGACTTGTCAGGATCTCAGCCGACTTGCTGTAAAGCTTAATCTCCTTGTCGATACGGATGTCGATCTTGGTAAAGTACTCCTTATTGAAGTTAGAACGGAGCACCTCGCCAGAGCTCAGAATATTCTGTTCCTTCAGCTCCTTCTTGGTGCCGAATACGAACCAACCTGAATGAAGAGCCTTATCCTGAGTGTTAATCGTCTGCTGCTTCTCAGTGTTATCAGCTGTCAGATTGGTGACATTCGTATTCAGGTCGGCCACCTTCTCATCGAGTTCAGCGATGTGGATGTCTTTTTTGTCGAGTTCTTCACGGAGCGTCTGAATCTGCTTGTCCTTCGTCTCCATCTGCTGTGTCAGATTGTCGATGATCTTCTTCAGCTGAGTGCCCTTCACAGTACTCTCACGCACCTGCTGCTTCAGCTTGTTGATGAGCTCCTTGTTCTGCTTCATGGCAGCCTGGATGAACTGCATATTCTCCTTGATGCGCACCATCGTGTTTGTTCCTTCACCCTGCTTGGCAAGTGTCACACGACTCTGAGCCTCAGTAATCTCACGGAATCCCTCCTCGATATCACTCAAGGTGGTCATCATGTCGTTGATCTCATTGTCTTTCTGGGCAATAATCTGTTCGAGTGAATCTCGCTGCTGTGTAGCAGCAACCTCGGCCTTCTTAACGGCCTCCTGGTTACAACTAGCCATCGCAAATGCGCCGATGGCGAGAATAAATAGTTTTTTCATACCTTATTTATTTATACAATACTTTTTATTTCGTTTTATCACATCCGGCGAGGATAATCACTATCTCGCCTTTGGGTTCTTTCTCCTTGAAATGGGCTATCACCTCTTCGAGCGTACCTCGAACACTCTCCTCGTGGACCTTGGAGATCTCGCGGCAGACGCTGACCTGACGGTCGCCGCCATAGGTCTCTGCAAATTGCTGGAGGGTCTTCGCCAGACGATAAGGCGACTCATAGAAGATCATCGTACGATCCTCGTCTTTCAGCGACTCGAGCTTCGTCTGGCGTCCTTTCTTCTGTGGCAGGAAGCCTTCGAAAGCAAAGCGATCGCAGGGCAGGCCGCTCGACACCAATGCCGGCACAAAGGCCGTAGCGCCTGGCAGGCACTGCACCTCTACCCCAGCCCTGACGGCCTCACGCACCAGGAAAAAACCTGGATCGCTGATGCCTGGCGTACCTGCATCGCTGATCAAAGCCACATTCTCGCCTGCCAGCAGACGGTTGACAATACCTGCTGACGTACCATGCTCATTAAACTTATGGTGCGACATTAAAGAGTTCTTAATCTCGTAATGCTTCAGCAGGATGCCCGAAGTCCGGGTATCTTCCGCCAGCACGAGATCCACCTCTTTTAAGATACGGACGGCACGGAAGGTCATGTCTTCCATATTGCCTACTGGGGTCGGAACGATATACAATATGCCCATATCGGGGGCAAAATTAAAGCAAATAATCAGAATAGACAAAAAAAGCGGCAAAAACTTTGCAATTTTTAAAATGATTTACTAATTTTGCCACCATTATGACAGAATTTGTGACAGGAGAGGCCCATCGCCCGGGTAGAATAGAGGTGGTTTGCGGTTCCATGTTCTCTGGTAAGACGGAGGAGCTGATCCGCCGTTTGCGCCGTGCGCAGTTTGCCAAGCAGAAGGTGGAAATATTCAAGCCAGCCATCGACGTGAGATACTCTGAGGAAGATGTTGTAAGCCACGACCAGAGTCATATCCAATCGACACCCATCGACTCTTCGGCAAGTATTCTGCTGCTCTCCTCCGACTGTGACGTAGTAGGCATCGACGAAGCCCAGTTCTTCGACATGGGGCTGCCTGATGTCTGCAACGAACTTGCCAACAACGGTGTCCGCGTGATTATTGCCGGACTCGACATGGACTATAAAGGCGTACCTTTCGGGCCAATGCCTGCACTATGTGCTATCGCAGACGATGTCACCAAGGTGCATGCCATCTGTGTGCGCTGCGGCAATCTGGCCTACGTGAGTCATCGAACGGTGGAGAGCTCCCAGCGCGTACTTCTCGGTGAGACGCAGGAGTACGAACCATTATGTCGTGAATGTTACCAAAAAGCTATACAAGAAGAAAATGACAAATGAAACCATTACCTTTGACCGGTTTATCCGCTGGGCAGGCATCGCTCTGCTAGTGCTGGCCGTCTATTTCCTGATCCGCTCACTGAGCAGTGTGTTATTACCATTCTTCATTGCCTGGTTCTTCGCCTACCTGCTTTACCCGATGGTGAAGTTCGCCGACTGCAAGCTCCACCTACCACGTGCCCTGAGCATTATACTCGCACTCTTCGTTGTCATTGCCGTCATTTCGGGCGTCATCTACCTGATTATCCCGCCGATGATCGAACAGTTTGAGAAGCTGGGGAATCTTGCCACCGACTATATCCAGAAGTCGGCCCACATCACCTCCATACCCGCTGCTGTCACGGAGTGGATCAACGAGAATCAGAACGAGATTGAGGAATTCTTCAAGAGTCGGGACTTCACCGAAGGCCTCAAGGCCGTGATGCCACGCCTGTTCAATTTCCTGGGACAGACCTACAGCGTCATTGTCAGCATCGTTGCCTCGTTCATCACCTTATTATATATGTTCTTCATCCTGCTCGACTACGAGTACCTGACAGACAACTGGATCAAGATATTCCCGAAAAAGAGCCGTCCATTCTGGGAGGAGCTGATGGTTGACGTAGAACGGGAACTGAACAACTATATCCGCGGACAGGGTCTCGTCGCCCTCTGCATGGGTGTACTGTTCTGCATCGGTTTCACCATCATTGACTTCCCGATGGCCATCGGCCTGGGCATCATGATTGGCATCATGGATCTCGTGCCTTATCTGCACACCTTCGCCCTGATACCCACCGTGCTGCTTGCCTTGTTGAAGTCGGCTGATACGGGCCAGAACTTCTGGATCATCCTCATCATGGCCCTCGCCGTGTTCCTGATAGTCCAATTGATATGCGACATGATTGTCACACCGAAGGTGATGGGAAAGGCCATGGGCCTCAACCCCGCCATTCTGCTGCTTAGCCTCTCTGTGTGGGGTGCACTGCTCGGCTTCATTGGGCTGATTATCGCCCTGCCGCTGACTACATTGCTCATCGCCTACTACCAGCGATATGTGACAAAAGAGGAGGAAATCGTTAATGAAGAAGACGATTCTGCCGACTAAAACAAACGGGAAAAGCAAAAATCTCCAAATAAATTTGGCAGATTCAAAAATTCATTGTACCTTTGCAGCCGATTTCGCAAGGAATCATTAAGGTTGATCCGTTAGCTCAGTCGGTAGAGCACAACACTTTTAATGTTGGGGTCTTGGGTTCGAGCCCCAAACGGATCACAGAAAAGGGGTCGTTTTCGACCCCTTTTTTGTATGCTTAGATAACATGCAGTCCGAGAAAAACCATCAGACCATTCATCAGGATCCAGAACACGGCGAACGGCAAGGTCTTACGCATGATATCGCCATCCTGTCCCTCCATGTCACAAGCTGCCGTAGCAATGGCTATTGACTGCGGTGAAAGCAACTTACCACCTTCCGATCCAGCACAGTTGGCTGCTGCTAACCAGTTGGTCTCATTACCGCTGACACCGAAGAACTGCGCATTGTTTACCAAACCCAGTTGTCCGGCTGCTGCAGCCTGCAACTTACCGAAGAGGATATTGGCAGAAGTGGCCGAACCCGTGACAAAAGTCCCGATAGAACCGATCAACGGGGCAAAGAACGGATAGGCAGAGCCCGTCAGAGCAACAAGGCCAGTGGCAATAGCCAAGGTCATACCCGTATTGTTCATCAGAGAGGCCAAAGCTACCAGACAGCAGATAGTAAGCGCCGTCTTCTGTAGGTTGACGGTAGTCTTAGCCAATAGTTTCATGAGTTTCGAAAAACTGAGTCCCTGAATAAGTCCGCCAATCATGGCACCAAGGAACACCATCAGACCAGCATTCGACAGCCATCCGAAAGAGAAGGTGTTACCAATGACGGGAAGCTGGAACTTGGTGACAAGGGTGGATTTGAGCAAGGCGTTGATATCAGGACAGATCTTGCTCGAAATCAGAATAAAGAAGATGATGAAACCATAGACGCTCCAGGCCTTGAAGGTCTTGACAAAGCCAAACTTCTGCTTCTCCACATGCACGGTATCCTTCTCAGCCTCATGGCGCAGGAACAGTTTGTTGTAAATCAGCATCGCAACAATCGAACCCACACTACCGAGGATAGCTGGTGTCTCAGGACCAAGGAACAAGGCACAGCTGAACTGAATGGCTATTGAGAAGACACCCACAAAGAGAGCCAGAGAGATATTCTTGACAATCTTTGTACGATCGGTCATCATCAGGATGAGGAACGGCGTGATGAAGAACATCAGCGACAGTTGAATAATAATATAGGTGGAAACTTCACAAAGCATCTCATGGGAGGCCATACCGCCCGTCAGTTCACCAGCCACCTCATTCGCCAGTGTCGTCGCAGGAAGACCCACAGCACCGAATCCTACTGCCACCGTATTAGCCACCAGACAGATGACAGCTGAGAACATCGGCTTAAAGCCCAGTCCAATCAAAATAGCAGCAGGAATGGCCACAGCCGTACCAAAGCCAGCCATACCCTCTAGCACACCGCCGAAGCCCCAGGTGAGCAGAAGCACCAACAGACCTTTATCGGAGGTAAGTTGTATAAACTGCGCCTTAATCGTCTCGATTTCCTTTGTCTCACATAAGATATTATAGCTGAAGATAGCACAGATAATAATCAGGATGATGGGGAAGCAGGCCTTCAAGAACCCTTCGATGACAGACCAGAGGGTGATGCCGTAGATGGAGACGCCAGCATACTTGTCGGGCACGATGCCCAAGACCGGTGCCGCAAACAAAGCCAGCACAATGGTGACGACGAGGGTTATCAACGCACTCTTCCATCCGGACATCTTCAAGCCCATCATCAACACGAAGAGCAGAATAATAGGAATAACAGAAACAATAGCTGCCATAGGTTTTTAATTATATAGGTTTTTACTACTTTATCGGATTTGCGCTCCAAATATACGAACTTTTCGGCATACTTTGTTGCTTTTTTAGTGAAAAAATCAAAAACACGATATATTGATAGTATTTTTTTATTATCTTTGCCATCAGATAATACACACTAAAAACCCATAAAGAACTATGATGGAAAGTTTTCTTGCTGAAATCGGACAAGTGATCCCTTCTGACCGGATCTATACTGACGAGCTTCGCACCCTTGGATGGGGTACCGATGCCAGTTTCTATCGCCAGATTCCAAAGGCCGTCATTCGCAGTGACGGTGAGGAAGAGATATCCAAAATAGTCAAGGCCTGCAAAAAGCACAAGGTGCCTTTCACCTTCCGTGCTGCTGGCACCTCGCTTTCTGGACAGAGCTGCACCGACTCTGTGCTTATCGTAGCAGGCAAGCACTGGGAAGGTTTTACACTCTCGCCGGATGGCGAGAGCATAAAACTGCAGCCGGGTATCGTGGGCGCCAGGGTAAACGAGATCCTGAAGCCTTACGGCCGTGTATTCCCACCCGACCCTGCCAGTATCGGAAGTGCAATGGTGGGTGGTATTGTCATCAACAATGCCTCCGGTATGAACTGTGGCGTGCATGCCAACAGCGATCGCATGATGGTAAGTGCCAAGATAATCTTGACCGACGGCACGGTACTCGACACGGGCGACGAGAAGAGCAGGGAGGCCTTCCGACAGAGCCACCCGGATTTCATCAAGAAGATTGAGGCTCTGCGCGACAAGGTAAGGGCAGACGAGGAACTGTCCTCGCGCATACGCACCAAGTATTCTATTAAGAACGTAACAGGCCTGAACCTGCGTCCACTGATAGCCTACGACGATCCTTTCGACATCATCGCCCACTCAATGGTTGGTTCAGAAGGAACGCTGGCTTTCCTGTCGGAAGTGACGATGAAGACGCTGAAAGACTACCCATACAAGGCCTCTGCAATGGTGTATTTCCTGACGATGAAGGAGAGTTGCGAGGCTGTAGTGGCGATGAAGAAGCTGAAGGCTGGCGACGAAGACTTGAAGATGAGTGCCGAGAACCTGATGGTGAAGAGTGCCGAGATGCTCGACTACATGTCACTGAACTCTGTCGATGACCCAGTATTCTTACAATATAAGAAAGATGTAGATGCCGGTAAGATAGAGGGGGTGGCGCCTGGCGACTATCACAACCTGACGGCTATTCTGACAGAGACCAAGGGCATCACCCACGAGCAGTTGCTGGACAAGATTGCAAAGATCAAAGAGTGCTTAGGGCAGTTCCGCCTCTATATCCCCGCAGAATTTACCGAAGAACCGAAGGTGTATGGCAAATACTGGGCTATCCGCTCGGGTATCTTCCCGTCTGTCGGCGGTACACGCCCCATAGGCACGTCTTGTCTCATTGAGGATGTGGCCTTCCCGATAGAGAGTCTGCCTGAGGCAACGGTGAAGTTGCAGAAGCTTATCGCCGATCACGGTTACAGCGACGCTTGTATCTATGGTCATGCCTTCGAGGGCAACTACCACTTCATACTCAACCAGAGCTTCAAGAGCAAGAGCGAGGTGGACCGCTATGCAGAGATGATGCGCGACGTGGCCAAACTCGTGGTCGAGGAATACGATGGTTCGCTGAAGGCAGAGCACGGCACTGGCCGCAACATGGCTCCCTTCGTGAAGTACGAATGGGGCGACAAGGCCTACGAGACCATGAAGGAGCTGAAGGCCATCTTCGACCCCGACGGACTGTTGAACCAGGGTGTGATCTTCAACGACGACCCGGAATGTTTCATCAAGTGCCTGAAGCCACTGCCTGTGCTCGGCTACAACTTCGACGAAGTGCCCGACGGCGGTCACTACCTGATGGATCCAGACCTCTCTACGGCCAAGGAGACCGTCGAACAGGTGAAGCGTGCCAATAAATGCATCGAGTGCGGTTTCTGCGAGGTCAACTGTATGTCGTGCGGACTGACATTGTCTTCCCGTATGCGCATCGCTGTTCAGCGCGAAATCTGTCACCTTGAGGCGACTGGCCAGAATCCAGAGCGTGCCGCCAGACTCAGGAAACAATACAAATACTATGGCGACCAGACCTGTGCCACGGATGGGCTCTGCTCGACATCGTGCCCGATGAAGATCAACACGGGTGAACTGACGCACCTCATCCGCCAGTTGGATATGAACAAGAATCCCATAGGCTATAAAGTGGGGGAATTTGCCGCCAACCACATGGCTGGCATCAAGGCGGGGCTGCGTGTCGTACTCGACGTGGCCCATCTAGGTCATGTCACCCTCGGTCCAACACTGATGACACACGTCTGCCGCACGATGAACAAGATGGGCATGCCACTGTGGACAACGGCTATGCCAAAGAAGAAACGACAGCCGAAGAAGACGGACCTCACCCAGTTTATCATCGAGCGTTCGATTCCGCATAAGGAGGAGGAGCACAAGCCTCTGAAGGTGGTCTATTTCCCAAGTTGCATCAACCAGACGATGGGACTCTCAAAGGAGGCTCCCGTCAAGCACGCCCTCGTCGATGAGGTCATCCAACTGATGGCAAAGGCGGGCTACGAGGTCATTTTCCCCGAAGGCATGGAGAAGATGTGCTGCGGCCAAATTTGGGAGTCGAAAGGCATGCTCGACATTGCCGACCGCAAGAGCGCCGAACTGGAGGCAGCCCTCTGGAAGGCTTCGGAAGAAGGCAAATATCCTGTACTCTGTGCCCAGAGCCCCTGTCTGCACCGTATGCGCAAGGTGATGCACAAGATGAAGTCTGCGAATGAGCGAGAGCTGAGCGATGCTTGCATCGGCTCTGCCGAGCGTGAGCAGACTCGAGCAAGGCTCAAGCTCTACGAGCCTGCCGAGTTTATCATGACCTACCTTGTGGACCGTCTGGATTTCCATCCGACGGACAAGCCTATCGCCCTTCACCTCACTTGCTCGACGCGTCAGATGGGGGTTGACAAGGATATGATTGCCCTGGCCAAGCTCTGCTCCACGAACGTCTTCTTGCCGGAGGGCGTTGGCTGCTGTGGTTTTGCAGGCGACCGCGGATTCACCTTCCCGGAGATGAACAAATACGCTCTGCGCAAGCTCCGCCCACAAATCGAGGCAAACAAGATTGAGGTGGGATATTCTAATAGCCGCACCTGCGAAATCGGTCTGGAGACAAATACAGGCATCCCCTATATGAGCATCGTCTATCTCGTGAATATCTGTACAACAGCTAAAAAACAAAAATGAACTACCCATTAGATCCTCACTGTCAGGAAATCATCCGCCAATATCAAGAACGACGGCATATCTTTGAACGCATGGAGATGCTGGCCTATGACAAGCTGCGCTGGACGCTCCGCAAACAGGGCATCTACGTGACCTCGCTCGAACACCGAATCAAGGAAGAGAAGTCGCTCGCCGGCAAACTTGAGCTCAAAGGCCAGAAGTACAAGTCGCTCGACGACATCACCGATATCCTCGGTCTGAGGGTAATCACCTTCTATACAGATGACGTTGACAAAGTGGCAGCCATCGTCAAACGAACGTTTGACATCGACTGGCAGCAGTCCGTTGACAAGCGCAAGCTCCACCAGTTCGACAGTTTCGGCTATAATTCGCTGCACTATATCTGCCGCCTGCCAAAGTCGGTCGTTGACGATCCGGCTATGCCGGAGCTGAATGAATACCGCTTCGAACTGCAGATGCGCACAGCCCTGCAGCACGTATGGTCCACCATCGAGCACGACACGGGCTACAAGGGTGTAAAGATTCCACGGGAGTACCATCGGCAGTTCTCACGGCTGGCGGGTATCCTCGAACTGATTGACGATGAGTTTGGTCGTCTGCGCACCACGCTGACCGACTACCGTCGGCAGGTGCAGACACTGGTCGCCTCAGGCAAGCTCGACGAAGTGTCGCTCGACATCGACTCCTTCCGCAGCTATTTGAAACTGCACCCGTTCAGACGTCTGAACCAGCGCATCGCAGCGGTTAACCAGGCAGAACTCTACCCTACCTCCCTACTGTCATACGTCCCTGTGCTTGAGGATTTCGGCTTCACGACCTTGGGCGATATCGACAAGTTTATTGCGGAGAATCGCGATGACGCCTATCAGCTGGCACTCTCGCAACTGGCCTTTACCGACCTCGACATCCTCTCAGAAAATGTCGGGCTGGAGAACCTATGCCTCGTCTATGCATTGAAAAATGGCGGTTTCCTTAGTGTCAAGCATTTCTATGACACCCTCTACGGTCAACAGAAGGAGAACGAACAGATGGCACATATCATCATGGAACAGGCGGCATCACTGCCCTTCATGAAGAAGAGATGAAAAAAGTAAAGAACAGCGAGCTGCTACTATCTTATATCCGCGAAGGACGGGAGATGACCAGCCATGAAAAGCTGTCGCTCATCATCCAGCTGAGTATCCCCAGTATCCTGGCGCAGATATCGGCAACCGTGATGTTCTTTATCGATGCTTCCATGGTGGGCCATCTTGGAGCAAAGGCTTCGGCAGCCATCGGACTGGTGGAGACCACAGGATGGCTGATGGGAGGACTTGCCTCAGCAGCCAACATGGGATTCTCCGTACAGGTAGCCCACTTCATCGGTGCCAACGACTTCGAGGCAGCCCGACGCGTGTTGAGGCAGTCGCTGGTATGCTGCCTGATTTGGGCCTTGGCCATCTCGACGACAGCTCTTATCATCGCTCCCTCCCTACCCTACTGGCTTGGCGGCAGTGCGGAAATAGCCCACGATGCCTCACTCTATTTCGCCATCATCGGTTTCTGCGGCATCTTCTTCCAGATGGAGGGGCTGGCAGGCTCGATGCTGAAGTGCTCCGGCAATATGAAAATCCCGTCGATCCTGAACATCGGCATGTGCGTGATGGACGTGGTCTTCAACTATTTCTTTATCTACCTACTCGACATGGGCGTCATGGGAGCGGCCATGGGTACGGGGTTGGCAGAGCTGATCACGGCCTGCCTGATGCTCTATTTCCTGCTCGACAGATCGTCGATGCTCTCGCTCTCAGGCCATCCAGGCTCCTTCAAGCCGAAGTCCGACACCGTCAGCACCGCTTTCAAGATTGGAGCGCCGATGGGCATGCAGCACCTGCTGATGGGGTCGGCGCAGATCGTGAGCACCCTGATCGTGGCACCGCTTGGCACCATCGCCATCGCCGCCCACTCACTGGCCATCACGGTAGAGAGCCTCTGCTACATGCCAGGCTACGGCATCGCCGAAGCAGCCACAACACTTGTCGGACAAGGCATCGGCGCAGGCCAACGCCTCTTGACGCGCTCATTCGCCTACCTGTCTGTCAGCCTCGGCATTACCATCATGACTGTCATGGGCATCATGATGTGGATCTTCGCCCCAGAACTGATGGGCATCATGTCGCCTGTCGAAGAAGTGATCGTCTTAGGTACCGATGTCCTGCGTATCGAGGCATGGGCAGAGCCGATGTTTGCAGCTGCCATCGTGGTCAACGGTGTGTTCATTGGTGCTGGCGACACCTTCATACCCGCCATCATGAGTCTGGCCTCCATGTGGGCTGTCCGCCTGACACTGGCTGCCACTCTGGCTCCTAAATATGGGCTGAAGGGTGTGTGGACAGCCATGGCCATCGAACTCACCTTCCGAGGCAGCATCTTCCTGGCACGACTCTTCAAAGGCGGCTGGTCAGAGAAGTTAAAGGTAAAAAAGTAAAAAAGAAAAGGGTAAAAATAATAAGGAGAAATAATATGGAAAGAATTAAAATCAAACAACTGGCAATCAATCATAAGGTAATTGGTGTTTTACTGTTTTACCTTTTTACTTTTTTACCTTTAAGTGCTCAGCGCGCTGAGGTACTCTTTGAGACCACTGCCGGCAACATCCGCATTGCCCTCTATGACGAGACACCACAGACACGCGACAATTTCCTGAAAATCACAAAGATGGGCGTTTACGACTCCCTGCTCATCCACCGCGTCATCAAAGACTTCATGATCCAGAGCGGCGACACCAACAGCAAACATGCCAAACCGGGCCAACTACTTGGCACGGGTGATTTCGATTATACGACAGAGGCGGAGTTTAGACTGCCACAGATCTTCCATCGCCGCGGCACCGTAGCAATGGCACGAGAGAGCGAGAAGCGCAACCCAGAACTGCGTTCCTCGGCCTGTCAGTTCTATATCGTCTGGGGCAAGGTCTATCAGGATGACCGTCTCATTGCGAAAGTACAAGAACGGCTTGATTCTGCCACACAAGGTCGCGTACAACTGACACCAGAGATGATTGAGGTATATAAGACCATTGGTGGTACACCACATCTCGACGGACAATATACGGTGTTCGGCGAAGTGGTAGAGGGACTTGATGTCGTTGAGAAGATACAGGGGGTAAAGACCGACAAGAACGACCGTCCACTGGAGGACATCCGAATCTTGAAAGCCACAGTAACAAAAGACCTGCCACAGCCCAGAACTGAGAAGAAAGCACCTGCAAAGAAGAAGGCAGTGAGACGGACAATACGAAAGTAAAGGGCACAAAAAAGCCGCTCAAGGGTCATCAACGACTCGAGGGCGGCGCCAACAATCTATGAATAACTAAAAACCTTTTCTGAGAAGAAACGGAGTGTCACCACTGCGTCTGTTATCCTTACTTGCAAATCTTTTCTAACACCTTAGAAATACCTATTGACAATCAATCTTAATAAAAACCTAAAACCAAAATTCTAACTAACTATATTAACTCTAACTAAACCTAAAATCAATCTTTACCTAACTAATACCTCTGTATTGTGTCTGTGTCTTCTATTGAAGTTGTCATTGTTTCCTTTTGACGATGCAAAGGTACGACGATTTTTGCAACCTTCAATGGATTGCACCCTATTTTTGCGAAAAAAACGGCTTTCTTTTGATGTATATCAATTCGGTTGTGTGCGAACACAATCAAATTGTGTCCGATAACAGCTCTTTTTCGACCTTGTTGGTGAGTTCGACAAACTCTTGAATGGTGAGTTGCTCAGGCCGACGTGTCATCATCGGGTCCTCAAAGAAATGGGACGATGCGGTTTGCTCCCCGTTGAACAGTTGGCGGAGGGAGACGCGCAACATCTTACGGCGCTGGTTGAACGACGTCTTAACCACACGACGGAAAAGTTTCTCATCACAGCCAAGGTCTGTCACTTCATTGCGCGTCATCCGAATGACGGCACTCTGCACCTTTGGCGGTGGATTAAAGACACCAGGCTCAACGGTGAAGAGATATTCGACGTGATACCAAGCCTGAATAAGCACCGACAAGATGCCATATTGCTTATTACCAGGCTGGGAAGCCATGCGCAAGGCCACCTCATGCTGTATCATACCGGTACAACAAGGTATCAGATCCTTATTGTCAAGCATCTTGAAGAAGATCTGTGAAGAGATATCATAGGGATAGTTGCCTGTCAACACAAACTGCTGACCGCCGAAAACCTCCCGCAAGTCCATCCTGAGGAAATCACCACCTATTATATTATTACAGAGGCGAGGGAAATGTTCCTGAAGATAGGCCACAGACTCACGGTCAATCTCTACCACCTTGAAAGGACGCGGTTTCTCTACCAGATACTGCGTCATGACACCCATACCCGGTCCAACCTCCAATACAGGAAGATCGGGACATGCATCTACGGTGTCGGCTATCGCCTTGGCAATGTTCAGGTCGGTCAGAAAGTGCTGGCCGAGGTTCTTCTTAGGTCTTACTTGTTTCATGGGGACAAAGATACGATTTTTTTTTCATTCGTCCAAAAAAAGACGAACTGGATTCACATCCAGTCCGTCTTAGCTATGCTTTCTTTACAAAAATCCTTTCGATTCTACTTCATTTCCACGTTCATGTCGTTATTGACCTTTACGGCTTCAGCAACACATACTGCAACGACAAATGTTACCATAAATAATGCTGTCATAATCTTTTCCTTTCTCTAAACTTTAATTGTTATCCTGTTAATTTTCGCTGGCCTTGCCAGTTCGTTCTTGTCATCTCAAAGCATCACGCTCTTGACTTTTGACGCTGCAAAGGTACGACTGTTTACGCACACAGCCAAGTTTTTTCACCAAAAAAAGGCCAAAAAGCTGTCTTTCATTGACACTTGTCAATTAATAATAGGGTTTTCGTTTGGTTTTTTGCCCACTTATTCGTACCTTTGCACCTATGGAAATGAAGACTATCCTGACCAATGCGATAAAGATCACTTTCCCCATCCTCCTCGGTGGAGCCATCCTCTATTGGATGTACAGGGGCGAGGACTTCGGGCGTTTCTTCCATGTAATGACGGAAGAGATGAACTGGACCTGGATGTTGCTGTCATTCCCATTTGGTATCCTGGCACAAATGTTCCGTGGCTGGCGTTGGAAACAGACACTGGAACCCATTGGCGAACACCCGCGGACATCGGTTAGCCTCTATGCCATTTTCCTGTCGTATGCCGTCAGCTTGATTATTCCACGCATCGGCGAGTTCACCCGATGTGGTGTCCTGAAACGTTATGATGACATCTCTTTCTCGAAAGCATTGGGAACCGTTGTGACAGAGCGAGCAGTAGATACCCTCATCGTGATGTCCTATTCCGGACTGATTCTGCTCATAGAGATGAGCATCTTCGGCACGTTTTTCCAGAAGACAGGCGTGAGTCTCGACCATCTACTGAGCCAGTTCTCGCTGACTGGCTATCTGGTGACAGCCGTCTGTGCCATAGCTGCACTCATACTACTGCATCTGCTGTTGAAGAACTTCTCTATATATAATAAGGTGAAGATGACGCTGAGTGGTATCTGGGAAGGAGTACTATCCCTAAGAGGCGTCAAGAACCTGCCGCTCTATCTCTTTTTCTCCATCGGCATCTGGGTGTGCTATTTCCTGCATTATTATCTGACGTTCTTCTGCTTCGACTTCACGGCCAATCTGGGCATTGGCTGTGCATTGGTGTCCTTTGTCGTGGCCAACTTTGCCGTCATCGTACCGACGCCTAACGGTGCTGGTCCTTGGCATTTCGCCATCAAGACCATGCTCATCCTCTACGGTGTGGCCGACGAACAGGCCCTCTGGTTTGTATTGATTGTACATACCGTCCAGACGATGCTCGTCGTTGCCCTTGGCATCTATGCCTGGGCTGCGCTATCCTACACGAAACGTATCCAATCTAAAACAATAGTATTATGAACGAAATTCAAAACTTGAACCCAGCGTGCATCTGGAAGAACTTCTATGCACTGACACAAGTACCGCGCCCCAGCGGACATCTCGAGAAAATACAGCAGTTCCTGCTCGACTTCGCCAAACAGGCTGGCGTCGAGGCTTTCAAGGATCCTGCCGACAATATTGTGATGCGCAAGCCTGCCTCCCCGGGCATGGAAGGCAAGAAAGGTGTCATCCTGCAGGCTCACATGGATATGGTGCCGCAGAAGACACCCGAATCGCAGCACAACTTTGAGACCGACCCCATCGAACCATGGATCGACGGCGAATGGGTGAAGGCCAAGGGCACGACCCTCGGTGCCGACAACGGCCTGGGCGTGGCTGCCATCATGGCCATCATGGAGGATAAGACGCTGAAGCATGGTCCAGTCGAGGCACTGATCACTGCTGATGAAGAGACAGGTATGTTCGGTGCCAACGCCCTGCCTGCAGGTGAACTGAATGGCGACATCCTGATGAACCTCGACTCCGAGACATGGGGCAAGTTCGTCATCGGCTCTGCCGGTGGTATCGACATCACGGCTACCCTCGACTATAAAGAGGTGGAGACCGACGCCGAGGACGCTGCCGTGAAGGTGACCGTGAAAGGTCTGCGCGGCGGACACAGCGGTCTGGAGATCCACGAGGGTCGCGGCAATGCCAACAAGTTGTTGGTTCGCCTCGTGCGTGAGGCCATTGAGGAGTGCGAGGCCCGTCTGGCAAGCTGGCAGGGTGGTAATATGCGCAACGCCATCCCCTTCAAGGCTGAGGCCGTGCTGACCCTGCCGAAGGAGAACGTTGCTGCCCTAAAGGAACTGGCTGCCGACTGGCTCGAGGACTTCACCGACGAATACAAAGGCATCGAGAGCGGCATCGAGGTCGTCTGCGAAGACGTGGAGACACCGAAGATGGAAGTGCCTGTCGAGATTCAGGACAACCTCATCAACGCCATCTATGGCTGTCACGACGGTGTGATCCGCATGATCCCCTCCTACCCAAGCGTCGTGGAGACCTCTTCCAACCTCGCCATCATCAACATCGGTGAGGGCAAGGCATCGCTGAAGATCCTCGCCCGCAGCAGCCGTGAGGACATGAAAGACTATATCGTGAAGACGCTTGAGAGTTGCTTCTCGATGGCAGGCATGAAGGTGGAGACCGCCGGCTCATACGGTGGCTGGGATCCGAATCCCGACTCTCCCATCCTGCACCTCTTATTAAAAGAGTATAAGGAGCTGTTCGGCAAAGACGGCATCATCCAGGTCGATCATGCCGGACTGGAGTGTTCCATCATTCTCGGCAAGTACCCGAACCTTGACGTCGTGAGCTTCGGTCCCACGATGAAGTCGCCCCACACCACCACAGAGCGCGCCCTCATCGAGACTGTCGAGCCCTTCTGGACACTGCTGAAGAAAGCCCTCGAAGACATCCCAGAGAAGTAATAAATTGGCACGGATTACACAGGTTTTCACGGTTTGTAATTACAAAAAAAACAAAAAAACGCGTTAATCCGTGTAATCCTTGCCTTAAAATTTTCGCTTTTCATTTTTATTTTCTATCTTTGCAGCCAAATAACTCAAAGTATTAACAAATTATGGACGATTACCCGGCGGACAATTACGAAAAGTAATGGCGGGGGATTGAGCGAGCAAGGCTGCTAATCCCTTTGCCGCTAAAACCATTTCATAAACGAAAAAAGGATTAGCACAATGAAGACTTACTGGAACACCCAAGGCGGACTCAGCCATCTCGACGAGTGGCAGCCCAACTGCTGGATTCAAGTGACATGCCCCACTGAAGAAGACCAGCGCGAACTGGAAGAGAAGTTCAACATCCCCGACTACTTCATGTCGGACATCAGCGATACCGACGAGCGTGCCCGTTATGAGTACGACGACGGCTGGATGCTCATCATCCTCCGTATCCCCTATGTCAAGGAGATACGAAGTAGGACGCCCTATACCACCGTACCACTCGGTATCATCCACAAGCGCGATGTCACAATTACCGTCTGCTTCTATGAGACTAACATGATGATCGATTTCGTCAGCTTCCAGCAGAAACGGGGCGAAGGCTTTACCGACCATGTCGATATGATCTTCCGACTGTTCCTCTCCAGTGCCGTATGGTACCTGAAGCGCCTGAAGCAGATCTCCATGCTCATCGACAAGGCCAAGCGCAACCTGGACCGCGAGGTGAACAACGAGAGTCTGATAGGCCTCAGCCGTCTGCAAGACTCACTCACCTACTTCCAGACATCCATCCGTGGCAATGAGAACCTGTTGCAGAAACTGAAGTTCAAACTCCAGATCGACGAACTCGACGCCGACCTGATTGAGGACGTGAATATCGAGATGTCACAGGCTCGCGAGACGACCAGCATCTATTCTGACATTCTGGAATCGACGATGGACACTTACTCCAGCATCATTAATAACAACATGAATACGGTGATGCGTACACTGACCTCCGTCACCATCATCATGATGATCCCCACGTTGGTGACGTCTATGTTCGGCATGAACCTCGTGAACGGCATGGAAGAAAAGCCCTGGGGCTTCGTCTTCGCTATGATTATTTCGGTGGCAATTTCCTCAATGGCTTGGTGGTTTTTCCGCCACAAACGGCTCGTTTAGCATCTTTTAACTTTATTTCAGGCTTAAATATTTACTTTTTTCGTACCTTTGACCCCAAATGTGCGATGATGCCCTGCATCATAATGATTTATAGTCAGTAACTAAAAAGTTAAATGATGGACTCTCAAGAGAATGCTCCTGTCATCTCGCCAAGCGAAGAGACAGTTGACAATGAAGTAAAGAAGGAAGAAGTAGCCGCCCAGCCGGCAGAAACGCCCGTGGCACAGACTGCTTCTCCAGTGGAAACAGAGGAAGTTCAGCCTCAGAAGGTCTATGAGACCAAGGCCGAGATTCTCGAACGTGTGCGCGAAATCGCCCACACCGACGAATCGCCCCAGAAAGAGGAGATCGACTATCTGAAGACCGCTTTCTACAAACTCCACATCGCTGAGCGCGAGGCTAAGATAAAAGCCTTTGTCGACGCTGGCGGCGACCCCGAACAGTATCAGATCTCACCTGACGAACAGGAGGAAGCATTCAAAGCCGAAATGGGCATCATCAAGGAGAAGCGCGCCAAGATCTTCAAAGAGCAGGAGGCCGAAAAGCAGGAGAACCTGACCAAGAAACTGGCCATCATCGATAAGATCAAGGCGATGATCACCACCCCAGAAGAGGCTAACAAGAGCTATCAGGAATTCAAGGCCCTGCAGCAGCAGTGGCGCGAAATCAAGAACGTACCCGCAGAGAAAGCCAACGAACTCTGGCGAAACTACCAGTTATACGTAGAGCAGTTCTACGATATGCTCCGCTTGAACAGCATCGCCCGCGATGAGGACTTCAAGAAAAACCTTGAGGCCAAGACTCGTCTCTGTGAGATTGCAGAGAATCTGGCCAACGAGGATGATATCATCAGCGCCTTCCATCAGCTCCAGAAGTTGCATCAGGAGTATCGTGAACTCGGTCCTGTGGCCAAGGAGCAACGCGAAGAGATCTGGAACCGTTTCAAGGCTGCATCGACTGTCATCAACAAGCGCCATCAGCAGCATTTCGAGGGTATCCGTGCCAAGGAAGAGGAGAACCTCGCGCGTAAGACGGAACTCTGCGAGAAGGTAGAAGCTATTGCCGCTGAAGAGAACAAAGGCTCTGGCGACTGGGAGAAACACACCAAGCAAATCATCGAGTTGCAGACTGAATGGAAGACCATCGGCTTTGCACCACAGAAGATGAACGTGAAGATCTTCGAACGTTTCCGTGCTGCCTGTGATGATTTCTTCGGACGCAAGGCCGAATATTTCAAGGGACTCAAGGAGACCTTCAAGGAGAATGCCGAAAAGAAACGTGCATTGATTGAGAAAGCCAAGGCTCTGCAAGACTCTACAGAATGGAAATCTACCAGTGACAAACTGATTGCACTGCAGAAAGAATGGAAGACCATCGGCATGGTTCCCAAGAAACTGGGCGACCAACTGTGGGAGGAGTTCCTCGGTGCTTGCAACAAGTTCTTTGAGGCCCGCAAAGCCGCTGGTGCCGGACAGCACAGCGACGAATACGACAACCTCGCCAAGAAGCGTGAAGTCATCGAAAAGATCAAGGCTGCCGCCGAACAGGCTGGAGACGATATCCAGGAGAAAGTGCAGAAGCTTGTTGAGGAGTATAATGCCATTGGTCATGTGCCCTTCAAGGAGAAAGACAAGATCTATGAGGAGTACCATGCCGTACTCGACAAACTCTATAAGGAACTGAACATCACCGTAGCCAAGCGCCGTCTGAACAACTTCAAGCAGAATCTGAAACAGGTGGCAGAGCGTGGTGAGAACGCCCTCGACAACGAGCGTGCCCGTCTGTTCCGTCAGTACGAAGCCATCAAGCAGGAGGTACAGACCTACGAGAACAACCTCGGTTTCCTGAATGTCAGTTCAAAGAAAGGCAACAGTCTCATTGACGAGATGAACCGCAAGGTTCAGAAGTTGAAAGACGACATGAACCTCGTACGTGAGAAGATCAAGGCTATCGACGCTGAGAATAAGGAATAAGAGAAAAAGAAAAGGCTTCCAAATGGAAGCCTTTCTTTTTCTAGTTGGGGTACTCGGACTCGAACCAAGAATGACAGGACCAGAATCTGTAGTGTTACCATTACACCATACCCCAATCACGGGTGCAAAGTCAGTGCAAACCGAATGCAAAAAACTGCTTTTTGCTGAGGTGCAGCCTGACATCGCAGAAGCAAATCTCAATTTGCGACTGCAAAGGTACTACTTTTTCCCGAATAACCAAAACTTTTTGCAGAAATTTTATAAAAAAGCGCAAAATTTCCACTTTTCTTTTGTTATTCAAGCGATTTAACGTACCTTTGTCGGACAATTCACATATTTATATTTAATGAAAGATCTGGTTCAAACAATTACAGAAGCAATTCAAGAAAAGAAAGGTAGCAATATCGTCATTGCAGACCTGCGAAAGATAGAAGGCACCATCTGCCAATATTTCATCATCTGTCAGGGCAACTCCCCTTCACAGGTAGAAGCCATCACAGAATCCGTCGGCGACTTTGCACGCGAGAGATTGAAGGAAAAACCGTCGCACGTCGTGGGTCTCGAAAATGCCCAGTGGGTGGCTATGGACTATGGTGATGTGCTTGTACACATCTTCCTGCCTGACGTACGCGAATATTATGACCTGGAACATCTCTGGGAAGATGCTCCGCTCACAAAAATACCCGATTTAGACTGATACAAACAACGTAAAAAGCGCAAATAAGCAATAATGGATAAAAACAATCAGATACAAAACAACGGCAATGGTCCGAAGATGAACATGCCCCGGTTCAACATGAACTGGATCTATATCATCGCCATCCTGGCCCTCGGACTTCTCTATTTCTCCAGTGGCGGTCCGCAGAACAGCAGCATTGCCAAGACGGCCACATACTCCGACTTCAAGACCATGGTGAATCGTGGCTTTGCATCGAAAATCGTCGTGAATAAGAACCAAAGCACGATCAAGATGTACGTCAAGCCGGAACATATCCGCGACGTATTCCAGCAGAGTGCCCAACAGACGGGTGCAGAGCCTTACGTAGAGGTAGAGTTCGGTTCGATAGACCAGGTCGAGGAGTTTATCAACAAGGCCCGAGAAGACAAGGTCTTCACAGGCGACTTCACATACGAGAACCGTAAGGAGAACGAGTTCTTCAACATGATTTTCTACAATCTCTTCCCCATCTTCATCATCATAGCGCTATGGATGTTCTTCATGCGTCGTATGGGTGGTGGCGGCATGGGAGCCGGAGGTAGTGTCTTCAGCGTCGGCAAGTCAAAGGCCAAGATGTATGAGAAGGGCGGCGACCTCGGTATCACCTTCAAGGACGTAGCCGGACAGGCTGGTGCCAAACAGGAGATTCAGGAGATTGTGGATTTCCTGAAGAACCCGCAGAAATACACTGAGTTGGGTGGTAAGATTCCCAAGGGAGCCCTCCTCGTTGGTCCTCCGGGAACAGGTAAGACGCTGTTGGCAAAGGCCGTAGCTGGAGAGGCTGGCGTACCTTTCTTCTCGATGTCGGGCTCCGACTTCGTGGAGATGTTCGTCGGTGTCGGCGCCAGTCGTGTGCGCGACTTGTTCCAGCAGGCCAAGCAGAAGTCGCCCTGCATCATCTTCATCGATGAGATCGACGCTGTGGGTCGTGCCCGCTCGAAGAATCCTGCCATGGGTGGCAACGACGAGCGCGAAAACACGCTGAACGCCCTGCTGACGGAGATGGATGGCTTCGGCACGAACTCTGGCGTGATCATCCTGGCTGCCACCAACCGGGCCGACATGCTCGACTCCGCCCTGCTGCGCGCCGGACGTTTCGATCGTCAGATTCACGTTGATCTCCCCGACCTCAACGAGCGCAAGGAGGTCTTCAAGGTACATCTTAAGCCCGTGAAGACCGACGATAGCGTAGATATCGACTTCCTAGCCCGTCAGACTCCAGGTTTCTCTGGTGCCGATATCGCCAATGTCTGCAACGAGGCTGCACTGATTGCAGCCCGCCATAACAGCCAGGCCGTGAAGAAACAGGACTTCCTCGATGCTGTCGATCGTATCATCGGTGGTCTGGAGAAGAAGACGAAGGTGATGACACAGGCCGAGAAGCGCTCCATCGCCATCCATGAGGCTGGTCACGCTACCATCTCTTGGTTTACGGAGTTCGCCAACCCGTTGGTGAAGGTCAGTATCGTTCCCCGTGGACAGGCACTCGGTGCCGCCTGGTATCTCCCAGAGGAGCGTGTGCTCCAGACGAAGGAAGCCATGCTCGACGAGATGTGTTCCCTGTTGGGCGGACGTGCTGCCGAGGAACTGTTTGTGGGCCATATCTCTACTGGCGCCATGAACGACCTGGAGCGCGTCACCAAACAGGCTTACGGTATGATTGCCTATGCCGGTATGAGTGATAAGCTACCCAATGTCTGCTTCTACAACAACGCTGAATATCAGTTCCAGAAGCCTTATTCTGAGACGACGGCCAAGATCATGGACGACGAGGTGCTGCGCATGATCAACGAACAGTACGAGCGCGCCAAGCAGATCCTGACAGAACACAAGGAGGGCCACGCCAAACTCGCCCAGCTGCTGGTAGATCGTGAGGTCATCTTCGCTGAGGATGTCGAGAAGATCTTCGGCAAGCGTCCCTGGACCAGTCGCGCCGAAGAGCTGCTGGAGGCCCAGATGAAGGCCGACGCAGAGCGCATGGCCGAGGAACGTGGCAAACAGCTCGAGGCCGAAGCCAAGGCCAAGGCTGAAGCCGAGGAGAAAGAAAAGAAAGAAGAAGAAGCATAAAGGAGTTATGAAGAATTTCATTGTCAGAACCATTACGGCGGTTTTTTTCGTGGCCGCCATCGTCAGCTGTTTCCTGCGCGCAGAGGCTATGGTACTGCTCTTTGCCTTGGTCACAGGCCTCACCGTCTGGGAGTTCACCGGACTTGTCAACAACCGTGACAACATCACTGTCAACCGTATGATCTGCACCGTGGCAGGTGTCTATTTCTTTTTCGCGATGGCCGCTTACAACAGCGGTATCACGGCTGCCAGCATCTTCATCCCTTATCTCGTCACCCTCATCTACCTGATGGTGGCAGAGCTCTATCTGAAACATCCCGACCCCGTCGGCGACTGGGCTTACACGATGATGAGCCAACTCTACATCGCCCTACCCTTCTCGTTGCTCAACGTGCTGGCTTTCCAGTCTGGCACCGAGGGTATCCACTATGTGTGGACACTCCCCCTCTCCGTCTTTGTCTTCCTTTGGATCAACGATACAGGCGCCTACATCTGTGGATCCCTATTAGGCAAGAACAAACTCTTCCCCCGCATCTCACCGGGTAAGTCATGGGAAGGTAGCATCGGTGGCGGCATCCTCGTGATGCTGGTAGCCGTCATCATATGGCATCTTACCGAACAATACGGTCTCAATGAAGCTGGTCTGACCCATCTCCAGTGGGCAGGTCTCGGTCTGGTCATCGTCGTCTTCGGCACCTGGGGCGACCTTGTGGAGAGCCTCTTCAAGCGCACCCTCGGCATCAAGGACTCAGGTCATATCCTCCCTGGACACGGCGGCATGCTCGACCGTTTCGACTCCTCCCTGCTGGCCATCCCCGCCGCCGTCGTTTATCTCTACACCATCCAGATGCTCTGACCGAGCTTAAAAGTAATTTATTTCCTCTATCCAATTCATAATAAAGGTACATGTGTACGCACACGTACCTTTTATTATTATATTTCGCTAATTTTTTTCAACAAAAATTTGCACAATCCAACTATAATACCTATATTTGCAGCCAAATCATATTAGTTTTGACTCCAATTAAAGAACTTTTGATATCTAAATTACAAATTATGAAAAAGAACTATTTCAAATTCCTAATGGCTATTGCCATGATGCTGGGAGGTGTATCTCTTACCAGTTGTGACGAAATGCTCGACAACCCTGTTGAAGAACCAACAGAGCAGACCGAAGAGCCGAAAATCGTGGAAACGGAAACTGGTGCAAAGATTACCATCAACAAACTGTCTGACGTTTCAGGTCTCCTCGGTGAACTCAAGACCGTCATCGAGAAGTTCCAGACAGAGAACCCTGGCAAACAATTCGTGCTCGACATTGAGACCACTGCTACGTTGGAAGCAACGGAAACAGACTACACGCTTCTGATTCCTAACCTTTCGGAATTCAACATTGTCATCAATCTGAATGGCAACCTCGTCACAAGCGCAAAGCCACTGACCCTGAAGTTGGATCAGAAGGCTGGAACCCGCGATGAGGTTGGTGAGAAAATCAAGACGAACTATGACAATGTCATTACTCTGAACCTCAAGAATGATGACATTGACCTGATTCTCGATGTTCCAGGAACCACAGTATTCATCAACAAGCTGAACAGCATCCAGATCCTGAATGGTGTGTCTGTCGTGAAGGATGGTGGTAGCATTAATACCTATGTATGGGCACCTACCAGAAATGACTATTACATGTATAATGGTGAGCCAGAATATGTAAAATTTACCGAATCAGGAGATGACTACATACCCAATGTTAGATATACCAATGACGATCCTTACCGCTTCAAGAACCTGAAGATTGTCAAGGGAAAGGCTGATTATGCAAAAATAGAAGTATGGGAAGAAAATCACAAGCTCGACAAACTGACCATTGCTGAGGGTGCCACAGTGGTGCTGCTGGGCCGTTCGATGGTCAAGGAAATCGTAGGTGAAGGAAACGGTGCCATTGTGAAGAGCAACAACGCAGGGTGGCGTAATCCTGAAGAGAAGACAGTTAACGCACAACTTGACCTCTCCAATGTGGAAAAGATCAGCAACATTACTTTCGAGGTTCTCCTCGAAAATGATCTAAAGGATGGAAAGCTCGTTGAATCATCCGCTCGCGATGTTCCAGCAGCAATAGAGAACTGTACCTTTAAGTACGGTAAAATTTACTTCAGAAACCCACAATCGGCCTCAGCAACAGTCAAAGAGTGTAAGTTTATCGGGACAGATGAGGAGAAATCCATTTGGATCAACATACCCTATCAGACTGAGGAAATCACAGGTTTCAAGTTCTCTTTCGATAAGTGCGAATTCCCAAAGGACTGCAAGTTCGAAAACTATGTCCAAACCTACAAGCCGAAGTTAGACGAGAATGGCAATCAGGTCTATAAAAACATCTATCGCTGGTGGGTATTCGATGGTGATTATCCCGACTGGAGTTGGTACGGAAGTGAGACCTTGGACGGCGTTCCTACAGACAAAAAGGAAATCGGCGAGTGCAATGGTGGTTATGATGATGCAGAAGGCAAAAGCCTAAACGGCTATTCAACAGGTTACTGGATTGAGCAAGTGGAACAGTATGAAGAGGTAGAATTCAAGGACTACTACATCTACGTTTCCTTCACGGAATGTAAGATTGACGGTGCTGCCCTGACTCCTTCGAACATCAGCATCCCAAATCCAAGGCCAACAAGAGGTACATACCTCAGATATGAGTTCGACGGAAAAGTCTATCGTGCCATCCAAACATATGATCCTGAAAGCGATAAATATACGTGGGTGCTGGTTGAAGCATAAACGCATAATCAATACACTAAACAGAGCGGGAGCTGGATGATGATATGACCCCGAAAAGTTGGACATTAAATTAAACATTAATTATTCAACTCTCTATAGTAGTGAGCTCGGTATTGTACCGGGCTCATTCCTTTTAATCTCAATTTTATTCTTTTATTGTTATACC
>Ga0256405_10001958_pt1 | contig 51557 bp, 43 predicted proteins | sample RumenRJG_02DNA_FD_189096 | JGI IMG/M metagenome (GOLD analysis project Ga0256405, IMG submission 189096) | Bovine rumen microbial communities from Lethbridge, Alberta, Canada - RJG_02 | ecosystem: Host-associated > Mammals > Digestive system > Stomach > Rumen | place: Canada: Alberta...
CGTGCAGTTGTGGCACTACGGGCGGCAGACACACTTGGTGGCTCTCAAGCCGTGTCAATGGCTCTTGATGTGCGGCAACATGGCTCTAAAACTCCGTGCAGATGGCTCTGGTGGAACGGTATATACAGCACTGAACCTCGGCATTAATTTGATGTGTATGATTTGCGGTATAATATGATACGGTATATTGTGGTGGGGTATTCTGTTTAGGCTGTGTGCTTATTTAATTTCGGATTTTCTGAACATGGCGTAGGTGAGGGCTATCATAACTGCGATGAATATGATGCTGCTGATGGTTGCTTTTATGATAGTGCCTGTGCTGGTGGTCAGGTTCAGGTCGTACATAATTGCGTAGGGGGTATTCTTGAAAATCGTTCCCAGCACGGGGACTTTGTCAGATGCTTTGACGAGCAGGGTATCTATGCCGAAGGCGGCTGCTATTCCGCACGCCATAACGATAACCGACTTACGCACTTTGAACGCGAGCGGGATACAGATACTCAGGCGGGCGGCATATATCAGCACGCCGACGAGGGAGAGCACAGCGCTTTTTGTGATGCTTGAAGATGTGACCTCGACATTTGAGGTATTGGACATTATGCTTGTAAAGAGCGAGGGAACGCCGTTGAGCTGAGCGAACTCTGTTTTGCTGGCGAAGCATACCACCGAGACTATTGCGTAGGGCAGGGTGATGAGGGTGGTGATGAACATACAGGTAAAGAATTTTACGATTATGACTTTGCCGCGTGATGCGCAGCCGACCTCGCTATGCACGGTTTTGGATTGGAAATCGCCGCAGATATATGAGCCTATCATCAGCGATGCGAGCATAGAGACCATCATTGCGTCAAAGAGTATCGAGATGCTGCTGAGTACGTCCTTGCCGATTTTGCCTGTTTGTACGAAGTGGAGCACGGCGCCGAGGGAGCTTACGCAGAGCAGGGAGATTACGACTGCCAGCTTAAAGCCTTTGGATTTTTTGAGCATAAACATATCTGCGCGGAAAATATTCAGCATACTGCGTCACCTCCGATTACTTTGATGAAATAGCTTTCGAGGGATTCGCCCTCGACGGCGAAGCGTGTGGTGATGATTTTGTTGTCGCAGAGGGCTTTGGCAAGGATCTCCTCGTTTCCGACGAAGTCGTAGATATTGACGGTCTGCTCGTCTGCGACCTTAAACTTATTGGTGTGAAGCTCGTTTTCGAGGACGCTGACAAGCTGAGTGACCATTTTTGTTTTGACGCAGATGTAGTGCTGGCACTCCTGTTCGAGCTGTTTGAGGTCTAGAATCTTTTTTATCTCGCCGTGGTCGATGATGATGTAGTCAGACGCGGTCTGATACAGTTCGGGCAGGTTGTGGCTGGAGATAAGGACGGTCATTTGACGCTGTTCGGCGAGGCTGCGGATCAGTTTGCGTATTTCGACGACGCCTATGGGGTCGAGACCGTTTATCGGCTCGTCGAGGATAAGCAGTTCGGGGTCACCGACGAGGGCGACGGCGATGCCGAGGCGCTGGCGCATACCGAGAGAGAAGTCCTTGACCTTTTTCTTCGGCTCGGCGGACAGTCCGACAAGCGTGAGCAGTTCGTCGGCGAGGGTTTTGCTCTTGATGCCGCGCATTATCATATGCAGGGTGAGGTTGTCCTTTGCGTTCATTGAGCCGTTGAGGCTGGGGTACTCGATAAGGCAGCCTATCTTTCGGCGGGCGGTTTGTATGCCTTTTTCGTCGATTTCGCCGAACAGCGAATATGTGCCGCTGGTTTGAAAACTAAGCCCTGAGATTATGCGCATAAGCGAGGTCTTGCCTGCGCCGTTTTTGCCGATGAGTCCGTAGACCTTGCCTTTTTCAAGGGTGACCGAAACGTTTTTAAGCGCGCAGAAGGATTTGAAATTCTTGGATATGTTGTCTGTGTGGAGAACTATATTTTTCATGTTCACGCCTCCTTTTGTTTCTGATGAAATTATATATCAGCAAAAATGTCAAGTCAACATATCGTTTGATACACTGATGTTATAATTGGTGGCAAAGTAGGAAAATGTACGCAAAGTGATGGTGCAAATCGGTTGACTTTTGTAAGTTGTGTGTTATAATAAGTGCAAAGGAAGTGATAGAATGATTCAGGCAGTATTAGAGGAGATGGCAACAGTTCTGCTGGGCGGCGTTTGCGCCAGCGCGTTTCTTGCGTCTTTGATTTTCATTCGGGCGCTTGGGATAGGCGAGGGACCTGTAATTTCGCCGATAATAGGCTCGGCGGCCGGCATAGGGCTTTTGCTGATTTCGCCGACGAAGCTGGGTGTTGTGGCGCTGATAGCGGCTGCGGTGGTAACGATTATCGTGGCTATCGTGATAGACAAGCTGTTTTACGTCAGCGGAAAAGACCTTACAAAGCCGACGAATAATCAGCCTATGCAGAACACGCAGGCGGCTCAGCCGCAGCAGGTGTTTCCGCCTCAGCCTGTGCAGCTGGCGGACAAGTCTCAGGAAAGTTCCGACTGGGAGTGTGTGGGCTGTCACAAGATGAACACGCCCGATGCGAAGTTCTGCCGTTACTGCGGCACGAAAAAGCCCGAGGCTGCGCCTGTCAGGGCGTATTTCACGCCTGCGGTGGAGAGCAGCGTGACCTACAAGACGGGCAACCCGATGAAAGTGGTTTTCTTTATTATTGCGGCGGTAGGCGTGATTGTTAACCTGCTGATGCTCAGCAGCGTATCGCGGCACAGAGACTCGCTCAAAGCGATGGTGGACAAGAACTATTACTACGACCTCAACAAGATAGAGTACGATTTTACGGGATATGCGTTCTATCTGCTTATCGTTGGCGCGGTGACTTACGTTGCGATGGCGGCTTTCCGCAAGAAGTTCATCGGTTTGGCGTGCTCGTTTGCAGGGGTGCTGTTCGCGGTGCTTTTTGCGGTCAACAGCAGCGGACTTATCAAGCAGCTGAACGTGAAGATGACGCTGCCGATAATCGCGCTGGCGGGTGCATTTGTGCTGAGCGTTTTGTACTGCATATTTGACAAGCTGTGGCTGGGGATAATCAATATCTGCGCAAGCAGCGGTGCGGTATTTCTGCTGCTCAATGCGGTGAACAAGGCGAACATCAGATACAAGGAGCCGACGCTGCCGTGGCTGAACCTTTGCGGCAACGCTGCGCTTATGCTGATGCTGGCGCTGGCGGTGCGGCGCGACAAACCGCAAAAGCCTGAAAATAGCGCAGCTGCGGCGAATTGACTGACACTTAAAATGCTTTACAGACCTTTCCAAGCGGAGAGGTCTTTTTTTGTGCACAAATTATCGTCGGCGTTTTTGGGCAATGTTACAAAGCTGTTTGGCGCTGATTGACTGTGTCCCCGGGGTGGTGTATAATTGAATCAAGAATGGGGTGTATCTTGCTTTTAAGGAGCGAATCTGAATGAAAAAACGAATATTATCTGCTGTGCTGGCGGTATGTATGCTGTTCGGCTCGGCGGCGGCTCTGCCTGAGGGCTTCTTTGACGGCGGCTCGGTGATAACCGCAAGTGCGGATTCCGCAAACGGTTATACCTACACCGTTAAGAACGGAAGTGCGGTGGTCACGAGGTATGCTAACCGCACCGAAGCGACTGTCAGCATTCCTTCGACGCTGGGCGGATACTCTGTAACCACGCTGAGCACGCAGAACGGCATAGGCGTTTTTGCAAATGTGGGCGGTATGGCGAACACTGCGCTCAAAACGCTGACACTGCCAAGCAGCGTAACGACTATCGAGGCAAGTGCGCTTTCCAACTGCACGGCGCTGACTACGCTGAATCTAAATTCGGGACTCAAAACTATCGGCAACTACGCATTTCTCAATGCAAGCTCGCTGACGAGCGTAACTATCCCTGCGACAGTCACAAGCATTTCAAAGAATGCCTTTGACGGCTGCACAAAGCTGACAGCGATAAACGTTGCAAGCGGAAATACTACATATTCAACCTATGACGGCGCGCTTTACAACAAGGCACAGACTTCGCTTATTGCTATGCCTTCGGGCAAGACAAGCGTAAAGTTCCCGGGCACGCTTTCGTCGATACCGTCAATGGTGCTTTCATCGAATGTCACAAGCGTGACGCTCAGCGAGGGCACAAAGACTCTTGAAAAGTGGGCTTTCATCAACTGCAAGAACATGACAAGCATAACTATCCCGTCCAGCGTTACAACAATCAACACGCACGCGGTGGGGTATTATCACGCTAACGCTGAGGCGACTGACGACGATACAAAGATACAGGGATTTGTCATCAAGGGATACACAGGTTCAGCGGCACAGACCTATGCCAATAAAAACGGTTTTACGTTTGAGTCTATCGGAACGGTCTGCACGCACACGTGGGGAAATAATCCTTGGTGGACATGGACAGGCTACACCGCCGCAACTGCGAGATTTACCTGCTCGAAGTGCGCAGTGATGCTGGAAAAGGATGCGACGATAACAAGTGTTGTTGAAACGGAGCCTACCTGCAAAGACAAGGGCGTGAGGAAGTACACAGCTTCCGTTGTTCTCGACGGCACGACCTACACGAAAGGTGTGTTGGAAGAAATTGCGCCGAACCCTGACAATCACGTTTGGTCTGATAATGTGGCGTGGACTTGGAGCAGCGATTACAAGACGGCGACTGCAAAGCTGACCTGTCTGAAAAACAGCTCGCACACGGTGTCGGTGGACACAAGTGCGATAAGCAGCGAGGTCACAAAGGCTGCGACCTGCAATTCGACGGGTATAAGGACACATACTGCAACTGTGACGTATGGCGGCAAAACTTACACGGGCACAACCAAAGAAACTCTGCCTATTGATGAAGATGCTCACGATTGGAGTACGACGGCAAAGTGGACATGGAGCAGCAACTGCAAGGCTGCGACTGCAAAGGTGACCTGCAGAAACAACAGCACACACGCTATTACGGCAAATGCTGAAAACATTGTAAGTGTTGTCACGGTAGCTCCTACCTGTTCGTCGACGGGCACAATGTCAAACACTGCAACAGTTGTTATAAACGGCATTACATACACAAGCCAGAAGAACTCGACCATCAATGCGGACTCGAACGCTCACAGATGGGGCGAGACGCCGACGTGGACCTGGAGCAGTGACTATAAAACTGCGACTGCACAGCTGACATGCACAAAGGACAGTTCGCACAAGCTGTCGGTAAATGCGAGCAAGATAACTACCGTTATCACGAAGGCTGCGACCTGCAATTCAACAGGTATAAAGACGCACACGGCGACTGCTACGCTTAACGGCAAGACTTACACAAACACGACAACGGAAACGACGCCTGTTGATGCGAACGCGCACAAGTGGGGAACGACTCCGTCGTGGACATGGAGCAGTGATTACAAGACGGCGACGCTGGTTTTCACCTGCGATAACAACGCTGCACACTCGATGAATGTGCCTGCAACGGTTACCACAAAGACAACTGCGGAGACCTGCACGGCGGCGGGCAAGACTGTTTACACGGCATCGGCAACATACGGCGGAAAGACATACACCGACACGAGAGAGGTCTCCATCGCGGCGCTGGGACACGACTATATTGTTTCTGTGACGTCGCCATCCTGCACGACGCAGGGTTACACGACGCACACCTGCACGAGATGTTCGAGCAGCTACATTGATGATTACAAAAATGCGCTGGGACACAACTGGGTGACCTGGACAACGACAACTGAGCCGACCTGCACGGAAGACGGCGAGGAGCAGAGCAGCTGCACAAGGTGTTCTGTCAAGACGACGCGCAAGGTGGATATGCTCGGTCACAATTACGTGGTGAGCGTTGTCTCACCGACCTGCACAAAAGAGGGCTACACTCTGCACAAGTGTTCAAGGTGCGAGGATTATTACGAGACGGACAAAAAGGCTGCGCTGGGACACAACTGGGTGACCTGGACAACGACGGTTGCGCCGACCTGCACGGCAAACGGCGAGGAGGAGAGCAGCTGCACAAGATGTTCTGTCAAGACGACGCGCACAAAGGCTATGCTCGGTCACGATTACGTGGTGAGCGTTGTTGCGCCGACTTGCACAAAAAAGGGTTACACGCTGCACAAGTGTTCAAGGTGCGAGGATTCCTACATCACTGATGAAACACCGATGACAGAGCACAACTACAAGAAAACTGTTGTTGAGCCGACCTGCACGGAGCAGGGTTACACGCTTTACACCTGCGCCGACTGCGGAGCAAGCGAAAAGCGCGATTACACTGATAAAACGGCTCACAAATGGGGCGGTTGGACACAGGACAAGGCGCCGACCTGCACAGCTGCGGGCACTCAGACAAGAACGTGCACCGTTTGCGGAGAGATACAGTCGGGCGCAGTTGAGGCGCTGGGTCACAATTACAATGCGGTGGTTTCTGACCCGACCTGCACGGCTCAGGGCTTTACGATGAACACCTGCACAAGATGCGGTGACAATTACAAATCGGATTACAAAGATGCGCTGGGTCACGATTACGGCAGCTGGAACATAACAGTTCAGCCGACCTGTACTGAGGCTGGCGAACAGACGAGGACTTGTCAGCGATGCAAAAACGTTGACACTGCGACTGTGGCTGCGCTGGGTCACAAGTACGAGGTGACAACAGTACTGCCGACCTGCACACAGCAGGGTTACACCAAACATTCGTGCGTGAGATGCACTGATTTTTACGTTGACAATTACACAGACGAACTCGGTCACAACTGGGTGACGTGGGTAAGAACGGTTGAGCCGACCTGCATGGGAGACGGCGAGGAGGAGAGCAGCTGCACAAGATGCTCTGTCAAGACGACGCGCAAGGTCAATATGCTCGGTCACGATTACAAAAAGACTGTTGTTGCGCCGACCTGCACAGAAAAGGGTTACACGCTCAACAAGTGCTCGCGGTGCGAGGATTCGTACCAGTCAAATCAAAAGGCTGCGCTGGGTCACAGCTGGAGCAGCACCTGGACAACAGTAACGGCGCCGACCTGCACGGCTGACGGCACAGAGAAGCACGTTTGCACAAGGACAGGCTGCACAGCCAGCGAAACGCGTCCTATCGAAAAGCTGGGACACGATTACAAGGGCGTTGTAACGGCGCCGACCTGTACAGAGATGGGATTTACGACGTTCACCTGTGCAAGATGCAAGGACAGCTATGTTGACGATTATACCAATGCGCTGGGACACTCTTTCGGTGCGTGGAAAACGACAAAGAAAGCGACCTGCACGACTGACGGTCTGAAAAAGAGGACATGCACAAGAACAGGCTGCACGGAGAGCGAGACTCAGGTAATAGAAAAGCTCGGACACAACATTGTTGACACGGTGGTTGAGCCGACCTGCACAGAGCAGGGCTACACACGTCATCAGTGTTCGAGATGCACGGAGAATTACACAGATACTTATACGGCTGCAAAAGGTCACGACTGGGGCGATTGGAAAACGACAACTCCTGCGACATACACTCAGGAGGGCAAGCAGCAGCGCAAGTGCAAAAACTGCACAGCTGTTGAGGAAAAGGTTATTCCGATGCTTGGTCACAACTACAAGCAGACGGTGACGCCGCCGACCTGCACCACGCGCGGTTACACGACGTTCGTTTGCACCGACTGCGGCGACACATATGAAGGAAACTACGTTGACCCGCTTGGTCACAGCTTCAAGGCGAACAAGGTCATTGCACCGACCTGCACGGAAAAGGGTTACACAATCGAAAAGTGCGAACGATGCAGCGTTACAAGAAACGAAAACTACACAAACGAGCTGGGACACTCATTTGGTGAGTGGCAGGAGACTACACCTGCTTCCTGTACAACGAACGGTGTCAAGACCAGAAAGTGTACAAGAACGGGATGCAAGGCTTCGGAGACTGACGTTATCGTAAGTGAAGGTCACAAGTACACCAAGAAGGTCATTGCGCCGACCTGTACGGAAAACGGCTGCACAGAGTACACCTGCTCGGTTTGCAATCACAGCTATCAGGACACGATAACGACTGCGCTTGGTCACGATTTCGGTGACTGGGTGACAGTAAAGCCTGCGACCTGCGTTGATGACGGCACAAAGAAGCAGACGTGCAAGCGCAATGGCTGCGGCTGTGTTCAGACTGAAACTATTACAAAGCTCGGTCACAGTTACAAAAAGACTGTTGTTGCGCCGACCTGCACAGAGAAAGGCTACACACTTTATGCCTGCACAAGATGCAGTGATTTCTACAAGGGCGACGTCAAGAAAGCAACAGGTCACAAGTTCGGAGATTGGAGCGAAAAGGTCGCTGCGACCTGCGAAAACGAAGGAACTGAATCAAGGAATTGCTCAGTCTGCAAGGCTGCGGAAACGAGAGCAATTGCAAAGCTGGGACACAATTACACATCTGTTGTGAAGGCTGCGACCTGCACGGAGATGGGACACACGACGTACACCTGCACGAGATGCTCGGCAAGCTATGACGACAATTACACCAAGGCACTCGGTCACAAGTGGGGCTCGTGGAAAACAACTGCTGCGGCGACTTGTGAGGCTGGCGGAACGCAGACGAGAAAGTGCACAAGATGCACTGAGACTCAGACATCATCGCTAAGCGCGCTCGGTCACGATTTCGTCAAGACAAAGACTGTAAATCCGACCTGCACGGAAAAGGGTTACAGCGTTTACACATGTTCGAGATGTTCAAACAGCTATAACGATGATTATGTAGACTCGCCGGGACACAAGTTCGGCAAATGGACAACTGTTGAGGCGACGGTGACAAAGGAAGGCTCAAACACAAGGTCTTGCAGCGTTTGCGGCGAAAAGGAGACCACTGTTCTGCCAAAGCCGAGCATACGAATTTACGGCAGCAGCAGATACGACACGGCTTTCCAGATTGCAGACAGGATAAAGAAAGAAAACGGCGGACAGGCTTTCAAGTGCGTGATAATCGCTTCGGGCACGGATTACGCTGACGCGCTTTCGGCTTCTTATCTGTCAAAGGTCAAGGGCAACGCGCCGATACTTATCACATCGAAGCAGATGAACCAGAGCGTTGCGGACTACGTAAGAAAGAACGCGGCAGCCAACGCGACGGTTTACATTGTCGGCGGAACGGGCGCGGTAACGGTTGATATGGAAAAGAATCTGGTAGGATTCACCGTTAAGCGTCTTGCGGGCAAAAACAGATACGGCACAAACCTTGAAGTTCTCAAAGAGGCTAAGGTCTCGGGCGGCGAGATACTTATAGCTTCGGGATTGGGTTACGCAGATGCGCTTTCGGCATCGGCAGTAGGAAAGCCTATACTGCTCGTTGCGGGCAAGAAGCTGACAGACGACCAGAAGAATTATTTGCAAAATACGGCGCGCTGCACATCTGCGACGGTCATCGGCGGAACTGGCGCTGTTTCGGCAGAGCTTGAAATGCATGTCAAGACGGTCATCAAGAACGTTTCGAGACTCGGCGGAGCAGGGCGCTACGAGACGTCGGTAATGGTTGCACGCAAGTATTTCAGCAAGCCTGCGACTATCTCGCTGGCATACGGACTCAACTATCCTGACGGACTTTGCGGAGGTCCGCTGGCAATGACTTATAATTGCCCGCTGATTCTGACCACCAGCAAGACCACACAGGAGGCTCAGAAATACGCTTCTGAGATAAAGGCGACAAACACCGTTACATTCGGTGGTCCTGCGCTTATTTCAGACGATGCGCTGGGCACTATTCTTGGCAAATAAAATTACAGACCCTGCGCTTTTTTGCAAAGTGCGGGGCCTGATTTTTGTTGACTTTTAGCGCGAAAAATGGTATAATTTTTGTGCAGGGCAAAGCACCTGCAAAACTGAAAAGGCAAGAACACCTGCTCGGTGAAATTATAGTTATGGAGGAATTATCATGGCAGACGTTAAAACAAAATACTCAGGAACACAGACCGAAAAGAATCTCCAGGCTGCATTTGCAGGGGAGTCACAGGCGAGAAACAAGTACACCTATTTCGCTTCAAAGGCTAAGAAAGAGGGCTATGAGCAGATAGCTGCTATGTTCCTCAAAACAGCTGACAACGAGAAAGAGCACGCTAAGATGTGGTTCAAGGAGCTTAACGGTATCGGCTCGACGGCTGAGAATCTGGACGCTGCTGCAGACGGCGAGAACTACGAGTGGACTGATATGTATGAGGATTTCGCAAAGACTGCTGAGGCTGAGGGATTCCCTGAGCTTGCTGAAAAGTTCCGCGGCGTAGCTGCAATTGAAAAGCACCACGAGGAGAGATACCGCGCACTGCTCAAAAACGTTGAGGCACAGGAAGTGTTCAAAAAGAGCGAGGTCAAGGTTTGGGAGTGCCGCAACTGCGGTCACATCGTAGTTGGCACACAGGCACCTGACATTTGCCCTGTTTGCGCTCACCCACAGGCTTACTTTGAGGTAAACGCTGAGAATTATTGATGACAGTGAGGGCGGCTTGCTTGGCAGGCTGCTCTCTTTTTTAGCGCAAAAAAAGGCACTTGCAAAACTGCAAATGCCTTGATTTTTTTATTTCTTTGTGGTAGTTTTTCGCGCTGTGGTGGTTTTCTTGGTGGTCTTTTTTGCGGCTGTTTTCTTGCTTGAACCGAACAGACCGCCCAGCAGGTTGCTCTTTTTGCTGTCAACGTATGAAAGACCTGTGCCCGGAATGCTGACGGTGGTGGTCTCTCTGCCTGTGGTGCTTATCGTTTTGCGCACGCCCTTTGAGCCGAAAGAAACGCTTGCGCTCTTAGTGCCGATGTTGAGCTTTGTGCCGCCGCCGAGGCTGATGCTTTTTCTGAATCTGAGTCCCATATGTAAAAACTCCTTTCGTGGCAGTTGCTGCCTTCGTTAAGCCAAGTATATCACATTAGTGACCTGCCGTCAAGCTATATGCCGAGCTTGATGGTGACGATAAAATCTGTACCTTTGAGGTCGGCTTTTATGCTGCCGCCGAGAATTTCGATAAACTGCTTGGCGATAGCCATTCCAAGACCTGTGCTGCCTGCGGTGCGCGAGGCATCGGTGGTGTAGAACTCGTCGAAAACGTGGCTTGCATCGAGCTCTTTATCCTGAGTGTTGTTTCTGAAAGTAACTATCCTTTCGTGCGGGTCAACGGCGATGAAAAGCGTTTCTCTGCCGTGTTTGAGGGCGTTATTGGTAAGGTTGTCGAACACGCGCATAAGCATATCCTTATTTGAAAGGATAGGCACGTTGGACTTTTCGCAGTTAAGCTCGATACGTCTGCCGCGGTCGTTATAGTCGTCGTAGTAGTGGGAGATGGATTCTTCCAGCACGCCGATAAGGTTTATCTGCGAAAGCTCGGGCTGTTTGCCTGCGGAAATGACCTTGTAGAACTCGAAGAACTGGTCGATAAGCTCCTGAAGTCTGCGCAGTTTGCGCTCAGTGACTTCAAGCTCTCTTGTGCGCTCCTCCTCGTCGGTCTTTTCGTACTGGGCGAGGCGGACATAGCCGAGGGCAGAGGTCAGCGGTGTGCGCAGGTCGTGGGAGATGTTGGTCATCATCTGTTCGAGGTCGTGGCTTTTGCGGTTATAGAGGATACGCTCCTGCCTGATCATTTTGAGCAGACCGTTTATCTCGTTGATAAGCTCGGAATCACCGATGCCTATTTCAAGGTTGACGAGGTTGTTGGTATCCTGTTCTTTTATTCGCTGTATCTGTTCGACGGTGTTTTTGCTGCCGATCTTTATCTGCAAAAGCAGCAGCGTCAGCACGGTAACTGCTATGCCAAGAACTATTACAGCAATAAGCATAGGCGCTTCACTTCCTTAGTTTGATTTTTTCTCCGCTCTTTTCTTGCTGAAAACTATCCGCAGGACTATGATGCCGATGGGGGACAACAGAAGAAGCGGCAGCCATATAAGTGCAAGCGGCAAGCCCCATTGTCTCATTGGTTTGGGTTCCTGCTTGATTATGCAATAAGTCCACACGGTAAAGTATATCGAAATGATAATGTTCTGGGCATCAACGATGAACAGCACAAACTGCTGCATTACGCTGTGACCTTTTTCGGTGACCTTTTTGCTGGGTTTGACACGCCTTACGAAAAAGCCGCAGAGGCTTAGCAGACCGACAAGTCCGAAGCCTGCAACGAATGGATAAATCCCGAATATCTTGTTATCCACAACGTCGAAAATGCTTTCACGGGTTTTCTCGTCAAAACCAAAGTGAATACCCATAGGGTCGGGCAGGCTGCTGTACTTTGCGATGAACCACACAAGCCCTGTCAAAAGCGGGATAAGGCAGAGCGCGAGAATGATAAGATGCGTTCGTTTTATTGCTTTCATTTTTTGTCCTTTGTAATCTTTATTTATTGTATTGCTTCTGATCTGTTGTAAATGCGGAGCCCTGCGAAGAAGAACAGGATGGTGAGGATTATGCAGGCTGCGATAGCTTTTATAATATAGGTCATATCGACTCTGCCTGCGATATCCTGAAAGACGTTTGAGAAATCGAGCCTTGTCATATACTGCTGTGCGAACTCTTTTGTCGAATCAAACAGCGTGAGCAGTCCGATAAGCGAGGAGTAGGCAAGCGGAACGATAAGCGCGAAAAGGTTGAACACGGACGATTTGCGTATCACAAAGCTGAGGAAAACAAACAGCGATATTATCGCTGTTACCGCGGGGAGCTGCATTACGATAATGCTGAAATACTCTGACGCTTCCGAGGAATACTGCGAGCCGTTGATAAGGCTGTTGAACGAGTAATAGACGGTGTTTCCGAAAAGGAACGAAACGACGCCCACGCATTGCAGCATCAGCCACTTGAAACAGTAGTATTTGGTTTTGGTGGTGACTGAGGAAAGCGTGTTCTTTATCGTTTTTTCACCGAAGTCAGCTATCAGCAGCACAGATGTCGGGATAAGCATCATATAGTAATAGTTGAAATTCATTCCCGCATTGCGCACATCAGTTTTCAGACCGTTGGTTATATATGTCGGGTCGTAGCCGTTAATAAAGCCTACCATTGTTTTGAAGGCTATTGCTGAGGCTGCGGCAGCCACGACGACTGCGATAAAGGCATACATGCCTTTGGAACGCAGCATGCGGTACATATCCGCTTTGAACATATTCATCATAACGCTGCGCCCTCCTTAATTTCCGCTTATGAGCTGTCTGAAATACTCCTCGAGCGTTACGCCCGATTCGTAAATCGCGCTCACGCCGATGCCGTTTTCAACAAGCGCTTTTGTTATGAGCGTCGGCTGAATTTCAGCCTGGGTGATTTTAAGCTCCTGCTTGTCGGTGACGGTATACTCGGTTATGCCCAGCAGGTCTTCCAGCACGGTGACGGTCTTGTTGGGGTCGTCTGTTTGCAGCATTGTGCAGCGGCTGCACTCGGCGTCAAGCTCGTCTTTGGTGAGGTCTTTGATTATCTTGCCCTGGTCGATTATGAGAAATCTGTTTGCCAGCGCATAAAGCTCGGAGAGCATATGGCTGGAAATCATCAGGGTAACTTCTTTTTCGCGGTTGAGCTTGAAAAATGTTTCCCGCAGCTCGCTGACGGCGATAGGGTCGATGCTGTTGACAGGCTCGTCGAGCACGACGAGGTCGGGGTTATCCAGCAGCGCAAAGCCTATGCCGAGTCTTTGCTTCATACCTTGTGAAAGCTGTCTGAATTTCTTGCCTGCTGCATCTTTCAGACCGATGGTGTTGATGACGTTTTTTATCTGTGCTGTGTCGGTGATGCCTTTTTGCAGGCAGTAGTATTTCAGGTTCTGTTCGACGGTCATATTTCTGAAAAACGCAGGCTCTTCGATAAGGCAGCCGATACGTCTGCGCTCTTTTCGCAGGTCGTCGCCTGATTTTGAAAAGATGGAAAACTCGCCGCCTGTTGCGTCGGTCAGTCCCGATATCATTTTCAAAAGCGTTGTCTTGCCTGCGCCGTTTCGCCCGATAAGACCGAAGATATCGCCTTTGTTGACGGAGAACGAAACGTTGTTTATTGCAGTGAAATCCCCATATTTTTTGGTAAGACCGTTAGCGGTCAGGATAGCCTCGTGCATGCTTTTTCCTCCTGTCAGTATGTGAGACCATTATTTTCTTTAAATCAATGATAACAGGAAAGTCTGAAATAACACTTAATTCAATTCTTAAAAATGGCTTAAATGTTCACTTTTTGAGGCGGTAGCCGATACCCCAGACAGTTTCGATATAGTCAGTTTCGGGGTCGCACTCTTTGAGCTTTTTACGAAGCTTACTGATATGCACGTTGAGGGTGTTGTCGTCTGCGGAGTTTTCGTAGTCCCAGACGGTGTCGTATATCATACTCTTTGTACAAGTGCGGTTATGGTTTTTGACAAGCAGCTGCAAAAGCAGGAACTCGTGCTTTGAAAGGTCAAGCTCTATGCCGCTGCAGGTGGCGATAAAGCTGTCGGGGTCGAGGGATATGTTTTTATATGTGAGCACCTTTGCGGCGGGCTTTACGCCGACAGCCTGCGTTCTGAGCCTTGCGGTAATTCTTGCGATAAGCTCGTCGTTGTCAAAAGGCTTGGTTATATAGTCATCTGCGCCCAGCGAGAAAAGGTCGACTTTCTTTGAGGTATCGACTATGGCGCTCATAACGATAATGGGCACGTTCTTTTTGGCTTTCAGCTCGCCGACTATCTCGTCGCCGCTGCGCCCGGGCAGCATAAGGTCGAGCAGTATCAGGTCGACGTTATCGCCGTGGACGAGCACGCCCTCTGTGCCTGAGAATGCAGAGATAGCCTGAAAGCCGTTTGTGCGCAGCAAAGTGCGCAGCATGGAGTTTATCTCGTTATCGTCCTCTATGATAAGTACGGTCTTTGGCATTTGATTATCCTCCCTTGGTGCGAAATTACATTTACACTGAAATTATAGCATATTTTTCATTCTTTTTCAACGCTTGGCGCAAAAAAGTTTTCAGGCGGTTGCAACTGCGGAAAAAATGTGCTACAATAGGAGTATCCCGAAAAGTTAGGAGGAATTATAATGCTTGAAGCAGGAAACAAGGCTCCGTCGTTCACGCTGACTGACAAGGACGGCAGGGAAGTGTCGCTGGGAGATTTCAAGGGAAAGAAAGTCGTTCTGTATTTTTACCCGAGAGACAACACGCCCGGCTGCACGAGGCAGGCTTGCGCTTTTGCGGCGGCTTACAACGATTTCAAGAAGCTTGATGTTGCGGTTATCGGTGTGAGCAAGGACAGTGTGGCGTCACACGTGAAGTTTGCAGAGAAGCACTCTTTGCCGTTTGTGCTGCTTTCTGACCCTGAAAGAAAGGCTATTGAGGCTTACGGCGTATGGCAGGAAAAGAAGATGTGCGGCAAGGTGTCGATGGGCGTTGTGCGCACGACATTCGTTATAGATGAAAAGGGCGTTATCGAAAAGGTGATGCCGAAAGTAAAACCTGATATCAACGCTGCTGAGATACTTGCGTATCTCAAAGGCGAGTAATATTTTAGGGAGGTAAAAACTATGCCATTTATCAACGTTAAAACAAATGCGGCTGTTCCCGCAGACAAGAAGGAGAGCATCAAGACTGCTCTTGGAAAGGCTATCACAGCTATCCCGGGAAAGTCTGAGAGCTGGCTTATGGTAGGCATCGAGCCTGAGAGCGCACTTTGGTTCAAGGGCAGCGACGCTCCTGCGGCAATGGTGGAGGTAAGCGTTTACGGCAGCGCATCTGCAAGCGCTTACAACGCACTTACCGCTGAGGTGACAGACGTGCTCAATCTGAATCTGGGAATACCGAGCGACAGGATATATGTCAAGTATTCCGAGACTCCGAACTGGGGCTGGAACGGCTCGAATTTCTGATGAAAAGCAAAACAAGCGGCTCTTTGCGAACCGCTTGTTTTTTTTGTTATCTGTTTCTGTTTATTCTACGTTTTTAAGTGCTTCGTCCATCGGGACTTTGCCTGCTTTTCTTTTGAGTGCCAGTGCAACGAGTGCATATGTTACGACGCCGAGAGCGATTGTTTCAGCGTAAACCATAAGTGGCACGTTCATATTCATCCAGCCTGAGTATTGCATCATAAGCGCGCGCCACATTGCTTTGAGGGCGATGTCAACGACGGGTATGCTGATTATCAGCGACAGGACAGTTACGACTGTTGTTGCCCTGATGTAGATGCCCGAAATTTCGCGCTTGTTGTAGCCGAGTATCTTTGCAACGGAGATGGACTGTGTGTTCTTTTCGATAATGACCTTTGCCAGCATATAGATGACCAGCACGAACACTACGACGCCGACCACTACGAATGCACTCATCAGGTTGCCCATTGAAACTTTGAGCTGCCTTGTTGTTTTGGTGAGGTCTTCCTTGGTGATGACTGATGCGATAAGACGCTCGTTGATGTCGGTTATTTCTTCGTTTGAGAAGTAGCCTGAGAAGTAGTCGCTGCTCTTGCCGAGCGTTTCGTTGAGATACTCGCGGTCTGCAAATACTGTGATGCTGCTTGGGTATTCGTAGATACCAGCGACTTTGAATTTGTATTCCTTATCGGTGTAGGCTTCGTTGAGGGTTATCGTGTCGCCTTTCTTGACGCTGTACTTTTCAGCGTAAGGTGTGGAGATGTAAACGCCCTCGCCGTCAAACTTTTCGTGGAAATACTTGCTGCTTTTTTCAAAGCCGATAACGTTGACAGCGTCTGTGTGGTCGTTCTTTCTTATCTCAAGGTTTGTCATTGAGAACTTTTCTGCGCCCTTGGTGCCTGTTTCAAACATCTTTGCGGTTTCTGCATTGACGTCGTCGGGCACGCGGAGCACATACTGGTTTGTTGCGATTATGTTGTCGATAGTTGCGTTTTCGAGGTCTTCAACGACAGGTGTGAGCATAAGGCAGAAGATTATGATGATGTTTGCAAAGAAGATGCCGAAGAACAGTGTGATGTAGTTCGGGATATTCTGAAACAGCACGCGGAGTCTGAACCTTGTCATTATGCCTATCTTGGTGTTGAGCTTGAAAGCCTTTTTGCGCTGGCGCTTTTTGAGGTCGCGTCTGATGAATTTAAGCGGTGAAAGGCTGAGCTTTCTGACCAGCATAAACAGGTTGATAGCAACGAGTATTGCGATAGGGATTATTGTTGTGTCGATAAATGCATTGACGTTCATAACAGTCTTGTAAGGCGTGAGGCTGTATGAATCGAGGTACATATCTGCCATAAAGCCTTTGAGAACCGTGTAGCCAAGCACGTTGCCGACGAGAGATGCTATCAGCAGCACTATAACGGGCGCAGCCATATAGTGTCTGATAAGCTCTGCTTTTGTATAGCCAGATGCTCTGAGCGTACCGATAACGGTAGCTTCCTTGGCGATGGTGTTGCTGGTTGTCACTGCAAAGATAAAGGAGATTATTGCAATGAGAATGTACAGCAGGAAGAAGATGAATATTCTGTCTCTGCCGAGGTCTGAGCCGGCAAAGTTTATTGCGATATTTGAGGAGGTCGGAACGTAGTCTTCAAGGGGAGTTATTGCGCTGAGCTTTTCAAGGAACTCTGCGCCCTTGTCGATAGCTTCCTTGCTGTCGTGCTCTTTGGGTGAGTCGTTGAACTTGAAGCTGTATGAGTAGAAGATGTTTGCGCTGTCAAGCTGTTTGATTCCGTCGTCAGAAAGCACGCAAGTACCAAAGTTGATGGAGTCAAACATAAAGTCGTTGGGGTTTTCGTAGAGGGCAGAGTAGTCGGGGAGTGCGATGATGCCGACGATTTTGAACTGCTTGCCTTTCATTTCGATAGAGTCGCCAATCTCATACTTATTGTTCTTTGCGAAAACTCTGTCGATTGCAATTTCGTCTGCGCTTTCGGGCAGGTCGCCGTCCCAGACGCTTGTTTTGTTGACGTCTTTTCTGTCGGGGAAGATACGAAGCTTCTTATCGCTGTCGCCTATCTTTTCCTGCCAGTAGATGTTGTTGTAGACTGTTACGCCGTTTTCTTCAATCTTTGCGATAAGCTCGCTGTCAGCCTCTTTTGCAAGTCTGAAATTGCCGTCTTCGATATTGTAGTCCTTGAAGCTGTTGTCGTATGAGGTTTTAAGGCTTTCGTCTGCGATAAGATAGCCCGAGCAGACAGCTATGATAGCGGTCATAAACAGGAATATAACTATGTATTTGCCTGCTTCGCCCTTTATTTCACGCCAGATGCGTTTGAGCATTGGATTTTTCATAAGGCAGTCATTCCTTTCAAAGTTCGTTTTGTTGCTGTGCGTGTTACCAGTCAAGATCAACCGCTTTGATCTTGCTTTCGTTGGTATAATTCTTTCTAATCACGCCGTCACGGAGTTTAACAACTCTGTCTGCCATATTCTTTATCGCGTCGTTATGTGTTACCATGATTATCGTACTGCCGTATTTCTGATTTACAGTTTCGATAAGCTGGAGTATTTCCTTTGATGTTTTGTAGTCGAGAGCGCCTGTTGGCTCGTCGCAAAGCAGGATATCGGGGTTTTTGACTATTGCTCTGCCGATTGCTGTTCTCTGCTGCTGACCGCCCGAAAGCTGATTGGGGAGCTTGTGGCGGTGCTCGTAAAGTCCGAGAGTCTTTAAGATATCGTCAACGTCAAGCGGATTATCGCTGAGATAAGCGCCGACCTCGACGTTTTCCTTTATATTTAGATTTGGGATAAGGTTGTACATCTGAAAGATGTAGCCGAGGTGCTTTCTGCGGTACATTGTGAGCGCCTTTTCGCTCATATCTGCGGTCTTTTCGCCGCCGATGGAAATATAGCCGTTGTCTGCGGAGTCGATGCCGCCGATGATGTTGAGCAGGGTAGACTTGCCCGAGCCTGACGGCCCGAGAAGCACGCAGAACTCGCCTTTTTCTATACCGATGTCGATGCCTTTGAGCACGTCTGCACGGCTCTCGCCGCTGCCGAATGATTTTTTGATTCCGCTGATCTGAATAAACATAGTTGGTCTCCTCTCTGTCTCTGTCATATGAACGAATATTCATATGTTCAAGTATCACTATATCACACAAACCTGTTTTTGTCAAGTCCCATTTTCAAAATCTTTCAGCGTTTAATAAAACTTTAAAACTTTTCGGGACCCGGCAATAAAAAAATCGGCTGCTGCTATACCAAACAAGTTGATAAGCAGTACCCGATGAATCATCAGAATATAGAAAGACCCGATGTACAGCTTTTGCTTGCTTGATACATGAGTCTCGTGATTTAAGACAAACCAGACGGAAACCGTCGAGATTGTTGGCTTGCCACGCTGCGCTGCAGCGCTACTACTCCCCCACAGATTTTCTGTTTGCAAGACAAGTGTAACATATGTTTCTGTAAAAGTCAAGGCAATTTTGAAGATTTAAGACTCTTTTAAGACTTTTGCGTTTTTGCCCTGGCTTTTGGTTAGCCATATCTAACCGTAGGATAGTATAGCACTTTGTATTGCGGTTGTCAATATGTGAGAATTGCAGTGCACATGCGCGGAAACGGCGTATCTGCGCAGATTACGGGTTTTGGACAGGGGAGTGCGGCGGGAAAATTTGTAGCAATGCACACAAATATAGTTAGAGGCGACTAACCTTTTGTGCAAGGTCACGGCAAAAAAACAGCCCTGCGGGAACAGGACTGTTTGAAAGCGTATTTTACTGAATAAGTGACTTGGCTTTTCTGCTGCCCTTTACGCCTGCGACGGTGATGATTATTGCAAAGACCAAAAAGCCTGCGGAGATTCCGCCCATTATCAGCATTATCATTGTGTCGCTTTTTTCAACATAGAATGTTGCGGGGTTGCTGGGGTCGTAGTGCACGGTGTTGGTGTCGCCGACTTTATACTTCGGCGGGCTTGAACCTGCGTCGCCTTCTTTGCGGTATGTCTTGCCGTCGACGGTGTACTCGAACTTGGGGAAATATGCGCCCGAGCCTTCGTTGTTTGTCGGCGGGTGGTAGACGTTCTCGACCACGGTGCCTGTGGTTTCGGCGGTGCACTTGTCATACGTGCTGCGCAGGTGTGTGACAACAACTATCATCATGATCAGCATTGCCAGCGCGATGAAATAGAAAATGACTGCAACGACTTTGAGCACGACTCCTGCGGTGGCAGTTGCCGCGGTGCTTGCGGGGCGGTACTGCACTGGGTAGGCAGGGTAGGGATTCTGGCTCTGCGGATTGCCCTGTGCAAAGCTGTTGTAATAGTTTGCGCCCTGCGGTGTGAAGCCGTTTGGTTTGGGACTGCTGACGCCGTCTGACATATTCAGCTTTCTTTGCAGTTCTTCCTCGTGCGCTTGTGCACGGTCAAACTCGTCATCGTAATTCGTTTTCATAGTTTCTCCTCGGGCAGTGGTCACTGCATCATATTTTGCTGACGTTTGTTGACTTTGCTTTTTGCGGCAAGGCAGATTATGCCGACAAGTGCGAACGAGCCGCCGACAGTTCCCATTACAAGAATCACTATCCAGAAGTTTTTATCAACGTAGTATTCTTCGGGGTCGAATGGGTTGTAGTGCAGCTCAACGACCTCGCCCACTTTGTATCGTGCGGGCTTTTCGTACAAGCTGCTTTGCTGCCTGTAAACTGTATCGTTACCCTTGTATTCAAAGACGGGCGCGTATGTTTTTGAGGATGACGACTTTCTGACGTTTTCCACGACGGTTGCCTGCGTGGTCGCGGTGCAGCGTTCATAGCTTCTTTGCATTGCGTAGACCACGAAGCCCATTATCGCAAACAGGACAATTGCAAGTATCAGAAAAATCGCAGCTAATGCGTTGAGGGCGCGCTTTGATTTGACGGGGTCGGCAGCTGCGCCGTAGACGCGGCGGTACTGTCTGCTTGTTTGCATATATCTTGGCATGCCAGCAGGGGCGGCGTTAAAGCCGTTAGGGTATTGCTGATAGCCGTTGGGCGCATAATTCTGATTGCCGTACATATTGTTCGGTGTGCTGCCCATATAATTATTGGAACGCGGCGCAAATCCGCTGACGGTCTTGCTGTGCACGCCGTCGTCCATACTCATTCTGCGCTGAAGCTCTTTTTCGTGCTCGTCGGCACGCCTCATCTCGTCTTCGTAATCATATCTCCCCATGTTTTTTCTCCTCTTTATTTATACGATGCTCTTTCATTTTTTCTGCTTTTGATGTCCACTATGATAAGCGCGATGCCAAGACCTGTGAACGCCACTGCGAGCAGCGAGAGCGCGGCAACTGCTGTGCCGTCGGCTTTGTCGATATAGTAAGTTGTCGGCTCGCTGGGGTCGATGTGGATAGTTCTGTGGTCGCCCACTGCAAGCTCGGCTGGGTCGGTGCTTTTCTGCTCGTATGTCCTGCCGTTGTAAGTGTATTTAAAAACGGGAAACACGGCGCTGTCCTCGCTGGTGCCGTTTTTGATGTTGTTTGTCACGACGCCGACGACCTCGGCGGAGCAGCGGTCATACAGCTTTGCGCGGGAGTGCACTATCACGAACATAATGACCAGCGACGCGATGGCTGCAATAAAAAATATCACGATATACACGATGCCTATTTTCCGCGCTTTCTGCGGGGTGATGGGGACGCCGTTTTCGTCATAGAACGTGCCCGGGTCGTATGGCTGGGTGCTGAAAATGTCCTCTATATCCATTTTTCACTCTTCTTTCAAAGTATTACTTATATTATACACGCTTTTGTGATAATTGCAAGAAAAAATGCCGCATAGGCGGCATTTTTTTATCCCTCGAGCATTACGCTCTTTATTGTGAGCTTTTTGATGCGTGTGGAGAAGAAAAACATTATCAGCTCGTATGAGATGATGAAAACGGGGAGCGCGATGCAGAATGCTTTTACGTCGAAGTTGTAGGTCTTTACGTTTTCAACGTTTTTAAACACTACGTTGACCATAACTTTCAAAAGTCCGAACTGGTAGCCTGTGCCCAGGGCAAAGCCGATCCAGGCTATCGGTCTGTAACCGTTCATTATGGAGCGGCTTATCTCTTTTTCGCTGTAACCGAAAATGCGCATCATAGCGGCGGTTTTTGCGTTGCCTTTAACGACAGAGGAGAGCGCGAGGAACAGCATCATATACGCGAGGATAAGACCGATAATGAGTATCATCCAGCCCATTGTTGCGCTGGCGAGGTCTTTCATTGAAAACGCCATCTGCGTATTGCAGGAGAAGCAGAATGCGGAGAACCATATAAAGAAGATAAGTGAGCGCTTGCCCTTGACGGTGTCTCTTTTGAGTTCTTTGAGGAAGGGCAGGGGATCGCGCTGCTTTTTGCTGACTCTTACCTTTGAGTTCATATCTTCCTTGAGCAGCTTCATAACTGGCTTTTTAAGGCGCATATACGCGAACAGTATTGACAGCACCATAAACATAACTGTCGGGATAATGATGAGCGCTGCCCAGACGCCGTACTGCGAATGTCTTGTGATGTCGTAGTAGTTGTCCTTGTTCTGCACCTCATAGAATGTGGGCATATAGGCTGCTGCTGCGCCGATGCCGACAACTGCGCCTGTGAAAACGGAAAGTCCGAAGATCCAGAAATGCTTTGCGATGCCGAGGTTTGAATAGCCGAGGGCTTTCATTATGCCAAGCTCCTTGGAGCGCGTGTTGATGAAGTTTTTGATGTAGGTGAGCAGCATAACGATAGATGTTATGATAAGGCATCCGCCGCAAACGCCGCAGACTACTGTGCTTGTTGAAAGCTGTGCATCGTAGATCTCTTGAGCCTGTTTGCCGACGATCGTGCCCTCAATGTCAATGAGATCGACACGGTAGTTGAGAAACAGCGTGCAGACAAAAGCTGCGCAGCAGATCACTATTGAAATACCGAAAAGTTTTATTGTGTCCTTTATTGTTACCATTTTACTCACCACCCGATCTCGTAAGCTGTTTTCTGCTGAGCGTTCTCGTAAACATCGGTTATCCTGCCGCTGTTCATTCTGATTACGGTCTTTGCCATCTGTGCGATGTTCTCGTTGTGAGTTATCATTATAACAGTAAAGCCGTATCTGTCGTGCAGCTTGCCGATGTAGTCGAGCACCTGTCTGCCGGTCTCCTCGTCGAGAGCGCCTGTCGGCTCGTCAAGAAAGAGTATCTTTGGCTTCTTTGCGAGCGCTCTTGCAACGGAAACTCTCTGCTGTTCGCCGCCCGAAAGCTCGCTGGGATAGCTTGAGAGCTTGCTGCCCAGACCGACAGCCTCTATCATTTCTTTATAGTTCTGATTGCCCGATAGGTCTGCGCCCATGCGGACATTCTTTTCAACGGTCATATTCGGCAGCAGGTAATATTGCTGGAAGATGAATCCGATATTGTCCTTGCGGAACTTGGTGAGCTTTTTGTCGGACAGCTTGGTGATGTCTTTGCCGTCGTACTTTACGCTGCCGCTGTCTGCGCTTTCAAGACCTGAAACAACGTTGAGGAAAGTGGACTTTCCCGAGCCTGATGCGCCGAGGATAACAACGTAGTCGCCGTCTTTGATATTTGCGCTGATGCCCTTTAATACCTGGTTCTGTGCAGCGCCGCTGCCGTAAGATTTTGTGATGTTTTCAATGGTGATCATTTTGATGTCTCCCTTATTTTTATTTTTTGTTCTCCACATAGCTTAGTGTTTTATTTCTTGTTTTCCGAGAGTTTGTTTTTCAGTAAACTCACGAATATTTCAGCGACCATTGCGCCTATCTCCTGCGGTTTGAAGCTGCAGACGCCTGTTGCAATCAGCGATGCGATGCCGTGGGTGTATATCCACAGATGTCTGTAAAAGTTCTTGGCGGTTTCCTCGTCGAGACCGTAGCCTGTTTTGACAGATTCGAGGATACCATCGTAGTTGTCGTCTATCATCGGCAGGATACCGAGTGCGGAGCGCTTTTCGGTCTGCTCGCTCATAAAGAGCATCTGGAACAGCTTTGGCTCTCTCATTGCGAACTCGATATACTTTGCACCGACCTCTCTGAAAGCCTCCTTGCTTGCGAGCGCCTGCTCGATATACTCGTTATAGACGGCTCTTGCGGCTTTGAGCGTTTCTTCGAGGACTTCCTCCATATTTTCAAAGACGCTGAAAATCGGTTTTGACGAGGAGCAGAGCTTTTCGCCCAGCGCTCTTGCGGTGACTGATTCTATGCCTTTCTCGCGAGCTATTTCAAGTGCCGCAGCGATTATTTCGTCGCGGGTGAATTTGCATTTCGGCGGCATTATATCTCTCCTTTCTTTTCTGCTACACCTGTTGGGTAACACTTGTTGAGTAACGCGTGTTGAGCAACGTATGTTGCGCAACCCTTGATTTTGTTATAACATACTTTTTCGCATTTGTCAACCCATTTTTGAAAAAAATCTTCTGTTTTTGCAAAATGGCGCAGATGCGGCGATTTTGGCATAAAAAAGACACGGAGCGTGAAAACTTCGTGTCTTTTGCTTTTGTTATGGGATTACCGTGATAACGTCTTTGAGAACGTAGTGAAAGGTCGGTGCGGATTGCTTCTCGTTCTCGATATACTCGGTGCTCAGGTCGTAGGTATCGCTCTGGTCGGTGGGGTCGACGCCCACATAGTCGCCCTTGAAAACGTGGGTCTTGCCATTGCTCATATCGCTTATCGCGTCCTCAATGAGCTTGCTTGCGCCTTCGGGTGCGATTGCGGGGTTGAGTTCGAGCATTTCCACCCAGCCCTCTTTGAAACCGCCGCTTGCGTCGTATTCGTGTACAGAGCCGTTGATATGTGACTCTATATCGTCCTTGCTGAGCACGGCGTCAACAGCGCCGATGATGTATTCAGACCAGTCTATGCGGCAGCTTGTCAGCGCAACTGTCGGTGCGATGTCCATCATATCCTGATTGTAGCCGACGTGGTAGACGGTGTATGGCTTATCTGCGTTCTGGCAGGCGATAGCCGATGCTATGGTGTTTGAGTGGTGCGAAATGATAACGCAGCCTTGCTCGATAAGCTGCTCGGCGGCTTCCTTTTCAAGCGAGTAGCTCGTCCAGGTGTTGATATACTTGACTTTCATAACTGCGCTGGGGCACTGTGACCTTACGCCCAGCAGGAAAGCTGTGTAGCCCGATATGACCTCGGCAACGGGGTAGGCTGCAACGAAGCCGACTACCGCCTGTTCCTCGGTGATGATGCCGTTATTTATCATTTCGTTGAGCTTTGCGCCCGCGGCGATTCCGCTGATGTAGCGCCCCTGATATATCTCGCCCATAAAGGTATGGTAGTTTGAGAGCTTGGGTTCGCTGTTGGCGTTGTCGCAGGTCGCCTCGCAGAACTGGATATCGGTGTACTTTTCAGCCATTTTCTTGGCTGTTTCGCCGTAGCCGTAGGAGTTGGTGAAGATTATGTCGCAGCCCTGCGATGCAAGGTCATCGATAACGTTCTCGGCGGATTCGTAGGGGACATTGTTTTTCTCGATGACCTCTATCTTGTCGCCGTATTCGGCTTTGAGCTTGTTGGTTGCGCGGATAAAGTTTGCGCTGTAAGGTGTGCTGGCGTCGCCGTCGTAGATAAAGCCGACCTTTGCGAACTGTTTGCCCTCGTCAATTGCAAGGCGGAAGCGGTAGTAGCCGTAGAACAGCGAGATACCAAGCACCGATGCGATAAGGGCGCAGAGTATGTTTCTTATCTCTATGCGTTTTTTGGTCATAGCTTACTCCTCTCCCTTCTGATGCTCGCCGCGGTAGAGAGCGTCTATGTCTATCTTTTTGTCCTCGATAAGTTTGAGGAAGATGTCTACAAGCTCGGGGTCGAACTGTGAGCCGCGGTTCTTGTGCAGCTCGTTGAGCACATAGTCAAAGTCCTGTTTCTGCCTGTAAACTCTGTTTGCGGTCATTGCGTCGAAGGCGTCCGCAACGGCGATAATTCTGCCGTAAATCGGGATATCTTCGCCTTTGAGACCGTCGGGGTAGCCGCGCCCATCGTAGCGCTCGTGGTGGAATCTTGCGCCCTCGACAACGTGGTCGATAAGGGTGAAGTCCTTGAGAATTTCAGCGCCGCGTGTAACGTGGGATTTCATTACTGCGTACTCCTCGTCGGTGAGCCTTGCGGGCTTGTTGAGGACGTTGTCGGGTATAGCTATCTTTCCGATATCGTGCAGCAGGGCAGCCTTGCGCAGATTCTCGCACTGCTCGTCGGTGAAGCCGTACTCCTTTGCAATCATTGCGGAATACTCGGAAACACGCTGTGAATGCTTACTTGTGCGCAGGTCTTTTGCGTCAACGGTCTTGGCGATGGCAAGGATAGTTTCGTTGCCCATCTGAACCTGATGCAAAGCAGCCTGCAGCTTGGTTTCCTGCAAGGTCAGCGTGTAGTTCATCTGCGTTCTTGTGATGAACCAGGTCAGCCAGCCGATGAAGATGCCTGCGATAACTATCATATAGTATCTGAACCAGGCGTTATCGTGGATTGCCTTTTCCTTGACGAAGGTGTAAGAGCTTTCCTCGACTATCTTGCCCGAATCATCACGGATAGCGATGCGGAAAGTGTATTCGCCGGGCGAAATGTTTGTATAAGGTATCGTTGCAAGCTCGCTCTGCTTGACGTCTGTCCACTCCGATTCAAAGCCTTCCAGCTTATAGGAAACGGTGGGGTCGTCGAGAGAGTAGTTGATTATTTCGGGGACAAAGTCTATCTTGACGGTGTCACGCTCAACGTTAAAGGTCGTTCCGCGCTCGATGCTGACTTCCTTATCGTCGAGTTTGACCTCGGAGACCATAAGTCTGAACGACTTTTGTTTGAGCACATAGTTGTCAAGGTTGAGCATAAGCACGCCCTTGTCGGCGGAAAGATAAACGTTTCTGTTCTTATCTATGCCGTTCCATGCGTTTGCGGTGAGCGAGCCGATAAGCCCCATTTTTGAGTTGAGCAGCAGGTAGTCCGAAGCGTCGCCCTCAATGAGCTTTTTCTTGTCGAACACGTAGATTCCTGCGCTGCCTGTAACGAGGATATCGCCGCTGTTGTCCAGCAGGATATCATAGTTGTTTGAATAAGGGAACGCTTTGAGAGCCTTTATTTTATCGTTTGCAAGGCGTTCGATGCTGTTTGAGGTTACGATATAGATGCTGTCATCGTCGGGGTCGTAGACCAGTCGGAGTATTACCTCGGAGGTCAGACCGTCGCCTTTTTGCAGCGTTTTTTCAACCTTGCCGTTTTTGATGACAAGTATGCCGCTGCCATCCGTGCCGACGTAAAGCGTTCCGTCAGGCGTCTGGATAAAGCACAGGGCAGGCGAGTGACCGACTGTTTCGTCGAAATCAATATGGTTGGTTATCTTTTCGTCTTTTATAAAGAACATTCCGTTTGAGCCGCTGACAACGATACTGCCGTCGGCAAGCTCGAGGCAGACTCTTGTACGGTTGCCTATCTCGGGGAATTTTTCGGAATAATTGGTTATCTTGTTGAATCTGTCGTAGCAGACAAGTCCCACATCGTAACAGCATATCCACAGCTTCTGGTCGCTGTCTGTAATCATACATCTAATGCGGTGACCGTCAAGAAGCCTTGTAAGGTCGTTTTTGTAGGTCTTGTGGGCGGCGGTGTCGATTATCTGCAAGCCGTCATCTGCGCCTGCAAAGAGCAGACCGCTTCTTATGGCTGTGGTGTTTACAACGCTGGGGTTCAAGCCTGTGTCTGCGAAGATGTCCTTGACGGACGAGCGCGAAAGCCTGAGCAGACCGAGTCTTGACGATGCGAACCACAGGTTGCCCTGGTAGTCGGTTATCATATTTTCAATGGCGTGGCCAAAGTCGCCCGACTCCTGTTTCGTGAACAGGTTGCTGCTGTTGATGTAGCCTATTCCGCTGTCGGAGCACACCCAGGTCAGACCTTCCTGGTCGGGATAGATGTTGTTGACCTTGGTCATACCCGAGCAGAAGGTGTTGTCCCAGAGTTTATAATCGTTGCCTTTGTAGATATACTTGCTGACCGTTCCGTCAGTGGTGCCTGTGTAAAGAGAGCCTTGCTTGTCAAATGCGCAGGTGGAGAATGTCCTGTTTCCGTAAGCCTTTTCAATGGTCTTGGTGACCTTGCCGCCGCGGAGAATGAAAAGCTGACCGTCCTTGTTGACGGCTGCTACGTTGCCGCTCTCGTCGGCGCTGAGCCTGTCGACAAAGCCTACGCCCTTGACCTCGGCGCTGACGGACATACCTATCTTCATTTCCATTGTAACGATGCCGCCCGAGGTACCGATATAGTATTCGCCCGAGGAGCTTTGCACGATTGAACGGATAGAATCAGAGGGCAGACCGCTCTTTGAGTTTATGACATTTGCAACCTTTTCGTTGATGACGATAACGACGCCGTTGTCATTTGTGCCTATCCAGAGGCGTCCTTCGTGGTCGACGTAAAGGCAGTTGACGTTCTTGATGTCCTCAAGGTCTGACCTGTAAACGAACTCGTGTCCGTTGTATCTGTAAAGACCAGCGTATGTGCCTATCCACAGCACGCCCTCGGAGGTCTGTGCGATAGCGTTTGCGTGACCGCTGAGCAGTCCGTTGGTGCCGTTGTAGATAGTCTGTATGTAGGAGATGTGCGAGGTGGTCTGACCTTCGGCGCTTGCGGTCAGCGGTTTGAACTGACAGAACGCGGTGAACATCACAGCGATAGCTGCTGCGGTGGCTGTGGCAGACTGTGCAGCCTTTTTAGCCCGCGCTTTTCGCAGCTTGCGCACGAGTTTTACCGTCAGGTACATCAGAAGTGCGGTGACGAGCTTGTCGAAGAACTCGATATAGAACTCGCCGACGATTGCTGACAGGTACTTGTTTATGCCGTGCTCCATCATAAAGTCCATAACGCCGTCGCCCCAGAGGTTGTTGGTCTCGCCGCTGTAAAAAATGAAGTTTATCGTTGTGGAGATGGCGACGCAGCCCGTTGTGACAGCGCCCGCGATGGTCATGGTGTGGAATATCGAATCAAAGTATTTCTTTCGTGCGAGCACGCCGACAACGACTGCGATGAAGATGTTCACCACAGCGAAAACCGCTGCCATAGGTGCCCAGAAAGAGTAGATGATATTTGATGCGACGCCTATGATGCTTGCGGGGATAGGACCGAATGTGTATGCTGCGAGAAATGTTCCGTAAGAATCGAGCCAGCCGGGAGCATTAATGCCCGATGCGACATTTCTTCCCACGCAGTTGAGCAGGACACAGACAAGCAGCAGCCCTACTGTTCGCAGATATGAAAAAGTATCACTTTTTTTAGTCACGTTTCATTCCTTCTTTATATATCACAAATATTGCTAAAACGAAAATATATATACCCGAGATAATTATAACACAAGATTACGCGTTTTTCAACTGTTTTATTCAATAATTATTTATTTTAAGTAAATAAAACGGTAAAAAAGAGCAAGGGCATCAGCACCCTTGCTCTGTGATTACTAAATATTGAATTATCTGGTTATTCTGTCGTTTATCTCGGTGTATTTCGGCAGACTTTTTTCAAACGCGGCGAGCCTTTCGCTGTCGTTTGTTCTGAGCAGGAAGATAAAATACTTGCGGTAGTGCTCAATGATGTAGATAGTCCCGAAGGGCGCTTGTATGCTGTGGGCAAAGTCCTTTATGCGTTCAAGCGGTATCCTGAATGAATTTATCAGCGCGGCGCCGCCCTCGCTTGTCAGGTCGAAAAGCTGCTGGGCAAATTCCTGCGTGTAGACCTTTGGGTGAATGTTATCCCCGACGTAGATGTCGGTGTAGACGAGGTCAAAGGTTTTTTGCCCGAGCTGCTGGTCAACATAGCTGAACGCGTCATCGCGAATCAGCTCAAACCGAGGCTGCATCACCTTGTCGATAAAATAGGTGCGGGCGATGTCAACAAACTGCTGCGAATACTCTATGCCTGTGACGGAGCAGTTTTTATAATGATGTGTCAGAAATCTCGGTATCGTGCAGCCTGCACAGCCGAGCACCAGGGCGCTTTCGAGCGGGCTTTTGCGGAAATATGCGTCTATCGCGCGCTGCATGTGCGGGTAGGCGGGCTGAAAATGCTTGTGCTTGCTAAGGTAGACTGTGGAGTAGATATAGCTGCCGTTGTTTCTGAACTCAATCGTTCTTGTGCTGCGGCGGAAGATGGCGGGCAGGCGGTAATCTACTATTTCAAATCTTATGTGCGAGCCATCACCGTCACCATTGAATGAATCGAGAAGAACGCGCTTTTTATGCTGTCTTAGCTTTTTGCCTAAGTAGCGTTTCAGTTTCATATGTTCCTCCAATGATAAAACGGGCGGTCTTGCCCGCCCGTCGTGGTGTATTTTACTCAGCTTCCTCAACAGGAGCGTCGGGAGCGTTCTTTTTCACGCTTTCAATGCCGTTCTTGCAGGACGCCTTGGTTGTGTAGCCCTCGCTTGTGGCGATGACCTGTCCGTTTGTCGCTTTCAGACGGAAACGTGTTTCGCCCTTTTTGTCGGTGTACATTTCAAACTTAGGACACTTGACGGTCTCAAAGCCCTCGGCTGTCTGGTCTTCCACGCCTGCCGCAGCAGCGTTATTTGCGACGCTTGCGCAGCCGTTCTTTGTAGCCGCAAGAGTTGTGAACACCTCGCCGCCGACAGCGATGACCTCACCGTTGCCTGCCTTGAGCGACCAGGTGAAACCCGTAGCGGTCTTTTTAACAACAAATTTTCCCATTGAAGATACCTCGCTTTCGTTGATTTTTGTACTTTCAGTATAATACAGCGCGCTGTTTTTGTCAATATTTCGGTAATGATTTGTACACTATTACGCAAGACGTGCCCTGGGATTTAGAACTTTTCACTAATCAAAGCAATACGGTATCTGCATCGTGCAGCGCTGAATTCATGTTAAAGGCAGACGGTCTCGGTGGCTATCTTTTTGCGGAACATTTCGTCGTGCTCGACAAAAAGCATTGTGGGCTGATATTCCAGCAGCAGCTTTTCTATCTGCATTCGCGAAAAGATGTCGATAAAATTCAGCGGCTCGTCCCAGATATACAGGTGCGCAGGTGTCAGCAGGCTTGACGCCAGCAGCACCTTTTTCTTTTGCCCCTGTGAGTATTCGCTGATGTCCTTTTCAAACTGCGCGCGCTCAAAGCCGAGATGCCGCAGCATTGAGCAGAACATACTCTTGTCGAGCGAGTTCTCCTCGCAGAAATCCTCCACAGAGCCTTTGAGCCACGATGTGTCCTGGCTGATGTAGGAGACGATAAGTCCCGACGCGACGTCGCAGCTTCCGTTTGAGACAAACTCGGGCAAGCCCTGGCGTCCGCATTTTTGCAGAATTTCTTTTATAAGGCTGGATTTGCCGCAGCCGTTCTCGCCGTGCAGGGCGATGCGGTCGCCCTTGTTTATCTGCATCGTGAGATCGTGCACCACAAAGCTGTCGGAGTCCTTGTAGCCGAGGTCGTGCTCACGGATATTAACGAGCATATTTTTGTGGTGAACGAGCTGGGTGAGGCGCAGGTCGTCGTTCTTTTCAAGGTCGCTGAGCAGTCCCTCTTTTTGCTCAATTTCGCGGTCGATGCGCTTTTCCATTTGCTTGACGCGGCTTTGCATTTTCTTGGTTTTTGCGCCGATGAACGAGCGTGTGGAAATGCAGCGGTCGTGCTCTTTGACGGGGTCAAAGCCTATCTTTGTGCGCTCGCTTTTGTCTGCCCAGTCAGCCGTTCGGCGTGCCGCCTGACGCAGTTTTCTTATCTCCTTTTTGTGCTTTTCGTTTTCAGCAAGAGCGAAGCTGTCCTTGCGCTGTTTGTTTTCCCACCAGCTTGAAAAGTTGCCTGTCTGTACCTCGATAGTCTTGCGGTTGAGCACGAGAACGTGGTCGATGCAGGCGTCGAGCAGGTCACGGTCGTGGGACACGAGGATAAATCCTTTTTTCGTGCCGAGATAATCCCTGACTTTCAGCCTTGCCTCGTGGTCGAGGTGGTTGGTCGGCTCGTCTATCAGCAGAAATTCATTCTCGCCCGAGAACAGCACCGCAAGCAATACTTTGGTGCGTTCGCCGGGGCTGAGCGTTCCGAACGGGCGAAACAGGATATCCGCTTCTTCGCCAAGCTCGGACAGTTCGCACATAACGCGCCAGCTTTCGCAGCCTGGTTTTATGTCGTCAAGGAACTCGGCGGCGGTTTGTTTCATTTGTTCGGGTGATATGAGATAGGGGAAATACTCGAACTTTGTGCTTGCGCTTATCGAGCCGCCGTAGCGGTGCTCGCCGAGCAACAGGCGCAGAAAGGTGGTCTTGCCCTTGCCGTTGCGCCCGATAAAACCGAGTTTCCAGCTTGTATCTATCGAGAAAGAAACGTTCTCGAATATGTTATCGAAACTGCCCTCATAATTGAATGTGAGGGCGTTCACGCTTATCTGTGACATATACATTCCTCCTTTTCGCAGCTTATAAAACAAAAAAGCTGCCCGTTGCCGAGCAGTTTCATATGTTCATATAACCTCACAGGAGATGACCTGCGGCAAGCCGCAAAAAAATAATTGCACAAAAAAAGAGAGGTTATGAGAACATAATCCACTTTTGGCAACATGATTACAAGGCATAGGCAAGCAAGCCCACACCGAGCGTTATTCGTTCATGTTTTCAAAAGCAGGTTATCTTCTCATCCTGACACCTCTCATTTCTTTTTGCGGTCATCCGCTGTGCGTAGTATAGCACATCAGTTTCAGTTTGTCAAGCGTTTTTTTACAAAAGCTGTGCATTTGAAAGCTGGCAGTAGACATTTGCGCCCTCTGTGTATGTTCCGAAAACGCCCACGACGGTTATTTCAGAATCGAGAGCAGGGTAGTCGGCGGGGTAATTGCGCTTGTCCTTGAGCACGAACTCCAGCGGCTGCGAGCAGCAGGCTGTTGAGTCATACAGCAGGCAGGCAAAATATGTGTTGCCGTTTTCTTCAGCAACGGCAAAAGTGCCCTTTGCCTTGACAACTTTTCCCTTGTACTTATCGGGTGTTGTTATCATATTTGACATCTCGGCATAAGCCATAGTATCGCTCATTGCGCTGAGGTCGGTGTCTACCTTGTCGTAGGCAGATGCCTGCGAGGAGCTGTCCGAAGCTGAGCTGTCAGCAGACGAGCTTTCAGCGGCAGATGAACTTTCAGCTGAGGACGAACTATCTGCGGCGGATGAACTTTCAGCAGCAGAGCTGCTTTCTGCGGTGCTTGAACTGAAAAGGTCGTTCACGTTCTTTTTGCTCTTATCATTGCCGCTGTCAGACGAGCCGCAGCCCACAGCGAGTATCATTGCGCACGCACAAAGTACAGAAATCTTTTTTTTCATTTTGCAGACCTCCCGACGAATTTACCAGCTATCATAAACACGGCGAACGCACCGAGGTCGACTGCAACTATCGTTGAGCCGACAGGCGTTCCGTAAACTATTGCTATGCAGATGCCAAGCAGTGCGCAGAAAACCGAGAGCACGCCCGAGCATATTGTCACCGACTTGAAGCTCTTGAACACGCGCATTGCCGACAGCGCAGGGAAGATCACCAGCGCAGAAATCAGCAGTGAGCCGACAAGGTTCATTGCAAGCACGATTATCACGGCGATGATTACCGCAAGGATAAGGTTGTAAAGCGATGCCTTGACGCCTGTTGCCCTTGCGAAATCCTCGTCAAACGTCACCGAGAATACCTTGTTGTAAAACAGCACGAACACCGCAAGCACGACTACCGAAAGTCCGATGCACAGCCACACCTCTGTTGAGCTGAGGGTGAGTATCGAGGTCGAGCCGAAAAGGGTAGTGCACACATCGCCCGAAAGATTGCTCGAGCTTGAAAAAATATTCATCAGCAGGTAGCCGATAGCGAGTGCGCTGACGGATATCATTGCCACGGCGGCGTCGCCCTTTATCTTGGCGTTTTTGCCCGTTCGCAGCAGCAGCACGGCGCTTATCATGGTTATTGCAAGTATCAGCGGCATATCGTTTGTCAGCTTGAGCACGGCGGCTATCGTCATCGCTCCGAAAGCGACGTGTGAAAGTCCGTCGCCGATGAAAGAGAATCTTTTCAGAACAAGCGTTACTCCGAGCAGCGAGGAGCAAAGAGCTATCAGCACGCCGACGATAAGGGCATTCTGCACGAATTCGTACTCAGTGATATAGGTATAAAGTTTGTCGAATGCATCAGCCATTGCTCTCGCCTCCTTTCCCGGAGACAAAGCCTGTTTTATCCAGCCTGTCAAGATACTCCTGCTTGCTGCCGAAGAATATATTTTTGCCTATGTGAAGCACCTTGGTAGAATACTCAAGGGCTGCTTCAAGGTCGTGTGATATCATTATGACAGTTATTCCGTCTTGTTTGTTGAGCTTGTCAACAAGCTCGTACATCTGCTCTGTTGCGTGCGGGTCAAGACCCGAAACAGGCTCGTCGAGCAGCAGCGCCTTTTCTGTTGCGCACAGCGCCCTTGCGAGCAGCACTCTTTGCTGCTGACCGCCTGAAAGCTCTCTGTAACAGCGTTTTGCAAGCTCTGTCAACCCCATTTTTTCGATATTTTCGCGGGCAAGCTGTTTGTCTGCCTTGGAGTAGAACGGGCGGATACCCATTCTGCTGGCACAGCCCGACAGCACTATCTCTCGCACTGATGCGGGGAAATCCCTCTGCACGTCAGTCTGCTGGGGAAGATAGCCTATCTTGCCTTTGACAAGTCCGTCACCGAACTCGATGTCGCCCGAGAGGGCAGGCACAAGTCCGAGGATAGTTTTCATCAGCGTGCTTTTACCCGAGCCGTTTTCGCCGACTATGCAAAGATAGTCGCCCTGCTCGACAGCAAAATTAAGCCCGTGAAGTATCTCTTTTCCCTCGTACCCGAGACACAGGTCACGACAGGTCAACAGAGCCATTGCGATACCGCCTTTCTTACTTTAATGCATCTCTGAGAACGTTCAGGTTCTTTTCCATTTCGCCGAGATAGGTCACATCGTTGTCGATGTCTTTCTTGGTTATAGACTGAAGTGAATTGAGCGTGTAAATTTCCTGGTCTTTATCCTTGGTGTTTTCCTTGACGGTCTTTGCGATGTCGCCCTTTGAGCCTTCGATCTGGAAGATGCTCTTTATTCCCAGGTCGTCAACTTTCTTTGCAAGGAAGATAACTGTGTCGAAGCTTGCCTCGCTCTCTGCGGAGCAGCCTGCAAATGCGGCGAAATAGTCAAGTCCGTAGTCGTCAACGAGGTATCTGAACGGGAATCTGTCGCCGAAAACAAGTGTCTTTGTCTTTGCGTTGTCGATTGTTTCCTTGAACTGCTTGTCCAGCTTTTCAAGTGCCTGGATGTAGGACTTTGTGTTAGCCTGATAGGTGTCCTTGTTAGCCTCGTCCTTTTCGCAGATCTTGTCGCAGATCGCATTGCAGATCGTTACAGCATTCCTGAGCGAGAGCCATACGTGCTCGTCCTTTTCCTCTTCCTCTTCTTCGTCCTCGTGATCGTGTTCTTCTTCCTCTGACTGCATACCCTCTTTGTGCTCCTCGTTCTTGACCTTGTCACCGAGCACATCGAGCAGGTCGATAACGGTCATATCTCTGTTCTTTGCCTGTTTGAGAGCATCGTCCACCCACTTGTCAGACTCGCCGCCGACATAGATGAAGATGTCGCACTTTGAGATTTTAACGATATCGTCGGTGGACGGCTGGTAGCTGTGCAGGTCAACGCCGTTGTCGATAAGCATTGTCAGGTCGACGTTTACGTCTTTTTCACCGAGAATGTTCTTGACCCAGTCATACTCAGGGAAGATAGTTGTTACGATGCTCAGCTTTTTGCCGTCTGAGCTGCTGGAATCCTTGCTGCCTGACGAGCTTGAACCGCAGCCTGCGAAGATAGTTGTCATAAGGATAAGGCAGATGAATGCCGAAAGAATTTTTTTCATTTGTAAACCTCCGAAATTTGCTTGAATATAGGCATAAAAATACAAGGGCAGCCTGCAAAAAGGCAGACTTCTCCCTTGCTGATAAATTCTAATCTGACAGCTTGACTTTCAGCGACACGGGTGTTGCCGCAGGGCAGAACACCGACGCTGTTTCAAGAGTTTTTATTATCACAAACACCGCAGCAGTCAGTGCAGCGGCAGCCGCAGCAGCTGATGAGATGTTTTTGAGCATATTTTCGCACACGGCGAGCATAGCGCAGACAGAGCAGCCCTCGCCTGTGCAGTCGTGGTGTGTTTCGTGAGCGATGAAAAGGGCAGAAAAGAGCATAACGACAAAGAGCATCAGCGCGATAATAAGCGCTGCGTGCTTTGCTCTTTTCATTGTGCTCACTCCTTTTATCAGTCTTTTTTACAGCTTCCGCAGACGCCGTAGAGCACCGTTTCGGTGCGGTCGATCTCAAAATCGGAATCTTTCTTGACATTGTCTATCAGCGAGTTCGTCGCCGGCAGACCCATATGGAACGTCTTTCCGCACTTTGAGCAGGAAAGATGGATATGCTCTTTGCAATGGTCGGCAGCCTTGTATCTGTAATACACGCGCCTGCTGCCGCCTTTGGTGACACGCTGCAGCTTGCCCTCGCTTTCAAGCGCTGAGAGGTTGCGGTATATCGCACTTATGCTCACGCCCTCGGATTCGAGCTGCTTGGCTATTTGCTCTGCTGAAAAAGTCTCGTCGGCGTGTTCACGCAGAAAATCCAGCAGCAGAGTTCTTTGCTTTGTGGTATACACAGACAAGGTGTCACCTCCCAATTTGCGAATTCGTCGCAAATCAGTATAACACGTTTTGACGGTTGTGTCAACACCAGAGGGCGCATTTTCCGCATATTTTCAGCATTTCAGACAAAATCATCATCACAGCACGCAGAGTTTTTGCTGAGTGGCAGACGGTTGTGAAAAAAATGACTTAACTTAATAAAAAGTATTTTACAAAATGGTTTTAATATGTTATAATAGTAGCGGAAGTGGTTAGTGGAATCAAAAGGGGCGTTAATTATGCTTCAGGTTAAAGATATATCAAAACAGTATAAAACGGGAGAGCTTGTTCAGAAAGCGCTTGACGGCGTGAGTCTCGAGCTGCGTGACTGTGAGTTCGTTGCCGTGCTCGGACCGTCGGGCAGCGGCAAGACCACGCTGCTGAACATTATCGGCGGACTTGACCGATATGACAGCGGCGACCTTGTTATCAACGGCATCTCCACGAAAAAATATAAGGATAAGGACTGGGACGCATACCGAAACCATGCGATAGGCTTTGTTTTCCAGAGCTATAACCTTATCCCGCATCAGTCGATACTTGCAAATGTCGAGCTTGCACTGACTATCGGCGGCATTTCACGCAGCGAGCGCAGAAAGCGTGCAAAAGAGGCGCTTGAGGCGGTCGGGCTGGGTGAGCAGCTGCACAAAAAGCCGAATCAGATGTCGGGCGGACAGATGCAGCGTGTGGCTATCGCGCGTGCGCTGGTCAACGACCCTGACATACTGCTGGCAGACGAGCCGACGGGCGCGCTTGATTCGCAGACGTCGATTCAGGTAATGGAACTGCTCAAAAAGGTGGCAAAGGACAGGCTGGTGGTCATGGTCACCCACAACCCCGAGCTTGCTGACGAATACGCGACGAGGATAATCAAGCTCAAGGACGGCAGGATAACCGACGACAGCGACCCGTTCACGCCTGAGCGCACCGAGCCTGAAAAGACAAAGAGGCTGGGCAGGGCAAAAATGGGTTTTCGCACCTCGCTTTTGCTGAGTTTCAACAACCTGCGCACCAAAAAGGGCAGAACGATACTGACCTCATTTGCAGGTTCTATCGGAATCATCGGAATTGCGCTGATACTTGCGCTTTCGACGGGCGTAAACACGTTTATCGAGGAAAAGCAAAAGGAGACGATGCTTTCGTACCCGATAACGATAACCAGCAAGACGCTGGATATGAGCACGCTTATCGAGACGCGGAAAAAAGCTTCGGAAAACGAAAAGGAGCGCAGCGGTGCGGTCTATGCAAGTTTCAGAAAGCTGGAACGGCGGCAGCAGCGGCGTTCGAGCATAATGGACAATGACCTTACGTCGTTCAAGAAATATCTCGATGACCCCGACAGCGATATTCGCAAGTATCTCGGCGAAAACGGTGTCATTTACACTTACGACCTCAACTTTGAGGTTTTCAGCCGCGACAGCAGCGGCAGGCTGGTCAACAGCAGCGCAGACCCCGAAAAGATTGGTGAGACGCGCAAGGCAAACACAAGAAGCAGTCAGAATCCGACGTCTGTGCTGACGGTACTAAACGGCACATCAGGCTCGGGCGCAGAGAATTTCTCGGAGATAATGAAAGGCACAGGTCAGGGCGCAGTCAGCGGAGTTATCAGGGACAATTATGATGTTGTTCACGGAAGCTGGTGCAGCGAATACAACGAGGTCGTGCTGGTGCTTGACGAGAACAGCAGCGTGTCTGCCGAATCACTTTATCAGCTCGGCATCATCACGGCAGAGGAGTACACCGAGAACGCCAACAAGATAAAAGAAAGCGGCGAAGCTCCCGAAACGATGTTCAGCTATGAGGATATATGCAGCCGCAAGTTCTATCTTGTGCCTGCGTGTGACAGATACAGAAAGAATGATGACGGCACTTTCTCGCTCGTCAGCGAGCTTGACGAGAAAGAGCTGCTCAAAGATGCGATAGAGCTTAAAATTACGGGCGTTGTCAAGGCAAAGGAAGACATCAAGGTAAAGATAAGCTCCGCAGTGGGCTACACCTCGGCGCTGACAAACTACATCATTGAGCACACTGACAACAGCGAGGTAATTAAGGCTCAGGAAAGCTCAAAAGACGTCAACGTGCTCACTGGTATGAAGTTTGATGCGGCGGGCGAGGCTGAAAAGGTTGCAGACGCGAGAAAATACATCTCGTCGCTGGGCATAGGCGACAAGGCGAGCCTTTACACAATGGCGTCGTATATGGGCATAATGGGCGACTTTTCAAGTGACACGGCTGACGAAAACGAAAAGGCAAAGCTGCTTGACAAGCTGCTTGCGGACGACAGCAGCAAGCCGTTCCTTATTCAGATTTACGATGAATACATCGCAGGTGCGACCTATAATGACAATATGGAAGTGTTCGGCAAGGTGAGTCTTGATGCACCGTCTGCGATAAACATTTACGCTGACAGCTTTGAGGACAAGGACAGGATAAGCGAGTGCATCGAGAAGTACAACGATTCGGTCGAGGAAGAAAAGAAGATAACCTATACAGACTATGTTGCTCTTATCACAGAGTCTATTACATCTATCGTCAATGCGATAACTTATGTGCTTATCGCGTTCGTGGCAGTATCGCTGGTCGTTTCGAGCATAATGATAGGCATTATCACGCATATCTCGGTTTTGGAGCGCACCAAGGAGATAGGCATACTGCGTGCGCTGGGTGCATCAAAGCGCAACATTTCGCAGGTGTTCAACGCTGAAACGTTCATCATTGGTTTCTGCGCTGGCGCACTGGGAATAATCATTTCGGAGATTGCGCTTTTCCCGATAAATGCGATAATCAGACGGCTTGCCGATGGCATTGAGGTCACGGCGCGGCTGCCTATCCTTTACAGCGCGGCGCTGATACTGATAAGTATGACAATGACGATGATAGGCGGATTTATCCCTGCAAAGCGCGCGGCAAAGAAAGACCCTGTTATCGCTTTGCGCACCGAATAAATCAAGTTTTTAAAGTTCTCCTTTACGGCAGGTGAATGGAATGAAAATCAAAAAAAGCAAACTGAATCTGACGCTGCCGCTTGCGACAACGTTTGTACTTATGGTGCTGGTGGTAGTGTACACCTCTGCGCTGTTTTACCGTATATCTGTGGCGAACATCTACGACGTGGGAGAGGACAAGATATCGGGCGTTACGGCAAACCTCGGCAACTACATCGACACGACAAAGAGCGTGCTGTGGGTAACTGCCGACACTGTTGACGTGATGGTGCAGAGCAAGGTGCCAAGCAGCGCATTGCAGGATTATCTTGTGCTTGAAACGCAAAAGCACAAGAGCCAGTTTGACGAAAACTACACGGGTCTTTACGGATACATCGGCGGCGAGTATCTTGACGGCCTGGAATGGGTGCCGCCGGCTGATTATGACCCGAAGGAGCGTGACTGGTACAAGCTGGCGTCGCAGGCAGGCGGACAGCTCGTTATCGTGCCGCCGTATATCGATGCACAGACGGGCGAAATGGTCATAACTGTCGGCAAATGCCTTGCTAACAGTGAGGATGTCGTTGCACTCGATGTTTACACAACTCACATTCAGGAGATAATCGAGTCCACCAACATCAACGGCAAGGGCTACGGATTTATCGTTGATAAAAGCGGAACGGTCATCGCGCACCCTGACAAGTCGCTCAACGGCACTAATTTCAACGATGTGTACGGCGGCGCAGACCTTATGACAAACCTCAACATGTCTGAAAAAGACCGCTTTGAGACAAAGCTCAACGGCAAGAACACCACGGTTTTCACCGAGGAGATAATGGACCAGTGGTATCTTGTTATTGCAGTTGACACAGATGACCTTTTCAAAGACGTTTACCGTCAGCTTGCGGTTAATATAAGCATAAATACCATCGTGTTCGTGCTTATCGCGCTGTTCTATTTCATCGCTTACCGCAATCAGCAAAAGAGCAGCCGCGAGGCAGAGGCTTTCAAGATTAGCGAGCAGCAGCAGGCTTATGAGGCGCAGATACTCAGGCTTGAAAAGGCGGCGGCGGACAGCTCCAACAAAGCCAAGGGCGATTTCCTTGCTCAGATGTCGCACGAGATACGAACGCCTATCAACGCGGTGCTCGGAATGAACGAGATGATACTGCGTGAATCGACTGATGAAAATATCCTTGAGTACTCAGAAAACATTCAGACCGCAGGCAGAACGCTGCTTGCGCTGGTCAACAGCATACTCGATTTCTCCAAGATAGAGGACGGCAAGATGGAGATAATCCCTGTCAAGTACGACACGGTTTCGCTGATAAACAACCTTGTGAACTCGGTTGCAGAGCGTGCAAAGAGCAAGGGACTTGAACTGAAAGTAATCGCTGACCCGCAGCTGCCGTGCGAGCTTGTGGGCGACGATGTCAGAGTAACACAGGTCATCGGCAACCTGCTGACCAATGCGGTGAAGTACACCGAAAAGGGCAGCGTGACGTTTGAGATAAGATGCAAGGAGTTCAACTGCGACGAGACTACGCTGTGGGTATCCATAAGAGATACGGGTATCGGTATCCGCGAGGAAGACCTTGAAAGAATGTTCGAGTCGTTCACCCGCCTCGACACCGTGCGCAACAGGAACATTGAGGGCACAGGTCTTGGAATGGCTATCGTTACAAAACTGCTTGACCTTATGGGCAGCAAGCTGAGCTTAAAGAGCGTTTACGGGGAAGGCTCGGAGTTCTATTTTGAGCTGAAACAGAGCGTTGCTGACCCTATGCCGATAGGCAATGCGCTGGAGAAAAAGCTCAGCCGCATAGGCGTAAACAAAAAGCAGTACAAGCACTACACGGGCGCAAGCGTGCTGGTTACAGACGACAACGATATGAACCTCAAAGTTGCTGCGAACCTGCTCAAGCTGTTTGACATCGAGCCTGACCTTGCACATTCGGGCGAGGAAACTATCGAGCTGATGAAGAAAAAGCATTACGACCTGCTGCTGCTTGACCACATGATGCCGAAAATGGACGGTATTGAGACGTTTGAGGCATTGCGGGACAAGGGCTTGCTTGCAGGCGGCACGGTGGTCATCGCACTTACCGCGAATGCTGTGCTTGGTGCAAAGGAAATGTATCTCTCCAAGGGTTTTAACAACTATCTTTCAAAGCCTATTGAGGTCGGCGAGCTTGACGATATGCTTTCAAACTACCTGCACCTGCCGTCTGAAAGCGCACCTGTGCAGGTAGAGGAAACGGCTGTTGTTCCTGAAACGCCTGAATACATCACAAAGCTGTCTGCGCAGGGACTTGACACGGATACGGGAATGATGTACTGTATGTACGACGCGGGATTCTACAAGGAAATGCTTTCTGACTTTGCGGCGTCGTATGAAAAGCAGATGGGCGAGCTTAACGCGGCGCTTGAAAGCGGCGATATGAAGCTGTACCGCACCAATGTTCACTCGCTGAAAAGTACGGCGAAATCTGTGGGCGCAATGGACATTTCCGCGCTGGCACTTTCGCTTGAAGAAGCGGCGGACAAGGAGAATAAGGACTACGTTACGGAGCACCACGGCGAGCTTGACGAGCTGTTCGGCAAATGGGCAGAGCGCATAAAGTCTGCGCTTGGCTGACAATAAGATGATTAAAAGCCTTCGTGCCTTCGGGTGCGCAGGCTTTTTGCTTTGCAAAAAAAGTGACGGCAAGTGTATGAATTCTCTTGATTTGGCGTGAAAAGTGTGGTATAATTAGTCAAAATAAGACCGTGAGTTCATGGTCGGCGAAAGGTATGGGGGAATTATGAAGATACTTGTTATTGATGATGATACAATGATACTGAAAATGTCGGATTTCCTGCTGAGAAAGGCAGGTCACGAGGTAATAACGGCGGAGTCTGCCCAGCAGGCGATAGAGCTTTTGTCGCAAAAGCCAGAGCTTATCTTTGCGGACAATCAGATGCCGCAGATGAGCGGTGTTGAGCTGCTTGAAATGCTGCGCGGCAGCAAGGAAACAAAGGATATCCCTGTGTGCATGATGTCGGGCACGCTTTCACAGGAGCTTATCGCAAAGGTCGTAAAATTCGGCGCGGTGGGCTGCATTGAAAAGCCTTTGCAGCAGATGGATATGCTGCGCATAATCGAGGGTGTAAAGATGGGTGGCTGAAAAACCGCGAACCAAAACAGAACAAACACGACGCAAAAGCGCCCGTACAGCTGTTGTACGAGCGCTTTGCAATTTTTATGGCTTTTATCAGAGTATCGAGGCACGAAGTTCCTCGCCTGTGAGCTTTGAAAGGTAAGCGGGTGCGATATCGAGCGCTGTCTTGCAGCCTCTTGCGCCCTCGGCGTAAAGTCTTCCGAGCGCTCTTGCGTAGCAGATAAGCACGCTTGCGGTGAACTCGGGGTTAGACTCCAGCTTGAGAGAATACTCAATCATCTGGTGTGTCTTTTCGCCGTCGCCTGTCAGACCGCTGCGCATAACAAATCCGCCGTGCGGCATCTTGTTGTGCACCCTGTCAAACTCCTCCTCGGAGATGAAATTGACAGTTGTGTTGTACTGGTCAAAGTAGTTTTTCATGGTCTTGATGTCGTTTTCTATCTTTGCTTTGTCAGCGCCCTCCTCTGCAACTACCCAGCACTCACGCAGATGCTTTTCACGGGTCGAAAGCTCCGGCTGGCTTCCCGAACGGACAGCCTCCATTGCCGACTCGACAGGCACGGTGTACTGGATGCCTTTCTTAACGCCCTCAACTCTTCTGATTGCGTCGGAGTGACCCTGGCTTACGCCCTTGCCCCAGAAGGTGTAGCTTTTGCCGTTTGGCAGGATAGACTCTGCATAAAGGCGGTTGACCGAGAACAGACCCGGATCCCAGCCGAGCGAGATGAACGCGAGGTGACCGCTTTCCTTTGCAGCCTTATCTACGTTCGCAAAATGCTCGGGGATCCTTGCGTGCGTGTCAAAGCTGTCGATAACGTTGAAATGCTTTGCGAGTGCAGGTGTCTGCTCAGGCAGGTCGGTCGCGCTGCCGCCGCAGATTATCAGAACGTCTATCTGATCTTTCATCGACTCGATGTCGTCAATTTTCATTACCTTTGCGCCTGCCGTCAGCGGCTTTACTGCCGACGGGTCGCGGCGTGTGAAGATAGCCGCAAGCTCCATATCATCATTCTGTCTTATCGCAAGCTCAACGCCTCTGCCGAGGTTGCCGTGTCCTGCGATTCCTATTCTTAACTTACCCATTTGAAATTACCTCCTTACTGCTGCTGCGGTGATAAGCTGCCGCAGCTTATGTTTATATTATAGCACTTTTTTTCAGCTTGTAAAGAGGTCATTTGTTTTAGTCTGCGTAAACGCTTGTTATACCGAGATATTCTTCAAGGCTCAGTCCGCTGGCGTCTATCTTGCGGCAAAGCTCGGCGTCACCGAGATATCTGATGTGCCACGACTCTGCCATATAGCCTGTGGAGCTTTCTTTGCCGGGCTTGTAGCGGATTATGAAACCGTAATCTGCGCAGTGAGCCGCGAGCCACGCTGCCTCGGGAGTGTTGTCAAAACTGCTTCCTGCGTCGTTGACGTCAATTGCGAGACCTGTCTGGTGCTCGCTGTGACCCGGTCTTGCGGAGTATCTGTCCGCTTCTTCCTTGCCGTCCTGTGCGACGTAGTTATCGTAAAGCTGCTGCTGATAGCTGTAACTGCGGTAGCCAGAGCAAATCCAGAGGTCGATGCCCTCTGCTGCGGCAGCCTGCTGCATTTTGGTAAACGCGTTTTGCGCATCCTGGCTAAGCCCCGGCTCGTAGCCTGCGGGCAGGGCATAGGTCTTGTTTGCGATAAGTATGCCGCCGACGTATGTGACACCGTCTTTTACCTCGATCTGCGGTGCAGATGGCTTTTCCTCGGCTTTTGCTGCGGCTTTTGCAGAAAGCTGTGTGCCTTGCATTGTCTGCTCGGGTGTGCTGCTGTCAGCGGTGGTCACGCTCGCCATTTTCTCTGTCTGCGAGTTGCTTTCCGCCGCTGAGCTGCTCACCGTTGTACCTGTTGTCACCTCTTTGCCTGAACTGTGCTCAGAGAGCATCATTGCTGTTCCTGTTATCGCCGCGACCAGCACAAAAGCTGTGCAGGCAAGTCTGATGCGGTACTTGATGCGGATAGGTCTGTTGTTTCCTTTCGTTTCGTTCATTTGTTATTCCCCCGTCTTTGCTTTTTTGTTCTGTCTCTGCTGTTCGTGAGTTTTTTGGCTCATCTCTCTTACAAGTCATATCCTAACACCGTTTTATTAGTTTTTGGTTTGCAAAAAATATGGCTTTGATTAGAAAAAGCGGCACACTTTCGTGCACCGCTTGTTTGACGATTATTTAAGATAAATGTGAAACGCAACGCCCTGTTGTGTGTTTTCCACCGCGCAGGTCATGCCGTGAAGGTCGAGTATGGTCTTGACGATGTAAAGCCCCAGACCGCTGCCGCCTGTGGCTCTGTTTCTCGATTTGTCGGCGCGGTAAAATGGCGTGAACATATGCGGCAGGTCTTCCTCGGGGATAGAAGCGCCCGTGTTGGTGACTGTCAGCGTTTGCTTATCGTCGGCAGTATCGAGCGTGATAAAGACCTCTGCGCCCTCGGGGGAGTGGCGCACCGCATTTCCGATGACGTTGGAAAGCGCCTTGCTCCACAGCTTTTTGTCCACTGTCAGAACAGTGTCGCTGTCCATCTGATCGTGAATGCTGATGTTTTTTTCTTCAGCCAGCGGCATTATCGTTTCGACGGTTTCCCTGACGGTTTCAGCCAGCGAGACATCGCACAGACTTCCGCTGATGTCTGTGTTTTCCGTTTTTGTGATGGCGATAATCTCCCGCACGAGCTGCTCTATGCGCTCTGCCGAGTCGAACGCCTGCGGCAGATATTTTTCGTGGTCTTTGTAGTCGCCGTAGCCGAGTATCATATTTTCTATCTGACCTTTGAGTATGGTCAGCGGCGTTTTCAGCTCGTGGGAGACGGCGATAAAGAAGTTTCTGCGCTGCTGTTCAAGCTCTTTTCTGCGCTCGATGTCCTGTTTGAGACGCTCGTTTGCGTCGGTCAGCTCCTGCATTGCTTGCTGCAGACGCGATGCCATTGTATTGAGGCTTTCAGACAGCACGCCTATCTCGTCGCTGCGGTCAACGTCGCATTTCCACGTCGGGTCAAGCGCGGTCATTTTCTTTGAGATGACGCTTATCTTCTTTATCGGGCTGACGATAACCTTGCTGCATATAAACGCGCTGAGCAGCGACAGCAGCAGTATGCCCGCAATGACCACAGGCAGCAGCCACAGCATTACGTTTGTGACGATGTGCGCCGCTCTTGAAAGATAGTTTACTGTAATTTCGTATTCGGAATACATATCGGTCAGATAAACGGTTGCAGTGATAGTTGTTCCGATGACGCTGTCGCTTTCATACTCCATATTTATCTCGCCGAATGTGCGTGTCTCGCCTAAGCCGCTGAGTGTAACTGACGCATTGTTGCTTCTGCAGAATTCCTCTATTTCGTCGTATGCAGAATATATCGGTCTGCCGTCGATCTTGTTTGTAAGCTGCGTAACGTTCTCTTCCATCTCGTTGTACATCCTGACGTCGAACTGGCTCGGCAGCAGGGCAAAAATGATGCCGTAGACCAATATGCAGCATATCGTCAGGGTAGAGAACACCCACAGGAAAACCTTTGCACTAAGGCTGTTTTTGATCCTCTTTCGCAATGCGGTATCCCACCCCTCTTACAGTCTCGATATAATCGGCTTTAAGTTTTTTGCGCAGGTTCATTATGTGAAAATTGACGCCCTTTTCGTAGCCTGCAAAGTCATATCCCCAGACGAGATTGAGCAGGTCGTCGCGGGAGAAAACCCTGCCTATGTTTTTCAACAACAAAAGCAGTATCTCAAATTCAAGATGTGTCAGCGTGACCTCGCTGCCAGAAACGGTGACTCTGCGTTCTGTTTCGCTGAGCGTCAGATCGCGGTATCTTATCTCGTCGTCGGTGCTTTCGGTTTCGGCAGATGTCCTGCGCAAAAGCGCCTCGACACGTTTGAGTACGAGCCTTATTGAAAAAGGCTTTGTTATGTAGTCGTCGGCAAGCGTATCAAAGCCTTTTATCTGCGCTTCTTCCGAGTCCAGCGCGGTCAGCAGGATTATCGGTATGTCCGACTCTCTGCGTATCATTTCACAGACGGTATAGCCGTCAATTTTAGGCAGCATTATGTCAAGCAGTATAAGGTCAAACTTACCGTCGTGAAAAGCGTTGATGCCTTCAAGCCCGTCGGCTGCTCCTGTGACTTTATACCCCTGCGATTCAAGCGGCGCGGTCAGTATCTCTCTTATTGCCGCCTCGTCTTCTATTATAAGGATACGCTTATCCATTTACGACACCCCCATAGTATATCTTAACAGATGTTTATTAGTTTTTGATTAGCAAAGCGCGCTATTAATAGGATAACTCTTTGGACGCCCACTTTCAAGTGCTGTGCACGAAAAAAGCGCCCACGCAGAAGGTGAGCGCTGAGTTTTGTGTTTTAGGTGAACTTATAGCCTGCACTTTCGAGATTTTTGCAAAGTTCCTTTGCCGCTTCGTCGGCATTCTTTTTGCCGAACAGCAGTAGGTTGCAGGCGGCGGTGTAAGCGTTGTACATCTTGCTGTCCTCGACCAGCGAGTTCATCTGGCTTATCTTTTCGTTGTTTTCCATGACCAGCGACGCTTCATATTGCAGCCCCGAGAGCTTATTGTTTTTGTCGAGATATGACCTTGCGGCGCTGCTGACGGGGATACCCTTGTCCAAGCCTTGCAGCTCTGTCCACTGGGAGCTGTTGAGCATAAAGTCAAGCAGCATTGCAGCTTCTTTGGGATGCTGTGTGTTCTTGCTTATCGCATAGAGCGTGGCAGGCTTTGCGTACCAGCCCTCGCCGCTTTGCTTGCCAGAAATGACGGTATAATCGGCAGCGATGATGTTCTGTCCCTTTTCTATCGGTTCTTTGAAGTAGTTCATTGCATCACTTACCCATGCGATAACGCCTGCGTAAGTGCCGTTGTCGATATTGAACCGCTGGAAATCCTCGACCTTGGGGATAACGCTTTCCTTGACGAGCTTGTTGTAAAACTCTATCATCGTTTTCATATCGGATTCGTTGAAGCCTATCTCGCTGTCGTCGGTGAGGTACTTTTTGCCTGTGACCTGCTCGGTGTACGCAATACAGTAGAGCCATATGCTCTTTTCTGCGCCAGCCAGCGGGTAGACGCCGTCTTTTTTCATAACCTTGGCGGCGTTGAAAAAGTCGTCCCACGTTTTCGGCACGGACAGACCGTATTTGTCATAAACGGTTTTATTGATGTAGATAGTTTCGGCGTTCATCGCGATAGGGATAGCGTTGAGAACGCCGTTTTTGCGACCGTAGGCGAGCATCTCGTCAGAAAAATTGGTGAGGTCGACTGTGTCGGAAAGCAGGTCAATATCGTAGTAGCCCTTTCCGTCAGCGGAATACTGCGAGAGCCAGCCGACATTTATCTGCATAACGTCGGTCTCTGTGCCCGATATCATTCGCACCTGGTTGCGCGCCTCGTAGCCCGACCATTCGGAGTAGCTGCACTTGACTTTTATATCGGGGTGAAGCTCCTCGAACTTTTTGACAGCTTCGAGTGTGTACTCGTTTCGGGTGTCGTTTCCCCACCAGGAAAGCGTTATCTGCGTCTGAGCCTTTTGCTCGACGACTACGCTCTTATCCGAACAGGAGGTGAGGAAAAGCATTGTTGCTGCGGTCAGCAGCGCTAACAGTTTTCGTTTCATTTATCTCCCTCACTTTCCATTTCGGGCATATAGAACGAATACCTGTTTTTGCCTTTGCTCTTTGAGAAATACAGAGCCTTGTCGCAGGCTTTGTAAAGCTCGCTGAAATTGGTGCCGTCCTCGGGGAAAAGGGCGATACCGATGCTTGACGATATACTTGCATCGTGCTCTGCCGTGAACTTGCAGCTGCGCAGTCTGACTTCCAGCTCAACGCATTTGTCTGCTGCATATTCACGCAGCTCGTCCGTGCTGCTGAGCTTGGTGTTCACGAGCACGCAGAACTCATCGCCGCCGATACGGCCGATATAATCGTCCTTTGAGAACACGGTTTTGAGAATTTCGCCGATTTCTTTGAGCAGCTCGTCGCCTTCGGCGTGACCGAAATTGTCATTGACCGATTTGAAATCGTCGATATCAATGATGATAAGCGCCTTGTGTTCACGCTTCGGTGTGTTGTCGATGCAGCTTCCCGAAAGCTCCTCAAAGGCGAGCTTGTTGTTAATGCCTGTGAGGCGGTCAGTACTTGCCTTGTTTTCAAGGTCGTTGACAAGAATCTTAACAGGCTTTATCAGCAGATAGCTGAGATACGAGCCGACAAGCACGGCAACAAGCGCCGCTATTGCGCCTGTGAGATACAGGTAGCTGTTTATTTCGCTCTTTTCGTTGAGGATTATCTGCGTCGGGATAGAGCACACAACGTACCAGTTGCCGCATTTGTTTACTGACACCAGATAGTCGTTGTCTATCACAGACGCGGAATTGTGTCCCTCTATGCGCGAGCGTATCTCTTCGGGCAGGGGAGAGCCTGTCTCGGCGTTGTTCTTTGAATAAATCGTGTTGTAATTTTCGTCGATAAGCCTTATCTCCATATCGGAGAGCGTTTCTGGGTTGTCAAAGACTTCGTTTAGCTCGTCGGAATAGAAGGATATGAAAAGCAGGGCGTTGTCGTGCACCGACTTAACATAATAGATTCGCTTGTAATTGTTGTTGTAGCCTGTGAACCAGCCGTCGTGGCTGTGAGAGTTGCTTATCATCTTGCTAAGCTCTGTGAACAGTTTGTCGCCGAAAAGGGAAGAGGTCGCATTGGAAATCTTGCCGACAGTTCGGTTGTTGCGGTAGACGATTCCGTAATCAACAAAGTTCTCCATTATGCAAAGGCTGAACAGCTTGTCGGTAAGGGATTTCTCAATGTTGATGGATTCATATTCGTCGTTGTTCGGGTCGGTGGCGTCATATTTATATGAAAGCTCGTCACCGAACGCAAGGGTGGCGATAGTCTCCATACGGGACATATAGCTTTCAAGGTTGAGCTTCATCTGCACGTTGAGTGACGAGGTAAGCGAGGTGACCTTGTTTTTCATGACTGAGTCGGTCTTTTTCAGCGCAAGTGCGGTGATTATCAGCGCGGTGGCGATAACGATGACCGCGTAGCCGACTATCATAGAAATCTGTATGATACGGATGTTTTTGATGCTCTTTTTCTGGTTCATCTCGGGTTACCTCCTTTCGCAGTTGTCAAAATCAGCAAATGCGCGAATTCAGACAATTAATAAATTGTATATTAGTTACTAAAAGTATACCACAATAGTTGATAGTTGTCAATACTAAATAAGTCTGTAAATCTGCAAATAGCGCGATTTGCAAGCCGCAGGGACTCAGGGTGTGAACTTAGGCACACAAAGACCTGCTCGGGTGTGAGCTTGCTTACGTCGTCCATTGCTGTGAGCATTTCAAGCAGTGTGATGCTTCTCTTGAGGTACTTGTCGGTGCAGCCGACGATGTATCTCTGTGTATTTTCAACTGCCTCTTTCATAAACAGAGAGCCTTATTTTTGCAACAGGCAGTCCATCAATATAGTCCGGTATAACAAGTTCAGTCTGCGTGCCTGTAAATCCGGTGATGGTAACATAAGCAGGCTGCTTGCGGAATGTATCATCCTGTGCACCTTTTACATACGATAGCCCCACAGGAACGGTGGCTGCACTCGCAGTTATCTGTGTCTGGTCGCTTACAAAGTTCTGCTCAAAAAATGACGAGCAGCCAAAAACCATGCTGAGTGCAATAGCGAGCGACAAAACTCTTTTCTTCATTTTACTCCTTCAAAATCATATTCGTTCAGAACACCGCCTGAATGGCATGACATATTTGTCATATGTTGTTAAGGTTGCATTCTGTGTGAAGTTTTAACTAAAACAACTTCTAAATTATACCACAAATCCAACGGAATTTCAAGTGTTTCTGCGTTATTTCACCAGTGCAGCAGCTCACTGAAAAGAAAAAGTAAGACAAACCCAAGCACTCCGATCAGACCGCCTGAAAAGGTGATTTGATTTTTTCGTTTTGACAAGCTGAAAGTTGTATTAATACACAAAAGATATTGATTACTATGCAAATATATGGTATAATATACACAAGTTAATGGCAACTGTAAGAGAACTAACATACTGCTGAAAGAACACCGCCGTAAAAGCGGTCGTCAAAGGAGTGGTTTATCATGAAAGGATTCTGTGAAAAGAAATTCAGATCTATGCTTATATCAGGTACGTTCACCAAGGCAGTTATGTATCTGATGCTACTGAGCGACAGCATAATTGCCGGGTTCTTCATAGGCGAGAACGGTGTTGCCGGGATCAACGCGATCACACCTGTAACAGCAATCGTCACTTTTTTCGGAGATCTCGGTTCAACAGGCGTTGGTATCATTTTCTCACGCGAGGTCGGAGCTATGAGAAAGCGCCGAGCTGACGAGATCTTCGGGCAGGGTCTGATAATCAGCATCGGTCTCGGACTGATCTCCGCTATCATGATTTTTGTGTTCCAAAGCGCCTATTTCAGCGCGAGCGGCATCACGGGAGAGACACTGGAACAAGCCACCAAGTATTACCGCTTTGTGCCTATCAACGCTTTTCTGACCATTGTGATCTTCTATCTTGAGCAGATGGTCTACAGTGACGGAGACGAGCTTTGCAACAACATTTGTTACGGCTTCCAGATAGGCGGCAACATCATCTGCTCGGTTATTCTGACAAAATTCTTTGGAATGACAGGTATCATCTTAGGCTCGGTCATAGGCAACAGCCTCGGTATCCTTACCTGCTTGTGGCACTTTTTCCGCAAGAACAACACCCTGCATTTTGTGTGGCATCTGTCCATTAAAGATTTTCTGCTTACCTCAAGGTACAGTATCGTGGATTCCTCCGTATATATCTGCTGGGGTTTGATGGACTATGTAATGATAGGTTTCATTTCACGCAGCTACGGTGATTCAGGCTTGATAGCGCTGGCAGTCGTCGTAAGCCTGATCGAGTTCGGTGTCGTTCTGGACGGCGTGGGAATGGCAATGC